>ERZ650309.1280-NODE-1280-length-11806-cov-4.300315_pt1 | contig 11806 bp, 8 predicted proteins | sample MGYA00376245_ERZ650309 | MGnify/ENA primary metagenome ERZ650309 (study PRJEB26733, sample SAMN07839294) | wastewater metagenome | biome: urban; feature: wastewater treatment plant; material: waste water | place: USA: North Carolina | collected 2016-04-26 ...
AAATTTTCAAAGGCATTAACAGCTTTACGAAACGCCTATAAATATTCCGATAAAAAGTCTCCTGAAAGTGCCACTTATCAATATGAAATGGGCAGGATGTACGAAGTGTACATGAAGGATACCATGAAAGCTATTGAATATTATGACAGCTACCTCGATGCTTACACAGATACTTCTGATGCACAGTACAAACTGATCAGAGATCGTACAGCAAGAATCAAATCAGAATATTCTTCACCCGGCAAAAAATGAACCTGAGGTTATTGTTGCTTCCTTTTTCATGGTTGTTTTCCTTGATTGCCAGGGTCAGAAATATTGCATATGACCAAAACTGGATCAAACATACCCGTTTTGAATTGCCCGTTATTCTGGTAGGAAATCTGAGTGTGGGTGGAACAGGAAAAACTCCTCATGTAGGATATATCATCAGTTTGTTTTACAAGAATTATCGTGTTGCCACCCTCAGCAGAGGGTACGGACGAAAGTCGACAGGTTTTGTAGTGGCAGGCAAAGGAACCAATGCATCCCTTATCGGAGATGAACCCATGCTTTATTTTTCGAAATACGATAATATAACGGTGTCTGTATGTGAAGATAGAGTAGAAGGTGTCAACAGACTGCTTAAACTCAATCCTGCTCCACAAGTGGTAGTTATGGATGATGGTTTTCAGCATCGCAGCATTGACCCCGGATTAAAAATATTACTCACTTCCTGGAACCATTTGTATTGCGATGATTTTGTCTTGCCTGCCGGAAATCTTCGTGAGCCTGCTTCCGGTTACAAAAGAGCCGACATCATTATCGTTACCAAATGCCCTCTGAATCTGTCAGCAGCTCAGAAAAGCGATGTGAAAGCCCGCCTCAAACCAACAGCATCCCAGCAATTGTTTTTTTCTTCTATTTCTTATGAGTCGCTTCGGCCTGCATTCCCTGCCGCCAATGGTTCAGTTGACCTGAGCCATTCAAAAAGTGTATTGCTGGTCACCGGAATCGCCGACCCGGCACCCATGTTGTCTTATTTTAACACTCTTGATATCAGTCCTGAAATACTAACTTTCCCCGACCACCACCAATTTACAGAGAAAGATGCACATGCGATTCGAAAGAAATTTGATAGCTTTGCGGACCCAAAGGCAATAATTGTTACCACCGAAAAGGATCTCCAACGATTGAAAAATCCTGAAATGGTGAGTTTATTGAGCGATCTGCCTCTGTTTTATCTTCCAATCACCATAACTTTAGATCATCAAAAAGAATTTATAAATATCCTTGAAACTTATGTTGCAAAAAGTAAAAGAAACAGCTGACTTTATTCTAAAGAAAACCGGATTCCAGCCTGCGGTGGGAATCATTCTTGGCAGTGGCCTGGGTGGACTGGTGAATCACATAAAAGTTGAACATTCTCTTTCCTATTCAGATATTCCCGGATTTCCGGTTTCAACCGTTCAGGGTCATGGAAGCCGCCTCATCATGGGTGAACTTGGAGGTGTGAAAGTGGTGGCCATGCAGGGTAGATTTCACTTTTATGAAGGCTATTCCATGCAGGAAGTCGCTTTTCCCGTCCGCGTGCTCAAGTTTCTTGGAATTTCAAAGTTGTTTTTATCAAATGCCAGTGGCGGTGTGAATCAGAATTTTAAGGTTGGCGATTTGATGATCATCGATGATCATATCAATCTTATGGGACTGAATCCTCTTATTGGCAAAAATGATGATGATCTCGGACCACGTTTTCCCGATATGAGTGCCCCCTATGATAAAGATATGATCAGAAAGGCGATGCAAATTGCTCATCAGAATCAGTACCGTTGTCATATTGGTGTTTACGCTGCCGTTACCGGTCCCTGTTATGAAACCCGGGCAGAATACCGTTATATCAGAACCATTGGTGCCGATGCAGTGGGCATGTCAACCGTACCCGAAGTGATTGTCGCCCGCCACATGGGCCTTCCCTGTTTTGCCATTTCCATCATCACCGACCTCGGTGGAACCGATGAACCTGAAATTATTACCCATGAAGAGGTGGTAAGGGTAGCCAATGAGGCCGAAAGCCGCATGACCGTGCTCATCACTCAGCTGCTGAAATTCTAAACAAACATTTGCCGTTTTTCCTTATTTTTGTATAATGAAGAATGGAGTACTGATTTTTCTTTCCCTGTTGTCTTTGTTCCTCAGGCAAACCTCCGATGCTGTGGCACAGCAGGAGTGGAACATGCCTGTGCTGAGCAGGTGGGATGATGATAATATTCCCAATGCATGGACCGGCGCATTTAATGAATGTTGGGGATATGCTGCAAATGGAAGGGAGTATGCCTTTCTGGGAAGCACTCTGGGAACTTACTTTTTTGATGTCACAAATCCCACAGCTCCTGTATTGATCGATTTTGCATCCAACAGAGATACCGTTTCTCTGGTTACCAACAAGGACTTTGCAACATACAGTCATTACCTCTATGCAGTTAGTGATCAGGGAGCCAACTCCCTGCAGATTTTCGATTTGCAGTACCTCCCCGATTCAGTTGTGAAAGTTTATGACGATGATGCCCTTTCGAAAAGATGTCATACCATTTTTGTGGAAAAGGACAGACTCTACATGGCTTCCAACACCCGACCAAATGCCACCTTCGGACCAATGGATGTTTTCTCCGTTGCCGACCCGCTCAATCCTGTGCTGCTTGGAACATTATCACACCCGGGATTCAATTCAGTGCACGACACCTATGTTAAGAACGACACTGCCTATTGTTCGAACGGAAGCAAAGGATTGTGGATATATGATTTGCAGAATCCGGCTGCTCCATTTCTGATTTCCATTCTCGATATCTATAATGAAAGCGGTTATAACCACAGTTCGTGGTTGACAAACGATGGGAAGACTATGGTATTTACCGATGAGAATCATGGCAAAGGTGTTAAAGTTTATGACATTACCGATATTCATGATCCGCAGTTTAGAAGCATGATCAGATCCAATTTCCTTCAGGTTCCTGATCCGCTTACCGACAATGGAAGTGTAGCGCACAACCCTTATATTGTTGGAAATACTCTCATATTATCCTACTATCACGATGGTGTGCTTGCTTACAATATTGCTGATCCGTCGAATCCCGTTTTGATTGGTTACAACGACATTCATACTCAGAATACCAGTTATTACAGTTACAACGGGTGCTGGGGAGTGTACCCATTTCTTCCTTCAGGGAATTTGATTGCTTCCGATATTTCCAACGGACTGTACATTCTCGATGGCAGCAAAGTATTGCAGCAGTTGGATGAACCAATAGCAAATGAAAATTTTATGTTGTTGAATAATCCTTTGAGTGACGATGAAATCACCATCCAATACCAGCTCCATCAGCAACGAAAAGTTGATCTTTTGGTTTGGGATGTAAGTGGAAGGCTGGTGAAACAATCTGGAAGAAAATTAGCGGCAGGGGAAGGGAGACTGACCATTCCTGTTGCAGAGTTATCGGCGGGAATTTACATCGTAAAGGCTTCGGGTGAAGGAATTGAAAAGAACTGGAAATTAGTTAAAACAAAGCAATGAATTGTATTAAGTTGAGTGTACTCAAAAGTAGTTATAGGATTTCATTGCTTTTTACAATGGCATTGTTTGTGATTTCGCTGCATGGCTGCAAAGACAAAGATGATGATTCACCTGTGCCGGCACCGACCACCACTGATATTACTTTTGAAATTGAAAATAGTGCCGGTGGAGAAGTGATTGAAATGGATACGTTAAGATATACGAATGATGCCGGCAATGTTTACAGCGTTTCATTACTGAAGTACTATCTGAGCAATTTTATTTTTACCGATACCACTGGTGCGGAATTCAAGGCGCCTAATTACGAGCTCATTGATGAATCTGATGCGTCATTCAAGACATTTGTCATCAACGATGTTCCAAATGGCATTTATAGTAACATGCAGTTTATGATGGGCGTCGACAGCACACGAAATTTCGCCGGAGCCCTCACCGGAGATCTTGATCCCGTTTATGGTATGTTGTGGGACTGGAACACGGGATATGTCTATTTTATGCATGAAGGAAATTTCATTGATTCAACCGGAGCAGTGAATTCGGTCCATTTTCATTATGGCACTTTGAAGGCATTGGTAACAGAATCGCTTCCGGTTTCAATTGAGCTAAATGGAACTCCCAAAAAAATAAAAATGCGTTTCGATTTGAACAAAGTCTATAACTCTCCCAACCAAATGAACTTCAATGGCGACAATTTCCATCAGTCAACCGGTCCCGGAGAAAACGGCTGGGTCCAGTTGCTAAAACAAAATTTTGCTGGAGCCTTCACTGTGGTTTCGGTGGAGTAGGGGGGATTATTGCCGTAGTTAAATTGGTATTGGATTCTGTTTTAATATTTTTATTGAGTCTTTTTTCATTATGTTTTTCATCAAAAACTCTTTTTCAAATGTCATTTATCAATGTTTACGTCCATTTTGTCTGGGCCACAAAAAACAGGTATCCGTACCTTAATTCATCTGAACTAAGAACCATGTTATGGAAGCACATCAAGGAGAATGGTGATGCTAAGGGAATTTTCATTGATTTTGTAGGCGGTTATGAGGATCATTGTCATTGTTTGGTATCAATGAAAGGAGATCAAACTATTCAGCAGATTGCACGATTAATCAAAGGCGAATCATCACACTGGATCAATATGCATCAACTCACTCGTGAACATTTTGTTTGGCAATCAGAATTTTATGCCATCGCAGTTTGTGAATCGGCAATAGTCACTGTAAGAAATTACATTCGGAATCAAGAGAAGCATCATTCAAATAAAAGAAAACCCAAAAAAACCAGATCTTATTTTGAGCCAATAGATGATCCACCGGAACAAAAAACAATGCAAAAAATTACGATCAATATGGATCAATCGGATACAGAATGACAATGTTTTCTCCTCAAATTGAATTGTCTTTGATTGTCTGATCAATATGGAAGAGGCAGAAAAATTATGAGCGATGGGCATAAACATCAATGGGGATGGGGCATGAGCATCAATGGCATAAATGGGGATGGGGAATAAACATCAATGGGGCTGGGATTAATCCCATCCCCATTGATGTTTATGGAATCCATCCCATCCCCATTGATGTTTGTATGGATTAATCCCATCCCCATTGATGTTTGTAGGAATCCATCCCATCCCCATTGATGTTTGAGGGAATAATTTCTGGCGGCCTTAATTGATTCAATCATTTGATTTGTGTTTATGATTTGTAAATTTTAACAAGCAATACCCTTAAGGAGCAATTAATATGAAGATTTTATTGAGTTAACATTTTTCTGTTTTTTCAGGCCGTGATATTTTTTTTCAAACAACTTTGATGTTCAATCAATGAGTTCTTTTTGATTGTTTTATGAAAGGGTTATTTTAATTACTAAGCGTCACCATAAGCATTTCAATTCAATTCTGATTCATGATTATTTTTCATTGACATGATAAATCACATGCAACATTAATTTCACAATTTGATCTTTTTTGCGCAACAAATTGTGATCAATTACTTAATGTGAATCATGCAATATTGCGCAATCATTGCTCAAATAGATATGTGCATTTCCGAAAACCTTTAATTATAAAAAGAATTATGAACTACTCAATTACTCATTCCCTAAACAGGGTAAAAACTGATTTCCTTCTGTTAATGAAAAATGGAAAGTCTTTTAAGAATAGAACTCATCAATTCTTTGGTAAGTTGCAAATCGTTGTGGTATTTCTTGCTGCATTAATGCACTTGTCACCAACAATGGGGCAATCTTCATTTAACAGTTCCAGCATTGCAATTCTTGTAGCTGCTGCAAGTGCATCAAATACAACTGTAAGCGTAGTTGAATTAAACAAAGTTACGCCTGGTCAATCGCCTATTCAAACTATTAATATACCTGGAACAGGATCAAATGCCATCCGTGTTTCCGGGTCTGCGAGTTCTACATTGTATGCCGGAAATTCAAATGACAAAACTCTATTTTCTTTTACCGGAGCTAACAGCACCAATACCACTTCAAATGCTAATACATTGAATCCAAGAGCAGTTGTTTCTTTGAATAATTCAGGATCAGTCTCAATCAATACAACTTACACTGGAACGAGCGGTAATCAAACACGTGGTGCAGCTACTATTGATAACATTAACTGGTACATTGGAGATCAGGGTGGTTTTTATACAAATGGAACTTCGTCGGCTAGTCCTACTGGTAATATCAGGTCTGTTAAAGCTTTTGGGAATACTGTATATGCCTTTACTGCATCTTCCAGTTTGCCACCTGTTGGGATCATTTCTGCTCCTTCCGCAGGTACTTTCACAGCTCTTCCCGGCCTTTCAAATGGAAATTCAACCAGACAGGATTTTTATTTAATCTCTTCAGGGTCAAACGGTTCTTCATTTGACATACTGTATGTTCTTGATGCAACTTCAGCTACTGCAGGAACTATTTTTAAATATTCTCTTGTAGGTGGTTCATGGGTTTCAAATGGTTCTTACACAACTTCCTTCGGTGGTTTTGGAATGGCAGCCGAAAAGGCTGGTTCTGGAGCATTTTTGTATATCTCCACCGGAAATGGGGCTACTACGGCAAACAATTTAATTAAATTAACAGATAGTAATGGCTATAATTCATCCATCAGTATTGATTCCGGAAGTAATATAACGCTTTATTCAACTCCTTCAGGTACAATTATCAAAGGTGTTGCTTTTGCACCACAAGCACCTGCAGCACCAGCTATTTCTGCCAGTGGAACGTTAACTTCTCTCAATACAGTGTATGGCACTCCTTCTGCGAATACTTCCTTTAACATCTCAGGTACAAACATGCTTGCTGGTATTTCTGTTACTCCTCCTGTAGGTTTTGAAGTATGTTTGAATGCCGATTTTAGTGGCCCTGTTGGAACCAGTAATTTGGCTTTGTTGGTTGGTTCTTCAGGCACAATCAACCTAACTACTGTTTATGTTAGATTGATGGCAACAGCAACTGTTGCTGGTTCACCATATTCTGGTAATATATCTCTTACAAGTTCCGGAGCAACATCCGTAAATGTAGTCACTGCATCCAGTATTGTTAATGCTAAAGAACTTACAATTACCGGACTTACTGCAGATTCAAAGGTATTTGATGGAAATACAAGTGCTACGTTAAGTGGGACAGCTTCATTGTCAGGGGTTATTGCCTCTGATTTAGGAAATGTTTTTCTTTCAGGTTCGCCAATTGCCACTTTTGCATCTTCCGCAGTTGGCAACAATATTCCGGTAAACGTAACAGGTTATACCCTTTCTGGTTCTGCAAGTTCAAATTATACTTTGACTCAGCCCTCATTAACAGCTAACATTACTAATCCCTCTCTTCAGAATCAAACCATAACTTTTAATTCTCTTTCGCCGGTAACCTATGGAGATGCTGATTTTAACCTTTCTGCCACTGCAAGTTCAGGGTTACCTGTTTCCTATTCCAGTTCAGATGAGTCAATTGTCACCATTGTTGGAAACACTGTTACAATTGTTGGGGCAGGCACAGTCACTATAACTGCAACTCAGCCAGGAAATGGTTTCTATAACCCAGCAACCCCTGTTGCACAACAACTGGTTGTAAATCCAAAGGAATTGTCAGTAATTAATGCAGTAGCTCAGGACAAAGAGTATGATCGAACAAATTTCGCTACTATATCCGGGGCAACATTAAGCGGAGTAGTTGGTGCAGATGATGTTCAACTTTCAGGTGGCGGTGCTTTTATTAACGAATTTGCGGGTACCAATAAACCGGTTATCACTTCTTATACACTCTCAGGTTCTGATGCTTCAAATTATCTTCTGACACAGCCATCAGGTCTAGCTGCAAATATTTTCACCAAAGAACTTACTGTTACCGGACTCACAGTTATTTCGAAAGTATTCGATGGAAACACTTCAGCAACACTTAGTGGAACTCCAGCTCTCAATGGTATTGTAACAGGGGATGAAGCTGATGTGTCCTTATCAGGAACTCCTGTTGCGGAATTTACCTCTTCTGCAATTGGAACCAATATTCCCGTGATTGTAACAGGTTATGTTTTGAGTGGTGCTGCATCGAGCAATTATACATTGACTCAGCCTGCAGGACTAACTGGTAACATTACTCCTCCTGCAACGAACCTGGTTGCTGGTGATATTGCCATAATTGCTTATAATACCAGCGGTTCACCAGATAACTTTACTATTCTGGTATTAAATGACTTAACTGCTGGTACTAAATTTTATGTGAATGATAATGAAGTTAGTTCCGCTGGTGGAGGATCGTTTACTGACTTAAGTGAGGGTGAAGCTGTTTTTACTGTGAAAGCCGGACAAACTATTCCAGCCGGAACGGTCGTTGTTTTACCTTGGGGTAGTGGGGCAGTATCAACTTCTTCGTACGATTGGAGCACTACTTCTGGTTTTGGTCTTGGTAATAATAATGAAGAGATTTATATATATACTGCCAATGCATTAACTGATCTCACTCCTTCTTCTTTTATTTACTTTGCTAAAATTGGAAGCAGCAGTGGTTCTGTACCCTCAGGATTAACTTCCGGATACACTGCCATTTCTCCAGCCGGTTCCTCCTTAAGATATAAAACTGCGGGTGCTTTATATAGCTCTTGCAAACAGTATTTATTGGATGCGATTGCTTCTACCATAACAAATTGGAATTCCAATGGTGCAGCAACAGTTACTCCTGGTGATTGGACTTTCTCTGTACTCCCGGTATGTCCTATTGTGGTTGATTTGAGTGCAGATTTGAATTCAGGGTCAGAAACAAATGAAACTGTTATAACACTTACCGCAACAACTTCTGAACCTGTAAGTGTTGATCAGACAGTGGATGTTTCTGTGACTGGAATTGATATCACTTCAGGTGATTATAATTTATCATCGGGTCAGATATTAATTTTGGGAGGCCACACCACCGGAACAATCTCTTTCACAGTTGTGAATGATTCAATTGTTGAGGCTGATGAAACTGCAATAATATCTATTAGTAATCCTTCTTCCGGCATTACTTTGGGCTCAACGATTTCTCAGAATATCCTCATAACAGATAATGATGCTATAGTTAATCTTGCTCCAACTATCATCATGGATGTGATCAGTACTTCAGATCAAATTGATGAATCTGTTACTATTCCTCCTTCAAGTCCTTTTGCTTTCAGTGGAGTTATAAATGATCCAACAGATCAGCTTTCAGTAAATGGCATTCAATTTAATGTTGACGATGCTGAAACACCGGCAGCTTTATTAGTTGTAACTGCAGTAAGTAGTAATACTTCTGTTGTACCTGCACTTAATGTTGTAGTAAATGGTACAGGAAGTTCAAGGACATTAAAAATCACTCCTGTGTCGGTAGGTTACAGTGATATCACTTTGACAGTAAGCGATGGTGTGAATACAACAGCATACATTATTAATTATGCTGCATCTGCTGCTGCTACAGTTCCTGCAGCTACCCGATTCCATGTGGGTAGAAGCGATGCATCAACTGCTGTTTCTGTAGATGCAAATTATATGTTTGTGGCTGATGATGAAAATCAGGCTCTACGTTTATATAACAGGAATACTTCAGGTGTAAGTGTTGCTTCTTTTGATTATACCTCATCTCTCGGATTAACTGATATTTCCGGAGGTATTCCCCGCGAGGTCGATATTGAAAGTTCTGCTAAGTCTGGTTCAAGAATTTATTGGTTAGGTTCACATGATAATTCATCAAGCGGAAGCAACCGTCCCAACAGAAGCCGCATTTTTGCAACTGATATGAGTGGAACAGGAAGTAGTGCAATTTTAACTTATGTTGGTCGATATGATAACTTGAAAGCTGATTTATTAAACTGGGACCATAATAATGTTCATGGTTTGGGAGCTGACTATTTCGGGTTGGTTGCAAGCGCTGCCGTAGGTGTTATTCCTGAGAGCCCTGATGGTTCTGGATTCAATATTGAAGGTTTAGAATTTGCACCTGATAATACTACTGCTTATATATGCTTCCGTGCACCAAAAATTCCGGTCACCAGCCGCACAAAGGCACTTGTTGTTCCGGTAACAAATTTTACTTCTCTGTTCACTGGTAACCCAACTTCTGCTGTTTCTGCCACTTTTGGAACCCCCATACAGTTAGATCTTGGTGGTAGAGGTATTAGAGAAATGAAAAGAAATTCCTCCGGTGAGTATTTAATTATCGCTGGACCTGTTGATGCTGCTACAGATATTGCACCGTCCAATTTTGTTTTATATAGCTGGACTGGAAATCCTGCTGATGCTCCTTATCCTTTAACAACAACACTTAGCTCTCTCAATATAAATGGATCCTTTGAATGTATTGTTGATGTTCCTAATCCTTTAACAAATGGTAGTCAAATCCAGCTTATTGCAGATAACGGTGATAACATCTTCTATAATGATGGTATCATCGCCAAAGATCTCACCAGAAATAACTTCAAAAAAGCAACTAGTCTAGTTGTGACAGTTAGCGGAGTGATTACCGGTTCAACTTCAGCAGTTATTACGAACGGATCAGGTTCTGATTCAATTTGTGCTGGTTCATCAGCAAATTTAAACATTACGATTACCGGCGGTGTTTCTCCATATGAAGTTGTTATTAATGATGGCATTTCTGACTCAACCTATACTAATTATATAAGTGGAAGTGATATCCAGATTTTTCCTGATTCATCAACTACTTATACAATTGTTTCAGTAACCGATAACGGTAATAATATTGGAACAGGAAATAGCGGTGCAGCAGTAGTTACAGTGAATCAACTGCCGGTCGTCATGGTATCAGGCCCATCATTCATTTGCCAAGGCGACTCAGTCATGTTAACAGCTCAACCTGGTTTCATATCTTATTTGTGGAACAATGGTGCTCAAACAGATACAATATTTGTCCAGAATACAGATACTTTGACTGTGACAGTTTCCAATGGTTTTTGCAACGGAATCTCAGCACCATTTTATGTAAATGCTGACACTGTAACTTTTGCATCAATCTCTCCTTCCGGTAATATTAGTATTTGTGCAGGTGATTCAGTAAGTTTATCAGCCGGGTACCACCCCGATTTCGATTATTTGTGGACAAATAATGCGACCGATTCTGCGATTTTTGTAAGTGCATATGGATCTTATGGGTTGACTGTTACGAATCAGGTAACCGGCTGCTCTGCTAGTTCTGGTTCTGTTGTTACTCTTGTCAATTCTATGCCAACTGATTTCAATTCAGATGGCTCAACAAACATCGTTGATTTCTTAACTTTATTGGGAAAGTTTGATGTTTTTTGTTCATGCCCCGAAGATCTAAATAATGATGGTATTGTAAATGTGACTGATTTTCTAACAATTTTAGGTGTGTTTGGAACTTCATGTAATTAAAAATTTGAGCTTTTTTCTCTAATCAGTCATTCTTGGAATGAATTGTATTATCCAAAGAGAGGGGTTTTTCGCCCCTCTCTTTTTGTTTTATTTATGTAGAAAGCATCAAAGAGCATTTCTGCAAAAACCTGAGTTTGGTGAAAAATTATTGGTATCGGCAAAAAAAATTATGAGCGATGGGCATAAACATCAATGGGGATGGGGCAAATCCATGGTGTCGGCAGAAAAAAATAATGGCGATGGGCATAAACATCAATGGGGGTGGGGCATGAGCATCAATGGCATCAATGACATCAATGGGGATGGGGCAAATCCATGGTGTCGGCAGAAAAAAAATAATGGCGATGGGCATAAACATCAATGGGGATGGGATTAATCCCATCCCCATTGATGCAAGAGATCGGAAGAGCAC
>ERZ650309.1282-NODE-1282-length-11801-cov-5.694279_pt1 | contig 11801 bp, 24 predicted proteins | sample MGYA00376245_ERZ650309 | MGnify/ENA primary metagenome ERZ650309 (study PRJEB26733, sample SAMN07839294) | wastewater metagenome | biome: urban; feature: wastewater treatment plant; material: waste water | place: USA: North Carolina | collected 2016-04-26 ...
AGTTCAGACGTGTGCTCTTCCGATCTATGATTCTTTTCATTTGCCTGAGAAATGGAAAATGGCCGGAGAAATAGCTGAAAATTATATTATTACTCTACCAACAATAACACCAATTGAAGAATGGTGGGATAAGTATTATGGTGTAGACTGGCGACAAGGTTTACTACCCCCAAAAATAAATTCAGTATGCAAACATGCTAATTATCCGTTTCAATTACAAACTAATGTTTTAGATAATGGTTTTTATCAATTAAATAAAAAACAACCCTTTATACATCAATATATGTTAAAAGTTATTGATAAATGCTTTAGTCCATATGTGTTAATTAATGATGAAGGTAATGAAGAATACTATGCTTATGTAAGTGTACAAAAGTACAACAGAAGATATTATATTTCAGTTGCAGGATGTGATGATTGTAGTTATACTAAAAAAGTTAAAACATTAGAAGATGTTTTATTTGAGATAAAAGCTTTACATTTACTTAGTCAAGCTTATATAACTACTGATAATAAGTGGTTTTTTAGTAATTAATATCAATTAGGTGAGTTATGTTTACTTTTAATAATAGTGTAGCAACCGTAAGTGAGACAGGAACCTACTATGTAGGTGATGTATCTTTTATCATTGAACAAAAAAGTCATAAGTTAGTAAATGAAAAACTAGAATTATTTAAAGATACATTATTTGTTAATATGTATAGCACTATGACAAGATGTGCAACTATTATCAAACATAGATATATTAAAACAGTTCCTATTATTAGTAATATTGGTATTACCTTATTAAAAAATGTATATAATAGTAAATTTAAAGATGATAATAGTTTAGGTATTGAATTAAAATTAACTAAAGGTGATACTATACAAATTAGTAATACACTTTTTTATGGCATTCAAATACACTTTATGAATAAAGATAAAACAGTTTTTGCTAAAATTCCTTTAAATTTTAAAAGAGATTAACTATGAACATTGAAATTATTGTATTAATAGTAATTGTCACTTTAGTTTTATTATGGGTGTTTAGAAAAGTAGTTATACACGCATTAGGTGATATTGTGGAATTTTTCATTAATATTTTATCAGCTATTTTTAAAGGTTTAGATTAATGAAATATATTACATATATTATTTTATTAATAATTAGTGGGTGTTCTACTTTAGAATATAGTGTATCAATTCCTGTAACTCAACATAATCAAAATATAGGTAATATTAACATACAAAATCAGCAAATTAATATTAACTATAAACAACAAAATTTTTTACAACTAAAAAGTCGTCAAAATTAAATAAAGGTAAATAATATGTTTTTAGAACATACTCCTGTTGTATTAATTAAAAAAATAGAAGCAGCAAATGAATTATTACATAGTGTTAATAGTCTTTTAAATAAACAAAATATTGCAGCAATAGGTATATCAACTAAATTTAATTATCAATATGTGATATATACTTCTGAATTAGAAGAACAAGAAAAAACCGAGGTATTCAATACATTAACTTACGAACAGCAGTTATATCATTGTTTTATTAATACATTTAATGAAATAACAGATAAAAGATTTATTTTATTAGTAGAAAAATATAGAAAATTATGTACTAATAATGATGTTTTCGAGATATATTTCTTAAAAGATAATGAAATATGTGTTACACAAAGTATAGGAATCTATAAGTAATGAAAATTTTATATTTTGATATGGATAATGTATTAGTAGACTTTAAGACTGGACTTGATTATATGAAAAGTAATCATCCTGATATTTATAATACATATGAGGAAAAAGACAACATTCCTAATCTTTTTAAATATATGTTACCTATAGAGGGTGCTATAGAAGCATTTAATATTTTGTCTAAACATTATGACGTATATATTTTAAGTACCTCTCCGTGGGATAATATAACAGCAGCATCAGATAAAATAGCGTGGGTTAAAAAATATTTAGGTGATGTAGCTAAGAAAAGAGTTATATTGACACATCATAAAAATTTAGCTAAAGGCGATTATTTGATTGATGATAGATTAAAACATGGTGTAGATAAATTTGAAGGAGAACATATACATTTTGGGACTAGTGATTTCCCTAATTGGAGTGTTGTTGTTAATTATTTAATTAATAAGGAAAATTTATGAGTACACCTGACGATAAGTATAAAACTTGTAATAATTGTGATAATTTTATTGTAGTCAATAATAGAATGTCTTTTTGTGATATTACAGGAATTTGTATATCAAAATTTTCTACATGTAGTTTATGGAATTTTAATAATAAGAAAATAAATATACTAAATATATAAAAGATTATTAACATTTATAGAGGAAAAAAAAATGACAGTAACATTTAAAGAATTAGTAGAGTCTTATGACCGTTTTTGGAAACCTGAAAGTAATTCTGATGATAAGTTTTATTATCGCCAAGATTCTGAAAAAAAAGCTAGAGATGGGTTAGATGCAACTCCATATTCTAAAGAAGATGTAGAAGAATATATTACAGGTGATACTGAGGAATTATCAAAGTTCAATACGTCAAATGGTAGGCATCTTGTAACAGGTAAACCATACGATAGAGAATTACATGAATTTAATTCAATTATCGCTCAACCACACTTAACTGACCATCAAAAAGTACGTGTTTTACATAATTTAATTAGACATAATGCTTTATTAGATGCTAGAGGAGGTGGAGAACCCCATGAATATGCTACAGATATTCAAGAAAGAGAATTATTTAACGATTATAACCCTAATCATGGAATTTTACCTAATTTTGATGATATGCACGATGCAATAGAAAATGAAAATAAACATTATAATTCATTATCTAGGTAAGTAATACTTGACATAAAATATGAAAAAAGCTATTATAACTAATAGCTTTTTTTTTGAGTGTAAAAAATGAAATTTTCTAAATATCAACAAGTATTAACACAATATCAAGATGCAATTAATATACTTTCTAATTGGGTAAAAAATAATACAAAAACAAATCAACCTTTACCTGAAACTAATTTTAAAGATTTTGAAAATATTGGTTTAATTTATTGTAATGACGGATGCCAACGAGATGGGCTTGAAAACTTAGTTCTTTTTCAATATAGTAAAATTGCATCTTTCCGTAAGGCAACTGAGTGGAATGATGTTGAGAAAATTTCTCGTGGTATTATTTTTGAAAAAGAAACTGGTAAATTAGTTGCTTTATCATTCCCTAAATTTTATAACTATACTGAATTACCTGAGGATAATAATATTACTAATGATGATATTGATTATATTGAGTATAAAGAAGATGGTTCGTTAGGTATTTGTTTTTATTACAATAATAATTGGTGGGTGTCTACGCATGGTTCGTTAGGTTCGGAACAAGGTGTTCATGCGACTAATGTATTGCGTAAAAAATATAATTATATGGACTTAAATTACTCACTTACATACTTAGTAGAAATTGTATATCCTGATAATCGTATTGTTACTGATTACGGTGATGTAGATGATTTATATTTATTAGATTTCAATGCTATTAATAGTATTAGTGATGACACTTTTGTACTATTTTCATTAGTAGATAAAGCAAGACAAGTATTTAATAACAATAGTATTTATAGTCAAAAAATGTTAGATTTATTAAATACGTTTGATAAATCTAAATTATTAGATGAAATTAATAATTTTTGTGTGAATAATCAAGATTATAATTTTGAAGGTTTTGTAGTAACTTTAAAAAATGGTCGTAAAATTAAATTTAAAACGTTTGCTTATGTAAGTATTCATCGTTCAAAATTTAATATCACATTTAAACAAGTAAAACACTTATATATTAATTCAGAAGAATCTTTATATCAATGGAAAAAAGAATTACCCAATGAATTTTTCCATTTGGTTGATAATTACATTTTAGCGTTACATAATTATATTGACCCGATTATGGAAGAAGGAAAAAATAATGCGTTAGAATGTTTAAGTAAAATTAATATTTCTAAAGAACAACATGACACTATGGATAAAGCAGAAATTGATAATTTACGGAAATTGTTATATCCTATCATTTCTACATATCATAAAGAAAAACAAGGAATGATTTGGAATTACATTAAAAAGCAAGATGTTGAAAAAACATTTAAAAATATAGCCATGCCATTAACATGGAAAGAAGTTAGTGGTAAAAATGAAGAGGAAGAAGATTTATGCTAATCAGCGGACAAAGCAATATTAAACAACAACAAGAACAGCCTAAAGATTATCGTAGTGCTGTTCTTAATGCTGTACGCACATTTAATATGAGTATTATGGGAACATATAATGAATTATTTAGTGCTAATTTTAAAAATGAAGATGAATTAAATGAAGCTATGTCTTTATTTGCTAATACATTTGTAGTAGAATATAAAGATGATGGTATATGTTATGCAATCATGCATAATGAAGTTACTATATGGATTTCTACTGATGAATCTATGCCTAATAGTACAGAAGATATTATTAATATTTTATATGATTATTATGATGCAATTGTCAGTGAAGCTAATAAAGTACGTAAAAAACTAAAATAAAGGTGACAATATGGGTTGGGTAGGATTTGATTTAGATAGAACATTAGCTTATTATTCTTTAGAACAAAAAGAATTAATTGGTGAGCCAATTCCTCATATATTAGAATTAGTAAAAAAATTAATACATGAAGGAAAAGATGTTAGAATATTTACTGCTAGAGCAAATATTGATTCATATAATGGTAATCATAATTTACTTGAGTATCATTTACAACTTATTAGGGAATGGTGTAACACGCATATAGGTAAAATATTACCTATTACCTGTTCTAAAGATTTTAATACAGAAAAAATTTATGACGATATTGCAGTTCATGTTATACCCAATAAAGGTAAATTAGTCGGTGATTTTATTTCAACTCATATTATGGTAGATTAATATTATGATAGCTCATATTATAGTTTGTAAAAATCCATATGGTATAGACGAACCAGTTTATGATGAATATGGACGTTTATACATATTCACTGAAAATAAAATAGCAAGTGAAGTAAAAGATAATTTTGTCAAAGAGTTAGAATATTACATAGCAGGTTCGCCTACCAAAAATTTCTTCGGTAAAGAAATAAAAAAACAAGTAAATCAAAAAGATTTAGATAAATGGGAACATGCTAAAAAACACATGCGAGTAATGACAGTTAATATTGAAAAATTATTATCTGCTAATGAGGATTAGATTGAAGCTGCATTAAGAGATGCAGATTTACTAATGTGTTTATGCCCTGATTCAGAACATTTTGCTAAAGGACTAAGCTTAGAAACTAATGTTAATAGAAATGTTGATGATATGTTTAATTTTGTTTCTTCACAAAAGTTTTACACAAAAAGGCACAAGATATATTTAATCAACGACAAATATTAAACGTTTAACATTTAATTACATTTAATAGCTTGTATATGTTTGTAAAAACTTATAAAATATACATATCAAATAAACAATGATAGAGGTTAAAAATGAGTAAGCATCGTAATTGGACAGTATATGGTTTTGATATTGATACAGATAAAACAAAAAATCTTAATGTACATATGAAAACGTTATCGTCTTTTCAAGAAGTTGTTGTATCAACACCTGTTAAGGCAGCCGAAACATTAATTCGTCATCCTATTATTGGTAAAATGTTACCTGATAATGCAAACTTGGTACATTATTACGGTAATGTTAATTTAAATGCTAGTGACTACAATGACATTCGTAGTATTCGTAAGCATTTAATTACTACATTAAAATTATGGGCTGAAAAATCTCGTTTAGTTGGTAGTCGTGGATTTCGCTCGTTTGCATTAAAAGATGTGGTTATTGAAAAATCAGAACATATGAAAGATGTTTATATTTTAAAATTTGATGTAATTTTTAGTAATTGCTCTTTCTATGACACTGCTAAAAACCAATCACAAATCCATAGTCAAGAAGAAATTGGTACTATTATCGGACATGAAACAGTATTGTATAATATGATGAAAAATATTACGTCTCGTACATTATCTGTAGCATTAAAACCAATTAAGTAAACATAATAAGGTGGTGTCTATGATTTATTTATCTATTTTTTTCATGGTTGGGTTTATTTTAGTCACCACCTATTTTATTGGTATGTATTATAAAACTCGATATACAGGGTTTTTATGGGTTATTTTATTATATATTATAATTGATGTGAGTATATTTAAAATTATATTATGTTTGTTATAACTGCCACTGAATTAAAACAGTTAATAGGTCATACAATAGCTAAGGCTGATAATGAACCTGTAATTATTACTAAATCAAATAAGCCTAGAGTCGTAATGTTATCTATACATGAATATAATAGGCTTATTAAAAATCAAAAAGATTATATTGAACCAAAAATAGAAGAATCTAAACAAGAAATAGATAATTCAGACTCAAATAATATTATTACACATAATCCATTAGTTTATAATGATAACAAAATTAAAGAAATAGAAAAATTGTCATTAGAGGAGATATTAAGATATGGTACTGCCTGGAAAGATTGATAACGGTGATATGTTGTTATCAGAACTAATAAAAGTATATGATAACGTGTTACCAACATCAGCTTGTTTAAGTTTAACTAATTTTTTTGATAAACAAGAAAAAATTAGTAGGAAATCCTCTATTGCTAGTTTTACAGAAATTAATTTAAATAATTTACCATCTGCTAAAAACTATTTAAATGAATTAGTTAAATTACAAATTTCATTATTTAAACAATATGAAAGTGAATTACCTGAAAAATTTAAATTACCTCCTTTAAAATTATTTGAGGAATTTAGATTAAAATGCTACAATAAAAATGATATATTCGATTGGCATTGCGATGTAGCAGATATAACATCATCTAAACGATACTTAGCGTTTCTATGGTATTTATCAGATGTAGAAGATAATAGCGGAAAAACAATTTTCTTTAATAATTTGAAAATAAAACCAAAACAAGGTTCTGTTGTAGTATTCCCTCCTATGTGGATGTTTCCTCATAAAGGTGACTTAGTTACATCAAAAAAATATATTATGAGTAGTTATTGCAATTTTTAAGAGGTAAGAAAATGTTTAATAAAGATACACATTCATTAGTATCTATTATGAAAATAACAGAGCAAGGTTAAAAGTATGTTATATCAGTAAAGAAGGCTTAGAACCTGATACTTTTTACAAATTATATGAAAACAACAATTTTACAACATGTGAATAAGGTACAAAAATATATGAACAATTTAGACATTAATAATATGATTATCCCAACTGTAATTCAACATACCGCAGGTGGTGATAGGGCGTTTGATATTTATTCTCGTTTATTAAAAAATAGAAGTATTTTTTTAACAGGAGTAATCAATAATTTTGTAGCAAATAATATAATTGCACAATTATTATTTTTACATGATGAAAATCCTGACAAAGATATTAAACTATTTATTAATAGTCCAGGTGGTTCTGTATCAGCAGGACTTGCTATTTTTGACACAATTAATTATATTACACCAATGGTAGCAACATATTGTGTAGGTGAAGCTTCATCTATGGGTGCTTTTCTATTAGCATCGGGTGAAAAAGGTAAGCGATATGCGTTTCCTAATGCAACTATTATGATACACCAGCCATTAGCAGGATTTAGTGGTCAAGCGTCAGATATTACTATTCATGCTAATGAAGTAAATCGAATTAAGAAAAAGCTAAATAATATTTTATCAAATAAGACAGGTAAAACTATTAAAAACATTGAGAAAGATACAGATAGAGATAATTTTATGTCTGCTGATGAAGCTTTACAATATGGATTAATTGATAAAATTATTACTAAAGTAGAAAGAAATGGTTATTAAAATTTGGGTCTATATGACCCAAGAGGTTATATGAGTTTTTTAATAATAATTATTATGTCTTTATTTTTTATAAATAGGTTATATAAACTATTAGAAAAAGATACATTAAGAGAATCAGAGCGTTTAAAAAATTCAGGAATTAATCACAAGGTCATAAAAAAATGGTATGGCCTTTATATAGAAAGGGAAAAATAAAAATGAAATATGGTTCGTTAACTAAAGTATTGATGAATGATAATACAGTAAAATATATTTGTATGATTGATACTAATGATATTTTATATAATAATCAAAAAATAAAAAAAATTAATAAATGTTTAAGTAAAGCTAAACGTATAAAATTTTCGGGTGATACTATTATTGTTAGTGAAAATATAACTAAAATTAATAATATTATTAGTATAGACACATTAACGCCTGATATTATACTAAATCATATGTTATATGATTTAGGTGATGTTAATCCTGTAATTATAGCAGATAAAAAAATAATAACATTAACATAAGGATAAGGATAATAAATTATGAAATATTTATTTCTAATGGTTTTTATTTTATTAACAGGATGTGAATATAATTCGCATACTGTTACAGAAAATATGCTTATATGTGATGGTAAAATTTATAATGATGATAATTATAAATTATTTATTAAATGTAAAAATGGCAAAAATTACAAAATAATAGCGGGTAGGTATCATTTAATAATAGAGGAAGAAAAATAATGTCAAAACAACCGTCTTATTTTAATAGTAATGGTAAGGACATAAAGTGTATTTAAAAAATGCAGCATTTACATTTTAGGAGTAATTATGGGATTAGATATTACAGCATATTCAAATATAAAAATAACAAATTATACTGGATATAATTATGATACTGATGAAGACGGTGATATGGACTATGATATACATGTACAATTTTATTTAAATCCACATTATCCTAATCATGTAGAAGGTATAAGTAATAAATATGTGTATGAATATGAAGACTCATATGACTTTAGAGCTGGGTCATATGGAGGTTATTTTAAGTTTAGAGAAGAATTAGCTAAACTAGCAGGATACCCTGTTGCAATTAATATATACAACACTAAAGAAACAGGTCATTTTTACTATGTTACTCAAGTAGCTAATAGCGGTCCTTTTTATGAATTAATTAATTTTAGTGATTGTGAAGGAACTATCAGTCATCAAGTATGTCAAAAGTTATATGATGATTTTATTAAGTTTAAAGATATTGCTATGCAAGATGATAAATTACATCCATATTATCAACAAGTATATAATGATTTTATAACAGCTTTAGAACTAGCTAAAAATAATGGTGCTTTATCATTTCACTAATAGAGAATAAATTATGTGGTTATTACAAGATGGGTTTAGAAATATATCTGAATTAGATAATGAAGCTAATGCCCTTCAAAGTTTACTTATAGAATTTCAAGGATTTAGTACAATTCCATTTACTAATAGTTTTGTAGGATTATCAGATATGCTATTTGATACACCTACATTTATCATTCACTCCGAAAGACCCCTTGCTTTAGCGAGGGGAGTGGATGTCAAAATGCTAAATATAAAATTAACCCTAGTAAATGTGAGTGATGTATGTCAAATATAATTGATATGATTTTTAGTAAAGTTATGATGGGTATAATTTTTTTATGTATAGTTATATCTTTTTGTACATACAGTTTGTATATACTGTATTATCCTGTTACATACACACATAATTATATTATTTTAGATAATGTTGTATTAGGATATAAGGGTACGTGTGATATGTATAATAATAATCCTAATACAATGTGTATGTTTAATATTAAACGTAGTAAGTTACAAATTGAATTACCTCAAAAGATGGAACGTTATAATACTAACATTACTATAGGGGTTAAAATGAGTAAATTGCGGCATGTTGTTTATGTTAAATATAGCACCCGTAATGTTATGAAGCCTGTAGAATATGTTGATATAATGAGTATAAATAAATTTGATGATTTATATTATACATATTGTAATAAATTAAATGTACAATATTGTAAAAGTGAGTGATGTAGAATGCACAAAATTAAAAAATGGGCTAAAAACCATATTTCTGAGTTAACAGATGTATTTTTAATTTTATTAATTGTCATAGTCCCTGTTGTTTTTTTATTTAATTATGAATTTAAAAATAATAAAATTATTAAAGAAATAACCTTAATAGAGAATACAACCATTGAAAACACAAACTTATGCGTAATAGACAATGATAAAAAAATTTGTCATTATAAATTTAATAATGACAAAACAGTTCCGTTAGAATTTGATATTGCATCTAAATATCAATCTTTTACATTTAATAAAATTACAGTAGAAGTGTATGAAAATAAAAATTATATCATCGGGTATTATACTACTAACGATGCTATAAATTCAACTTTTAAAGTAAAACTATTTAGTATGTATCAAGGTTATATGTATTATGAAATGTATCATATTAAGTAAATATACTTACATATTTTAACATTTAAATCATGTACAACTATATTTAAAAATAATATAATACATTTACTTAAACAGGAGAACTATCATGTCTAAACGTCATTTTGTATGTACAGATGCAAAAAATAATAACAACAAATATTGGAATGTTGAGTGGGATGAAACCACTGGCAATGCTACAGTTACATATGGTCGAGTAGGTACCTCAGGTGTTTCAGAGAGTTATAACTGGACACGCTCACAATACGAATCAAAAATCAAATCAAAGACTAAAAAGCGTTCTGATGGCACGTTTTATACAGAAGTAGATATTATCACTGAATCTTCGGTATCGCCTAATATTGCATCTAAAGAGATTGTTAAAAAATCAGCAATGGATGAATTGGCGGGTGATTGTCCTACATTAAAAGAATTAGTCAAACGTTTAGTTGAAGAAAATAAACATGAATTATATCATTCCACTGGTGGTAAAATTCAAGTAAACTTAGATACAGGAGCAGTTACAACCGAATTAGGTGTAGTATCTAAAAGTATGATTGAAGCTGCTCGTACACATTTGCAAGCAATGTCACCATTTGTAATGAAAGGCGACATTGACAGTGACCGTTATTTAGAAAATTTAAATCAATATTTACGTTATGTACCACAAGATGTAGGCCGTACTAGAGGTTGGCACAAGAATTTTTTAGTTGACCAAAACTCGTTAATTAAACAAAATACATTATTAGACCAATTAGAAGCTTCGGTTGATTTAGCAGAATCTTCTATTAAAGGACAGTTAGAAGATAATTCACCTACTAACTTATTTAATACTACTATTAAGTTAGTAGAAGATACAGACATTATTAACATGGTTGAAAAAATGTTTTTCAGTACTTTAAATAGTCAACATGTATCATCTCGTTTAAAACCTGTACGTGTTTTTGAAGTAACTCTTAATAACATGAAAGAAGCATATGAAAATGATGGTGCTAAAATGAAAGACCAACGTATGTTATGGCATGGTACAAGAGCATTTAATATTTTATCTATCTTTAAGAATGGTTTAATGATTCCACGTAGCGGTGGCTCTATCAATATTACAGGTCGTATGTTTGGTGATGGTATTTATACAAGTGACCAATCATCTAAAGCATTAAATTATAGTTACGGATATTGGGATGGTGGTTCAAAAGATTCTAATTGTTTCATGTTTTTATGTGATGTAGCAATGGGTGATTACCATGTACCATCAGGTCCTAGCTCGTCATTACATCGTTACGGTTATGACTCTGTTTGGGCAAAACCAGGAAAAAGCGGTATTCTTAATAATGAAATGATTGTATATAGAACATCACAAGTCAATATTAAATATTTAGTCGAATTTTCTAAGTAACAATAATTATACAAAAGGGGATAGTAAATATCCCCTTTTTATTTTAGATC
>ERZ650309.1283-NODE-1283-length-11799-cov-6.777163_pt1 | contig 11799 bp, 11 predicted proteins | sample MGYA00376245_ERZ650309 | MGnify/ENA primary metagenome ERZ650309 (study PRJEB26733, sample SAMN07839294) | wastewater metagenome | biome: urban; feature: wastewater treatment plant; material: waste water | place: USA: North Carolina | collected 2016-04-26 ...
ATTTGGCGTTTGTTTACGGAAATTCAGCAAAAATATCGGTTATTTCATATAAATAAGTATTATCAATTACTAACTTAATTTTAGAAAGAGAGTTTATGAAAAAATTAACATTATTAATCTTGGGCGCGGCTAGTCTCGGAATGGTTGCTTGTAATGGTGGCGGAAGTAGTTCATCAGGTGGTTCAGGGGGCGGTGGTAGTGCTAATACTCCCCAACCGGAAGTTTACAATGCGCAGATTCCTGAGGGTGGGCAATTAGTATCTACCACAAATTTATACTTATCTACTAGTTCGAGCGAAATTCCTTTGCAGTTTGGAGTGGAAAATTTAACTTCCGATGTTACGGTTAAATTTACAGTTCAGGCAGGCTCTAATGCAAGCAATAGCTCATTAAAAAATGTGAAAAATGTGACTAATCAATCTTTGCCATCTATATCTCCTCAAGAATGTGTATTTAGTTTAATAAATCCACAACCGTGTACAATCACAATGAATGCTTCGGTTGCACCTGCTGGTAACTATTCCATAGTACCGTCAACAACTACAACCTTAACTCCTATCGCTATCACAACAATGGCTCAATCCTCATTTACCTTTCCAGATGGAAATTATACGACTTCTGAATATATTGTGGATCGTGACTGTCAGACGACTCTAGCTAGTGAGAGCCTAGTCGTTTCTAATGGACAAATGTGTGTTAATTATGGGCAAATAGATTGTCAAAATAATCATCCAATTCCAATCCCGAGCGGAAGCAATCCATTTAATGGTCGAGGATATTTGTCCAATGTGGCGTGGACTGGTAGCGTAGCGACCTTTTACTGGACACCGGAGGGCTGCCCAGGATTGCTTGCGCCGATTACAATCACTAAGTCGATGAGTAACAATGTTTTGAGTACTGCTGCGGTTGTTCCTTTTTCTTCACGAAACGGTAGAACGGTATTTTCTGTCGTGCACTAATGGTTTAATCTAACGGTAAACCTACAGTCAATAATTTTAGAAAGGGCGTTTATGAAAAAATTAACATTATTAATCTTGAGTACAGCTGGAATTGGTCTGGCTGCATGTAATGGTGGCGGAAGTAGTTCATCTGGTGGTTCGGGAGGTGGTAGTAGTGGTGATGCCTGTTCTAATGGTGCAGCAAGTTGTGGAACTCCGGCAAACCAAGTTCCTGAGAGTTATTCACAGGTAATTACGCCAGCAGCTCCATCAACTAGAGCATTAACAACGCCAGCGGTAGATGGCACGCTGAAATCGACAACCAATTTATATTTATCTTCAATGGAATCCTATCCATTGAGTTTTACCGTAACTGGAAATACTACGGAAATTACGGTAAATTTCTCAATCGTAGCAGATGACCCCAATATACCTGCCGGATCGCCATTACCTTCGATTACTCCACAGCAATGTGTTTTTGCGGTATCAAATCCCACACCGTGTGATTTGGTGATAACATTAGGAAATGCTCCGGTCGGACAGTATAAAGTTGTTCCACAGGTGGTCGGCGGTGCTGAATTTTCTACCGCAGTGGTAATGAACTTTCTGCCACCAACACAATTTACATTGCCACTTGGCACTTATCTATTGACAGGTTCAAGCGTAAGTCCATCAACGAGTACACCAGGTATTTTTGAACGGTGTGAAATTCATACTTTTACAACTGGAACATATTATATAAACACTCCAAATCGGACATATTATTGCGACTCAGGTCTTGCAACTTGTACAACATCCTCTGGTACAAGTAATCGGATCCCTACAACAAGTCTTCCGGCAGGTACTATCTATCATCCAGCAACGGAGTGGTTTCCAGCATACTATGTGTATCTTACAAACGCGGGGTGGAATGGGAGTGTCTTTACTTCTACGAATTCAAATAGTGTAAGTGTATGTAGTGGACTTTTTGCTACGTCTACAATGACCTTCCAGTCATCTTCGACAACCCCGATGTATCCAGTCCGGTAGTTGTTCAGTTGGCTTTAACTGCCAGAAAAACAGTCGGTAAATAGTTTACTAACTTGATTTCAATGGTAATGTAGTGATAGCAAAAAAGTTTAACTAAGCACAGAATACTAGCTTGATTTATATTCGGCTAGTATTCGTTAAACTATTAAAAAGAAGTTTATTATGAAAAAATTAACATTATTCTTGATCGGCTGCATTTTTGTGTTAGTCGCGGGGTGTAGTGATAATCCGGCTAAAAAATTTGTCGGTACTTGGCAGGATGTAACTGAATCCAGTTCTTCATTTGTTATTGTTCAGACTGAGCAAGGCTTATCATTACAGGCTCCCGGTGAATCTTCGATCGCGGTAACCGTTAACGGAGATACTTTGAGTGTTGGTGATACCACGCTGACGCTTGATAAGCAGAAAGAGCTATTATCAATGCCGGGGTTATTCAATAATCGCATTGAATTTAAAAAAGTTTCGGGAGTGCAGAAATAATGAATAAAACCCATATATTATTGTTCTCTACCTTAGTAATAAGTCTTACTGGGTGCTATGTATCACAAAATTTTGATAATCAAGTACAAATCAGTCGTACCGGGCAATATCAGGTTGATGTTGATATCGATGTTATAAATGGAACTTTATTGTACGCGCAAGCGGCCTCAAAAGAGCAAAAAAGAGCACTTACCGCTGATGAGCTGAAGAAAATATTTGCAGATTGTGAAAAAGAATTTAATCAGACTGTTGCGTTGGATATTAAAAAGGGAAATCACATTCTAAGTAGTAAGTACTTGGGTGAATGTCGTGGGCATTTAACCTTGAAATACACTGGCAATATCATCAAAGAGAAGACGTTTACGGCTTCAATTAGTAGTTTTTCTGAGAATGGTTTTGAGATTCCTGTAACAATGGAATATGATGCTAAAAATAAACTAATTGTCATCAATGGTAAAACGCAGGGTGATAAAGCGACAACCCAAGCGTTTAGTTCATTTCAATATAATGGCAAACTTAGGGTAAAAACTGATGGCAAAGTTGTCTCGACAAATGCCGATAGCAAACCGTACTGGGGCTTGATTGGCTCTTACAAGTGGAGTATTAGAGATTTAACAACTCCTAATGCGACCATGGTTATTTCAACAACTGGCTTTTAATTTCAATAGGAATTTATTATGCTTAAAAAATTTGTAATTCAATTCGGTGAAGTAATTATCAATGCACTGGTTATTGTCGGATTATTAATTTCTGTTGTAGCCGGGTTTAGTGCGATGGCATATTCATTTATCGGTGGATTAATAACCTTGGTTGCTGGTGTAGCGGGTGTTGTTCTGTTTGCTTTAGTGATTTATTTGTTAATTGATATCCGCGATAGTTTGAAAAATTCGAGTCCAAATAATCTATCATAACTAGAAAATGTATCAATTTATGTAGCTTATAGATATTGATCATTGCTACTAAGGGGAAGTATGTTAACAAAGTTAGAACAGAATCAGACAATGTATATGGATATTGCAATTAACTCTTTGGCAATAGTTAAACGCGATATTTTAGATAATAAATTTGATGTAACCCAGCTAGAGGTTAACAGTTTTGATGGTGAAAGATTAACGGTTTCTGTTCATCAAGATTGGGAATTATTAGCAAATAAAAAAGAGCAAACACTCGCTGGACAGCATTCAGCAGATATCAATCGATCAGATAAACAAAGTTATGCCGAGGCAATTGCCTACTATATGAATTCAGTGAATGATGGGTTGCCTAAGGAGTTACTAAACGATTTTTTGGAAAGTGAACCATTTATTCATATAGATGACTATGTGGTTGACGAGACATCCATAGGGTTTATCGATAATTGTCGTCCTTGTCATGGTAGCGGGGAAGTTAATTGCTCTACTTGCCGCGGTTCAGGAAGCGTTCGCGTTCATGTGCGAGATCGGGTAACGAGTCGCCAAGATTCTTATGGTAATAAACATGAAATAAGTCGAATTCCAGAATATGAATATAGACAATGTAGCTCTTGTGGCGGCTCTGGTAAAACAACTTGTAAACCATGTAAAGGAACCGGTTACATAACTAAAATTACCACCATAACTAGATCTGCAAAATTATATCAAACATATGCTTTGCAACCAGGTAGTTATTCTGATAAAGCAATTCCAGAAATTATAAAGATTCCAGCTAGTCAGTTAAATAATATTGCTGAATGGGTGGTTGGACAGTCAACTGCACAGTATAATCATTTTCAAATCCAATATGTCAGCCAAATTGATCTAACCAGATTTTCTACTTTGATACATGATATACCTTATGAGTTCCTTGCTTTAAACCATCATGAAGTAAATACTCCGCAATTATTAGAAAAGTCACCTATTTTTGAAGAGGTGCTCAAATTACCATTGGCGCTAGCTAAAGACGTTTGCAAAAAAGCTAGAGTTGATTGTATTAAAGATTTTTTAGCTTGTTTTCAAGAGTACAAATTTTTACGTAATATTATGGCAAGTTTATCAGTAAATCCTGATTACTCAAAGAAAAATATTACTAATTTGGTTGTTGAAAATGGTAAAGGTTATCTTAGTACTGTAACGCAGGAACAATTAGTTATCGGAATTACCAAAAGTTACAAAACCTATTTACCTACTCATTCTAAATTGGCTATTATTAGCTTTTCAATATGGTTGTTATTCATTTATGAAATCTTGAGTATTCCATTTTTACCATTAGCAAGAGAATCTCTAACTCGTGACTCATCTTACATTGCGTGTGGTGGATTTGTTATTTGTTTTCTATTCAGCGTTATTGCTAGTAGGTGGGCAATTGTTCGTAAATATAGGCAGTTACCAGCTGGAATCATAACTCCCACACCCAAGAATATTAAAATTTCATTAATCTTCTCGTTACTATTTTCAATTATCGGTTTTTTTACTATTTCTGTGCATGATCAATTATTTTATAAATATTTAGGTGGAAGCATATTAGCGAAATATTATTTGCATCACAATAATGAAGTAAAGCCAATTCCTAGTGCGCCAAATGCGGCTGCAAGTACTCCCGTAAAATTGAAAAAACATAAACACAAAGGCTAAATATGAAAAAAGCAAAATTTGCAAAATATTTTGACAAAATAGATGAGCTTCTGCCAAGGAGTTTGACCCTTGAACAGTTTGTAATTGCGACAGAGAGCGGTTCTAAGAGTTTTACATTAAATGTAAAAGCTAACTTGGTTGGATATAGTAAAAAAGATTCAATAAGTGGCTTACCTTTAGATTTTGCAAAAGAGGTCGCACATCCGGATGAGATTCATTCATCTGCCAGCAATTATCTGGAAACTAAAAGAACACAGTTATATAGAGATGAGCTTGGACATTTTCAAAATAATAAAACCGGAATTTATCAATCTACTGATTATAACTTTGGAAAGCAGGTTTTTTACTATCGTACATTATGTTCTAATTGTCATGGTAGTGGTGATATTAATTGTCAAAACTGTGAGGCTACTGGTTACATTTCGTGTAGTAATTGTCATGGTAGCGGTGTCATTCACATTCGAGATTCTAAGACAGGATTGGCAAAAACACAAGTTTGTGTCCATTGTAAAAATGGTCAACGGCAGTGTTCTGTGTGCTCAGGAACATCTAGGGTTGTTTGCAATGAATGTAGTGGAGAAGGTGTATTTTCGACTTTGGTTGAAGCGTTTTTTCAAGCAAAATTAACATTTTCTTATAACTTTGGTACTAGCGACGAAAATTCCGAATTTGCGTTAATGGTTCGTTCATTAACTATTAGTAAGTTGATTGAGATTTGTAATGTAGAATTAACTGAATCGTCATTAGAGAATGAGCAAATAGTATTGAGCTACACTATCGGTGTGCCAGTAACCAATTTTAACTTGGATATTAACACTAAGAAACAATCTGTTATTGCGTTCTCTGAATCAGGTGCATTATGTCAAAAAATCTATTTTTTGGATGATGTGTTATCTTCATTAATTGATTACTGTAAGCAATTTAATGCGGCGGGAACTATAAAAAAAACGCCGCTATTATATCAAAAATTGAACAAAATTCCATTTATACAACAGACAATTATAGATATCGATAAATCCACGTCGCTAGAAAACATTATGAATAGCTTAAAGACAAACTCACTGGGGTTTATGTCTGAGAAATCTATGGCAGTTATTGCGCAATCAATTAAGAAAAGTTTTAAATATTCACCGAAAGAAGCTTCATTAATAGTAACCATTTTATTTTCATTGCCGATCATTTTTTTGGGTGTCTATTTGGCATTCCAGTGGCTAGATTTTAGCGGAAGTTTCTGGCATGATATTTGCTATTCCGGACTAACGGTGTCTGGCATAATGTATTTTTTTATGAATAGTATTAATTTCTTTAAACTAAAATCTCACCATTCAGGATTACCAAAAAATTTGTTTATTTCTAGCCGCGGTGTATTTAAACGAATGTTTTATCGTGGCATTAATTATGTGATACTGGCATTGATTATTGGTGTGGCTTCGGCTCACTATCAGTATAAGTATACGATCAATAAATTGGGGCTAAAAGATAGCTATGCCGCAAAAATGTTGGTAGCTCAATCACCAAAACAACCTGAAGCAAGTAAGCCCGTTAAAACGAAGAAAAAGAAAAAACGTTATCATTAATAATTTTTTATTTAATTTTTAGGAGTAATTTATGCGTAAACAATGGTTAATTCCAATAATTGGAACTATCGGTAATTTTTTTAGTGTGATTATGATGTGGTTTTTTCCTATTTTAATCGCCATGCTTATTTTGAGTGGTATTTTTCATGTACCAGATCGTGTTCTTTCATTCATTATTGTCATTTTTGTACTTGGTTATCCCAGTTATTTGTTTTATTTGGGTGCAAGTGGAAAAGGCGAGAATAAAGTTAAAAAATATCTTCCGAGCAGACCAATGACTGCGGAAGAGGAGGCTATTTTTTTACCATTGATTGAAGAGGTTATAGCGAAACATAACGTTTGTTCCAACACAAATTTGATATTTGGTAAAGATCTTCAATTTTCAATAGCCGAAGATGATACAGTTAATGCTTTTGCATTTGGAAAAACACATGTGATTTTTAATACTGGATTTTTGGCGAGCGCAAGCCCTGAAATGTTTAAATCGGTACTTGCTCATGAAATTGGTCATTTACACAACAAAGATACGCTTATAAGTTTGGCAAACTTTTTTGTTCAAAGACCGACACAAGTTGTCTTAAAGATTTTTAACTCGTATAAAGTGATGGGACACTTAGCTGATGCAGCCAAAAATCACAAAGGATCTGGGGATAAGGCTATGGTTAATTTAGCATATAAAATCCTTTTTTTACCAGCTTTGATTGTCGGGCTTGTTGTAAATTTTATTTGTGATACTAGCCAGAAAATTTTATCGAAACAGCAAGAACTTGAGGCAGATGCATATGCTGTTAAATTAGGGTACTCAAATGGCTTGTTGGAATTTTTAGAAATGGCAAAGAATGGTCATACAAAACCAAACCGTTTAGTCAGATTATTTGAAAGCCATCCTGAGCCAGGTATTCGAATTGAAAATATTCATTTGCTATTAAATTAAAGTTATCGTTAGTGTCCATTCAATTGAATAGACACTAGCACTTATTAAAAGAGCCAAAGTTGAAAATAAACTAAAAACTCTTGAGAGCGTAAAAATCATTACTCAGCCATTAATTTGCTAGCGCCACGAATAGCGCAACCAATGCAGGACCAATTAAGACTCCCCAGAAGCCAAAACTAGCGATTCCAGCGGCGATACTAAAAAAAAGGAGAAATTCATTTATCTTATAATCAACATTGACAACTTGTGATATTCGGTTTAAAAAGAATAACCTGACAAAATTATCTATCAAAAATGCTAAAACAAAACTACCAAAGCATCCAATAACGATACCACCAATAAGATTGCCGCGAGCAACCTCATTTATCACAACCGGAACCCAAACTAGCGCAGTTCCAAAAACAGGAACTACCGAACTTATTGCCGCAAAAAATCCTAATAGCAATGGATTATAGTCAAAAAACACCATTAATAACCCAAAAGCGACTCCCTGAGCAATTGCTACTGCAAAAATCGTTAAAAAAACGATGCTTAAAGTTCCACTAATATTCCGGTAGAGCTGCTTTTGCATAACTCGCTCCAAAGGAGTAATTTTGGCAAAAAAAGCAATAATGTCTTTACGATACCAGTGAAATAGGAAAAATAATACCACCACTAGTCCTAAATCAAAGATACCTTTCCCTAGATGACTAAGATAGCCCTGTAGCATAGACAAAGCTCGCTTGATATGTTCCCCATCGTTAAATTCATTACTAAAACTTACGATAGCGGTGGTTATTTTTGTTTTGATATTTACTGAAACCCAGGTTACAGAATTAAGATAGTTAATGAAATCGGATTTTAACCCCAATATTTTCTGATAATCGAAATTGCTTACCGCATAACTAGTCAAATAAATAAATGGAAGAAACAAAATTAATAGTAATCCAAGAGTTAAAACTGCCGCGGAAATCACTTCGTTCCGGGATTGCAACAAGCTAACTTTCGAACTAGCTAAAACATTTGCCAACCGAATGGCAAACCCTTGCGTTACCATTACCAGTAACCATGCAACTAATGCGGATTTCAGAAAGTCATTAAAAAGCCAGCATACACCAGCCAAAGAAATTAGAAACAAAACCGCCAAAAAATAATTTCTGGGCATACAATACTCATATAAAAAAATTAATCATCCATCATATCACACTGCGTTTACCACAGTATAGAAATAATAAATAGTCAAGCTAATGTCAAGCCCCCAATATTAGTACCAACCTAAATCAGACCAACATATAATTTTTAGCGTCAACTAAATACAAATTTATATACTTTACACTTGTACTCAGACTACTTATTAGTATCAATTCCACTCTATTTATAGTAAAATTCAGCTTACTATTCTTTTGCGGTACTACGATGCTAAACTCTAATAAAACCATCTTGATTTTGCTAATATTCATGATTTCGATTGTGGGATATTATAACGCATTAGCATTTTATAAAATCATGGATTATATATTTAGTCTAACGGAGCATAAAACTAATTTATTTTTGTCAATTTCATTCATTAACGCGTTACATTTTTTCTTCCGCCCATTAGGTGGATGGTTATGCAACTGGCTACAACGAAAAAGCAAAAATCTTCTCTTGCCCTATTTTGTTTTGTTCTATGCGCTATATAATTTTTGTATAATTAATCTGGTTAACTTGTTCAGTCTCAAATTAGGCATAATAATAGTGCTCTGTAATTTTGTACTAATTGGCTGTATTCTGGGAGGTATTTTCCCACAAATCATCCTTAGCCTATTAAATCAAAAACAACCAAACACCACTCGTAAAATCATTCTTGGAAATCTCTACTTTGCTGCTATTTTCACTGCGAGCATTCTGGCAAAATTTAGCCTCTTTTTACATAATTCAAGTAACGATGATTGGTTCTTTCAAATTGTACCATGTTCATTTGTAATAGTAGCAATACGGCTATTTTTTACTAAATCTTTATGGGTAGACTTCAAATTTAATAATTCGCCAATTAGCTTAGCTCATTCTTGGTCCAGTACCATACGTCACCATTGGCTAGTGATTTTACGCTTTACCTGTTTTTTAACTTTCATTACCAGTCTAAACGCATTTTTCACTACCGCAATGCCTTTTTATTTAGAACGCTATTTAAACTACCCAGAAAAAGAGGTTTTATTACTACAAGTTTCACTCTTTATTTGTGGAATTTTAGGGTTAATTATCGGTGGAATTTATCATAGTAAATTAGGTAAAAGATTGCACCTAACTATGGGAATATTAATTAAAATAATGCTGTATTTTCTATTTAAGTCATATATAAACAATAACTTTTATACAATTGCTATTTTAGAATGTTTCTGTATGCTTGGTCTTGGGCTGATGATGTCAAAAATATTGAATCTAATCTATAGTATTTTCCCACCAGGCTATAAATTAAGCGGCGTTACGATTATTTATGATTTCTCTTTTGGTCTGCTCTCCGGAATTTCGGTTTATCTTTCAACCTACTTGATCCATCAATTTAACAATTTATATATCCCATCAATGATTATTGTAGTTTTTAGCTACTTGTCGTTAATTAGCCTGTGGTTCACACCAAATAGTGACTTCTTTCGTTATGATGATAAAGAATAACACAGTTAATTAATTACAACCCCTTTATTTTCACCACAATATAATAATGAATTTTGATTAATTGGCTTACAAGTTGTAAACATTTTTGATGATTTATGTTTTAAATAATAATCAAAAAAACTAACCAGATAATTATTTACATCATTGGTAAAATTAAATCCATCTACGGTTCCGTACCATTGATTATAATCAGACTCTGAGAATTTTTGATTGTATGCTAAATTATATAGTTTATTTAATCTATCATTATAACGTAATGTTGAATAATCGGTAAAAGTGACATGACTTGAATATGCTGAATTATTTTCACTTGGGCTCATTCTTACTAGGTAATTATTTACTCCCAATTCAAACTTTGAATAATCACCAAAGTATTCTTTATCACTAATTGACATATTAGCTGCATTTATGAATAAAAAAGGGATTTTTACTGATTTATTTTGTAGTAATGTTTTATCACGACCAATTTCCATTGCAACAGAAGCTTTGAATGGTGTATTATTTTCTCGAGAAAAATTATAAATAGCTCTTCCACCAAGTGAATGACCAATACCGCCTATATTATTAAAATCTACATGATTCAATATGGGAGATTTTAAATTACTTTTACGCATTATATTAACAACATAATTAATATCAAGGCTTGCAATATCTAAATTGGAACGAGCTTTCCAGATTGAAGAAATACCACTCTCAAAAACAGGGTTCGCAGCGGCTAGAAAGTTAGATTTTTCTTGATCATATATTGTTTGGTTATAAGCAGAGTCAATTGAGGCAACAATATATCCATTGCTTACAATGTTCGCGATAAAATTTTGATAATAATATGAGTTAATACTCATTCCAGGAGAAAAAATTATTAGCGGAAACTGGTGATTGGCAATTAATCCTGAATCCAAAACATAACTTGTGACTTTTGATTCTTGATTAATATAATTATTAGCATAAGTTATATTAATAGACTCAATAACATTATTTTTAATATCTAATTTAATTTGTTGTATATCGTTACTAAAATAACTTAAATATTTTCCTGATTTATCTAATGTGGGGTAATAGATATATAAATTTAATTTATGACAGTGCCTAGAATCATTTTGGTAAAACCAATTATCTTTACTCTCATAATAATAATCTGGACAAATATTTGGATTAATCAGATGATATTGTGCAACAGCAACACTATATTTTCCAGTTGGTCGTGATAAATACTCATAACGCTCAGCATTAGCTTGATTAAAAACCATACCTAAAATTGATAAAATAATAAATTTTTTCATCTATACATCCAGCTTAAAAATCTAAATGTAAAACTCTATTGTATTCTACAATGAATTTAATTTTAAAATAATAACAAAATTTAATAATTATAAGTGTGAATAATACTTTTGTGCTCTGACTGAGAGGATTTTGAATATTTTGGAGATATCTAAACAACACAATTAGTTTAAATTATTATTGTTTTCCAGTGAGTTACTATTAATTTTAAACTTCATGAGTTGGTGGAGATGGGGGGAATTGAACCCATTTGCGATGATTTTTCACTTACAAAATGTAAACTGCTATCATATTGATTTATAACATATTTTACACTATGTAAACCACGTTTTACAATTTGT
>ERZ650309.1284-NODE-1284-length-11785-cov-4.954390_pt1 | contig 11785 bp, 4 predicted proteins | sample MGYA00376245_ERZ650309 | MGnify/ENA primary metagenome ERZ650309 (study PRJEB26733, sample SAMN07839294) | wastewater metagenome | biome: urban; feature: wastewater treatment plant; material: waste water | place: USA: North Carolina | collected 2016-04-26 ...
GAATCGCTGAAAATGAAGCCGCGAAAATCGCTGGTGAACGGCTGAATCCCCACGCGGATGGAAGTTGTATCGAATTCCGGCGAGCGGCCTTTCTGGCTTCCTTTGCCGCGCAAAAACGGAAACAACTTGGTCGTGTCGCCCAGGCGATATTCAAAGAAAACTTCTTCGATGGAATTGAACCCGTCCAATCGCGATTTCCCTTCGCGGACGTCAATGTTGACGACGCCGTTTTCCCGCACGCGCAACAGATTCAGATTGGCAATGCCCGTGACTTTGAATCGCCAATCCACAGGCTTGAACGAAGCATCCCCTTTGAACAGGTCGAGCGAGAAAATGAAATTCTGGTTGAAAGCTTCCTGCCGCCCGCGCCCGAAAAATTCAAAGCTGCCGGGAAGCTGCGTGCTGAGGTCTGATGGAATGGGAACACGGCGAATGGTGAAATCGCTTTCACTGGCCAGCGTGATGGCCATAAAGATGTCGTTGCCGATGACCGGGTAATCGCCTTTCAACACATTTTGGCGATACGGATTTCTGATGTCGCCTTTCTTGAATCGCGGGTCTTCCGGCAAACCGATCCGCCAGCGATCCCGAATGACCATAAAATCTGCATCTTCTGCCGAAGGCTTGCGGTTGTCGCGCGAAGGCCCAGCCGCGCCCAGCGGTTTGTCTTGTGGCGTTTGAATGTTGGGAGGAGTTGCCGGTTCAGCCGGTTTGGATTGAGATTTCGTTTGCGACGAAGTCTGAGCGGATTGCGGATTCGCCTGGCTCAAATCGGGTTTCTCGGATTGTGCTGCTGCGGATGCCGCTCCGGCGATTAAGAATAACAGGGCTGACAGTATGATTTTGCTTCGCACCGCTTCGTCTCTCCCCAGGATGCTTAGGTTATGGTTTCGGAATAAATAGGAATCTGGTAACGAAAATAACGCGAGCGACTGTTACGTCGGTAAAAGATAAATCCTTTAAGACAGCGAAAATGGCAACTGACGGTGACATCAAATCGGCGGTACCTTGCACGGAATCTGAACGGGAAGATTCAATCCCACGAACAAGGCGCGGGGGTTGATAGCACAGCCTTTTCAACCAAGTCAATCATTGATTTCAGGCGCTTTCCTTACCGGCCACGCCAGCAGGCGTCGCGCTTTTCCAGAAACGCGCTGATGCCTTCCTGCGCATCGTCAGCCATTGCGTTCAAGGTCATGATCTCCTTGGTGTAGTCGTAGGCTTTGGCTTGATCCAGGTCAATTTGTGTATAAAAAACCTGTTTCCCAATCCCAATGGTCAGCGGACTGGCGGTGGCAATTTGGCTGGCCAATTTTTCGGTTTCTGTGCGCAATTCCGCAGCCGACACGACACGATTGATCAATCCCCAATCGGCGGCGGTTGCGGCGTCAATCGGGTTTCCCGTCAGCAACATTTCCAGCGCGCGTTTGCGGCCGACAGCGCGGCTCAAAGCCACCATCGGCGTAGAGCAAAACAACCCGATGCGGACTCCGGGCGTAGCAAACTTTGCCGATTCGGCTGCGATAGCCAGATCACAGGTTGCAACCAGTTGGCATCCGGCGGCGGTGGCCATGCCTTGAACTTCGGCGATGACGGGTTGCGGAATGCGCTGAATCGCCGTCATCAATTCGGCGCAGACATCAAACAACTGCCGGTAATCGCCCAGCGCCCGCCCGCGCAATTCATTCAAATCATGCCCTGAAGAAAAGACATTGCCTGAAGCCGCCAGAATCACTGCGCCGATTTCGTGCGAGCGGCTGATTTGGTTCAGGCAATCCAGCAGATCCTGCATCAAGGCCAGCGAAAGCGCATTCCGGCGTTCTGGCCGGTTGAGCGTAATGCGGGCCAACGGCGCGGCGATTTCAACCTGCAAATTTTCGTATGTTGTCAGCATGAGCTTCTCCTTGAATAAAAAGCGATTCGAGCATAGCAGCCCGCGCCAAATCCGGTCTAGCAACATTTGTCAGGCCAAACCCTTGGCGAAACTCTGAACGCAAAGTAAATTGTGCGCCGACTTGAAATCTGAGCACTAGATCGGTTTGCAGTTGGGTATACGGATTGGAACCACGGGGCACACGGGGAAAACAAAGTCTTTCTCTTAATTTTTCCCCCGTGATCCCAGTGCTCCCCGTGGTTGAATTTCCCATACACTGGACTGAAATCCGATCTAATTGCGTGAAGGAGAACCCTGATGGCAAAGCGTTGGCGTAAGTTCGTGGGATTGACACTTTTGAGTTTCGTCGGGTTGGTACTGATTGGATTATTCGCTTCGGGAATGTGGCGAGCGTTGGCGGGGCAACCGAAGGCGCGTACGCTCACGAATCGAACCTTTGAAAGCACTCCGGCGCGATTGGAGCGGGGAAAGTATCTGGTTGAAAACGTGATCGGATGCTTTTTCTGTCATTCGGAACGCGATTGGAAAGCCGAAGGCGCGCCTCCCATCGAAGCTCGCAAGGGCGCAGGAACTGGATTTTTCGGCGGTCCCGGAAAACTGTTCGCGCCGAACATTACGCCGGACAAGGAAACGGGCGTCGGAAACTGGACGGACGACGAACTGGCGCGCGCCATCCGCGAAGGCGTCAGCCGCGACGGCCACGCGCTGTTTCCCATTATGCCGTATATGAATTACCGGAAACTGCCGGATGAAGACCTGGCTGCGGTGATTGTCTACATCCGCTCGATTCCGGCAGTGAAAAACTCCGTGGAAAAAACAAAGCTGAGTTTTCCATTGAACTTGTTGGTAAACCTGATGCCGCAACCGCTGGAAGCCGCCGTTCCCGCGCCGGACTTGTCTTCGCCGGTCAAACGCGGGGAGCATCTGGTCACCCTGAACAGTTGCAACGATTGCCACACTCCAACCGATGACAAAGGGCAACGGCTTCCCAGTCTGCTTATGGCCGGAGGATTTACGTTGAATGAACCGAGCGGAGAAACCACTTCGGCCAACCTCACCCCTGATCCATCCGGAATTTCGTATTACGACGAAGCTCTGTTTTTGGACGTGATGCGAACCGGAAAGGTCAAAGCCCGCCAGCTTAATGCGACCATGCCCTGGGTCGGATACGGCAAAATGACCGACGAAGATTTGAAAGCCATTTATGCCTACCTGAAATCCATTCCGGCAGTCAGCCACAAAGTGGACAACACAGAACCGCCGACGCCCTGCAAAGTGTGCAAAGGCAAACACGGGTTTGGAGATCGAAACTAATCCGCTTTTTATGAGCAATACCCCGGACGCCGTGGCGGCGACAATCGCCCGGCGTCTTTCTTTTTTCGCCGATCCAGCGTTGACGCCGTTGCCGCCTCAAGCCAAACTGTGCCCCCGAAACTCAGCGGTAAGAAGTTACCGAATTGTTCGTTCGCGTCGTTGCCATCTTTCCGTGTAAGCCGCCCCCTACAAGGATTGATCAGTTCAAATAAGGTTTTCAGTGGGAGGTTGAATGAAGTTGTCAGTGCGTCTGGTTCGGCTCGGTATTGCTCTTTTAGGCTGTCTGGCTTTCCTGGGATTGATGCTGATCCCCCCTTCCGGCTGGGCAACTGCTTCCCAAGACTTATTGCGACAACCGTCGCAAAATGAAGTGCTGAATTTCCACCTGCACACTGCCGCCAATGCGCCCAAACTTGTGCTGCAATCCGGCTGCGCTTCCATCACGCCCAAAGTTCAGTACTTTGAACCAGCAGGAGGCACGGGAACCATTACCGTCACGGCTCCCGGCAACTGTTCGTGGACGGCGACAGGCAATCCGGCCTGGATCACAATCAATTCCGGCGCAACGGGCGCCGGGAATGGCACCGTCGCATACACAGTTTTGGCCAATGATTTTTCCATTACGCGGCAAGCGGTGCTGACGGTCGCCGGCCAAGTCTTCACAATCAATCAAGCCGGGCTGAATGGAAGTTGCGCCACCACGCCAATCACAGCCGGGCAAATCATCAACGGAACGTTGGGGTTCAGCGATTGTTATTCGTTTCAACGCGGTCAGCAGTATCCGGCGGATCGGTATTCGTTCAGCGGCACAGCAGGCCAGCGCGTCGCAATCCGCGCCGATTCTTCCACCGTGGACACCTTTCTTTATCTGGTGGATCCTGGCGGAACCGCCGTGGCGTCAAACGACGATGGCGATGTTCGCACCGGCGCGCGTATCCCTGCCGGAACGGATTTTTTCATCTTGCCCAGTTCAGGCAGTTATCAAATTGAAATCACGTCATTCAGCACTGCGGCAGCAACGGGCGCGTATTCCATCAGTCTGAGCAATGGTTCGGCGAATTGCAGTTACACGGCAACACCCGCAGCGCAAAGCGTTTCTGCCGCGGGCGGCAATGGATCAATTGCCGTGACTGTCGCTGGCAGCAGTTGCAACTGGACAGCGTCTAGCAACTCCGATTGGGTGACCATCACTTCCGGCGCGGCGGGCAGCGGCAACGGCACAGTGAATTTTTCCGTCGCGGCCAACGCAGGACTGACCAGAACCGCATCCGTCATTGTTGCCGGTCAGCTTGCCACCATCACGCAAACAGGAGCGACAACAGTGGCGTTCGGACGCTGGAATGCGCAAGCGTCCGGCACAACCAGCCAGCTCAATCACATATTTTTCCTGGACGACAACCAGGGCTGGACAGTCGGAGCAAACTCTGTGGCACGTGTCACTTCGGATGCGGGAGCAACCTGGAATCCGTTGTCCATTGACGGGCCAGTCCAATCACTGCATTCGGTCAGATTCTTTGGCAGCAATCTGGGCTGGGTCGGCGGCGAAAAACTGACGGCCACCACCACCAATGGCGGGCTGAATTGGCCGCGTTTGGAATTTTCCACCGGAACGCGGTACAGGCTGTTTCCCATCAGCCCCTCCAACGCATTCACGGTTGGTGAACTTGGCGGCGGCGGATTTCTCGCCAACACGGTTGTCATTCCCTTTTTGGGCTTCGGATCGGAAACTCAGACGCAGTCCACGCTGAATCCGCTGCGGAACATCCATCTCTTCAATTCCGACTATGGATGGGCGGTTGGCGACAACGGGCAAATCTTTCGCCTGTCAAAAGGCGGTAGCCGGTTCGATCAACAAACCGGCGCGACGACTCAAAACTTGAATGGCGTATTTGCCCTGGATTTATGGACTGCGTGGGCGGTTGGCAACGGCGGGGTAATCCAGAAAACCATCAATGGAGGAGCGAACTGGACATTGCAACCCAGCGGAGTCACAACCGCGCTGCGCGCCGTGTACTTCATCAACGCCGACAGGGGATGGGCAGTCGGGGACGGAGGAGTCATTCTGGTTACACACAATGGCGGCAATTCGTGGACACCGGAATCCAGCGGCGGCACCGCCGATTTGCGCAGCGTCCATGCGAATAGCCTCAATTCCGTTTATGCCGTCGGCGCCAATGGAACCATCATCAAGCGTTCGTCCTGCGCCTATACGCTGTCTGCCAATTCGGCCATGATTGAGTTCGCCGGAGGCAACGGTTCGTTCACTGTCACAACTACCGCCGGATGCCAGTGGACGGCAACCAGCAACGCCAACTGGATTACGATCCCCGGCGGTTCATCCGGCAATGGAAACGGCACGGTGAATTTTAGCGTTGCGGCCAACACAGGGGCAGCGCGCACGGGAACCATTACTCTGGCCGATCAAACATTTACCGTCACGCAATCCATGTCTTGCCTGACCGTGTCGAGCATCAATCCGGCCAGCGGTGCCATCGGAGCCACTATCACCATCAACGGCACGAATTTCTCCAGTGTGAACGCCGTGAAGTTTGCCAACAACGTATCGGCGTTGTTCACCATTGTCAGCGACACCCAAATGCAAACAACCGTTCCCACCGGAGCCATAACCGGCCCGATTACCATCAGCAGCCAGTTTTGCGGCGACGCGACGACGTCAACATTCACCGTTTTGCCGAAACCGACAATTACGCTGACGACGGCATCGCCCCTGATTCCAGTCGGCCAAACGGCCACTTTTATCGCGACAATCAGCCAGACATTGCCAACAGGAATCAGTCTTTCGCTGAATTCGTCCAACCCATCGGTCGGTTCCGTTCCGCTCAATCCATCCATTCTGGCAGGACAAACATCGGCCCAATTCAACGTGACAGGAACTTCGGCAGGAACAACGCTAATCACCGTTACGGTTCCCGCGCTCTATGGCGGGGCCAGCGCCAATTTGACGTTGACCGTCGCTGCGGGCTTTGAAGCCGACGTTTCGCCGCGCCCCAACGGCAATGCCAACGGACAAGTGACGGTCACCGATTGGACGCAAGTGGGCCGTTTCATCGCCGGACTGGATACAGCTGCCCCAGGCAGCGAATTCCAAAGAGCCGATTGCGCTCCGCGCGGCACGTTAGGCGACGGACGTTTGACAATCATTGATTGGGTACAGGCTGGGCGGTACGCCACCGGACTTGATCCCGTCCTGGCTATGGGCGGGCCGACATCTCTGATTGCGCAAGCTCCTACGCGCAATACGCCCGAATGGCAGCCAGCGGTGAATGCTGCCAACACCAAGATACGGCTGATTCAGGATGCCGCGCTAGCAACCGGCTCTTTGCAAATTGACCTGGAAACGACCGGCGCGGAAAACGCGCTGGCATTCAGCCTTCAATTCGATTCTCAGCGCTGGCGATTTGTCTCTGCTTCCGAGACAAATCTTCCTGCGAACACTCAACTCTCGATCAATGCCGGTCAATCCGGTTCTGTCGGCATCCTGTTGGCATTGCCGCCGGGCCGCTCTTTCACGCCGGGAACTCATCGAATTCTGCAATTGCGCTTTGCTCCGCTGCTTGAAACAACAGCGATTGGCAACGACTTCAGATTTGCGGATCAGCCGGTTCAACGCGCCGTGGCCAGCGTCAACGCAGACCCCATTTCCGCAGAGTTTTCCGTCAGTGAAAATTCTTTGTCGGCAGAGAGTCTTTTCCCCAATGCCCAACAGATGACGGTCGCGCGTGTTGCCCCACTGTTTTTCTTACTGGCGCTTCGTGGATTCTTGCAATTGAATTGATTGCCAATCAAAGCAATCACCTTTGAGACAAAGAATAGACGCGAATGGCAAAGAAGATGAGGTTGCTGTTTTCCCCAATCCTTCGACCATTATTGGTCGTTTCACCCTGGTTCCAGTTTTCCTTTGCGCTGGTGTGGTTAAAATCCCATTGCTGAAAACTGATGTAGAAATGCACGTTCTGTGCGTCAATCGTTGACGCCATCGCTGCCTCAAGCCAAACTGCACCCGCCAACTCACCAGAAAATGTTCATGGTCTTTTCCGCGCAATCGGATGATTGTGCTGTTCCTTTTGCCTTGAGTCGCCATCTGGGCGCATATCCATCGGCTTTGAGACTGGTTTTCACAGGAGGTTTGGATGAATTTCTCAGCTCGTCACACTCGGCTTGTCATCTTTTTTATTCTGGGGTTTGTATTGATTGGTTCAGGTTTGTTTGCCGGAGTCAGATTCTGGCAACAACGACAGGCTTCACCGGACCACAAGCAAATCAACGCCGCCAACAATGCAACACAAAGTTCCCGCAATTCGCCACTGAATTCAGCAACGCCATTGGCAAGTCAGGACACTGAATCGGAAGATGCAGAACGGAATCTGGTGATTCAACGGCTAAAGCGCAAACGCGCCATGCTTGCCGAAGGCCGCTACGACAAACCAGACGAAGCTTTGGAGTTTTTCCGGCTGAAACGGCTGACGCCAGGCCAAACTGAAATGCCGATGGAAAGATATTTTCAGGCCTACAGGCAAATGGAACTGATGCCTCGCCATTCGTTTGGCGACAACAGCCTGCAAGCTTCGAGGAAACAAGCGGGAAAAAGCCTGGCGCTGCCTGCCTGGACTTCGCTGGGTCCGGGCAATGTCGGTGGCCGCACACGAGCCATCGTCATCAATCCGACGAATCCAACCACAATGTATGCAGCCGGCGTTGCGGGCGGCATTTGGAAAACCACGAACGGCGGCGGTAGCTGGTCGCCGACTTCGGATTTGACAGCCAACCTGGCGGTCAATTCGCTGGCGATGGATCCCGGCAATTCAAACACGCTTTACGCCGGAACCGGCGAAGGATTTTTCAATGGCGACGCAGTGCGAGGGGCGGGCATTTTCAAAACTACGGACGGCGGCGCAACTTGGACGCAATTGGCGAATACGACCTCGACGGATTTCCATTACGTCAACGACATTGTTGTCAGCCCGAACAACACCAATCGCGTTTATGCCGCCACGCGAACCGGCATCTGGCGTTCAACCGACGGCGGCACAAACTGGACAAAAGTCCAGAACGTGACGGAAGTCGGTTCGACAACTGTGGCGATTGGCGGCGGCTGTCTTGATCTGGCAATTCGCACCGACAAACCGACCGATTACGTCTTCGCTTCGTGCGGCAACCAGACCCAGGCGCGCATTTTCCGCAACACAGACGCCAGCGGAGCAGGAACCTGGACGCAGGTCCACACCGAAGCCAATGCCGGGCGGACATCGCTGGCGATTGCGCCTTCGAACCAGGACATCGTGTACGCCCTGTCCGGAGAATTGGACGGAACTTTTGATGACGCCCTGCACGCTGTGTTTCGTTCGACTGCCAGCGGCGACGCTGGAACCTGGGAAGCGCGTGTTCGCAATTCCGACCCAAACAAGCTGAACGCTTCGATCCTGTCGTTTGCCATCAGCGCTTTTGCGACAAACTGCGGATACGACACGACCAACTCATTTAGCGCGCAAGCCTGGTACGACAACGTCATTGCCGTTGATCCGACCGATCCGAACCGCGTCTGGGTTGGCGGCGTTGATGTGTTTCGTTCCGATGACGGTGGGGCCAATTGGGGAATGGCGGCGCATGCGTACCAATCGCGAAGTAATCCACAATACGTTCATCCGGATCAACACGTCATCATTTTCCATCCGCAATATAACGGCACAAGCAATCAAACGGTTTTTATTGGAAACGATGGCGGTATTTTCCGCTCGGACAATGCTCGCGCGATGGTGGCGACAGGCAACAGCGCTCCGTGCAATGCGGCGGCGGCAGCGGTGAACTGGATTTCGCTGAACAATGGTTACGGCGTGACGCAGTTTTATCACGGCTCGGTTTACCCGAACGGGACAACCTATTTCGGCGGCACGCAGGATAATGGAACCATTCGCAGCAGCGATTCGGCGGGAGCCAACACCTGGAACGAAATCTGGCCCGGAGACGGCGGCCACACCGCAATTGATCCTACCAATACAAACACGCTGTTTGCCGCAAACACCGGCATTTCCGTCTACAAATCAACGAACGGTGGAACATCATTCAATCCGGCGGTAAACGGCATCGGCGATACCGGATTGTTCATCACGCCTTACGTCATGGATCCCAGCAATCCGCAGCGATTGTTTTTGGGCGGAGCGCTTTACGTCTGGCGAACGGTAAACGGGGCAAGCTCCTGGCAACGCGCCAGCGCAATTACTCCGGGCAGTGCCGCCAATGCAATCAGCGCCATTACTGTATCTCCCACCAACGCAAACTTCGCGTTGGCCGGAATGAGCGAAGGTCACATTATGCGAACCGACCAGGCGCTGACTTCCGGGCCAAACACGAACTGGCCTTCTGTGCAGCCACGATCCGGTTACGTGTCTTCGCTGGCATTTGATCCAACCAGCAAAGACATCGCGTACGCGACTTACTCGACCTTTGGCGGTGTTCACGTTTGGAAAACCGTCAACGCGGGCGTTAGTTGGACAGGGCTGAACGGAACCGGAACGGGCGTTTTGCCGGACGTTCCAGTGCATTCCATCGTGGTTGATCCGACAAACACGATGCGGCTGTACATCGGCACGGACGTCGGTGTGTTTTCATCGGTGGACGGCGGAACGACCTGGGCAGTGGAAAACACGAACTTCGCCAATGTCATTACCGAATGGCTGACGATCAATTCCACCAGCAGCGGGACGCAGTTATTCGCCTTTACGCACGGGCGCGGCGCCTGGAAAGCAACAGCCAATCCAACCGGATGCAATTATGCGCTGACGCCTGCCGGGCAAACGTTTCCGGACACAGGCGGCAACGGAACGATTGCCGTCACCGCCGAACCGAACGGTTGCAGTTGGGCTGCGGTCAGCAACGCCGCGTGGATCACGATCAATTCCGGCGCTTCAGGAACAACCAATGGCACGATTGCCTTCAGCGTAACGGCTCACACCGGAACTTCGCCGCGAACCGGCACGATTACCGCCGCAGGCAAAACCTTCACCGTTACCCAAAACGGTTGCGTGACGATTGCCTCGTCATCTCAATACTTCGAAGCCGCAGGCGGAACGGGTTCGATTCCCGTGACGGCAACCAACGGTTGCACCTGGACTGCGGCCGGAAATCCAAGCTGGGTGACGATCAATTCCGGCGCAGCGGGAACAGGCAACGGCACGGTTGCTTACACGGTTTCGGCAAACGCTTCGACCAGCGCGCGGCAAGCCGTGCTGACCGTCGGCGGACAGGGCTTCACAATCAATCAGGCCGGAACAAATGGAACGTGCGTCGTAACACCAATCACCGTTGGCCAGGCGATCAACGGAACGTTGGCGGCGAGCGATTGTTATTCATTACAGCGCGGGCCGTCCTTCCCTGCGGACCGGTATTCGTTCACCGGCACAGCCGGACAGCGCGTCGCCATTCGCGCGGATTCCGCCGTCGTGGACACTGTGCTTTACCTGATGGATTCGACCGGCGCACTTGTCACGGCAAACGATGATGGCGATTCGCGCTCCAGCGCGCGCATTCCGGCGGGAACAGGATTTTTCACCCTGCCCAGTTCCGGCGTTTACCAGATTGAAATCACTTCGTTCAGCACCGCAGCGGCGACCGGCGCTTACACCCTCAGTTTGAGCACCGGTTCGGCGAATTGCAGTTACAACATTGCTCCAACCGAACAGTTCCTGACGGCAAACGACACCGCCGCCACAAGCATCACCGTTTCCGTCAACGGCAACGGGTGCAACTGGACAGCGGCAACCAACGCCAGTTGGGTGACCATCAATTTTGGCGCTACTGGCAGCGGCAACGGCAATGTAATTTTGTCCGTGACGCCAAACACAGGTATTACCAGAACAGCCTATGTCATCGTCGCCGGGCAGCTTTCCACCATCACGCAATTCGGAACCGGCGCGGTGGCGGTTGGCCGCTGGGCAACACAGGCATCCGGCACCACCAACCAGCTTAATCAAGTGTTTTTCCTGGATGACAACCAGGGCTGGACGGTTGGCGCCAACTCGACAGCCCGGTCAACATCGAACGGTGGCACGGCCTGGAGTGGCTTTACAGTCAGCGCACCGCCGCAAAATTTCAATTCGATTCGATTCTTTGACACAACGAATGGCTGGGTTGGCGGCGACAAAGTGACTGCCATCACGGCAAACGGCGGATTAAGCTGGCCTCGGATTGATTTCCCTTCTGGCACACGAAACCGCCTGTTTCCCGTCAATACCACCACCGCTTTTGGCGTAGGCGAACGCAGTGGCGGAGGTTTCCATGCCAACACAACGATTTTATTGGCACTGGGGTTTGGACAAGAAACGCCTGCGCTGACAACGCTAAACAATCTGCGCGATGTTTACTTTCCGAATGCGGACAACGGCTGGTCCGTGGGCGACAAAGGCCAGATTTTCCGCCTGACAAAAGGCGGCAACTTTTTCGACGAACAAACCGGCGCAACCACGCAAAACCTGAATGGCATTTTCGCGCTCGATTTATGGACAGCTTGGGCGGTTGGCGACGGCGGCGTCATTCTGAAAACCGTCAACGGTGGCGCAACCT
>ERZ650309.1285-NODE-1285-length-11777-cov-5.441478_pt1 | contig 11777 bp, 8 predicted proteins | sample MGYA00376245_ERZ650309 | MGnify/ENA primary metagenome ERZ650309 (study PRJEB26733, sample SAMN07839294) | wastewater metagenome | biome: urban; feature: wastewater treatment plant; material: waste water | place: USA: North Carolina | collected 2016-04-26 ...
CACCGAGATCTACACAGGCGGACACTCTTTCCCTACACGACGCTCTTCCGATCTGTTCCGTGCGCGACTGGGCGACCGCGTATGCGGCGGGGCATTCCCTGTAGACCCGGACGCGTCGGTTCCGGACCGGTTCGGGACGGCTGGCGGGTGCGATGGGCGGGCAACCACTACGCTGGCCGGGTAGGACTCAACGGTCGAGCGAAGGAGACGTCAGTGCCCATCATCGAACAGGTCGGAGCCCGCGAGATTTTGGACTCCCGTGGCAATCCGACCGTCGAGGTCGAGGTCGCGCTGATCGACGGCACCTTCGCGCGGGCCGCCGTACCCTCGGGTGCGTCCACCGGGGAGCACGAGGCCGTGGAGCTGCGCGACGGTGGTGCCCGCTACGGCGGCAAGGGCGTCGAGAAGGCTGTCGCCGCGGTGCTCGACGAGATCGCCCCCGCCGTCATCGGACTGTCCGCCGACGACCAGCGGCTCGTCGACCAGGCGCTGCTGGACCTGGACGGCACCCCGGACAAGTCGCGCCTCGGCGCCAACGCCATCCTCGGCGTCTCCCTGGCCGTGGCCAAGGCCGCTGCCGACTCGGCCGGCCTGCCCCTGTTCCGCTACATCGGCGGCCCGAACGCCCACATCCTCCCCGTGCCGATGATGAACATCCTCAACGGTGGCGCCCACGCCGACACGGGCGTCGACGTCCAGGAGTTCATGGTCGCCCCGATCGGTGCCCCCAACTTCAAGGAATCGCTGCGCTGGGGTGCCGAGGTCTACCACTCGCTCAAGAGCGTGCTCAAGAAGCAGGGCCTGGCCACCGGCCTCGGTGACGAGGGCGGGTTCGCCCCCGACGTCGCAGGCACCCACGCCGCACTGGAACTGATCAGCACCGCGATCGACGCGACCGGGCTGAAGCTGGGCAGCGACGTGGCCCTGGCGCTGGACGTCGCGGCCACCGAGTTCTACACGGACGGAACGGGTTACGCCTTCGAGAAGCAGACGCGCACCGCCGAGCAGATGGCCGAGTTCTACGCCTCGCTGCTGGACGCGTTCCCGCTGGTATCCATCGAGGACCCGCTCTCCGAGGACGACTGGGAAGGCTGGGTCGCGCTGACCACCGCCATCGGCGACCGCGTGCAGCTGGTCGGCGACGACCTGTTCGTCACCAACCCGGAGCGGCTGGAAGAAGGCATCGAGCGCGGCGCGGCCAACGCGCTGCTGGTCAAGGTGAACCAGATCGGCACCCTGACCGAGACCTTGGATGCCGTGGCCCTGGCGCACAACGCCGGCTACAAGTCGATGATGAGCCACCGCAGCGGTGAGACCGAGGACACCACCATCGCCGACCTCGCCGTGGCGTGCAGCTGTGGCCAGATCAAGACCGGTGCCCCGGCCCGTAGCGAGCGCGTCGCCAAGTACAACCAGCTGCTGCGCATCGAAGAGGCACTGGGTGACGCCGCACGTTATGCAGGTGACCTGGCCTTCCCGCGTTTCGCGGTGGAGTCCAAGTAATTTCGCGTGTCTCGACACCTCTGACCGATGGCTGAACCGAAGCGCAGAGGCCCCGCATCCAGGCCCGCCAAACCTGGCGAGGCCAAGCGGGGCCGTCCTGCGCGCGCGTCATCGTCGGGTACCGCTCGGCCGCGGGCGGGTGAGGCACGACGCCCCGCGGACAACCTGCCGGCGCCGGTCACCGAGCCGATCAGGCAGTCCATCGTCGAGGCCGTCGAGCATCAGACCGAGCAGCGCCTGGGCTCGACCGCGCGGCGGGCCGCGATCCTCGCGGTGGTCGTCTGCGTGTTGACGCTGACCATCGCCGGACCGGTGCGGACGTACTTCTCACAGCGCACCGAGCAGCAGCAGTTGGCGTCGGCAGAGTCCCAATTACGTTCGCAGATAGCCAATTTGGAGCAGCAGAAGGTGAAACTGGCGGATCCGGCGTACATCGCCGCGCAAGCCCGCGAACGCCTCGGCTTCGTCAAGCCGGGCGATACGCCCTATCAGGTGCAGTTGCCGCCGGGGGCGTTGGTGCCGACCGCGGCACCCGCACCACCGCCGACGGCCCACAGTAATCAACCGTGGTACACCTCGTTGTGGCACACCATCGCCGACGAGCCGCACGGCGCGCGGCCGGTGACCCCGCTTCCTGAGGCTCCGGTGCCGCCTGTCGACGGTGCGGTGCCACCTACACCCGAGGTGCGGCCTGGTGGTTGACACTGCTGATCTGGAAGCTGTTGCGGCGCAACTGGGTAGGGAACCGCGGGGGGTGCTGGAGATCGCCTACCGCTGTCCCAATGGGGAACCGGGTGTGGTCAAGACCGCGCCGCGGTTGCCCGACGGCACGCCGTTCCCGACGCTGTACTACCTGACCCATCCGGCCCTGACGGCAGCTGCCAGCCGGTTGGAGTCATCAGGTTTGATGCGGGACATGACCGAAAGGCTGCAGGCCTCTTCGGAATTGGCCGACTCCTACCGTCGCGCACACGAATCGTTCCTGGCCGAGCGCGACGCGATCGAGTCGCTGGGGACGACGTTCTCCGGCGGCGGCATGCCCGACCGGGTCAAGTGTCTGCACGTGGTGATGGCTCATTCGTTGGCAAAAGGCCCGGGTGTCAATCCATTCGGTGACGAAGCCCTGGCGTTGTTGGCCGTCGAACCGGCGATGGCCGGCATATTGGATCCGAAGGTGTGGGTGTGAGTTCTGTGCGGGTCGCGGCGATCGACTGTGGCACCAACTCCATTCGGTTGCTGATCGCTGACGTCGTCGAGGGACGCCTGCGCGACGTGCATAGGGAGATGCGGATCGTCACACTCGGCGAAGGTGTCGACGCCACAGGGCAATTCGCTCCGGCGGCGCTGGCCCGCACCGAAGCCGCACTGTCGGACTACGCGTCGGTGATGCGCGAGTGCGGGGTGGACAAGGTCCGGATGGTGGCGACGTCGGCGACCCGTGATGCGGGCAACCGCGACGAGTTCTTCGCCATGACGGCACGCGTGTTGGGTGCCGTGGTGCCCGGCGCAGTGGCCGAGGTGATCAGCGGAACCGAGGAGGCGGCGTTGTCGTTCCTCGGCGCCATCGGTGAATTGGACCCTGCGGCAGGACCTTTCATCGTCGTCGACCTCGGTGGTGGCTCGACTGAACTGGTCTTGGGCGACAGTGACGGCGCCGGGCCGACTGCGAGCTTCTCGGCCAACATCGGGTGCGTGCGGATCACCGAGCGTCACCTGCACTCTGACCCGCCGACTGCCGAAGAGGTCGCTGCGGCACGGGCATTCGTCCGGGACCGACTTGCCGAGGCGTTGGCTGCCGTCCCGGTTGCGCAGGCGCGGACCTGGGTCGGCGTTGCGGGGACGTTCACCACGTTGGCTGCGCTGGCACTGGGACTTTCCGAGTACGACTCCGATCGAATTCACCTGTCCCGTAACGCAATCAGTGACATCGTGCGGGTGAGTGAAGAATTGATCGCGATGCCCCGGGAGCAGCGGGCCAAACTGGGGCCGATGCACGAGGGTCGGGTACCGGTGATCGGTGGTGGCGCGATCGTGGTGGAGGAATTGGCTCGCGAGCTAGCGCAGCGCGCCGGGATCAGTGAACTCGTGGTCAGTGAGCACGACATCCTCGATGGCATCGCACTGTCGTTGTAATCGTTCGCCGAGATGACGGTTGATGACGAATATCGGTCGAAATCCGTCAGCAACCGTAATCTCGGCGTGCAGAAATCAGGGTGTGCAGTTCGGCCGGTTGCCGCAGTGGTGCCCGCCCTGGCAGGCGTTGCAGTGACAGTTACAGCCAGGGGTTGGAACGGATTCAGTGCGCATCGCTGATCACCTCGGATTTGTATCGATTGATCGAGATATGACTACTTCACCATAGTTGGCCGCCTCGGCCCTGTGAAGGCGCTGACCGGCTTACCCGCCTGCCTTCGCAGCCGACTTCTTCGGGCGGGACTTGGGTGAGGCGTCGTCAGCGTCGACGCCCTGGCCGTTGGTGCTCACCGTCGGCGCACGGTTGAGGGCCGAAGTGGGCAGGCACATCTCGATTGCCTTCTCGGTGTATACCCGATAGCCGAAATCGGGGTTGTAGCCATGGATCTCGGGTGTATCGAGGTCACGCAGGAAGGTCAGGATCTCGCGGCTGAAGACCTGTCCCGGCACCAGGACCGGGAATCCCGGTGGGTAGGGCGTCACGAACGTCGCCGACACGACATCGATACCGTTGTCCAACTTCTCGAAAACCTCGTCGGTGGAGAGGTACTCGCAGTTGGTGTCGATGTACGACAGGTAGAACGCCCGGCGCACGTCACCTTCGGGCGTTGCGACACCTGCGCCGGACATGTCTCTGAAGGCCGGGTGAAATCCGCTGAAGTTCGGCAGTGCCGCGGCACTGGTGGTGAGTCGGCGGACTTTCTGCTCGAACCGGCCACGCTCGCCGAGCCCCATCTCCGAGACGGCCTCGTCGAGTTCGGCGGCGATCTTCACCAGAACCTCGACCAGGAATGCCACCGAACTGCGTGTGGTGCCGATGTTGGTCATGAACAGCACGGTGTTTCGCGATGTCTTGTTGATCTGCACACCGTGCCGGTCCATCAGCTGCTCGCGTTTGAAGGTGTCGCCGTCGTAGCCGGTGTTCCCGATGGACAGCGTGATCCGTGACGGGTCCAACACGAATTCGTCTGTGCCCCAGGCGGTCATCATGTTCTGCAGGCCCGAGCGAAGGGGTTGCTCGATGTGGCTGGCGCGGAACTCGTCGGGAATCAGATCCGAGGTGCGCAGGCAACGCATGTATCTGCTCAGCAGGGGGTGGTTGTCGATGGCGTCGCGCAGCTGCATGGCGTTCTCGATCTGACGTTGCACCAGCTCGACGCCCTCCAATGCCACCTGGCGGCGGCCGAGGTCCAGCGACGCCAGGATCTGGTAGTTGGGTGAGGTCGAGGTGTGTGCCATGTACGCCTCGTGGAAGGCCTCCGACACCTTCTGCTCGAAGTCCTGGTCGAAGACGTGGATCATCGAACCTTGGCGCAACGACGTCAACGTCTTGTGGGTGGACTGCGACGCGTACACCCGGACGCGCGCCTTCGCCGGGTCCGGCGTGAGGCGACGGTTGAGCAGTTCGTCGTCGGTGGGTGGATTCGCGGCGTCGGCGGCCAGCTGCTTCTCGTACTCGGCAATGTAGGCCGGGTCGGCCAGCTTCTGCCGGAGCCGGCGCGCCGTCGCCATCGCCGTGCGGTCCCGGTAGACGGGGTGGAAGCGGGCGAACGCGAACCAGGCCTCATCCCACAGGAACACCAGGTCGGGCTTGATGGCCAGGCATTCCTCCATCACCCGCTGCACGTCGTACACGATGCCGTCGAAGGTGCAGTTGGTGAGCGAGATCATCTTGACCCGGTCCAACTTGCCTGCGGCCTTGAGCGCCAACAACTTCGACTTGATCTCGCGCAACGGAACCGCACCGTACATGGTGTAGTCGGGCAACGGATATGCCTCGAGGTAGATGACGTTCGCGCCGGCCAGCATCATGCCGTAGTGGTGACTCTGGTGGCAGTTGCGGTCCAGCAGCACGATGTCGCCGGGCGCCACCAACGACTGGGTGACGATCTTGTTGGCGGTCGAGGTGCCGTTGGTGACGAAGTAGGTGCGGCGTGAACCGTAGGCTTCGGCGGCCAGTTGCTGTGCCTCGCGCAGCGGGCCTGTCGGCTCAAGCAGAGAATCCAACCCACCACAGGTGGCCGATGTCTCGGCCATGAACACGTCCAGCCCGTAGAAGCTGACCATGTCTTTTATCCAGTGCGAGTTGACAATTGACTTGCCTTGGCTGATCGGCAGGGCGTGGAACACGCCGGTCGGCCGGTGGCTGTACTGCTTGAGTGCGCTGAAAAACGGTGTGCGGTAACGCTCGGCGACGCCCTGCAGGATCGACAGGTGCAACTCCAGCACACCTTCGCGGGCGTGGAACACCCGGCGGAAGTGCGGACCGAGGCGGCCGGCGATGTCTTCGACCTCGATCTCGGTCATCAGGTACAGGTCGAGTTCGGGCCGCAGTTCCTGGATGGACGTCGCGAGGATCTGGGCCCGCTCGTCGGGCGACTTGTGGTCGTCGAGATCGGCGGAAACTCTGGTATCGACGAACTGCGCCAGGGCCGACAGGTCCCGTTCCGACTGGTGGCTGAAACGCCGGCGGATCACCGCCGCCTGCAGGTTGACGTTGAGGCGGGCGGCGATCAACGCCTCGTCGCCGCTGGCGACGACGACCAGCTCGTAGACGAACTCGTCGTCGGGGCGGCGCCAGCTGCGTACTTCGGCGCGCAGCGCCTGCTCCTGTGCCTCGGTCATCTTCTCGACGATCAGCACCTCGAAATACAGCTGCTCGCGGCGCGTGACCGGCTGCTGCTCCAGTGTCCGCGGATCGGTCGGGAACATGTCGGTGTCGTCGGTACCGGCGTTGTCGATGTCACCGGTGCGGTAGGACTCGGAGGTCAGGGCCCGATTGATCCGCGCGACCGCCTGAGAGAACTTGTCGTGGTGGCCGGCGGTGAACAGCCGCTGCACCTTGGCGAACTGCAGCGAACCCGGGTAGGCCCAGTACGGCTCCAGTGGGGTCAGGGTTTTGAGCAGCTCGCTGCAGATCCCGATGTACTGCTCCTTGAGGTCGCCGGTGGTGTTGGTCCGCGTCAGCCGGTCGGCTGCTTCCTCCAATCGGCACCAGGCATCGCCCCGGAGTTGCCAGACACTGTTGTACGCGCGCGAATTGTCAACCATCATCAGCCTTTTCACAGAATTGCTCATCGGGACAGCGTTACTGTCGAGCGTCCCACTTTCGGTCGGCCGTGTGTGGGCTTGCGCGCGAAAACTTCGTGAAGTCTTCAGCTGCCGGTCGATCTGTGGGCTACTCCTGGAAGCGATAACCCATGCCGGTCTCGGTCAACAGGTGCTTGGGATGTGACGGGTCCACCTCGAGCTTGCGTCGTAACTGCGCCAGATACACGCGCAGATAGTGGGTTTCCTTCGCGTAGGCGGGGCCCCACACCTCTTTGAGCAGTTCCTCGCGGCCGACGAGCTTGCCGCGATTGCGGACCAACATCTCCAACATGCCCCACTCGGTCGGGGTCAGATGTACCTCGACGCCGCTGCGGGTCACTTTCTTGGCCGCGAGATCGACTGTGAATGACGATGTTTCGATGACGGGCTCGTCAGTTTCCGATGATGCGGCGCCGCGTCGGACCGCGGCACGTAACCGGGCCAGGAATTCGTCCATGCCGAACGGCTTGGTCACGTAGTCGTCGGCGCCGGCGTCGAGGGCTTCGACCTTGTCCATCGAATCGGTGCGCGCCGACAGGACGATCACCGGAGCGGTCAGCCAACCACGCAAGCCGGCAAGGACGTCGATACCGGACATGTCGGGTAGGCCCAGATCGAGGATCACCACGTCGGGCTTGTGCTCGGCAGCGGCGCGCAGCGCCTCGGCCCCGGTGGCCGCCACCGAGACGTCGTAGCCTCGTACCGACAGGTTGATGCGCAGGGCCCGCAGGATCTGCGGCTCATCGTCGATGACCAAAACCCTTGTCACGGTTGGTCCTTTCCGGGTGCTGCCAGGTCGACGACGACGGTCAGGCCTCCGCCGGGGGTGTCCGTTGCCGAGAGCGTGCCGCCCATCGCCTCGACGAAACCTCGTGCCACCGAAAGGCCGAGTCCCACGCCGGTGGTGTTGTCCTGGTCGCCGAGGCGTTGAAAAGGAGCGAACAGTTGCTGCTCGGCGCCGCGAGGGATGCCGGGGCCCTCGTCGGCCACGGTGATCAACACGCGATCGGCGACAACGCCCGCCTTGACGCGCACCGCACTGCCCGGTGCGTAGCGCAGGGCATTGTCGATCAGGTTGGCCAAGACGCGCTCGAGCAGTCCGGCATCAGCCAGGGCGACTGCGTCGTCGACCTCGGATTTGACCTGGTCTGGCCAGCGATGTTCATAACCTGTTGCGCCCCTGCTGATCCCGAGCAGTGCCCGCTGCACGACCTCTTCCAGGTACACCCGCCGTAGTTCGGGCCGCACCACACCGGCCGCGAGGCGGGACGAGTCGAGCAGATTGCCGACCAGTGCGGTGAGCTGATCGACGGACTCCTCGACTGTCGCGAGCAGTTCTGCGGTGTCTTCGGCCGAGAAGCCGACATCGTCGCTGCGCAGGCTGGATACCGCGGCCTTCGCGGCAGCCAGCGGGGTCCGCAGATCGTGGCTCACGGCGCTGAGCAGTGAGCGGCGCAGTTCGTCGGCTTTGGCGAGTGCCTCGGCGCGGCCGGCTTCTTCGGTCAGCGTCCGCTGGCGGACCAACCCGGCAGCCTGTCGGGCGACGGCACCGAGCACCCGGCGGTCGCGAGCCTGGGTCTTGCGGCCGGCCAGCAGGAGCCAGTAGTCGTCGTCGCTGACTTCTATTGCGGTGTCCGCTGTTTCGACATCGACGCACGGGTCGGTGCCGACACACGCGACGATTCCACGCTGTTCGTGCAGCAGGCTGACCGCACGTTGCGAGTAGGTCTCACGGACCTTCTCCAACAGGGCGGTCAGGTCTGCGCCGCGCAGCACGCTGCCGGCGAACAGCGCGAGCAGCTCTGCTTCCTGGGATGCGTGTCTGGCCTCCCTGGACCGTTTCGCGGCGTTGTCCACCAACGCTGCCACGGCCACGGCGACCGCCAACAGCACCACGATGGTCAGCGCGCTGTCCGGGTCGGCGATGGTGAAGCTGTAGCGCGGCGCGACGAAGAAGTAGTTCAGTAGCAGGCCCGACAGCACCGCCGACAGTGCTGCCGGTGCCACGCCACCGAGCAACGCGACGATGAGCACTCCGATGAAGAACACGGCGCTCTCGCCACCGACGTGCAGATAGGGGTCGAGCAGCAGTGCGGTGATCGCGGTGATCCCGCACGGCACCGCGATCGCGGCGAGCCACGAAACCAGATGCCGTTGCCCCGGGGCGGCCGTGGACCATGACCACCCCGGTGCAGAGTGCTCGTGGGTGACCATGTGCACGTCGATCTTGCCGGAGCGCTGAACGGTCTTGGCACCGATGCCCTCGTCGAACAAGCGGGCCCACCGCGATCGCCGTGAGGTACCGAGCACCAACTGTGTGGCATTCATCTGGCGCGCGAAATCCATCAGCGCAGTGGACACATCGTCGCCGACGACGGTGTGCAGCGTGGCATCGAGGCTGGTGGCCAGTTCACGCACCTTGCCCATCTGTGGGGCGGACACACCGGTCAGACCGTCGCCGCGCACGACGTGCACCACCATCAACTCGGCACTGGACTTCGACGCGATGCGGGACGCCCGGCGGACCAGGGTCTCGGACTCCGGTCCACCGGTGACCGCCACCACGACCCTTTCCCGTGCCTCCCACGTGTCCGAAATCTTGTGTTCGGCACGGTATTTGGCGAGGGCGGCGTCGACCTGGTCAGCCAGCCACAGCAATGCCAATTCGCGCAGCGCGGTGAGGTTCCCCTGCCGGAAGTAGTTGGACAGGGCCGCATCGACACGCTCGGGGGCATAGACATTTCCGTGGGAGAGCCTGCGGCGCAACGCTTCCGGGGTGATATCGACCAACTCGATCTGAGCGGCACCACGCACCACCGAGTCCGGCACGGTCTCCTGCTGCTCGATGCCGGTGATCTGCGTGACGACGTCGTTGAGGCTTTCCAGGTGCTGCACGTTGACAGTGGAGATGACGGAGATGCCTGCATCGAGGAGCTCTTCGACATCCTGCCACCGTTTGGCGTGCTTGCTGCCCGGGGTATTGCTGTGTGCCAGTTCATCGACCAACACCACCTCGGGATGGCGCGCCAGGACGGCCGGGACGTCCAGTTCGGCGAACGTTCCGCCGCGGTAGTCGATGAACCGGGGCGGGATCGTCTCGATACCGGCCGAAGCCTCGGCTGTCTTCTTGCGGCCGTGGGTCTCGACCACCGCCGCAACGACGTCGGTGCCACGCTCCAGTCGGCGGTGGGCCTCGCCGAGCATCGAGAACGTCTTGCCCACCCCAGGGGCCGCACCGAGATAGATACGGAGTTCACCGCGCTTGTCCGGTGTTGCCATGTCTCCCATTGTTCAGTAGATCAGGCCCGCACCGGATATTTCTGGTCCAACGCGAGGTTCAATTGCACAACGTTGACCCGCGGATCACCCATGAAGCCCAGGGTGCGGCTGGTGGTGTTCTCGTTCAGCAGATTGCGGACCTGCTCGGTGGTGAGGTGCCGTGCCTTGGCGACCCGAGCCGCCTGCAACTCGGCGTACTCCACGGAGATGTCCGGGTCGAGCCCGCTGCCGCTGGCAGTGACCGCGTCGGCCGGCACCTGTGGGTCAGCGGGAGCCGAGCCGCGGATCGCGACGATCTGGCCGGCGGTGTAATCCTCGCCGTACTTGGCGCATTCGACCTGGACGCCTTCGTAGGTCGCGGTGAACGGTGCCTTGGTGGTGTCGCAGGGTTGGTTCACGCTGACCACCCGGGTCGGGGCGGTGACGTTGCCTCGTGCGTCCCGAGGGCCTATTGCCGACACCACGGCACCCACGCCGTCAGAGGTGCAGAATGGGCGCGCCCCAGCGGTGTGGCCGAGGCCCTCGGTGTCTGCCACGCTGTAGCTGCGGGTACAGACCTGGGTGAGCAGGCTCGGTTTGAAGCCGGCGTCGGCGGCCGACTTGCCGGCTTTGAGCTGAGCCGGGTCTGCGGGTGTGTCAACGATGCTCTCCGGACCCAGATTGCCTGCGCCGCTGGCCATCGGGTCGTACCCGGTCCCGGCGTTCGACGGCCGACTCTGGAAATACTGCGGCAGCACATCGCCTTTGGCGTCGGTGAAGACCTGGCCGATCAGTGCGCTGCCCCGGGTCTGACCGTTGACGGTGATGATCGAGCCGTCGGCCTTGTCCTTGAGCCCGGGGAGCTGGGCGACGGCCCAGACCACCGCCGGATAGGCCAGGCCAGTGATGACGGTCAGCACCAGCAGGGCGCGCAGCGCTGCTGCGTGGAGGCGAATCAGGTTGCCGATATTCATGATCAGGACATCCCCGGGACGAATTGGATGATGAGGTCGATGAGCTTGATGCCGACGAACGGGGCGACGATGCCGCCCAGGCCATGCACACGCGCCTCCGCGGCGTCGATGGGCCGCTCGAACAGCGGCGGAAACTGGTCGGTGCGCTCCAGGAACCAGCGGAAGCCGTGGTAGATCGCCGTGGGCGTGGGAAAGCTGATCAGCACCAGGCCGCCCGGCCGCGCCGCCAGGAAGTGCTGGCGCACGATGCGCAGTGTCTCGTCGGGGATGAAGTGCTCGATCAGGCCCGAGCTGAGCACCACGTCGTAGCCCTCGTGGATGCGCGCCAGCGGCTCGCCCCGGCTGAGGTCGTCGGCACGCACGAGATCGAGCTGGCCCGACAGGTCGAACGACCAGGCGCCGGCCTCGATTCGATGCTTCGCCTGCGCCTCGACGCCGCGCAGCCGGGCGCGCACCGAGCGGAACACGTACTCCGGCACCGCGTTCACCGAGCCGTCGTCGGCCACCACGTCGACATTGGCACCGGTCGCCGAGAGGTTGATGAAGCGCGAGAAGCGCGCCTCGAACACGCCCACGCGCATCGAGCTGGCGCCCGCGGCCCATTGCAGCGCCGCATCGATATTGCGCCCCCGCTCGGCCGCCAGGCTCGCATCGCCGCGCTCGTAGGCGCCGGTGGCCGCATGCACGCCATTGGCATAGAGCTCGAACGAAGTCGGCGCGCGTTCGGTGCTCGCCAGCGTGGTCGAGAGGCTCCATGCC
>ERZ650309.1286-NODE-1286-length-11768-cov-4.572185_pt1 | contig 11768 bp, 8 predicted proteins | sample MGYA00376245_ERZ650309 | MGnify/ENA primary metagenome ERZ650309 (study PRJEB26733, sample SAMN07839294) | wastewater metagenome | biome: urban; feature: wastewater treatment plant; material: waste water | place: USA: North Carolina | collected 2016-04-26 ...
GAAGAAACTGTTTACAACCAGATTTGCTTTGCGCCTTTGCCTCTCGGCGTCTTTGCGTTGTCAGCCATTCTGAGTGAGTTCTTTAGCCGTCACCGATTTTCACGCTCGTAAATTTCGTCGGCTGGCAGATTGCGCTGTTGAGCAGCGGCAACAGCCAGCACGTCGCAGCGTTCGTTTTCTCTATCTCCGTTGTGGCCTCTAACCCAGATGAATTCCACTTTGTGCTGCTTGCAAAGCGTCAATAACTGCTCCCACAAATCGGGATTGATGGCTTTGTCTTTCTTGTTGCGCATCCAGCCATTCGCTTTCCATTTGGCTGCCCAGCCTTTTTCAATCGCATTGACCACATATTGAGAATCGGTGTGAAGCTTGACGGAGCATCTGTCTTTCAACGCCCGCAATCCTTCAATCGCGCCCAACAATTCCATGCGGTTGTTGGTCGTCCGGCGAAATCCGCCCGACAATTCTTTGCGATGTTCGTTGAACAACAACACTACCCCATACCCACCCGGCCCTGGATTGCCGGAACAGGCGCCGTCCGTGTAAATCACTACGTGTTTCAAATCGCTCATTGATTCTCAAAACAGACTCAATTGCGAGGATTCAAATTCCGCCGCATTCGAGCTGACAATTTCTCCTGTATGCAAGATGTGTTGAACTTCGACGCCGCGTTCGACCAGCGTGCGTGTGATCAGCCAGTACCGATGGCAATGTTTGTAATCTGCTTCGGCGCACATGAAACTGACGATGTTGGTATCGGCCAGTTGCAACAACTGGTCAATCCCATTCCGAAAAACTTCTGTCGCCGAAAGTTTGTCGTAATCCACTTTGCCATTGGGCAACAACAAAGACGAATCCGCCGGTTTGCCGCCAATCTGGTCTCCCAGGAAAACATACTTCATGCCGTCAGCTATCACCGCTTGCCTCAAGGCTTCGCGGCCAAAATGCGGATTGTAGCGGCTGTATGGCTGGCTGCGTACATCGGCCAGAACGTCAATTTCATGCTGTTTCAGCAACGCCAGGAATTTTTCGATGCTGGCGTTGCTGTGTCCAATACTGAAAAGCTGCTTCGTCATGCTCGTTTGATTTCGACCAGCGCGTTGTAATCCGGGATGCCGCATTCGGGATCGCACACGCCGCGTTTGAGCAACACATTGCCTTCCGGCCAATGCACTTGCACGTTGCCGGGCGCGATTGGCGCAAAGCGGCAGCGTCCGCGCAGTTCGCCGAGTTCGTTGCTAAGCAGGATCGAATCGCCTTCGGCAATTCCCAATCGCGCAGCGTCGGTTTCGTTCATCAACACGTCTTCGCGCTGGGCGCCGTTCAGCGGATCGCGCCGGTTTTGAATCATGCTGTTGAACTGTTTGCCGCGCCGCGTGGAAAGTCGCAGCTTCGCGTTGTCGTTGGCAGGGTTGATTTCGATGGTTGAAAACTTTGCCCGACTGTCAGGCGTGGCGAACTTTGGCGTGAGCTTTCCGTCTGCGTCAATCGCTTCACATAACCGTTCGTCTCCCCACTGAACCTGATCGCCGGTTTTTCGCAAGTTCTGAATGCCATCGTAAGCGGGAACCACGCGGGCAAGTTCGTTGCGAATGGCTTGTCCGTCGTTGAAATGAATCAGTTCCGCCAGTTCCGGTTTGGCGCGTTCGGCAATCAGCATCGGGATTTCCCATTCGGCTTTGGCTTCGCCGATGCGACGGCCGGGAATTTCCGGGCTGAACAAAATGCGCCGCTCAGTCGAAGTTTCCGTCCCACCGCCGCGCTGTTCATACCGAGTTTGCGCGGGCAGCAGCAAAACCGTATCCACCGGTTCGACGAACATTTGCGGGCTTAAAACGATGTCCTGATGAACGCGAACTGGAACGCGGGCAATGGCTTCGCGCACGAAATCCGGTTCGGGCAACGTTTCCAGAAAGTTGCCACCACTGATGTAAAACCAATCCAGCCTTCCCTCGTGTGCGGCTTCGATCATTTGCACAGTGTTCAAACCGCGAGTCGTCGGAACTTCAAAATTCCAAAGCTGCTTCATTTTCAAAGCTCCGACTTCGTCAACCGCTACGCCGCCGGGAAACTGATTCGGCACGCATCCCACTTCGGCTCCGCCTTGGACGCCGGAATGACCGCGAATCGGGACGAGGCCGCTTTTTGGTTTGCCGACAAAGCCGCGCGCGAGCGCCAGATCAACGATGGACCGAACGTTTGAAACTCCATCGGCGTGCTGCGTGATGCCCATGGACCAAACAAAAATTGCTGTCTTCGCTTCGGCCAGCATGCGTGCAAAGCGCAGCATCTCTTTGCGGCTTGCGCCTGCGGCAGCTTCCAGCAGTTCCCAAGATTGATCGCGCAAACTCGCTTTCAAGTTGTCAAAGCCAGTTGTGTGATTGCGAATGAATGCTTCGTCCGTCCAATCGTTTTCGATCAGGTGTTTCAGCACTCCGGCGATGAAGGCTTTGTCACCGCCAGTGTGAACCTGGAAGAATTCATCGGCCAGCTTGGTCCCGAACAGCGCGCTTTCCGTGACTGAAGGAATCCAGTATCGCTCCAAGCCCGGTTCGCGGTAAGGGTTAATAACGGCAACGCGAGTTCCCTGCTGTTTGGCGTAGTATATGTATTTGGTCGTCACCGGTTGGTTATTCGGCGTGTTGCTGCCAAAGAAAACCAGCAGGTCTGTGCCGAGCCAGTCTGTGTAGGAAACCGTCGAAGCCGCGACGCCAATGCTTTGCTTCATCGCGACGGTCGAAGGCGCGTGGCAAATCCGCGCGGAATTATCCACGTTGTTTGCGCCCAGAAAGCGGGCGACTTTCTGGGCGACGTAATACGATTCGTTCGTCAAGCCACGCGAAGTCAGATAGAAGGCAATCCGCTGTGGATCAACCTCTTTCAACCGCGAAGCCGCCAAGTTCAATGCCTCATCCCAGTGGATTCGCCGGAAGCCTTTTTCTCCTTTTCGCCGCAGCATCGGATACGGCAGTCGTCCAAGTTCCCGCAATTCGCTGGCGGACATTTGCGAAAGCCGTTCCGCGTCTTCCAGCAATTTCACATTCAACGCTGGCGCAGTGTTCAACCGCATCAGCTCCAATCGAACCATGCACAGATGCACACCGTCCATTGTGAAATCGTGAATGCCTGCTGTTCCGAGCGCGCATCCGTCACAAACGCCTTTGGTCAGAATGCGCCAGGCAAACGGCAACTGATCGCGATTCCGCCAGACGATTTTGGCCATATCCAGATAATGGTTTGGCTTCACATGGCCAACGCCATTGGGCATCAGGCTAACCCAGTTTGATCTGTTCCAATCGGCTTTCTTCATCAAAATTCAAACTCTGTTGCAATTAAAGGTTGCCGCTACTTGGTGATGGTGGTAAGTATGTCGTGCGGTCAGATTTTGGCTGCGACTCCACCCAAACTCAATTCAAGCTTTCGGATTATGGCAAAAAAAGAATTGCCCGTTGTGCAAACGAACGGAAAAGAAAAGGTTAAAAAGCCGCGCTTACGGTACGACTGTTCAAAATGTCCGGGATATTGCTGTTCGTATGACTGGATCAGAGTCTACAAGCGCGATATACAAAGACTGGCCAAACGGTTCAGCCTGACGTACGAACAAGCCGAAAAGAAATTCACCAAGTACGAAAAGGAATACAAAGCGCGCGTGCTGCGGCATCGCAAAGATCATATCTTCAAAAGCATGTGCATGTTCTTCGACCAGGAAAACCGGAACTGCACCGTGTATGAACACCGCCCGGCAACTTGCAGAGATTTTCCCGAAGAAACGACCTGCGGGTACTATAGTTTTTTGATGTGGGAGCGCGAGCATCAGGACGATCCGGAATTTATCCCGCTGCAAGTTTGAAGTCGTGTTCTTCGGACACGCGGATTAAGGCTGCACTCAGTTCGCGTTGAAATTCTCCGCACAAATGTTTCAAGTCAATTGTCAGCGCATTCGCAGCCAATTTCCGATGAAACGTGATCAACCCGATGCCGTTGCCGGCATCATCAGTCAACGGCAGGCTGAGCATCCACCGCGCGGAAGTTTCATCTGCAAACAAATCCTCAAGCTCATCCGAATCGGCGCTTTCGCAACGCCAACTCCAAATTGTATGACTGGCATTGCCTTGGCCAATTGAAATCTGACGGGCGTTCAAATCCAGCACTGCATAATCGAATTCATTGGTTTCCAGCATGGATTCCAGGGCGGCAAAAAGCTGCGATGAAGTTTGCACCCGGCTCAAACTCTCACTGGCCCGGCGAACCCGAACATTCACCGCCAGCGAGCGCCGACGCTGAGTAACGCCTTTGCGAATTTGGCTGCCAAGTTCCGCAAATTCCGCATACCGCAACCGCTGCACGCCAAAAATAATGCCGACACCCAGCACGAAAAACACCAACGCCGCCAAACTGCGTTGTGGATTCAGCAGCATCAGCGCAAACAGTGCAAACAATCCGCAGACGCCGTACAGCAGAATCACGGCTTGCCGCTGGGTCAACCCATGTTGCAACAGTTTGTGATGGATATGGCCGCGATCTCCGGCCAACAGGGATTGTCCGCTGACAAACCGCCGGGCGAGCGACAATCCGGCTTCGGTTACTGGCAAGCCAAACGACACCAACGGAATGGCAATCGCGACAATTGTCGAACCTTTCTGGGAACCGGCCAGCGACAATGCCGCCGCCATAAAGCCCAAAAATAAACTGCCCGAATCCCCCAGAAAGATTGTTGCCGGATTGAAATTGAAGCGCAAAAACCCAAGCGCAGCCCCGACCAGGACAATGGCCAATTGGCTGATTTCCGGATTTCCCTGTGCGACGGAAAACACCAAAATCGAAAGCAGCGCAAACACCGAAGCACCCGCCGCCAACCCGTCAATGCCATCAATCAGATTAAACGCATTTGTAATGCCAATAACCCAAACCGCCGTCAGCAGAAAACTCAGCCACAGCGGCAAATGCCAATGGCCGCCAAACGGAGAGGAAATGTTTTCGATGCGAAACCCTGCTCCAAAAATCATCGCCGCCGCGATGGTTTGCACAATCACCTTTTCCGTCGCGCCGACGTTGCGAAAATCATCGTAAATGCCAAACAGAAAAATCAGTGTCGCCGGTGCCAGCAACATCAACAGTTTGGGCAAATTGGCGCGAAAAATGTCGCCCACCATGTTCGTCATCAGCGGCACGCAAGCCAGAGTCGCCATAAACGCCAGGTAAATCGCAACTCCCCCCAAACGCGGCGTCGGATTGGCGTGAATATGCCTGCCGCCGCTTTCTCCATCCGGTATGGCGACCGCGCCCCATTCTGTCGCTTTGCGGCGCACCAACGGCGTCAGCGCCAAGGCCGCAATGAAGGAAAGCAGAAATAGTGTGACGTATGATCGCATCAGTCGGTGGTCGGTGGTTGGTTGACGGTGGTCGGCGGTCGGTGGTCGGTGGTCGGTTGAAACCCCATCTTGCCCAGCAAGTGTTTTTCGGATACCGACAACCGATCGGCAATCACCGCCAGATATTTTTCAGCCAGCGCCGAACGCATGTAATGAATTTTGACGTATTGTTGACCGTTCGCGCTCATCTGTTTTCTCAATTCGGAATCGGAGCGCAGTTGGTTGATGGCGGCAAACAGCGCAGCGGCATTTTCCGGCTCGATACACAATCCGGCTTCCGCATTCGCAACCAATCTGGCAGCTTCGCCTTCGACGCTGCAAATGATTGGACAGCCGACGCCCATCAGTTCAAACAATTTCGACGGCAGCACTTTGCGAAAGATGGCCAGCCGACGCAACGGAACCAAGCTGACATCGCTGGCGCGGTAAAACCCCAGCAAGCGTTCACGCGGTTGTTGATCCAGAAACGTCAGATTGTTCAGCGCCAGCCGTTCGGCCAATTGTTTCAGGTTCGCTTTTTCCGCCCCTTCGCCAATGAAGAGAAACTGCACGCTCGAATCCGACACAAAGCGTTTGGCGACATCCAGAACAATGTCCAGCGCGTGCACCATGCCGTGCGTGCCGATGTACGAAACCACGAATTTATCCGCTAGGCCCAACTGTTGACGAACTTCTTCAGGCGCGACGCTCGATGAAGCCAGATAATTGGCATCAATTCCGTTGGTGATAATTTTGATCTTTTCGGAAGGAATGCCTTTGTTCAGCAGGTATTCGCGCGTAGATTCGGCGACCGGAACGATCAGCACAGCGTGCCGGTAAAGGTGCATTTCAATCGTTTCCAGCGCGCGAATCAGCCAGCGATTTTTCAACACGCCCATTTCAATCGCCGATTGCGGCCAGATATCGCGGACTTCAAAAATGAACGGCACACGTTTGACGCGGCTCAGCAAATACGCCGCCACGGCACAGAAAAACTGCGGCGAAGTGCCGATGACGACATCGGGTTTGCTGGTCATCAGCACGCCGAGAATCAGCGAAGAAAAAAAGAAGGAAAAGAAATTGAGAACGCGGCGAAAGAACCCTTTGTTGGCCGCGCAATAGACCCAGGTTCTGAGCAGATCAATACCTTCGACCTGTTCGCGTTTGACGAACTGCCCGCGGTATTCCGGTCGGATGATGCCGGTCGGATGATTGGGAAAGCCTGTGACAACCGTGACGTCGTGTCCCAGTTCAACCCAACGCCGCGCATGCTCGAAGGTACGAGCCGATGGAGCGCCCATTTCAGGCGGAAAATACTGGCAGAGAAACGTGATTCGCATAGCCGGAGCTTGGACATTTCTGTCCGCTGTCTTCAGTCCTCAGATCCGGCAAATTCGATAGCCGAATGCTTTGCCGCTGACGACCGGATAATCAAATTGAATTGTCGCGTTGGGGAAAGAAACGCCAAAATCTGGAAAATACCAACCCTGAATCGAGGACTGACAACCCACTACAATCTTTGTGTCTATGGCAGCATCTTGCTCGGAAAACGGCTCCAGCACAACCCTGAAATCGCCAAGACGACAAAGAATTTTTGCCCCATCCATTTGCTCCGTTAGAACCGACGGGTGCAAATGAACAAAACTCGAAGCTTTGGCCACCTTGTCTCCCCAAGCAAAATCCGTCACCGTCCAATCGCCAATCGTATTTCGGGAAATCTTCCGCTGGTGAACCACCCGGCGATCATATCGCGCAAACTTCCCGCGAAAATGCCATGTGGTTCCATCGTTGCTCGCTTCAGCCTCAAGCACTTTGGCCTGTCGCGCCATCCGGAATGTGCTCCAGATTTCCGACTGCTCGATTTCGTCGAACATCACAGTGTTGTGCGCTCGTGTCGAACGGCAATATTCGCGAAACGGATCGCCGCCATACCCATTCACGCCGGAATCAACAATGAATGGTTGCCCTTCCAGCCACAATTCATAACTCAGCAAATCGCAATGGGCGTGTGCCGTGTTGTATGCAACCGACGGCGCGCCAGCATCAACGATGATCTTTTCCCCTTCGTCCGCCGAAGCCCACAGGTAATACCCAGTTTGCGGAAATGTTTTTGAATCTTTCTTGCCAGCAATGGTTTTTACAATTCGTTTTGCCGATTCCAAGATCGGTCGCGGTCGCGTTTCCACTGTATTGGCAGAATCGTTGAATACTGCCAGCGAACCATCGGCGTAACTCATCGCCGATAAAAAATCGGCCATCGCGCACAATCTGGATTCAACCGATTCATCACCTTGGATTTGCCCAAACGCCAACAACAGCGCGTAACTTTCCAGAAAATCCGCCAGCGCTTGCGCGTGATACATCGGCGAACGTTCGTAATGCCCGCCGTCCGGCAACACCTGTTCGTCCAGTTCACGCCACATCAATCGCTTCCCTTCGGCCAACCAGGATTCGTTTTGGAAAAACAATCCGCCCACAATCAGGGCTTTGACGTTTTTCAACAAATGGTTGGCCTGTAGGTGATATTCCAGATGGCGATGCAAAAACCCAAGCTGATCGAAAATGCTCGCTCGCCATTTGGCCAGAAACCGTTCGTCTTCGGTTTCTGCAATCATTGCGTAGGCATAAATCCAGTTCACCACACGCAGCGAGATTGGATACGCATCCCAACCATCGCTGCGCCCGGGCTTCGCTTCCTCAATCCAGTGTTCAATCAATTTTTGGCAAGACTGCCAGATGGAAACTTCCCCTTGCTCAACCAAAGCCCGCGCAGCCAGCGCCGCAAACTGAAAATAATGAAGTTGGTAATTCCAGAGATGATTTTCGTACCGCTGATTCCAGTCCATCGGCTGAATCGTCAATCTGCGATTCAGGAACATAAAGCGACGTTGTGACAAGTCCTGCAACGTTGCGTCAAATTCTGCAAGCGGCTGTTTCAAATGCAAGAATTGTTCATTGACCACCCAGCGGATGGTTTCCATGGATTGCGGCGCAACGGCTGATTCCACCGACCCAATCGCCGTCGGACGATATGCCAACTGCGGCAGCCGTTGGTACAGTTTGAATTGGGCAACACGCCACGGACGATACACCAACTGTTCCCAGCGAAGCGGCTTCAACGTTCTGAGCAGCAGCGGCAAATTCAACTCTCTGCCCTCAAGACTACGGCCTCCGGCTTTCCGCTCCGCAGCGAATCTTCGATGCGCAATGTCGCCAGCGTGGTCATGACCAAACTGCGCCAGGGAATCGGCATCTCGCTGCCGCTGCGCACCGCTGCGGCAAACGCCGCCAGTTCCTGATCGAATCCTTTGTCCTGTGACATTCGCTTGGAAATTTTGCGTTTGCCGTCGCGCCACAACTCAAGCTGGCGAAAATCATCCAGCACTGCGGAGCGTCCGCCGCCAAAAACTTCCACCCGTTCTTTCGGCAGCGCGCGATCTCCTGTAGAGAAATAATTGATATTGCCAACCGACCCATCCCTGAATTTGACGACGATGCTCAAAGTGTCGCTTCCGGCAGCATTTCGATAGGCAAAGACTTCCGCAGGTTCAGCGCCAGTCAGAAATTGCAGCAAATCCACAAAGTGGCAAGCTTCGCCGATGATGCGTCCGCCGCCTTCTTCCTGTTGAATCCAGCTTTCTTGGGGAATTTCTCCGGCGTTGATTCGATAGGTAATCGCCAGCGCCCCCGCACCAGCAAAAAACTGCTTCAACTCCACCGACAAAGAAGAAAAGCGCCGGTTGAATCCCACCAGAATTCGTCCATCAGATTGTTCAACGGCAGTAACAACGCCTGCTAAATCTTCTTCCGTTGTAGCCAACGGTTTTTCGGCAAAAACCGTTTTGCCTGCGCGAACGGCTTCGGCGGTCATCTTCGCGTGCGTGTCGTGCCGCGTCGCAATCAAAATCGTATTGATGTCTTCGCGCTGTAATAGTTCGCGAAATTCCGTCGAACAAAACGCAAAGCCAAATTGTTCGCCAACAGCTTTTGCCGTTCGCCCGGTTGCTGTGGCCAAGCCGATCAAACTGGTTCCACTGAGTTTCGCCAGCCGAGGCAGCAACACGCTTTTGGCGAAGTTCCCTGCACCAATTACGCCCAGTCGAACTTCGGCGGCTTTTCGTGGCGAATGCAAACTCACCAGCTTTTCACCACGTTTGTCGGCAGCTTGCGAATACGTCAGCAGAATCCCCAAATAATTTTGCGGAGTTTTGCCCGTGATGATGTCATAGGCTTGTTCGGCTTGTTCAATTGGGATGCGATGCGTGACCAGCCGGTCCAGCTTGACTGCTTTTGCCGCGACCAGCCGCAAAAACTCCTGCATGTTCCGGCGTTCCGTCCAGCGAACGTATCCGATGGGATAATCTCTTCCCTGCTCTTCATACTCTGCGTCGTAACGTCCGGGGCCATACGAACGTGACAACCGTAACTGCAGTTCTTTTTCGTAATAGACTTTGCGCGGAATATCCATTCGCACCGCGCCCACCATCGAAACAATTGCGCGATCACGAGCAATCACGCCTGCCAGATCGATAGGATCATTTGTGTCCGCCGCCGCCGTCACAATTACAGCATCCACGCCAAATCCGTCTGTGAATTGTTTGACTGCCAATTCCACGTCATCACTGCGCAGCACTCCGGCATCGCAACCAAATTCGCCAGCCAATGCGACTTTGCTGGCTTCCAAGTCAATGCCGATGACGCGGCAACCGGCAGCTTTCAAAATCTGCACCGTCAACTGGCCCAGCAGCCCAAGGCCAATGACCGCCACGGCATCGCCGAGCTTCACTTCCGCCGTTCGCACGCCTTGCAAGGCAATTGCGCCGAGCGTGACAAATGCGGCCTCGTCAAAATTGACGCCGTCAGGAATTTTGACGGCCAGATTTTTCGGCACAAAGATCGTTTCGGCGTGCGAAGCGTAATTCATTCCCGCACAAGCCACGCGGTCGCCGACTTGAAAATCTTGAACGCCACGTCCCACTTCGCGCACCACGCCAGCGCAACTGTACCCAAGCGCAATTGGCGCATCGAGCTTTGCTTTGACCGTTCGCAGCGTTGCCATCAACCCATCGCGGCGAAGCTTCCCCAAGACTTGCCGAACCAAATCCGGGCGCTCTTTGGCTTTGCCGACCAGCGATTTTTGCGCCAGGTCAACCGTCATCTTCTCCGTTCCGGCGCTAACCAGCGACGCGACATTGCCGACTAAAATGCCGTTGCTGCGGCAAATGGTTTCCGGCACATCATCCACCTTCAGCACACCGGAGCGGAAATTTTGAATTACTTGCTTCATTGTTTCAGTAGCCCGACTGTAAAGGAGGGCTTGGTCTCACATTTTCAGCCCTTGCTTACGCGCGGGCTACTGACACTGATTTCATTGGTAAGGTTAGGGTGATGTACTTTCGATACCACGTATCGAAAATCAGAATGGCAAACAGTTCATACGCATTGTCGCGACGCCCACGCCGATGCTCATCCCGAAGCTGTTGAATATAGTCGTAATCAAAAATGCCTTCGTGCCGGACGTAATCGCGCGGTAGCAGTTCGTCGAAAAACCGATCCAGTTTCGTTCGCATCCAGCCGCCAAGCGGCACGTTGAATCCCTTTTTTGGCGCTTTCAGATTTTCCGGCGGAATCAAATTGGCAAAGGTTTTGCGCAAAATCGTTTTGCTGCCTTCGCGGTTCAGCTTCATCGAAAACGGAATTGAAAATGCCAGTTCAACGACGCGAGGATCAAGAAAAGGGACGCGGAGTTCCAACGCCCAGGCCATGCTCATCTTGTCGGAATATTCCAGCAAATTGTCTGGCAGAAACGTTTCCACATCCAGGTACGAAAACCGATTCCCGTCATCCCAGTTCGGCGGAATGTCATTGAGGTGCGCTTGCAACACGCGATGCGACGCCTGATTTCCGTTTCTCCTGGCAAACAATTGCCCCTTGCGCTCTTCGTCCAGGTAATACACCCATTTCAGATATTGCCGCGCCGGATCGGCATCCAGCCCGGACAGCAAAGCGCGCGCGCGATGCAAGCGGCGGTCATTGAAATTGTCCTGTTGAAAAGATAACGCCGCCAGCGCAGCTTTCGCCGCCACGCGAGGGACAAAGCGCAAATACTTCATCGCCTGGACGGCGCGATAGCGCGGATACCCGCCAAACAATTCGTCTCCGCCAGCGCCGGACAAAGCCACCGTCACCGATTCGCGCGTGTATCGCGACAACAGGTAAGTCAGAAAGAACGTCGTATTGCCAAACGGCTGATCGAAATGTTCGATCAGATCCAGCATTTCTTCCGGGCGGGAAAGATCAATCGTCAATTCGTGGTGTTCGGTGGAAAACTTGTCGGCAACGCGCTGGGCTTCCGCGCGTTCGTCGTAATAGGTCATTTCCGGTTCGTCGAACAACACCGTAAAGGTTTTGACCTTG
>ERZ650309.1288-NODE-1288-length-11756-cov-3.903000_pt1 | contig 11756 bp, 7 predicted proteins | sample MGYA00376245_ERZ650309 | MGnify/ENA primary metagenome ERZ650309 (study PRJEB26733, sample SAMN07839294) | wastewater metagenome | biome: urban; feature: wastewater treatment plant; material: waste water | place: USA: North Carolina | collected 2016-04-26 ...
TCGACAGATTTCCCGTTCGTGTGCGTTGCAGCCGATGTTGGTTTATGCGTTCCGTTGCCAATTTCAGCCGCAGGCGATGGCGCTTGAGGAGGCAATGCTTTTGGTTGGCCGGGAGCGGAGATCGGTGCTCCTTCATTCGAGCGTGGCCCAACCGGAGCGCCAATTACGGACGGCAGTTCAAAAGGAAGATGTTCGGAGTTTTCCTGTCTATTTTCTTCCAAAGCGCCGGGCGAGCCGGTTTTTTCAGCCAACGGATCGCGCGCTGATTCTTCATCCTTTTCAACTTGTTGCTGGCGCAGCAGCGCCTCGTACACTTTGCTCATACCTGACAGCGCAGACGTCCCGCCTGCAAATTAGCCGCGCCTTTATCCTGCCTTGACGTTTTCTTCAAAATCATCCGCTTGTGATGAAACCACCTTTAATTGCACTGGTTCGCCTGGGTGGGGCGACTGTTGACGATTCGAGCTTCGACGGCGGGAGCGGCGGCGCGAAGATTTTTGTACGCTCAATCGCGGATCGTCGAATTCCGGCATTTGTGGTTCCGGCTGCCAGTTCATGACAACTTCTTCGCGCATAACGGGCATCGGCGGCAACGCACCCGACATCACTTGAAGCGGGTCGTCTTCGATCATCGGTTGCAGCAAATCCAGCGATTCGGCGACTTCGGAAATAATTTCCGCGCTGATAATTCGCGCGTTCGCCGCGTAACCACTGAGCAGCGCATTGTCGCAAATGTTGTTGATCAGCCGCGGGATTCCTTCTGAAGCTCTGTAAATTAATGCCACAGCGTCCGGCGTGAACAGATCCATCCGTGTCGCTCCGGCAACTTTCAATCGCGTGCTGATGTAACCCGAAACTTCATCCGCTTTGATCGGTTTGATTTCGCACCGCAAGCTGATTCGCTGTTTCAACTGCCGCAAGTCTGCGCTGTTCAATAAAGTCCGCAATTCAGGCTGGCCGGTCAAAACAATCTGCAATTGCTTTTCGGTGTAGGTTTCAAAGTTCAACAGCAGCCGGATTTCTTCCAGCAATTCGCGCGACAGGCCTTGTGCTTCGTCCACTACCAACACGGTTCGCAACCCGCGCGAATGTCGCATCATCAGCAAGCGTCCGAACTTTTGCAGCGCATCTGCTTTGGACGAATACGGCGCAAAGCCGAAATCCGTCGCCAGATGCTGGTACAGTTCCGGCACGGTCAATCCCGGATTGAAGAGATATGAATTCAGCACGCTGCGATCCAGCCGCGAAATCATCGCGCGCAGCATTGTCGTTTTTCCGGTTCCAACTTCACCCGTGGCGACAATCAAGCCTTTGCCATGCTGGATGCCGTAATGCAGATTCGCCATCACCTCCCGGTGGCTTGCTGTGAAGTACAGAAACCGCGGGTCCGGCGTCAGGCTAAATGGAATGTCTCGGAGTCCGTAAAACTGTAGGTACATAAATCAAGTAGCCGGTGGTCGGTAACCGGCAGTCGGTAGTTTGTCGTTTTTGACTACCGACTACTTTTCAATAACTTCCCGTCACCATGCTCAACACCCGCGAAAGCTTAATTCCCTGGTAGAGCAAGAAAGCCATCAGCGGGATCAACACAATCATCCCGAAAAATTTTGCCGCAAGCAGCATCGGCTGCCAGCGGATTTCCTGTTCCGTGACAAGTTTGGGCACTGTCACCAGCAAGGGCAACTGAGTGTAATGCGTGACGTCGCGCGCATCGCGAATGGTCAGCAGTGCGCGCACTTCAATCGCGGCGGCGGCGATCAACCCGGTTAACAGCCCCACGATCAGTGCCATTGGATACAGCATGTTTCGTTTGGGCGAAGCAGGCGCTTCGGGCAAGTTCGCCGGGTCTGTCATTCGAAACGTCTCGCCGCTGAAATCGTTGATGACCTTTGCGCCAAATCGGGCGTTATCCAGCATGGAAAGCAAATCTTCATACCGTTTCCGCAGCGTGTTGTAATCGCGTTCGATGCCCGTCGCTTCGGTTGCCAGCAAGGGCGAATTGCGCAAACGGCTTTGCAATTCGTTCAATTGGCGCGTGGTTTGTTCCAGTTCGCCGTTTTTACGAGTCAGGTCAGCGCGGTCTGCCGCCAGTTTGATTTCAAGCTGGGCGATTTGCGGATTGGTCGTTCGCGAAGCGCGTTTGCTCTGGCGCTCTTGCTCGGTTTTCGCCTTCAGGTCGTCCAGTTCGCGGTTGATGGATTCGATCTGAACGCGCAGTTTGATGACTTCAGGATATTTTTCCGTGTACGTCACCAGCAATTGTTTCATTTGCGCTTCGCATTCGGCGCGTTTGGCGCGCAATTGCCCTTCGGTTTGTCCGGCGGCCAGCGGAGCTTCGGGTTCGGTGTTGTCCTGTGTTTTCAAATTGGCCAGCACCTGTTCGCTCATGGTGATCTGGCTTCGCAGCGAATCAATCGAGTTTTGCTGCGATTGGCGAATCATGCTCAGGGAATTCATCTGCCCCAACATGTTCTGTTCCTGGCCTGGGACAGCGTCGGGGTTGGTGACCAGAAAGCCCGCGCGGGCCGATTCAATCTTTTCCAGTTGGGCTTTGACTTCGTTGATGCGTCCTTCCAATTGGTCAATCGTGGTGTATACCTGTCGCCGCGTTTCATCGGAATTCGCGTCAATAAACCGCGCGGCCAGTTCCGCCGTTACATCGCGAATGGTGCGCGGATCAGGGCCGCGATAGGAAATCTGGAAGGCGTAAACACCCGAAGCCGCACTGTAGGGCTGGACGAAAATGTGCCGGTTCATTTCGTCAATCACCAGCTCAATCGGCGTATTGCGAGCCATTAGCTCCGGATACAGACCATACCGATTGATCAATCTTTGCAGTTCCGTGCGGCTGGTGACCTGTTTTTGAATCGAGTTCAGGCGCGAATTCAGATCAATCTGATTGACCGGCTGGACATAATTCGCTGAAACCTTGGGCGGGTCCACAATAATGGTTGTGCGCGATTCGTAAACGTTGGGCAATTTGTAAATGGCATACGCCAGCGCCCCGGAAACAATCAGGCAAGGCGCCAGGACAAAATAGCGCCGCCGCCACAGAAGCTTCAGGTATTCGGCTGGCGTTCTGATTCGGAAACTAACCATGTAAGTTCGTTCTCGCGCTCGCGTGCTGAAAAGGTTTGGGGATCCGGAACTTGGAAGCGTTGAACCGGGGCGGATTATAGCCGAGCGCCGCAACAAGCGTCGAGTCCAAATAAATTGCTTGCTTGAGTCGCTTCATAGCCTGAAGTAGCATACGCGGGCTTTCAATCCATTCAATAATCAAAATTATGGCTAACGCAATTTCGGTTCATCAAATTCGCAAAAGCTACGGAGATTTTGTCGCCGTCAATGATCTTTCACTGGAAGTAAAGGAAGGCAGCATTTTTGGCTTGTTGGGGCCAAACGGCGCGGGCAAATCAACCACCATTCGCATGATCGTCAATATCACCATGCCCGATGCGGGGGAAATACGGTTGTTTGGTCAACCGATGACGGCGCGATTGCAAGAACGGGTTGGATATTTGCCGGAAGACCGCGGTTTGTACAAAAAAATGAAGGTCGGCGATCAGCTCGTCTTTTTCGCGGAGCTGAAAGGCATTCCACGCGCCGAAGCCGAAAAGCGCATTGACCGTTGGCTGGAACGGATCGAGATGAGCCAGTGGAAATTGAAGAAATGGGAAGAGCTGTCGAAAGGAATGCAGCAGAAAATTCAGTTCGTTTCGACCATTCTGCATGAACCGGATCTGGTGATTTTGGACGAACCCTTTTCAGGGCTCGATCCGGTCAGTGCCGGTCTGTTGAAAGAAGTTGTCCAGGAATTGAAGCAGCAAAACAAGACCATCATCTTTTCGACGCATTTGATGGAACAAGCCGAAGAGTTATGCGACGAAATTTGTTTGATCAATCGCGGCAAGAAAATCCTTGGCGGTTCGGTGCGCGAAGTCAAACGCGGTTTCGGATGGCGCTACATTGCAATTGACGGCGAAAATTTCGATTCGGCGCTGAACTCATATCCGGCGGTGAAACACTTTTCCCAGCGTCGCGATCACCTTGAAGTCACTCTCAATGATCAGGGCGACCCGCAAAGTTTTCTACAGCACCTGCTTTCCGGGGGCGCGCGCATCACACGCTTTGAGCTGGTTGCGCCTTCGCTGAACGAAATTTTCATTGAAAGCGTGAAAAACACGAATGGCTATCGGTAATTGGTCGTCGGTGGCTGGTTGCAATTTTGCCAGCCACCAATCACCGATCACCAACCAACCACCGGCAATGAAACGCCTAACCAAGCAGGAAATGGTGTTGGAGATTTATGACCGCGAAGCGATGGGCGAAGTCACCGCGCGTGAAATTGCCATCATTAACCAGGCGTTGGTCGAAGAGTACGGCGAAGGCGGAGCGATGCAGCCAGCAGAAATCGCCCGGATTCTGAATGAAGAAGAATTGCCGGTTCGGTTTGAGCAAATCTTCCGCATGGATTCGCCAACCGAAAAATATGAATCCTTGTTCAGGGGATTGTCAGGATGCGATTCGTTGGAAAACGCCGAAATGGCGTTGCGGAAAATAGATGATTGGTACCGCAAGTTTAAGCAGGCAGGTGATAAAACGGGAGTTCGATTTACTCGCGCGGCTGCGATGCGCTTAAAACAGGAAGCCGCTGCCCTTTCCGCATCTCCCAAACTGGACGCCCGCCGGTGCGCTGAATTGGGGGAGATTGCGCAATGGACGATGATTTGGTTGCAAACCCCGGACATATTTGCCCAGTGGCTTGAGCTGCGAAAAGCGACAGCAGCCTATAAAGCGATCGTTGATATAAAAATGTCGGGGCAGGGTTGATAAAACCCAACCAGGCAAACCGGGGTAAATAACAAGGAGCGGGCCATCAACGAGCCTGGTGCCTTTAGCCCCCGGACAGCCCGCCCTGGCCCCTAGCTATTCTTTGCTAGGCATACACACAACACTCTCAATTGCCGGAATCTTCCAAAGTTTTTCGCTGTAAATTCAGCAAACAGAGCAATTTTAATGTTTCCGCTCAGTTTTTCCCGATTTTCCATCTGGAATGGCTGCGGATTCCCGTCATAGTTTTTTGACAGCCAAGGTCGGGAAATCGGATTTTTCAATCCCATAGACCCGGCTGTAGCCTTCGCGGTCTAATCTACAAAGAGTTTCGGCAAGTTGTTGCTGATGAAGTTCCAGCACCGCCCGATTCACCTGGCGTTCCAGGCGAGCCTGGTTCTGAATCAGACAAGTTTCCAGCGAAACTTGAAACACAAGGGCGATAATCGGAAATTGGTGCGCTCGCGCCATCCGGAGCAAGGGCCTTCGAGCGTGAAACTGCAAATTCGTGGCGTCAATCACCGTCAGCTTTCGCTGTTGAATTCGCAATCGAGCGATGTGATGTAGCAATCCGAAGGCTTCGGCGTTGATGGTTTGATCGCTTTCGTCGTCGCTGATTAAGGCCCGGCAACGATCTGAAGAAACAATTTCAGTCGGACGAAAGTGGGAAGCCGCAAACGTGGATTTGCCCGCGCCGGATGAACCAATCAGCAACACCAGCGATGGATTGGGAATTTCAATCGTTAAGCTCATTAGGCAGAAGCCGCGGTGGAGATTTCAGGCTGGGGCTGCGAGCTTTCGGCTGGGTTGGCCTTTTCGTTTTCACTGGGAGGATTAAAGCCGGGGTAGCTGATGCGGTCGTGGTAAATGTTGATCAGCGTTTTGATCAGAGTGTCGCGAATTACAGTCAGTTCGCGCATGGTGATGTTGCTTTCATCCAATTGCCCGTCCGCCACAATCGTGTCAGCAATTTTTTTGACGATGGCCTGTATATTTTCCGGCGTTTGGTCTTCCAGCGAACGAACGGCAGCTTCGCAACCGTCGGACAGCATTAAAATGACAGCTTCTTTCGTTTGAGGCTTAGGGCCGGGATACCGAAAATCTTCGACGTTCACAGTTTCGCCCCGCGCTTCGGCCTGTGCTTTGGCCTTGTGATAAAAGTACGCCAGCACTCGCGTGCCGTGATGCTGCGGGATGAAATCAATGATCTGCGAAGGCAGATTGGCTTCGCGGGCCATCTGAACGCCCTGCGAAACATGGCTGGCGATGATTCTGGCGCTGGAAATCGCCGGGCGCGTGTCGTGTGGATTGGGGCCACCTTGCTGATTTTCGATGTACATGTTCGGCGCGGAGAGTTTGCCGATGTCGTGATACAGGCAGCCAGTTCGCGCCAGCAAAGCGTTCGCGCCAATGGCTTTGGCGGCAGCTTCGGCAAGCACCGCAACCATGAAGGAATGATGATTGGTTCCGGGCGTGCGAATCGCCAGTTGCTGCAACAATGGATTGTCCGCGTTCGACAATTCCATCAGTTTCAGGTCGGTCAAAATGTCGAATGCCGATTCATACACCGGAATGACAAAGCTGGCCGCCCCTGCGGTCAGAACCGCGCCGACCAATCCAGCCAGGACGCCGCCCAGGATTCGTTGCCAGTCCCACTGATGTTCGGCAATCAGCATTGCCGCCAGTCCCATCAGCACGTTGACGCAACCAACAGCCGCGCTGGCAATGATAATGGCGTTGCGCGTTCGATAGCGTTGGATGCTGTAAATGGCCGTGACCGAACCGCCCAGTGCAAATGCAACAAACGCCATTCCGCTGGGAGCCGCAAACCCGACCAGAATCGCGCTCATCAACCCTGCAACCAGCGCCACCTGACTGCCGATCAGCAACGAAACCACCAGCGCGCACGCTGCAAACGGAACCGCAAATCCGAATTCAAAAATGCCTCCGAACTGCATGGCTTCCGGGCGCGTGCCCAGCACGGAAGCGCCGAACATTCCAATTCGCACAATAAAGGTTTGAATCATCACGGCGGAATTTGCGACCCAATACGCCGTGCGTGGCCCCAGGCGCGAAGATTGGCTGGTGATCGCGGACTTATACAAAGCAAACGACATCAAACAGACCAAGGCGAACAACCCCAGCAACCGATTGGGATTGCGCTGCGTTCGTTGGTAGCGGCGTATGATTTCGATAAAGGCCAGCTTATCCGGCGTAATCATCTCTCCGGCATGCAACAAAATCGGATTTTGACCAATGGGCAATTGAGTGGGAATCCGTGTGCCTTGCGTCAGAATGTACGTGTCGCGCGGCTCTATTCTGGCAATCAAGTCCGCTGGAATCACAATGTCCGTTTTTGCGGCGTCCCCAACTTGATACTCTTCAACAACTGTCAACGGAAAGTGCGAAGCGAAGAGGGTGGTCAGCGCGGCAAAAGTGAAGGAAGCAATGAGGAAGCGGACCTTTTGGGGAATGTGGTGATAGTGGATGGAAATCCATTGCCCCGCAGATCGCGGAAATCGCTGCAAACGGATCAACCAGAAAAGTTGATTTTTCCTTTTCATTGTTTTGAAAGCGCCACCTGACCGGGGAGCCAAAAGCTTCAGCGCTCTTGTCGAGGGCGCGGATTATAGCACCGGACTGTAAGCGCAAGGCAAGGCGTAGCGGGACTAACTGCGGAAAAGCAGCAGTTCCTGACTTGGCTACTTAAACGCAACGGTCACCAAGTTGGCCAACTGACCATCAACCGTTATGGTGACCACTTGTTCTCCCTTGCCTGCCAGCGTGCGCGGCAATTGCAAATTGATCTGGTCTTCACCGACAAAATCACCCTGTATGCCGGCATACTGAACAGGAATACTGATGGTGCCAATTTGCGCTTTGACTGCCTGCTGCGAGCTACGGCCTCGCCAGCCCGAACCGAACAAAAGCAAAAACAGTTGATCGCTCGCTGCTCCCGCGTCCGGTCCAAAATCAATTGGCAAAGGGACAAATTTTCCCTGGCTGAATTGCGCGACCGGTTCGTACGTTTGCACGCCATTAGCCTTTGCCCGCAACAACACTGCCGCCGCGACGTCTTTGCCGCTGGCATTTGCCGAAAACAAACCGGGCGCAGTTTTTTCGATCAAGACTGTCGCGCTGACCGACACGTTCAGAGCATTCGTTACTGTGATGGTCGCCTTGCCCACAGCCAATCCTGCCGGGATCAGGCAATTGATTTGATCCGGAGACACAAAAAACAGCGGAGCCGCAGCTTCTGTATTCATACTGTCTTTGACTTTGACAGTTGTGCCCAGCAGGGAAGTCGGCAGCGGCGTACTGGAAGCGATCAAAATTCCGTTGGCCAGGTTCCCGCCGAAGATCGCAACGATCTCTTCCGGCGCAACAGAACCGCTGGTGAAACTCGCCGCCGAAACCGTGGCGATGGTGGGAATATCCGGCGCGGAGATTTTGGTGATGAATACATCGCTCAACCCTCCGCCAAAAGTCGCCTGCGCAGGCATCACCGTCAGAAAATCATTTTTCAACACCTGCCCGGTAACATAAGCGCTGCCGGATGTGTCCACGGCGATGTCCAACCCGCGTTCATCAAACCCGTTATCTCCCGTAAATGTGCTGCCCAGATAGGTTGAATAGATCAGTTCAGAACCCGCCGGATCAATCTTCGCGACAAAGGCATCATTGTCTCCACGCAAGGAAGCTTGCAGCGCGCGGACAACAGGAAAGTTGGCGGATTCGGTTTTACCCGTGACATATGCGTTGCCCAGGGAATCCACTGCGATGCTGCCGACGGGCGTGATGTCCGCCACCAATCCCGTGTTTTCCGATCCGCTGCCGCCCAGGTATGTTGAGTAAATCAGAGCTGTTCCCGTTGCGTTGATTTTGGTGACAAAAGCGTCAACGCTGCCTCCGTAGGTGTGCTGTAAAGCGTTGACCAATGGGAAATTCAAAGAAAATGTGTAGCCTGTGATGTAGGCATTCCCAAGCGGGTCCAGAGCGATTTGCTTGGCTTCTTCCGCACGGTCTCCGCCTAAAAACGTCGAATAGACCAGTGCCGAACCAGCAGCATTGAGTTTGGCGACAAACACGTCTTCGACGCCGCCGAAGTTCGGCTGGATTGCGCCAACCGTCGGAAACCCCGGCGAAGTCGTGAAGCCAGTGATGTAGGCATTTTGCAGCGCATCCACGGCGATGCCGTAACCGGCTTCTTCATCGCGCCCGGTCGTTTGAGACAATTCGCCGCCCAAATACGTCGAATAAATCGCTTCTCCGTCCGGGCTGAACTTCGCCACAAACACATCCTGCTGGCCTTTGAGCGTCGCTTGCATCGCGTTTTTCACCGCGAAGTTCGCCGACAGGGTTCGGCCCGTGACATAAGCGTTGTCGAAACGATCAACCGCGATGCCAAACGCAATATCCGAAAAACTCCCGCCCAGGAAAGTTGAATACAACAGCACGTTGCCTTCGATATTGAACTTGGTGACGAAGGCATCCACGTTGCCGCGAAAAATCGGGTTTGCGGCGTTGGCGGTTGGAAAGTTCAGTGAATTGGTTTCGCCCGCCAGATAAATATTCCCGGCTTGATCCACGGCAATGGACGATCCTCTATCACCGGGGTTTCGCCCGCCAAAGTACGTCGAAAACACTACTGTGTTGCCTTTGGGATTGATCTTGGTGACGAACGCATCCGTCGCGCCATCTCGCATGGCTTGATAAGGATTCAGGGTCGGGTAATTCAACGATCCCGTCTGGCCGGTAATGTAAACGAATCCCATTCTGTCTACCGTAATGCCGTAACCGATGTCTGTTCCGCTGCCGCCAAAATACGTCGAATAATCCACCACGGGATCAATCACCAGCGGCAGATTATGGTCGTAATCACTAACTTCAAAGCCGACCGCCAGATTGCGGATTGAAAAACTGGTTTCGATAAGCTGCCGCTGCCCATTTACCAATTGATAGGTGACAGGTTTGCGCATCATCAACTGGTCGTCCATAAGGCCAATCAAAAGATCGCCTTGTTCGTTGAGTTCCAGCTTGTCGGCTCCGTCAAAACTCAGTTTAATCTGTCCCGGATCAGCCTGGGGCGCAACCTTGAAGTCATATTCCAACTGCCGCTGATTTCCATAAAAGACGGCATCAATGCCGGGATAAATGTCGCGTTGAGCAACTTGGGAAAACGTAGGAACGTCGGTTCGCCATTCGCGTGGATCGTTGCCGATGAAGTAATTGCTTTTGCTGCCGGTCGGTTCTAATCCTTCAACCCGCGTTTTGTTGGAGCCGCTGGCTAGCTTCACGCGCAGAGTTTTTGCTTTCCCTGAAGCCTTCTGTTTCATCTCAAATCTGGCTTCGCCGTCTGCCAGGTAAAGCGTGTAGCCCGGCTGGCGCGCAAGAAAACGAACGTCTTCGCCGACCTGCCCGCGATTTTCTTCAAACCGCAATGGCATTTGGTTTAGTTGAGTTTGCAGATTGCCGGGAACTGTCAGAATGGCGGACTTTATACCCGAAACGGTTCTTGCAGGTTTGCTGACGACAAGCAGGCTGAATGCGCCCAACCAAACAAACAATAAAGCCAAGACGCCTGAGCGAGTGTGTTGAGAGTACTGCTTAATCATGAGAGAAGCGGATTACCAGACGGAGCGCAGTTTCGTTTTTTTGGAGGCGCGCCAGATGCTGTTGAAGCTGATAACTTCAGAGAGGAGCATTGTTCGCTACTGAACACGCCTTGGAATCAGCGAGCGTCGGGGCGCTACGGCGGGGATTATACGCATCCCACACACCGATGAACAGCAAAGAGAAAAACGCTTTCCCCGTCGTGTTTGGATGGTTGAATTTCGCCGGACGCGGTGACGGGCCGAATCTATCCTTCGTCACGAACGACAACGTACAGCTACGATCAGGCTGGGCGCTTGAGCACGTTCAGCGAGACGCTGGGCGATGGCACTTCGCGGACGTACGCCAACGTCACGCAGTACAGCGCGGCGGGACAGAAGGAACGGGAAAGTTACGGGACGGGATCGAACGGAATGACCACGCCGTTGTATCTGAAGTTGCATTACAACAAACGGCAACAGTTGGTGGATTTGCGGCTCGGCTATGTCAACGACGAGTGGAACTGGAACCGGGGCTTGCAGACGTTTTATTACGGGACGGATGCGATCACCAATTGGAATCCGTTTGCGGATGACGACGACAACAACGGCAACGTCCGGCGCGCGCTGCATTACGTGCCGACGGCAGTGAACGGCAGCGGCGACGTGACGGCGTACGTGATCCCGCAGCTTCACGATTACAGTTACGACGCGCTGAACCGGATCAGCGGCATGCTGGAATGGCAATTGGACGGGAGCGGCAACTGGCAATCGAATGTGGTGACGCAGAATTACGGCTACGACCGGTTCGGCAATCGCGGAATCACCAGCGCGTCGGGCGGAGTGAACAGTTACAACCCCAGCTACACGGCCAGCACGAACCGGATCAGCAGTGGCCTGACGTACGATTCGGCGGGCAACATCACGTATGACGCAGCGACGGGCGGGACAATGGCCTACGACGCGGAAAACCACATGGTGACGGCCTCAAGCGGCGGGACGTACGTCTACGACGGCGAAGGCAGACGAGTGAAACGAACCGCATCGAGTCAGGAGTGGTGGTACGTGTATGGGATTGGCGGAGAATTGGTGGCAGAGTACCTGTCCACGGGAACAACGACGGTAAAGAAGGAGTATGGCTACCGGGGCGGGCAATTGCTGGTGTTGTGGGATGCAGACAAAAGCGGAGACGAGCGGTTGAAGTGGCTGGTGACAGATCATCTTGGCTCAACGCGGATGGAGGCGGACAAGTCAGGGAGCTTATCGGCGATGGTACTGCACGATTACCTACCGTTCGGGGAGGAGTTGACAGCAGGAATTCGAGGCAGTGGGTAC
>ERZ650309.1291-NODE-1291-length-11752-cov-3.936394_pt1 | contig 11752 bp, 8 predicted proteins | sample MGYA00376245_ERZ650309 | MGnify/ENA primary metagenome ERZ650309 (study PRJEB26733, sample SAMN07839294) | wastewater metagenome | biome: urban; feature: wastewater treatment plant; material: waste water | place: USA: North Carolina | collected 2016-04-26 ...
AAGGTTTTTGGTTACTTTTTAAAAAAGTCACTTGCCAAAGGCATATCCAGAAATTTGGATGAGAACTCGGCAAGACTCAGTTAAAGTTAAAAACGTTTTTCTAGTATTAATTATTTTGAGTTAACTCCAAAGCTCGTTGATAAGCGATTTTCTTTTTAATTCCAGTTAAATCAGCAGCCAGTTGCGAAGCAGCTTTGACTGATAAATCTTGTAATAAGCGCTTTAATAACTCATCCAATTTATCTTGTTCTAGGTCTTTTTCCGCAGATGCGCCGCCTACCACAACTACAATTTCACCTTTTTCTTGATTGTGATCATTTTCAATAAAATGAATCAATTCTTTTAAGGTCATCTTCTTGATCGTTTCAAAGGTCTTGGTAATTTCACGAGCAAAACCAACGGGACGATCTTCACCCAATACTTCAGCCATATTTTTAACGCTGGCTAAAATACGATGCGGTGCTTCATAAAAAATAAGTGTTTGTGTTTCATCTTTTAGCTTTTCAAGTTGGCTAATGCGTTGCGAGGCTTTAGATGGTAAAAAGCCTTCAAAACTAAAACGATCACTTGGTAAACCCACAGCACTCAAAGCTGCAATTGCGGCACAAGCACCAGGTACTGGAATGACGCGAATATTGTGTTCTTGCGCTGCACGTACTAACTTAAAACCAGGGTCACTGATTAATGGTGTGCCTGCATCACTAATCAATGCAATACTTTCACCATTGAGCATTCTTTGTATAAGTTGATCAATTTTGTTACTTTCATTGTGATCATGACATGCAGTTAGTGGTGTTGAGATATTATAATGTTTAAATAGTTGAGCAGATTGGCGAGTATCTTCTGCCGCAACGATTGATACTGACTTTAAAATATCAATTGCACGAAAGGTCATGTCATCTAAGTGCCCAATCGGGGTTGCTACAACAAATAACTGAGCACTCATAAAAGGTAACTCCCTCAAGTATTACAAAATATTGGTTGCTGCTCAGTTTGGCAGCAATGATGAGTCCAGTTTATACGGACGTATTGTTGATTCTACCTGAATCGGGTGTAATAGCGCGAGCCAGTAACGGCATTAGCCCTTGTTTCTTGAGTGCTTATACAGCATCTGGTGGCAAAGAAAAAATAATTTTTGTAGATTGAGCCAAAATAGCAGCAACCCGATTTTTAAGAAATTGGGTATGAGCTATATAAAGATAGAAGCCAAACTTTAAAATAAAAAATGAGGAGCGAATGGAACAAGACATTTTAGATTTAGGAAAATGGGCTGAGCAGCAAGCACGAGCATTATTGGAACGAGAGAATTATCAGTATGTAGATCAAAACTATCATTCACGTTATGGTGAAATTGATTTAATTGTTAGATTAGGAAAGGAGCTTGTTTTTGTTGAGGTAAAGGCGAGATCTGCTGGCAGTTATGCAGCGGCATGTGAAGTCATCACTGAGTCTCAACAACGTAAAATTATTAAAACAGCACAAATGTTTTTACAAAAACACCCTAATTATGAAGATTTTGATTGTCGTTTTGATGTGATTTGTTTTGATTTTCCAAAGAAATTTGCAAAAACAGTACAACCAGATTTTTCAAAATTGCAGTATGATCAGCAATGGATTAAACATGCGTTTACTTTGGATTGAGTAATCACTTATTATTTTTAAGATAAATGCCAACAGGTTTGTAGATAGGGAGTCTTGCCAAGTGTTAAAACATTTAACGATTACGTTACTTTGTGCTGCAAGTTTATCAGGATGTGCGAGTTTTATTTCAGGTGGTACTGGGACTTCGCCTATTGGTACTGAAAGTGGTGAACGTAGTCTAGGGCAGGTTTTTATTGATTCCTCGATCAAGCGTACCGCAAACGTTAATTTATATAAATTAGATCATCGTTTTAAACAGTCACGTATCAATATTGAAAGTTTTCACAGTAATGTTTTATTGACAGGACAGGTGCCTGATCCATATTTAAAACAATTGGCAGAAGATAACCTTAGAGCAATGAGTGATGTGAAAGCTGTGCATAATTACATCACTGTTGGAGATAAAGTCGGCTATAACACGATTATGCAAGATTCAACGGTCACTGCAAATACGCGTGGTCTATTGATGAGAGCGCCAGTTGTTTCTGATAGTAAAGTGCTTGTGCATACCGAAAATGGCATACTTTATATCATGGGGCGTTTGAATACTGCTGAGTTAAGAGATTTAGATAATATCTTACAAAAAGTTGGTAATGTGAGTAAAATTGTGACACTGATTGATAATATTGATCAACCTTCTGGAACAGTAGCCAGTACGACTGCAGCAACACCAATGCTTGGTACAGCTTCAACACAACCTTTAGTTGAAACTCCAGTGGCAATTGATCCTGATCAGACTGAACCTGCGACTATTACTCCGACTAAACCCTAATTTATGAAGCAACTTATTCAACAAGTACAAGAAAATGTTATACGGGCGAAAAACTTTTATCAGGAATTTCGCCTTTATGATTTAGCAAGTTATTCGATGAATTATCTGACGCCAAAGGATACTTTTGAAAAAGAAGAACATCTTGCTTATGGATTAAAAGCCAGAAATCGACTGGATCTTTATCGAACTAAAAAACCAAAGAAACAAAAACCTTTGATTGTTTTTGTGCATGGTGGATCATGGCAGCATGGTAATAAAAGAGACTATGTATTTATTGGCGAGACCTTCGCACGAGAAGGCTATGATGTTGCAGTCATTAATTATCAACTCGCACCTGAGAATATCTTTCCAGCATTCGTTGATGATTTAGCTCAAGCGATTCATTATCTAAATCAAAATAAAAGTAAGTTGAATATTTCAACGGACAATATCATTTTAATGGGGCATTCAGCGGGTGCTTTTAATGTGATGTCTGTGGTGTATTCAGCTCAACCTCAACAGTTTAAATATATAGACAATATCAAAGCAATCGTTGGATTGGCTGGTCCATATCATTTTGATTACAAGAATGATCCGCTAGCAGAGCATGCCTTTGATCAAAAAATACCGTATCAACAAGTGATGCCGTATTATTTCATTAATCAGAATAAGATTAAGCATTATTTGTTGATGGCTGAAAATGATCAGTTGGTTGAAGACCATAATAGTTTTGATCTGGATATGGCATTAAGGGAAAAGGGTAATCATAGCCATGTGATGATTATCCCAAAGACAGGACATATTACCATTGTAGCGACTTTGGCAAGCTTTGTGAGCCATTACTTCAAAACCAAGCGAACGATCTTGCACTTTTTGGATGAAGCTTTGGAAGATTAAGTTAAAAGCATCTTTATTAAGATGCTTTTTTATTCTCGATTATTTGCATGATCATTGCATGTGCAATACTACCTTTAAATGGAATTTCAGGTAGTTGATCAAATCTAAAGAATTGGGCTTCGCTAATTTCTTCAACTTGTAATTGAATCTCACCTGAATCATATTCAGCATGAAAAGCAATCATTAAATTGCTTGGAAATGGCCATGGTTGGCTCGACATATAACGAATGTTTTTAAGTCTTAAACCAACCTCTTCAAAAGCTTCTCGTTGTACAGCTTCTTCTAGTGTTTCACCGACTTCAACAAAGCCTGCGATTAACCCATACATGTTGCTTTTATTATGTACTGATTTCGCAAGTAAGACCTCATTATCACCTTTGGTAATAATCGTGATGATACAAGGTTGCACACGAGGATATTGATGATAACTACAAGCAGGGCAAACCATTGCATATTCTTTGGAATGAATTTCTGTCACATGCCCACAATGGCTACAGAATTTATGGTTGCGTCGCCATTCTAGTAACTGGACTGCACGACTAGCTTGTAGGAACTCTGTGGTTGACCATGATTGAATTAATTCACGGATAGGTACTAGTTGATAGCCTTCGGGAATGGCTTCATTCTCAAGCAAATCACGCGCGATGACGTGATCATTCTGATGTAAGGGTAGATCACTTGCCAATTTTTCAACTTCTGGTAGTTGAAGGTTTTGGTCGACTAACAGGTTTTGGTGTTGAAAAATATAAGCAAGTGATAGTTGAGTCATTATGCGGCTATGTTTTGTAATTGCTGACTGCTTGATAATGCCACATCAAACATAGATTGCAATACAGGTTGCTTATTCTTCAGGTTATCTACAAGTAAATCTAAACCAGCCACAACATTGAGGATGCAGTTAATTTGTTCAGCATCAATGGCTTGATTTTGATTTAAACGATGCTGTGCAAAATTCGCCGCACCTAGTAGAGCAGTTTGTTGTACTGGGCTACCTAAGAATAATGCAGCACCAGATAACTCATTGAGATATGTAGGAAGTGCTTCTAAGGTGTGTGCTGCTGGATCTTGAGCATATAGGCTTAAGGTTTGCGTTAATGTTTCAATCAGGGTTTTTGTTTCAGTCAATAATGCTCGATGTGCTTCATCTAAACGATCTAGAGAAATTTGCATATTGTTGACACGTAACTGCAAACGACTTGATGTGTAATTACGCTCTAAGATACCAATTGAGTTCATCGACGCCAAAATGCTATTCATTAACTGCTGGATTGAGGTCGCATCCGTTAATGTATTGGGTTGACTCAATTTTCCAGCTTGTTGTGTTAACTCTTTTGCTGCTTCATTTAAATTAAGCACTTTAAACACATTTGAAAGCTGAGTTAATTTTTGCTGAAGTTCTTGGGTTTTTTCAGCCGACATATTTTGATGGTTATACTCAATTTCATTACGAATCTGAGCCATTTCATCTGTCATTAATTGACTGATGGTATGTACTGTTTCATAGTCAGGGCCATATAAATGACGGCTAAGAACTTGAAGCTGTGTATCACTCAGTAACTCATCACCGATATTCAATTGTTCACGAATATGTTGAGATAAATCATCTTCTTGACTGATGCAAATACTTAGAATGTCAGCAAGATCGGCAATATTGTTTTGAAAAGCTGATGGTTGAGCTAAGAATTTTGCAATATTTGTTTCGACTTGAATCAGGGTACGCAAACGTGCTTCTGTAATCAAAAGCTCATCAATATGCCCTAAGCCTACATTGACCAATTGCCAATATTGTTGGCTAGGTAGATTGTTGGCTAAACCAGCAAGGTAAACACCAACGAGTTTAATTCCCTGTAAATCGAGTGGGGATTCACTTTGTTTGATTAGCTTGTTTAAGCATAATTTATAAAGTTGGTGAATGTACTTCGATTGTTCCAAGCTTGGTGCTTGTGGCAAATTAAAATTAGGTGTCATGAAGTCCAAGAAAGGTTGCAGAGCTTGTCCTTCTTTGGTAATCGGTTTACCCAGTGCTTTTTCTAAACGATTGAGTGTATCCGTTAAGAACTGTGGCACTTTTACTTCACGTAAACAAATAAATTCCATATAGCGTTTTAACATTGTTGTCCCTTCACTGAGAGCAACAACATCGCTAGTTTTAATTTGTTTTGGCTGAGCCATAATTTGACGCATCAACTCAGCCGAATATTGAGTGATTTGTGCTAAATAGGGCATGTCGATCAATGCAAGTACTTGAGTACATTGTTCAAACTGATTAAGAGCATCATCAATACCGAAAGGTAACGCTTGTTCTTCGGCAAGTGTATTGACTGCTGTCTCCACCAATTTAATCGAATTGTCGATCTCATTTTTTATTATTAATAATGCAGTTGGGTCGAAGTGAATCGAGGTTTGGTAAGACATATGACCTACACCTTTCCTAAGTTGTTATATCCATAACCTCCTAGAATAGGAGGCGAAATCATTAACAGTTAATATAACTTAAGTTTGAAAACTTGAAATACAAAAAATTACACTCACCAGCAAATTTATTTTGCAAAAAGGCAAGCGCTTCCATGTTTTTGTTCAAATTGTTTGACCCAAGTCTCATGTTCGTTTAATTCGTATTCTGATGGATAAACGATTGGTAAATCAACCTGAATAGTTTGACGCATCATTTTATTTTGGTTTTGTTCAGCTTGAGAAAGGGCATCCATATCAAAAGAGACTTGCCCACCCGTCATTGCTAGATAAACATCGGCTAAAATTTCAGCATCGAGTAGCGCGCCGTGGAAAGTACGATCTCGTGCAGGAATTTCATAACGGCGCACCAAAGCATCCAAAGAGTTTTTTTGTCCTGGATGTTTGTTTTTTGCAAGTGCGAGAGTATCTGTGACTTCACACACCTCAGACAGTGAAGGTAAACCAACACGATTGAACTCCATGTTGAGGAAGTTCATATCGAAGGTGGCATTATGCGCAATAATTTCAGCACCTTGCAAAAAGCTGAATAATGTATCGGCAATCTCGGCATATTTCGGTTTATCTTGTAGAAACTCGTCGCTAATACCATGCACATTCTCAGAATCGCCGACAGGTTTTTCTGGATTGATATAAATATGGATTGAGCTGCCTGTCAGTTTTCGATTGATCATTTCAATCGCACCGACTTCAATAATACGGTCACCATCTTGGAAATAGAAACCTGTGGTTTCCGTATCTAGAATTAGTTGGCGAGGTCCTTGAAGGTTTAATTTTGCCTCGGTGATGACAATGTGGGGGTGTTGGGCACGTGCTGAAATATCTTCTATTGCTTGGGGCGCAGTTGCTACCGCGTCAATGTTAGGTTCTTCGATGCTAAGCTCGTCATTGTCTTCGATCAATTCCTCTTCCTCTATATCGAGATCAAGACCGAAAGGATCATTTAATAGCCAGTCAGCTTCAGGCTTTTTTATATCAGCGTTAGCCTGTGTTGAAGATTTCATTTGTTGAGCAGTTTGTTCAGCACCAAGATTGGCTAATTGATCCGCCATTTCATTACCTGCATGTCCTGCATGACCTTTAATCCAATTCCATTCGATATGACGATTGGCACAAACGGCATCTAATTTTTGCCATAAATCAGGGTTTTTAACATCTTTCCAATTTTTCTTTTTCCAACCATGAATCCATTCGGTAATGCCTTGTTTGACATAATTAGAATCTGTCCAAATAATCAGTTGTGCATCTGTTGGGCAAAAACTAACTCCTTCGATTGCAGCTTGGAGTTCCATTCGATTGTTGGTCGTCGCAGGTTCACCACCATAGAGTTTATGTTCACCTTGTTCAGTAATGATATACGCACCCCAACCACCTAAGCCAGGGTTGCCTTTACATGCGCCATCAACATAAAGTGTGATTGTTTGAGACATAGTTGAACCTAAAAATTAAGAATTTGAGTTGTACTGCAATTAGAAGATCGAAATAAAAGCGGCGTTTTATTTGCTTAAATGTTGTGAAAGTTTAGCACTCTCGTCAGATAAGTTATATTGTAAAGCGAAATTTGGGTGCTGAATGGTTACAAAACTCATATTTTTTAATTTCTTGTAACATTTCCATGCAAATCACGTTAAATTATTGCCTTGTCTAAGTGACATGCTTTACTACAATGGCAAATCAAAGAAATAAACTAGCGTGAGTTGACTGGAAGTTTTTATGTATAAATCGAACACATTGGTGCTGCAAGCGTCTGCGACATCATTATTCAAAATCACTGTACTCACTTCTGCTCTAACCGCGTTGGGAATCACAACGGGTTGTTCATCAACCCCTCAGACAAATAAAGTATCATCATCTAAACAAGTGAGTTCAGGATATTTAGACGCAAGTAGTTTAGATTCCTTGGAAGATTTACTTTCAGCAACAGATATGCGAGCGGTTGAAGGTGATCGCTTGTTGGTCTTGAAACACGGTGATGTGTGGAAGCGAATGACGGTTGGATTCAAAATGGATTTGAACCATTGGGATTCACGTATTGAAGCTCAGCGTAGTTGGTTTATTTCTCGTCAGCCTTATTTAGATCGTCTAAGTGCGCGTGCCAGCCGTTATTTATATCATACAGTTAAAGAAGCTGAACGTCGTGGTATGCCTACCGAATTGGCATTGCTTCCTGTTATTGAAAGTTCTTATGACCCGGCTGCAACCAGTAGTGCGGCAGCAGCAGGCTTGTGGCAATTTATTCCGAGTACGGGGCGTATCTACGGTTTACAGCAAACCAGTTTATATGATGGTCGCCGTGATGTGGTTGAGTCGACACGTGCTGCTTATGAGTTCTTAGGTAGTTTATATAATCAATTTGGTTCATGGGAATTGGCTTTGGCTGCTTATAATGCAGGGCCAGGTCGCATTCAACAAGCCATCAACCGCAACCGTGCTGCAGGCTTGCCAACAGATTATTGGTCATTAAAACTCCCACAAGAAACCATGAACTATGTACCGCGCTTTTTAGCAGTGGCGCAAATTATTAAAAACCCAAGTGTATATGGTGTTGCTTTACCTCCAATTGCGAACCGACCTCACTTTCGTGAAGTAGGTCTGGCTGGGCCTTTAGAGTTAAATCAAATTGCTTCGATTACAGGTTTAAGTCGTGCTGAGCTGTATGCATTGAACCCTGCACATCGTGGAGAAATGGTCGACTCAACCAGTCCAATGCGCATTTTAATTCCCGCAGATTTAAGCCCATCGATTGATGCAAAACTACGTTCGGGTAAAACCAGTTCTGGCGGTTTCTGGGCAAGTAATAGTCAACCACCTGCAATGAATAATCCATCCAATGTGGCTACAACGACGGTTCGTACCACAACAAACTCGGGTCAAACGATTACACCTTCAACCAAGACACCACCAGCTTTAACAGCGACTAATACAACACGTCCAACAACAGCAACAATCACCACGAGCAAAGCAAATACACCAAGAGGCTCTGATGCATTGGCTTCATTTGCTGCTGCTGCTGATGTGCCGAGTGCGCCACGTATTCCTGTTGCAATTACACCTGCTGCGAATGTTAAGCCTGTCAAAATTGAACCACCTCTTTCAATCAAAGAGCGGGAACAAATTATTGCTGCTGTAAAAGAGACAGGTGATAAGAAAACAGTTACTCAAATTTTAGAGCCACAAGCGACGCAAGCAGAGAAAGATCAAGTTGTTGCTGAGATAAAAGCGATTGCCCCACAAGGTACAGAAATTGTCGATCCATTTGATGGCAAGATTAAGTTAACGGCAATTCAGACCAGTCAATCGGTTGCAGATCAAACAGGACAAGAAGTCACCAAGGGCTTTGCGTATCCGAAAAACTTAGTTGAAGATGCGACAACTGCAAATAGTGAAGATGCGAAGCGCAATCAAGGTAAGCCGTATATTAAAACCGATACCGATGTGGTCGTGGTTGCACCGAAAGGCAAGCGTAGCACCTACGTTGTGCTACCTGGCGATACCCTTGCATTCATTGCACAAAAGAATGGGGTGAATTGGCGTGATATTGCGACATGGAATCAAATTGATCCAACAGGTACGTTATTTGTAGGGGCAAGCTTGTATTTGTATGATGCAAAACCACAAGTGATTGAGACACCGAAAGTGGTTGAGCGCAAACCTGAGAGTTATGTGGTTCAATCAGGAGATAATCTCACCAATTTAGCAGCACGTTTTGATTTAACCTTAAAGCAGTTAGCTGACTATAATAATTTGTCAGTCACTGACAATTTATTTGTTGGGCAAAAGTTATCATTAAAAGAACCAAAAAATAATACACGTAATACTCCAACGACTGCACTACAATCAACGCGTACTACAGAAACGAAAGCAGCTACTGCACCAAAGTTTGTTACGAAGTCTTATACGGTGAAACGTGGCGAATATTTAAAGTTGATTGCTGATCGTTATGCTTTATCTAATCAAGAGCTGGCTGATTTGACCTCAGGTTTGACTGCGAATAGCAATTTGTCTGTGGGGCAAAAAATTAATGTACCACAGCATGAGGTCTCAAAAACTGAAGAGGTCGCTGAGCCTAAAAGCACGGTTAAATATGAAAATGTAACAGCTTCAAGTAATTATAAGACAGAGTCTTATATCGTACAGCGTGGTGATACTTTATCGAGCATTGCAACGAAATCCAAAATCACATTGAATGAATTGGCTGAACTGAATAACCTGAAAACCAATAAAAGTGTGCGTTTAGGTCAGGTTTTAAAGATTCCAGCAGGTTCGACAATTCCTGAGCAGTATGTGGTGCAATCTGGTGATAGTTTAAATGCAATTGCCAGTAAATATGAGCTTACTGTGAATTATATTGCCGATCTAAATGGTTTGGAACGTACAGCAGGCGTTCGCGTTGGACAAAAGCTAAAACTCACAGGTGATGCACCAAGCAAAAATAATGTGAGCAGTAATAGCAAGTCAAAAGATAAGGATAAGCAAGAAACTGCGCCAGATATTTATACTGTTAAATCTGGGGATACTTTAGGCAATATTGCGAGTCGCTATTATTTACAACTGGATTATGTGACAGCTTTAAATGGCTTGTCTCGTGGTAGCAGCGTTCGTGTGGGTCAAAAACTGAAACTCACAGGTGATGTACCAAAAGCGGAAAATAGTAAGAATAATTCAAAGTCAGTGCCAAGCAAGAATACTGAGAAATATACGGTTAAAGCAGGCGAGTCTTTGAATAGTATTGCAAGCCGCTTTGGTTTGTCAGGTCGTGAATTAGCAGAGCTAAATGATCTGAAAACCAATGCAAGTTTACAACGTGGTCAAAGTATTTCTGTCCCTAAAACAGTGACTGAATATAAAGTAAAACGTGGTGATACTTGGATTGGTTTAGCAAGTAAATATGGGATGGATACCAGTGCGCTTGCTGAAATGAATGATCTAACGCCAAGTACTCAATTGCGGATTGGTGATGTTATTAAAGTACCAAATCTGTAATTGTTAATGAATTCATTTGTTTTATTTAAAAGGCTTAGTCTATTTTATGGATTAAGCCTTTTTGCTCAGCTTTCATTTGCGACGATGCAGACCACGCCTTATTTAGCGATGCATGTTCAGCCCAAATATGCAAAGTTGAGTGCGATGCCTTATGCCAATCTGAATGCACCCAAAGGGGGAATGCTCAGTCAATCTAGTTTAGGCACATTCGATAATTTAAATAGCATGAATGGTAAAGGGAGTTCTACTGAAGGGGTGAATTATCTTTTTGATAGTTTAATGGATCGTGCTTTAGATGAGCCACGCGTCATGTACCCGTTACTCGCAGAGAAGGTGAGTTATGATCCTGATCATCTTAAAGATGTGACCTTTCATTTAAATCCTCAAGCCCGTTTTAACAATGGTCAAGCTTTAACAGCAGAAGATGTTAAATTCACCTTTGATACCTACCAAACGAAAGCCAATTTAGGTTTTCAAATGTATTTGTCTGATTTAGCAAAAACAGAAGTGATTTCTAAGTATCAGGTTAAATTTATTTTTAAGTCCAAGAACAATGTGGAAATGCCATTGATTTTGGCGAGTCTACCGATCTATTCAAAATTGGATTGGAAAAATAAAGATTTTACGCGTGTGACACTACAACCGATTGTTGGTTCAGGGCCTTATATTGTTGATCGAATTGATGCAGGGCGTAGTATCACCTATAAACGTAGTTCGAACTATTGGGCAACAGATTTGCCTGTCAATAAAGGGCGTTATAATTTTGATCGACTCAAATATGTGTATTATCGAAATTTAGATGTCAGTTTTGAGGGCTTTAAATCTCGACAATTCAATTTATATGAAGAAAAAAATATCCGAAATTGGGTCACAGCTTATCATTTTCCCGCCGTGCAAGCAGGTCAGATCAAAAAATACAAAGCACGTTTGGGGACACCGCTCGATATTCAAAGTTTGGTATTTAATATTCGTCGTTCACCACTGAATGATATTCATCTTCGTAAAGCA
>ERZ650309.1292-NODE-1292-length-11748-cov-4.616694_pt1 | contig 11748 bp, 10 predicted proteins | sample MGYA00376245_ERZ650309 | MGnify/ENA primary metagenome ERZ650309 (study PRJEB26733, sample SAMN07839294) | wastewater metagenome | biome: urban; feature: wastewater treatment plant; material: waste water | place: USA: North Carolina | collected 2016-04-26 ...
AGACGTGTGCTCTTCCGATCTCGGAACGCTTCGGATTCGGGAGGGAACACCGGATTCACGACGGCGCAGGCTACCCGAGCGGTTTCGCCGCCTTCACGTCCGGCGATCGGGCGCGGCCGCCATCAACACCCGATGGCGGCCAGGCCGACGGCTGCCGAGCCGAGGATCGGTCCACGATCGCCGAGCCCGGCGGGTCGGATCTCGATGCCGCGGACGAACGACAGCCGGGCGCTGCGCTCCAATTCGGTGCGCGCCGCCTCGAAGAACACCTCGCCACCACCGGTGAGCGTGACGCTCAGCGTGCGCTGCACCGCGGGCGCCGGAGCGAACACGGCGCTCACGCTGCGCGCCTGGCTCATGGTCACCGTGCAAGTCGGGCCGGCGCCGGTGCAGGCGCCATCGGAATTCCTGACGCAGCAGGTCTCGCTGGCGCCCGGCACCCACGTGTCCAAGACCGTGGCCAAGGTGGTCAGCGCCTTCGAGGTGGCGATGCTGGACCTGCAGGGCCAGCTCGCCCAGGCGCCGGTGGTCGACCTGCTGCATCCCCACATGCACAAGATCGTGGGCGACCGCGCGCTGGGCGAGACGGCGGCGCAGGTAAGCGTGCTGGCGAAGGCGGCGCTGGATGGTCTTGCCGACGGCGGCGAGGCTGTCGTTGACCGTGATGTCACCGGCCGAGTCGCTGGCGCCGGTGGTCGAGTTGATCGGCGTGGCGTACCACTCCTGCGACGTCGGCGTCGTGCCCTTGAGCTCGACGCCGCCGATGACGCCGGCCTTGAACGGCTTGCCGATGACCACGGTGACGTGGTGGCTGCCCCAGTGATCGCGGCCCGCGGTGCCGAGCTTGCGCAGCGTGCGACCAAAGACGTTCATCGCCACGAAGGTCGTCTTGTCCGCGACGCCGAGCGACGCCAGGTTGCTGAACAGCGTGCCGATCTGCGCGCACGAGGTCACGTGCTGCCGCGCCTCGTTGGCCAGGTTCGCGTCGGTGTGGTTGTCGCCGCCGAATGGCAGGTGGATCGACACCACCGGCGAGACCTTCATCGCCACCATCACGCCCGCGGCGATGATCTGGCCGTTCGGGCCGTTGTCCTTGATCGCGTCCAGGTTGCTGAGCAGCGTGTCCGAGAGCGAGCGGAGCTCACCCTGCGAGCGCGCCAGGCGATCGAGGTAGGCCTTCTGCGCGGTGTTGCCCGAGGCCTTGAACAGCGCGTTCAGCCGATCGAGATCGGCGTCACGCACCTTCTGCAGGTTGGTCAAAACGCCCGGCGTGTTGAGCAGCGTCGTCTTCAGGCCCGTCGGCGACAGGTTCGGCAGCACGCGGCCCTCGAACGTCAGGAGCTCGCCCGAGCCGTTGGCGCCGACGGTCACCGGCTCGCGCTGCACCGTGCCGAGGCACGGCGCGAGCTGCTTGGCCAGGTACGACATCAGCATCTCTTGCCGCGAGATCGCGCCCATCAGCCGCTGCACCTTGCTCTGGTTGGTGTGGCTGTTGTTGAGCGTCGAGTGGTGGATGAAGCACGCGTTACTGAGCACGCTCGCCGGCAGCGAGGCCCAGGGCTTGGCGGCCTGCACCATCTTGCCGCCCAGGTTCATCATCGTCGGCGTCATGTCGAGCGTCGCGTTGCCGGTGTTGGCCGGCGGGTGCGCGATGTCGCCGACGTAGGTCCCGGGCATGTTGGCGTTCATCGGATCGCCCGAGGCCGAGGTGCTAAGGACGATGAACTGCGCCTTGCTCTGATCGAGCGAGCAGGCGCCCTGCGCCAGCGCCTTCTCCGACGCGGTCAGCAGGCCGATCGGCAGGCCCGTGGCGAGGCTGCGCAGCCCGACCCAGCCCGCGCCGAACAGGGCGTGAAGGAGTGCATCTCGTCGTGTCACGCTCATGGTTCCCCCTCCTACAGCCCGATCGAAACGCTCGTCGGCGACGAGCAGGCCAGGACGAACGTTGACTTGAGCGCGTCCTTTGCGGTCACGCCCGTCGTCATCTTCGCGTTGTTGAAGTGCTCGGTCAGGATCTGCTTCGCGCCGGCGGCCTGCGGGTGCGACGGCGGCAGCGCCATCACCGTGCTGACAAAGTCCGCGATCGCGACGTCCGGCATCGTGCTCGAGTACTTCATGGTGGTGGTGTTATCGACCACCTGATCGGCGATCAGGCGGCAGACGTTCTCGGTGCTGGCGCGGAAGAACATGTTGGGATCGCGCGAGGTGATCGGCGCCTCGTTGCCGCGGCTGTACGAGGCGATCGGGATCGACAGCGCGATCGTCGACACGCTGGCCTGCACGCCGGTCGGCGTGATGGTGTTGAGCGCGCAGATGTCGGTCAGCCCGAGCCGCGTCGACAGCGCGCTGCACAGGTGCTCGCGGCGCGAGATGCCGATCGGCTGCTCGTTGTCCGTGAACGTCTTGGTGCGCGACGCCAGGGTCACCAGCGGCGACGAGAAGATCTCACGCACCAGGGTCTTGTAGCTGTAGTTGCTCTGCTTGAAGACATCGACGATGCGCAGAAACTCCGGATCGTCATCGCTGCAGGCGGTGGAGTTGGCGTAGTAGCAGAGCTTCTGCACCCACGCGTACGCGAAGCGATCGCTCTGGGCCATGATCTTGGTCAGATCGCCGACGCCCTGGCCGCCCTGGTTGGTGGTGCCGAAGATGAACTTTGCCGGCGTGTTGATCTCGGTCATGTCCTTCTGCAGGTGCCAGCTCAGCGTGAAGGACTGGCGCAGGAACTGCCGCATCGGATCGAGGTTGCGGTGGCAGCTCCAGCACACCGTGGTCGGGTTGGCGTGCTTGGCGTCGTCCGGCTCCTGATCGATCGCCGGGTCGTTGTTGATGGTGCTGTCGTCGAAGCTCTTGCCCAGCGCGACGATCATCATCTGGTTGATGCTGACGCGGTGCTGGTTGCTGGCGTTGGTCGGCCAGTTGGCGATGAACGCCGGCGTCGTGAAGTAACCGACGCGCGGCGACTCAAGCACCATCTCGTTGGTGCTGCGCAGCTTGAGCAGGTCGAAGAAGTTGGTCGGGGTCTCGCCGGTGTTCGGCGTGCGGATGGTGATCGGCTTCCAGGTGTCCCACTCCGCCGCGGTGAACAGGCCGTTCTGGCCGCCGATGGCGCCGCAGCCGTTGCTGCCCTGGGCGTTCACCTTGCCGAGGATGAAGTTGAACAGGAACCTCTCGCCGTTGATGCCGGTGGTGCTGGGCGACGTCGCCTGCTGGCAGATGGTGTCCGTGCCGGTGTAGGCGGTCGGCCGCTGCCAGATCAGGTAGTTGGCGTTGCCCGGCGTCAGCGTCGAGCTGAGCGGCACCGTGTTGGTCGTGTACTGGTACTTGAAGTTCGGCAGCGCCGCGACGCGGCTGACGATGCTGCCGGTGCGGGTGTCGTTGCGGTAGCGGCTGTCGAGGTAGCCGTAGAAGACCATCAGCGGGACGTTCATCTGATACGTCTGCGTGGTGATCGTCTGGTTGAACGGCTGGCCCTTCTGCACGATGTCGAGCGCGGTGCGGGCGAAGCTCTCCTGCATGCTCTTGAGCAGCTTGTTGATCACCGGCGTGTCGCCGTCGATCGCCTCGCCGCCGAGGACATCGGTGATGTTCTCGCGCGTGATCTGCGTCTGCTGGAACGCCTGCTTGAAGTAATCGAGCAGCTTCGCTTCGTACTGCGGCGTCGTCTGCCACTGATCGATGAGCGTCGCGAGCGCCTTGGGATCGGCGGTGACCATCTGCAGCTCGGCGTCGGTCGGGGCCTGGCCGGTCAGCAGGTTCTTGACCTTGGCGACGTAGACGGCGGGAGGCACGGGCTCAAACGGCTTCTCAGGCTCCGGCATCATCATGTTGTTGCCGGGGTCCTCGGTGTTGCAGGCCGCTGCGAACAGCGCAAGGCACAGACCGTATGGCGCTGCGCGGCCGCGCCGGTGCTTCTTTGGCATGGAGACCTCCTCGTAAGCTCGCTGCAAGGCGCTGGGTTCCGTCTTCCGCGCCGGTGCCAGACGGGGGTCCTGGGTCCGATCCGGATCGGCGCGGAGACTGAGACGCCCAGCAGTATCGCATGCACCACCAGGCCGGCCTAGACCCCGTCGAGAAACGGGCCAAATTTCGACGGTAATCGGCTGTCAGACCCTTCGCATAGGATTTGAATCGGGGCGAAGAAGAGGACCCGCCGGCAGGCGGGGCGAAAGAGAGACCCGCCGCACGCGCGGGTCGCAGAGCAAGACCCGCGACCTGCGCGGGTCAGGTGCCTGCGGGAGACCGGGCGAGCGATCTCGCCCGATCAGCACGAGCGAGTCCCGCGGGCGGTCCGTCAACCTGTTGCGAAGGGAGCCTTTCAACATGCGTGAGCGAGTCACCAAGAAGCAGCTGGCCGTCGAGATGCACGAGCGCGGGATGAACGTGTCGGCGATCGCGGAGCTCCTGCGGACGGAGCCGAGCTACGTCGCCAACGCCCTGATCGAGAGAGGCTATGTTCCCAACTACATGGACCTTTACACCTCGACGGGGCCGCAGAACGAGCACGCGGCGCTCCTGGCCGGCGTGCTGCGCTTCCGCGATCTCGAGGCGGCGCGCACCTCGGTCTCCAAGATCGAGGCGCTGTTCAACGAGTTCGTGTCGCGCCGCGATCGCCGCGGCATGCACCAGTGTCAGGTGCTGGCGCTCGTCGGCAAGAACCGCGCCGAGGGCATCGGCAAGCTGGCCGAGGCGCGCCTGTTCACCGACTGGCTGCAGCGCAGCCTGAAGGCGGTGAGCGCGGTGCCCGCCGAGCCCGGCGCCGCGCCGAGCCGCCGCAGCAAGCCGACGCCGCGCGCCGCCTGATCGCCGCACCCGAGACCGGGCGCGCTCGCGGGCAGCCCCACTCCGCGAGCGCACCAGAGAGCGCGCGCGAAGTCCCCCCAAAAACTCCCCCAAAAAGTCTGAGAAGGTCCTCGCGGAGTCCGCACGGAGTCTGAAAGAGGGTCCGCAGAAGGTCCGCAGCGGAGTCCGGAGCAGAGACAGACAGAAGGATCCGCGCTCCGTCCGCTGCGCCCCTCTGTCTGTACGCCGCCGCGATGCCGGCGCGCGCGCCCATTGCCTGGGGCCCTTTGCCCTGGCCCCCGGGCGCTGTGATAGAAGGGGCGCATGCGCCGGCCCCTCCGCCTCGTGCTCCGCGATCGGACCGCCGGTCTGCCGCCGCCCTTCTGGTTCCTGTGGGCGGGCATGCTGCTCAACGCGCTGGGCGGCTTTTTGTACACGTTCCTATCGCTCTATCTGACGCGCACACGCGGGCTGTCGATCGAGCAGGCGGGCCTCATCGGCTCGCTGTTCGGCATCGGCGGCCTGTGCTCAGGGCCGATCGGCGGCGTGCTGGCCGACCGCATCGGCCGCCGGCCGACGCTGCTCTTGTCGACGGGGCTGACGGCGGCGGCGCTCCTGCAGCTCGGCTGGGCGCGGGCGCCGATGTACATCGGCCTGTCGGCGCTGTGCGTGGGCCTCCTGGCCGGCATGTGGCGCCCCGCGGCCTACGCCGCCGCCGCGGATCTGGTCGCGCCCGCGGATCGCACGCGCGCCTACGCGCTGCTCTACTGGGCGACGAACCTCGGGTTCGCCGGCGCCTCGGTGCTGGCCGGCGCGCTCGCCCGCATCGACATGTGGCTCCTGTTCGTGGGCGACGCCGCGACGACGTTCCTGTTCGGCGTGCTGGTGCTCTTCGGCGTGCCCGAGACGCGCCCGGTCGCCGACGACAAGGGGCCACAGCGCTCGCTGCTCGCGCCCTACCGCGACTCGGTCTTCGTCGCCTTCGCGCTCGCGCAGCTGCCGCTCGGCTGGATGTTCTGGCAGGCCAACGTGACGCTGCCGCTCGACATGGGCGGCCACGGCGTGTCGCTCGCGCGGTTCGGGCAGCTGATCAGCCTGAACGGCATCCTGATCGTGCTGCTGCAGCCGCTGGCCGTGACCCACGTGGTGCGGCTGCGGCGCAGCCGCGCGCTCGCGCTGGGCGCGCTCCTGATCGGGCTGGGCTTCTTCCTGCCGGCGCTGCACCCGAGCGTGCCGGTCTACGCCGCGAGCATCGTCGTGTGGACGCTCGGCGAGATCGTGGTCTCGGCGGTGACGCCGGCGCTGGTCGCGGATCTGGCGCCGCCCGAGCTGCGCGGCAGCTACCAGGGCGGCTTCCAGCTGTGCTGGGGCGCGGCATCGCTGCTCGGGCCGGCGCTCGGCTCGCTGGTGCTGGGGCGCCTGGGCGCCCGCGCGCTGTGGGGCCTGTGCCTGGTGCTCGGAGCGGCGTCCGCGATCAGCCAGCTCGTGCAGGCCCCGGCGCGGCGCGCCCGCTTCGCCGCCCAGCCCGAGCACGAGGCCGCGCTGCGCCGCGAAGACGGGCTGCCCTGACCGCGCCCGCTCCGGCGACTTGGCGGCCCGGCGATTTGGCGGCCCGGCGATTTGGCGGGACTGTCAGTACGCTGAAAGTGAACGGGCGCGGGCTAGTTGCTGGCGGCCTGGATGCCGGCGGAGTCAAACTCCGCCTTCTGCTTCGCGGTCTTTTCGCGCGCGACGCCCTGCTTGCGCTCGCGCATGCGCTCGGCGTGCTCGGGCTCCTTGCGGCGGAAGTCGGCGATGGCCTTGAGCACCGAGCGCTCGGCGCGATCGAACCAGCCGAAGCCCGGCAGCTCGCTCATGCGGCGGTCCATCAGCCTGAGCTCCTGCGAGCCGCGCTCGTCGTCGAACAGCAGGTTGGCGATGAACTCCAGGCCCATGTCGTCGCCGACGCCCATGCCGACCGGCGCCCAGAAGACCTTCATCGCGAAGGTCGCGATGCGCCGCGCCAGCGGGTGATCGAGCCGCTTCTGCGCCTGGTGGTAGTAGAACGACTGGTGCCGCCGCTCGTCCTTGGCCAGCCGCAAGAGCAGCTTCGACAGCTCCTTGTTCTGCGTGTAGTACGCGAGCTGCGTGTACGCCGAGGCGGCCATCATCTCGTTCACCGCGCCCCAGACCATGTGCGTCGCGGCGAAGTGCGGCGTCAGCTTGGGCACGTTGATCGTCAGGAACGCCTCGACATGCTCCATCGGGCCCATGTTGTCGACGATCTGCGTGTAGCGGCCCTTGTCGGGCGGGTGGCCGCACGCGGTCAGGAACTTGTCGATGGCGCGGCCGTGGTTCAGCTCCTCGTAGACCCAGCACGAGAGGAACGCCGTGATCTCGCCGTCGCGCGCGGTGTGTCCGGACAGCAGGTCGCGCAGGTAGATGATGGTGTGGCTCTCGATGTCCGCCATGTAGCGCAGAGCCCGCGCCTCTTCGTCGGTGACGCCGACGCGGCGGACGTAGTCCCAGTCCAGATCGCTGGTATCGACGGCCTTGGAAAGCTCTAGGAATCGCTCGATGTCAAAAGCCATAGCTGCTCTGCCCTCCGGTACTTCCCGATGCACCGCAATCTACCACGTGCCGCCCGTAGTCTCGTCGGCAACACGACGCCGACAGGTGGACACCTTGTCCCCCGCGAGCGGCCGGACAGGCCCTCGGCCGCAGCGGGACAGAGCGCACGCCGCGCCCTGCGGCATTTCGCCGCGGCCCGTTCGTCACCGCGCGGGACCCGTGCCCTCATTTCTCGACGTACTGTTACGCGCGGCGGGCGCGGGCGGTTCCGGGCTTCGCACTTGCAAGCCGCGGGCGATTACCCGACACTGCCGGCATGCGTGATGTCGTCATTCTCCAGGGTGTGAGGACGCCGTTCGGACGCGGCGTCAAGGGCTCGCTCAAGGACACGCGGCCCGACGATCTCGGGATCGCGGTGGTGAAGGAGTCGCTGCGGCGCGCCGAGGTGCAGCCGGGCGACGTCGAGGACGTGGTCCTGGGCTGCGCCTTCCCCGAGGCCGAGCAGGGCATGAACGTGGCGCGCCTGATCTCGGTCGGCGCCGGCCTGCCGGTAGAAGTGCCGGCCATGACCATCAACCGCTTCTGCTCCTCGGGCGTGCAGGCGGTCTCGATCGTCGCCGACCGCATCGCCACCGGCCAGATCGACGTCGGCATCGCCGGCGGCGTCGAGTCGATGTCGATGATCCCGATGACCGGCGCCAAGGTCTCTTTGAACCCGCGCCTGGTCGACGAGAACCCGGCGCTCTACACGCCGATGGGCGTGACCGCCGAGAACGTGGCGCGGCGCTTCAATATCTCGCGCGCCGAGCAGGACGAGTTCGCGTACAAGAGCCACAAGAAGGCCGCGGCGGCGCAGCAGGCGGGCTTCTTCGGCGACGAGATCCTGCCGATCGACACGCAGGCCTTCGACGAGAGCGGCAAGCCGCGGCCGCTCAAGCTCGATCGCGACGAGCTGCCGCGCGCCGACACCGACCCGCAGAAGCTCTCGGCGCTGCGCCCGGCGTTCGACCCGACGGGCAGCGTGACGCCGGGCAACAGCTCGCCGCTGACCGACGGCGCGGCGGCGCTGGTGCTGGCCTCCAGGGAGCGCGCAGAGGGCCGCAAGGCGCTCGGCTACTTCCGCGGCTTCGCGGTCGCGGGCGTGCCGCCCGAGATCATGGGCATCGGCCCGGTGCCGGCGGTGCGCAAGCTGCTGCAGAAGACCGGCCTGCGCATCGAGGACATCGACCTGTTCGAGCTCAACGAGGCCTTCGCCAGCCAGTGCCTGTACTGCGCCAAGGAGCTCGGCGTCCCCGAGGAGAAGCTCAACGTCAACGGCGGCGCCATCGCCATCGGCCACCCGCTCGGGGCCACCGGCGCGCGCATGACGCTGACGGCGCTGCGCGAGCTGGCGCGGCGCGGCGGCCGCTACGGCATCATCTCGATGTGCATCGGCGGCGGCATGGGCGCGGCGGCGCTGGTCGAGCGCGCCTAGCCGGCTGCGTCGCATGGGAGCGACCGAGCCCCGCGGGGCCTCGCTGCGCATCGGGGTGGCCTGGGGCGACATGGACGCGCTCGGGCACGTGAACAACACGGTGTACCTGCGCTGGTTCGAGTCGGCGCGCATCGCCTGGTGGGAGCGCATCTCGCCCGCCGTCGGCGCCAGCACCATCGGCCCGAGCGCCAATGGCATCGGGCCCGTCGGCCCGAGCGCCAACGGCATCGGGCCCGTCGGCCTGAGCGCCAACGGCATCGGGCCCGTCGGCCCGATTCTGGCCCGCACCACCATCGACTACCGCCGCCCGGTGCGCTACCCGGACACCGTCGAGGTCTGCGTTACGGCGCGGCGCATCGGCGGCAAGTCCGTGACGCTCGCCTACGAGATCACCAGCAGCGCCCAGGACGGCGCCGTGGTCGCCGAGGGCGAGACTGTGATCGTGATGTACGACTACCGCAGCGGCACGACCGTGCCCATCGACGACACGCTGCGCCAGGCGATGCAGCGCGGCGGCGGCTGAGCCGCTCCCCCGGCGGCCGCCCCCGACCGGGCGCCCTGCACGCGCCGCCCGCTGGCCGCGGGCCCTGGTTGCTCCGACGCAGCGGCCTGCTGGTCTCGCGCGAGCCCCCGTCGGCTGCTCTTCACGGCCTCTGAGTTTTCCACCACGGCCTCTCCGCTGCTCTTCACGGCCTCTCGGTCTGCCACCACGGCCTCCCGAGCGCTCTTCGCGGCCTCCTGGTTTCCCACCACGGCCGTTTGCTCTGCCACCAGCGCTCCCGCGCTCCGGGCTCGGCCCGGTGAGTGCTCTTTTTGGCCCGGCGAGTGCTCTTCTTGGCCTGGCGAGTGCTCTTCTTGGCCTCGCGCGTGTACTCCTTGCGGGCGCGGGGCCCGGCGGTCGGCGGGGCGGCCTCAGCGCGTGAGCTGCAGCGTCGGCTCGACGGCGATCAGGCGCTTGAGCCACATCGGGCACGCCCGCGGATCGGTGACGTCCTCGCCGTAGCCGTAGCCGATGAAGTCGCCGGTCCAGGTGCCCTCGACCCAGCGCCGGCAGCCCGGCAAGAGCTCGGTCATCACCGCCTTGGCCGGCACGTAGGCGCGGGCGCAGACCACGGCCCGCGCGAGCTCGCGCTGCACGCCATGGCCCCCCCCGGAGACGCGCTGCCGCAGCGCCAGCAGCGACCCCGGCGGCGGGCTCGGGCACGCACGCGCGAGCGCCGCCCGCGCCACCGCGTCATTCGCGCTGAAGCGGCCGTCTGGCAGCGCGTGCTGCACGAACAGCGAATCCACCGCCGCGGGGTCCGGGCCGCCGTAGATGCTGAGGGTCGATTCTTCGTACGCGCCGCGCGTCACGAGGTCCGGGCGGCCGTCGCCGTCGACGTCCTCCATGCGGCTGTCATCGCTGAGCGGCGGGCTGTGCGGGTAGGCGCGCAGCGCGCGCGGGACCAGCGTCAAGAGGTGCCGCGTCATGCCCGAGCCCTCGCCCGACTCGGCGTCCCCGAGCGCCAGCAGCACCTCGAGGTTGCCGTCGCCGTCGTAGTCGAAGGCGCCGAGCAGGTCGACCCAGCGATCGATCTGGGGCGCGTACTCGATGCTGAGCCCGATGTCGCGCGCCGGCATCGCGCCGAGCGCGCTCGAGGGCAGGCGGTTGGCCTCGGTGACCCGGCCGTCGGCGACCCGCACGATCGACATGCGCAGCGAGAGCTTCCAGGTGACGTCGTCGCAGTCGCCGGCGCAGCCCTTGACGCCGCCCGGCCGCAGCATGAGCCCGACGAAGCCGTTCTTCTGCGGCAGGCAGCGGCCGAGCAGCTCGTCGTACGAGCGCAGCCGCTCGGGGTCCTGCGGCGAGCTGCCCTGGAACTTCGCGCGAAGGTTGGGGCGCGCCCGCAGCGCCGCGCTGAGCGCCGCCCGGTTCTTGGCCACGAGCTCGGCGCAGCTCTGCGGCCCGTACGCGGCCGGCGGGACCGTCGCCACCGGCGCCCGGGGCGGCACAGACGCCGCCGGCCCCGTCGAGGACACCGGCGGCGGCTCGGCCCTCGGCGCCGGCGCACCCAGCACGCACGCGGCCAGCAGCCCGAAGAAGGTCAGCTTGCGGAGCGAGAGCAGCCCGCGCATCGGCACCTCCTGCTGTTGATCATAATCCCGTCCGGCCCGCCCGCAGCTCGCGCTGGGCTCAGTCGTTGTCGTCGCCGCCGCGCAGATCGAGGCGGAAGGAGCGGCGAGCGAGCTCGGTGAAGCCGCGGCGGACATACAGGTTGGCGGCGCGCGCATGGCTGGGCTCGACCTGCAGATCGACCGCGCGGCAGCCGTGCGCGCGGCACGTCGCGATCGCGGCCTCGAGCAGGCGCGTGCCCAGGCCGGCGCCGCGCTGCGCAGGGCGCACGTACAGCTCGTCGAGCCAGCCCGCCAGGCCGCCGATCTCGGGCGTCCACGCGAAGTTGACGAAGGCCAGGCCCAGCGCCTCGCCGTCCGCCGCGCCGCGCGCGAGCAGCACCACGCCCAGGTGCGGCCGCACGAACAGCTCGTCGATCGAGCGGCGCAGCTCGGCGTCGCTCACCGGGATCGCGTGCTCGTCGAGCTGCGCCCGCAGCAGCGCCAGCGCGTCCTCGACGTCCGCCGGCCCGACGGGCCCAATTGTCACCTCGGGCGTCCCTGCGATCGTCATGGCTGTGCGCTGCGGGCCTAGCGCGTGACCTCGACCTCGGCCGGCTCACGCAGGCGGTAGGTCTTGCGCAGGTAGGCATCGAGCTCTTCCAGCAGCGCCTCGCCCTTGTAGCCGCCCAGCGGGTGGTCGGTGTAGAAGGTGCCCTCCTCGCACTGGTCGCCCATCGACGGCAGCGGGCCGGACGGCACGTCGCCGCCGGGCCGGCACTTGCCGTCGAGGAACACCAGCACGGCCTTGGGCAGCCGGCGCTTGGGATCGGGATCGGACATGTAGCTGT
>ERZ650309.1293-NODE-1293-length-11748-cov-4.008296_pt1 | contig 11748 bp, 2 predicted proteins | sample MGYA00376245_ERZ650309 | MGnify/ENA primary metagenome ERZ650309 (study PRJEB26733, sample SAMN07839294) | wastewater metagenome | biome: urban; feature: wastewater treatment plant; material: waste water | place: USA: North Carolina | collected 2016-04-26 ...
GCCGAAGGACTGAATCTGTTTTCGGCCCTGATGGGCATTTTGCCTGCGCCGATGCAGGCGCTGATGGGAGCGCTTTCGACGGCGAACATTCCGGTTCCAGCGATGAATATGATTTCGACTAACGTGCCGGGGCCACAGGTTCCGCTGTATGCGATGGGGCATCGGATGGTTGCGTATTATCCGTATGTGCCGGTCGGTTATGCCGTCGGGTGCGGCTGCGCAATTATGAGTTATGACCAGCATTTGTATTTCGGGTTGACGGCAGATCTGAAAGCGATGCCCGATGTTGAACGATTGCGAGATCAATTGTACGAATCGTTCTATGAATTACGAACGGCTGCCGGAGTTGAGGAAATCAAACCTCAACCGGTGAAAGCCAAGGCCGCCAAAGGCAAACGCGGCTAAACTGAAAACGTTGTCCATCCCCAGTTCCAGGGAGGTGTTTATGACCGGATATTCCTCATCAGTGTTGCTTCATAAAGAAATGCGGAAGTCGAACCGCCCAATCTGGCTGGAAAGTTTTGCTGGATTGGATTGGATGGCATTGCATGCAGCGCCGGTTTATTACGGTTGGGGAGTTCCGCGCGGCGATGGTTCCGCAGTAATCGTCGTTCCAGGCTTTTTGGGGACGGATCATTATTTGTGGGAAATGAATTTGTGGCTTCGGCGCATTGGGTACAACGCCTATATGTCCGGCATCGGCTGGAACGCGGACTGTTTGAATTCGTTGGTCGAACGGCTGGCAGTCACGCTCGACAAGGCGTTTGATGAAACCGGCGGTAAAGTTCATCTGATCGGCCACAGTTTGGGCGGTATTTTGGCTCGCTCAGCAGCGGTGCGCTGGCCGGACAAAGTCGCTTCGGTGGTCGCGCTCGGTTCCCCATTTCGCGGCGTTTGTTCGCATCCGATCGTGCTGGAAATGGCGGACCGCGTTCGCGAACGCGCCAAAATCAAACATCGCCAGGAAACCCATCCCGGCTGTTTCACCACCGTGTGTAGCTGTGATTCTGTTGCCGCGTTGAATCTGCACTTGCCTACTTCCGTCCCTAATACCGCTATTTACACCAAAATGGACGGGGTTGTGGACTGGCGTTATTGCATCAACGACGATCCGGCCACGAATATTGAAGTTCGGGGAACGCACGTGGGGTTGGCATTCAACCATCAGGTATACAAAGTGATCGCGGAACGATTGGCTGCCGGGCAATCACGTTAGTTTCGTGGCGAAGCTGCTTGCGTCACGATGAACGGTTGCGCGTCGGTTTCGCGGCGGTAAAACAGTCGCGGACGCTGGGCTTCAGGCTTCACTTTTCCTTTTACCTGCGAAGCGTTCTTTCGCCGCAGGATTCGCGCGCGTTCGGCCTGGTAGCTCTTTTCCTGCATCTGCGGAACTTTTGCCGTGGCGTAATCGAACCATTCGCGCAGCAACACTCTTCCATCCCGTGGGCGGTAATCCGCCGCCATCTGCTTCAATCCATCTTCGATCAACGCAAAGGTCAGATAGCCATGACCGAGTTCCTTGTTTTCCAGCGCGGCTTGATAACTTTGCGAAGCGGTCAGCACGCTGATTCCTTTTTCATACGCCAGTTGCGCCAAGCCTTTTGAATTCATTGGCCCACGCCGGGTTTCTTCGGATTCCAGAACCTGCCCGGAATTGCAAGCGTCAATCACCATCAGCAATTGGCCTGCGCCGACGCCTTCAAACAAGGACGTCAGCTCTTCATCCGAAATGCTGTTGCGCAGCACCTGTTTCATCGCGGCTGGGGTAAGCGCTTCGCGTTTTCCCGCGTAGCCAAGATCTTGCGGAATCAGATAAAACCGCGGTTCAACGGCCAGGCCGTGGCCTGCGAAATAAAGGATCACGGCGTCTTCCGGCTCGGTCGTTTTCAGCTTTTCAATCGCAGCGAAGATGTTGGCTTTGGTCGCTTGCTGGTCAAACAGGGTAATGGTTTCGATTTTGGCGAAGCGATTGAGCGCCGTTTGCCTTCGTTGCAATTCTTCAGAGAAATCCGTGGCGTCGGGCACTGCGAAGTTCAAATTGAAGTTCGGGTTGGAATAGCGGTTGATGCCAATGGTCAGAATGTATGCTGTGCCGCGCTTTCGTATGGCGTCAGAACCAATCACCGAGCGATTGGCGTCGGCGCTTTTGACGTTGTTGCGATTGAACGCATACGCCGTCAACCGATTTTCTCCGGCAACAATCGGAATTTGGGTTTCCAGCACTGCATTGCTGCGGCCTTTCAGCGCGTCCCCGCGCCAGACTTTGAACAGCGCGCCGTTCCGAAACAGCCGAACGTCCTGTGCGCCGCTGCCAACATCCGTGATTTCAAGTTTGACGTTGATGGTTCGTTGGTTGCTGGAAACAGCTTTGGCCGATGCCGAGGTTTCACTGGCAACCAGCATTTGCACGCGCGGCTGGCGGCGATCAATTTGGGCGATCTGTTCTTTGGGCTGAGGCCGTTTTCCCGCCAACACATCCGCCAGCAAATCCGGATAGAAAAATTCGTTGAAGAAAATTTCAACCGGCGCAACGCTGAAGGTGCTGTTTCCGAATCGCCACAGGATCTGTGGCCAGGCAGCGGGCGAACCGTCAAACAAGCCTTCGGGGGTAACCACCAGCCAGTCGCTGCTTTCGCGCAAGGAAAGCGCCGTGGCCGTAAGCTGGCCGGTTGCCGATGTCCAGATTCGCAGGCTGCCGTCTTCGTGCGCCGAAATCAGCCAGTTGCCGTCATCGCTGAAGTTCAAACCATTTGTGCTGCCCGAAGCGCCGGTGAGCGTTGTTCGTCTTGCACCGTTGACTGCATCCAGCAAATGAACGGCTCCTTCAAAAGTGCCCGCCGCAAGCGTTTTGTCGTCAGCAGAAAACGCAAGGCTGTAAATTGCCGCGCCGGCATTGTTGGGACTACGAACGGATTGCCAGTCGCTGGTTTGCCAGAATTTGATCGTTTTGTCCGCGCCGCCCGAAGCCAGCAGTTTGCCGTCGTTGCTAAAACTGAGCGCGAAGACGGCTCCGGTGTGCGCCGTCAACGAACGGATTTCACGCCAGGTGGCTGCTTCCCAAATTTTCAGGCTTCCGTCTGCCGCTCCTGAAGCCAGTAATTTGCCATCCACACTCAGGCTGAGCGAATTGACTTCCTGTGTTTGTTTCAGCGTTGTCAGCAAAGCGCCGCTGGCGTCCCAGACCTTGATGGTTTGGTCGGAACTCGCCGTGATTAATTTGCCATCAGCCGTGAACGCCATCGAATTGACGCCGTCGCTGTGCGCCTGCCACTTGCGCGTTTCGCGCGCGCCAACGACTTCGATCAAACGAACGATCCCACCTCGACTTCCTGTCGCCAGCAACTGGCTGTCCGTGCTGAAAGCAACTGAGCTGATGCTGCCTTCGTTACCTGCGAAATTGGCGATGGCTCGGCCAGCAAATACATCCCATAAAGTTGCGCTGGTGTCCTGATTGCCCGTCGCCATCCAGCGACCGTCACTGCTGAAAGCGACGGCGCGCACGGGATTGGCTCGGCTGGTCAGCATTGTCGGATTGCTGAAATCGTCGAAGCTGTGAATTTCCAAATCGCGCGTGCCTGCGGAAATCGCCAGCCGCTGGCCATCAGAACTGAACGCCGCCGCTTCGTATTTTTCTGTTCGGTCAGCTTCGGCAGAAAGCTCTGTTGTCTGGCGCGAAGCCAGATCGAAACGTTTTGTGATTCGTTCGGAGGATGCGGCCAAGACTTGAGAGCCGTTTGCGCTGAAGCTGACGGCAACGATGCGCCCGGCATCAAACCGGAAACTGAAACCAGGTTCCGCTCGAAGCTGCGGCATCCTCCACAATTGGACTGTTGCATTGTTGGCCCCTGAAACCAGCCATTCACCATTCTGACTGACTGCCAAGCAGGTGATTGGGGATTGTTGTGTCGCAGTTTGCGTGGCTTGGCCGTTTGAAATGTTCCAAAGCTTGAGCGTCTGGTCTGCGCTACTTGAAATCAACGTTTGACTGTCCGTGCCAAATGCCAACGCCGTCACCCATCCGCTGTGCCCGGTCAGCGATTTGGTTTCTGTCTTTGCCGCCACATCCCAAACTTTGATTGTCGTATCAATTCCGCCCGAAGCCAGCAGCTTGCCATCGCGGCTGAAGGCGACCGTGTTGACGCGGCCTTTGTGTCCGTCGAAATTGGCGAGTTCTTTGCCGGAAGCCACATCCCACAATTTGACTTTGCCATCCAATCCGCCCGAAGCCAGCAATTGACCATCAGCGCTGAACGTAACGCAGCGGACTGCGCCCGTGTGACCTGTCAGCACGCGAAGTTCGTTGCCGGTGGCAGCATCCCAAATTCGGATTGTCGAATCGGAGCTTGCCGACGCCAAATAGAGATTATCCGGGCTGAACGCCAATCCGTCGCTGCGCAGACTGTGGCCTTGCTGCAAGATCAATTCGGGTTTGTCCGTCGAATTGGCTGGACGCTGGGCAGAAGAGTGGTTCGGTGACAGGCAAATCGCCAGCGTGAACACCAGACAAGCGGCTGTAATTTGAAGGATGATTTTCATGCTCACTCGATAACAATCCTGATCGGATTGGTTGACTGGCCGTTGATCGAGAGCCATAACAAGTGCTCGCCGCTTCCTGCTATCCAACGCGGTAACGACAGATTGATTTGGTCCAGACCCGTCATTTCGTTTTGCGCTCCGGCATATAACACCGGCAGCGGTATTTCGCCCAACTGCGCGGTGATTTCGCCGCGATGATGTCTTAGCCCAGTGCCGAACAGAACCAAAATCAGTTGATCGTTTTCGCCGAATTGAACGCGAAGTGCGGACTGCGGATTGCGAACTGCGGATTGTTGTTGCGCCAAATCATCACCAAGAAGCCGTTCGTAACTGAGCGAACCATCAGATTGTGTTCTCAAAAGCACAGCGGCAGGCACAAATCCGCACTCCGCAATCTGCAACCCGCAATCCGTGAAGATGGCCGGAGCTGTTTCGACGATTTCCACCGCTGTTGTCGCAAACTGATTGTCGAGGTTGCGAATGGAGATTGTTGCCAGTCCGGGCGCGGCATCCGGCGGAACCAGAAACACAATCTGATTCGCGGAGGTCGAAAACAGCGGCGCAAGATGTTCGCCACCTTGACTATCCATGATGACAACTTGTGTGGTTGAAAGCTCTGTTGGCAACGGCAGCGTTAGCGCTTTGGAAGAGAGGGATGCCAGCTTTTCGCCAAATGCGACGGCGATGGATTCAACCGCCAGTTTTTGCTGTGCGAAGTTAGCGGCGGACACAACAGTCAGCGGCGCAAAATCGTCGCGCGCAAAATTCAACGGCAAACTTTCCGCGTTGGCGTTCACCAGTTCGCGGCTGACGGGCGAATCGCCGAAACTGAATCCGGCAAGTTCGGCTGATTTATCTGTCGTCGCTGCCGAAAAGCGCAACGTCACTAGCCGAAGCTTCCCGGCGGGAAGCGCTTGCCCAATCGGCATCGAAACGATGACGCCAAGTCGTCCTTCTTTCATTTCGCCGCGATTTATCAGCAATGTTGCTGAGCCAAGTTCGTCGGAAAGATGTGCCGATTGCAGCCGCCAATTGCCAGCAGGGAAATTCACACTGAAGCCAACGGCGTTTTCCTGGCCGCGCGCATCAAGTTCGATTTCGACAGAATGGCCGTTTGAGCGCATGCGTTCCGCTCTGAGCCGGAGTGTTCGCGCTTCAGCCTGATTGACCTGTTTGATCTGATTGCTGTTGAATTCCGTGACTGCTGGATCAAACAGAGAACTCGCCACATTCGGCCCGCCAATTTGCGCCAGCGCATCCAGCGCGGCTGCGTACCGGCCCGCTTGCACCCAATCGCCGACCGTCAATACTCCGTTACCCAGCGTGTTGCGCGGCGCGCAATCAGCGCGTTTCAGTTCGTCGGCGCTCAAACCGGCAACCAGTCCGCTGATGATGTTTCCGACGCGAACCCAATCCGTCATCGTCACCTGGCAATCGCCATTGGGATTGGGCGACAAATCTCCTTCGTAACTGTTGACGGTCAATGCCACCGCAGAGGAAGTCAGCGTGCCGCAAGAGGAATTAATCAACACGTCGTAATTTCCCGCATCGCTGAGTTGCGCGTTGGGAATAGAAAGCGCGGTGCCGGTTTGCCCGTTGATATTCGCGCCATTTTTTCGCCATTGATACGTAAGTCCGGTTCCAGTGGCGGCGACGGAAAAGTTTGCGGTTACGCCCAAGCAAACTGCTTGCGCGACAGGTTGTGTGTTGATGCTGGCGGAGCCAGCGGAAACATTCAGCACCACTTCATCGGTGGCGATTCCGCACCCGGCTGCGCTGGCAGCCGTCAGTTGTAGTGTGATGCTGCCCGTTCCCGTGACATTCACCATCGAGGTCAAACTGCCTGTATTGGCGATGGACGCAGCGGCATCGCCTGTGGAAGCCGTCACCGCCCAGACCGTGGACGTTCCGGCGGAGGCTGCTCCATTTAAGGTAAACACGGTTGTTCCGCCGCCAGCCTTGCATTGCGTCTGGTCGGTTCCGGCGTTTGCGGTGGCAGACGGATTCACCGTCACTTGAATCGTTGTTTGGACCGGCATGGCGCAAGACGGGGTGGCGACTTGCACTGTGTACGTTCCCGAATTGGCCAAAGTCGCGGGAACGGATGGCGTGCGCCCCGAAACCATTGTGTTATTGGGCAGCGTCCAGGTGTAACTGGTTGCGCCGGGAACGACAGGGGTAGCCAGATTGATTGTCTGGCCTTCGCACACCTGCAAACTGGTTTCGCCATTGGCTGTGGCTGTGATCGAAGCCGGGCAGGTATTGATGACATAGGCATTGAAATTCCATCCCAACGAAGCGCCATTCAGCGGCGGAGCCAGTACGGTTCCAGCAGGGTCTTCCGGCAGACTGACAGGCTGGTAATTGAAATCAAACCGCGCGTCGGTGGGCGTAATCTGGTAACTGCCTTCCAGCCCCAGCACTTTGGGAATCAGCACCGCGTTGTCCACCAAATAAACGCCTGCGCTGTTGTTGGTGACGATGTCGGCTGGCAGGGAACAACCGGAAGCTTTGGCATTTGTCAGATGCAAATTGACCGGAATGATTTCTGATGTGTATCCAACCGGCATCGTCACGCCGCCGCCGATTTTCAGGCCAACAGAGGTTCTGCCGCAAAAACTGGCATCCACAGTTTGTGTGGGTTCGGCTGCTGTGAACGAAATCGAACTGCTGCTGCCAAGCGTGACAACTTTGGATGTCGGCAAAAACTCAATCGCTTCGCCGGTCGGGATTTTCCCGCTTGGCGTGATTGTGTAGGTGATGACTGTTCCGGGCTGTTGTTGCTGAACGATTGCGAATTGCGGATTGCGGATTGCGGATTGCGGATCATTCGCAGAAAGCGTGTTCAGAGTTTCGTTTTCTGGCGGCTGAACGGTGTTCGTAATGATTTTTCTTTGGGGCGTCAGAATCCTCCGCTCTCCCAGGTTGCCGCCGGAAGACAGAACGAGAGACTCTCTGTTGACAGGATTGGGATCGCCGAATAAAGCGATAACGTTGTTGTTGACGGGAATTGTTAGCGTTGCGTTTTTGAATGCCACGGTGCGCATCAGCGTTGCGGTGGATGCCGCCGCCGACTTGATCAACGTCATCCCGAACAGCGCCGGGCTGGCGAACATCGTCATTTTTCCGGTTTGGCTGGCAGGGATGATTTGATTGAAGCGTGGCGAAGTCGGCGGAAAATCCGAATTCAATTCACTGACAATCTGCGATGACGTGCGGCTGGTAGTGAATGAATAGGTGTTCAACAGGGAATCAATTACGGAACCTTGCAACGAACTGACGGCGCTGGCGCGATTGCTGCCGACCAGGCTGCCGCCGACGGCATTGATGACCGCCAGGGTTGCGCCGGATTGGCTGGAACTCGTCACGCTGTCTGCCTCGATCTGGCTGGGAAAGCGGTTGTACATCGCACCGTCAAAACTCAGCGTTGTCGAAGTCGTCGAAATCCCGCAACTGGTGGGCGCGGCAATTCCGCTGACGGGAATTGCGTTGACTGTGCCCGAATACCCGTTCAGACCCGTCACCGTTTCCGTGCCCCGCAAAAAGTTGAACACGATCGGGCAGTTGTTGCCATTGATTGGCACTGCCAGCACATAACCGGTTTTGGACGGAGACACTTCTGACGCCTGCATGGTCAACGTCTGGTTGGCGTTGATGGTTTTGATCGTGCTGGTGGCGATTCCGGTCAGCCCTTCGACAAAAAACAAACGAACGCGCGCGGCTTGTTGGGTGTTGGTATTGGTCAGCGTAATCGTGGTGTTTGCCGAACACACCTGTGCCGTCGTTCCTACAGTGCAAGTGGAACTGAACAACGGATAGGCCAGAACGGATCCCAAAGTTGTTGGCGTTGTTTGGTTGATGGGGAACGCGACAACGTTTGACGTCAGGTTGGTGGTCGGGTTCAGCACCGAAACATTAAATCCGGTTTGTGATGCGATCAAGGCTGCAGGAATCGTGGCGTTCAATCGCGTGTTGCTGACAAAGCTGGTCGCCAGACTTTTCCCATTCACACGCACAACGGAATTGCTGGCGAAATTCGTTCCGACGACGCCAATCGTCTGGTCTGGAATCGAATTGCCTGTGATGGGAATTGTCGTGGACGTTGGTGTCAAACTGCTGATTGTCGGCCCTTGAATCTGGTTGATGGTGAAAGTGACGACATTGGAATAGGTCAGCACCTCGCCGTTGGGCGTGACGGTGCGGTGCAACACGCGAACGGTCGCCGTGCCTGCTTGCGACAGGTCAAAAGTTTGCGGCACGAACACCAATCGCGACGACGTGGATTGGCTGGTCAGAATGGTGCGGCTTTGACCGTTCCACAGCACGTCGGTCGTCCCGTTGGAGTTAATCAGATTCGATCCGAAGATGGCGATGGAATTCAGCGCCGTGCCGACTGTTGTGGACGGTGGTTCCAGTCCAGTGATGACAGGGGTTTTGGCATCCGTGATGACGAACGGAACAATGTTCGATGAACCACCGGCGTTGATCACTTGCAACGAAACTGTGCGCGCGGCGGTTAGCTCCGACGAAGTCGGTGTAAACACAAGTTTGGTCGCGGTGGATTGCGCGGCGTTAAACGCATGGCTTTGGCCGTTCCACAGCAACTGCGTTGTGCCGTTGATCAGGTTTGTGCCGGTCAGAGTAATTGCCACTGGCGTCGAAGCCGCAGGCACGGACGACGGACTGACACCTGTGATGTTCGGTCTGCTGGGAGACGACGACGAAACCTGGATGATCTCCGGCGCGGTCGTATCGCCTGCGGTTTGCACTACGACAGTGATGGTTCCGGGTGATTGCAGCAACGCCGAAGGGAGGTTCGCTCTCAATTGCGTTGAGTTGACGAAGGTTGTCGTGGATTGTTGTCCGTTGAACAAAACCAACGAGTTCGCAGTAAAGCCACTGCCGTTGATTGTGATTTGCTGCGTAGGACTGCCGACTGCCAGTTGGCTTGGCGTGACGCCTGTGGTGTCCGTATCAGCGACCTGCGTCGGCAAATCTTCGATGATGTATTCGCCGTTCGGACCTGAAACGATGTTGCGGACTTCGCCGGTGGAAGATCGCAATTCGACGTTCACCTGCAAGCCAGTGTCCGCGATGGTGTACACGCGGCCAGACAGGTTTGCCAGCGGTGTGCTTCCGCCGGGTTTCACAGCGCCCGGAGCCTGAATGACAGCGCGTGCGCTGGGAATGCCGTTGACGAATACCGTCATCATCGCAATTCCCGGCAGCAAATTGTTGTTTGTTCCCGGCGTGGTCGTCGCCGGAACCGCCAACGATGCGTAGCTGTTGTTCGTCCAGCCTTTGAAACTGCATTGCGCCGAATTCGGATCAGGCGTCAAAAAATACGTTTGTTCGTTGTCCAGCCGCATCAATTGCACGACCGGATAATTCGCGTTTGACCCGGTGGAATTTCCGCCCGCCGCTTCGCCGCCACCTTGGAACCGCACGCCCGTGGCGCAAACCGGATTGCCGCTGCCATTCCAGACGGTGATATTCAGCGCAGGAGCAACGCTGGCCACAGCGTCCAACCCGACATCGTACAATTCGACTTTATCCGTCAACACTTCTATTGCCGCGCCGCTGGCATCCGTTGCCTGGGCGCGTCCGCCAACAATCAACACTTTGCCGCTGGGCAACAGCGTTGCTGTGTGGCCGTCACGCGGAAAGGTGAGTTTTGTGGTGTCGCTGAAGGGAACCGAAGCGCCTTTTGCCGGATCGTACAGTTCCGTCGTGTCCACGTTGTTGATGGAATTGCTGCCCGCGCCGCTGGCTTGGATGGTGTATCCGCCGACGATCAGCACTTTGCCGTTTGCCAGCAACGTCGCCGTATGGCCGTCGCGCCCGGCAGGTGCTGTGACCGAAGTCCATTGCTGGTTGGAAGGATCGAAAAGATTCGCGCTGCCCGAAAAACTGGATGGCGACCCCGTTGTGGATTGCAATCCGGAAACAACCAGCACTTTGCCGTTTGGCAATAACGTGGCGGTGTGCCGCAAATGGCCGACATGCATCTGACTGCTTTGCTGCGTCCAACGATTGGTTGCGGGATCGTACAACTCCGACGTTTTCAGTGCGGCAGTCGTGTCTCCGCCAGCCACCAGTACGCGGCCGTCAAACAACATGGTAGCGCTGTGAAACCGGCGCGCGGTAACCAGAGTTCCGGCGGTCGTCCAGGAATTCGTTGCCGGATCGTAAAGGTCGCATCCGCGAATGACATTTGTCCCTGAAGTATTCCAACCGCCTGCGGCCAGCACTTTGCCGTCGGCCAGCAGCGTCGCCGTATGATCTGCACGTTTGTTCGGCATGATGTTCGCTGTCAGCGACCACGAACTGTTCGATGGATCGTACACTTCCGCAGTGTCCAACGTCCCACTGCTGCTGGAACCACCTGTTACCAGCACTTTGCCGTTTCTGAGCAGTGTGGCCGTGTGATCGCCGCGCGCGACATTCATATCCGCCGTCGGCTTCCAGATGTCGGTTGCCGGATCGTAAATTTCGGCGGATTTCAACGCGCCTGTTGAATCGCGGCCACCAGCAATCAACACTTTGCCGTTGGTTAGCAACGTCGCGGTGTGGTCGTACCGCAACGTGTTTGGCGAACTTCCTTGCGTCAGCCATTTGCCAATCGCCGGGTCGTGAAGCTCCACGCTGCTCAATGCGGAATTGAGCGGCAGGGAAGGCGCGCCGCCCACCATCACCACCATTGCATTGGCCAAAATCGTCGCCGTGTGAAACCCGCGCGCTTCGCCGAACGAACCTGCCGACGTCCATTGGCCCGTTGCAAGGGAGTAAATTTCGGCTTTGGCGGTCGCCTGGCCTTGCGAACCGGAAAAACCTCCGGCGACGAACAACGAACCATTCGGCAACAGCGACGCCGAATGAAACGCGCGGGCCGTTGCCAGTTTGCTGGAATCCGCGGTCCAGGTGTGGCTCGGCACATCAAAAATTTCCGAAGTGGTCAACGCGGTTCCGCCAGCGGCGAAACCTCCGACCACCAGCACTTTGCCGTTGGTCAGCAAGGTGGCGCTGTGGCCGTAACGGGCAGTTTTCAGGCTGGTCGTGACGCGCCATTTGTCCGTCGCCGGATCGTAAATTTCCACGGTGGTCGTCGGCTCGTTTGGCCCGGAGGTTCCACCGGCCACCATTACTTCGCCGTTGGAAAGCAGCGTCAGGCTGTGCGCCATGTGCGGGCGAATGAGTTTGGTTGCAGTGGAT
>ERZ650309.1294-NODE-1294-length-11745-cov-4.082720_pt1 | contig 11745 bp, 9 predicted proteins | sample MGYA00376245_ERZ650309 | MGnify/ENA primary metagenome ERZ650309 (study PRJEB26733, sample SAMN07839294) | wastewater metagenome | biome: urban; feature: wastewater treatment plant; material: waste water | place: USA: North Carolina | collected 2016-04-26 ...
CTCGGCATTTGTAGTGCTGCTGGTGATAAGCCTGGCGCTCATTGCCAGCTTTACCATTGGTTCAGCCAATCGTCAGCTGGATGGTGAACTGGCCAGTTCGATTGCTGCGCGTGATGCGTTTGCCGAAGCCAAATATCACCTCACCGAAGTGCAGCAATATCTGACTGATTCGTCTGCCACTGGTGAAGACGATGGCGTGCGTGATGCAACCGAAAGTCTGGCACAGGCGCGTACCCTGCTGGACAAAATCAGGCAGCAGGAGCCGGCGTTCAGACCGCCGAGATCTCCGAGTTCGAGAAACTCCTTTCCAAGGAGTTCAAGCCCAAGACCGACGACGCGAAGAGCGCGATCTCGACCGCCGTCCACACGCTCGCGCAGCAGGCGCTCGCGGGCACCGCGATCATCCCCGGCGAGTCCATCAAGACGATCGAGGCGATCATTGCCGAGGTGGTCGCGGCCCGTCGGCAGGGTGATTTCCGAGCACAGGTTGCTGGTGGAGACCTTCAGCCCGAGATCGCGGTGGTGCTTGGGCATCATCCGGTTCACGGTATCGTTGAAGACGATGTAGGGTTCGCCGGTGGCGAGGCGGGTTTCGACCAGCTTCTGGAACAGGCTGCGCGCATCGACGCGGCCGCGCTCCGAATTGTCCTTCGGCGAACGCAGCACCCATTCCTCGCCATTGCGGACGGCTTCCATGAAGGCATCCGTGACGAGCACGCCGTGATGCAGGTTCAGCGCCTTGCGGTTGAAATCGCCCGAGGGTTTGCGGATTTCGAGGAACTCCTCGATCTCGGGGTGCGAAATGTCGAGATAGACCGCCGCCGACCCGCGACGCAGGCTGCCTTGCGAAATGGCCAGCGTCAGCGAATCCATCACGCGGACAAAGGGAATGATCCCGCTGGTCTTGCCATTGAGGCCAACCGGTTCGCCAATGCCCCGGACGGACCCCCAATAGGTGCCGATCCCGCCGCCACGCGATGCGAGCCAGACATTCTCGTTCCAGGTGTTGACGATGCCCTCCAGGCTGTCGTCGACCGAATTCAGATAGCAGGAAATGGGCAGGCCACGTCCGGTGCCGCCGTTCGAAAGGACGGGCGTTGCCGGCATGAACCAGAGTTTCGAGATATAGTCATAGATGCGCTGGGCATGCGCCTGATCGTCCGCATAGGCACTGGCCACGCGCACGAACAGGTCCTGATAGGTCTCACCCGGCAGGAGATACCGGTCTTTCAGCGTTTCCTTGCCGAAATCCGTCAGCAACGCATCGCGCGAGGGGTCGGTTTCGAGCTTGTACGGCATCGCACGGCTCTTGCTGTCCGTCTTGTCGCTTGAAGCCGGGGCCTCGATTACCGTCGCCACATCTGCATCGCCAACACTTTGCGTATCCCGAAAATCCATTCCCAACCCCTAATCACGTTCCGCATATGTTCGAATCGGGCACGAACTGCCCGTATAGCATTTTTCGGGAGGAACTGCGCGAAGATTCCCGCTTCTCCCCGCAATCCACAGCGCAAAACTTCCCTGCTGCGCGATTCGCGTCGCACAGCGCAGAAACACAAGCTGTTGGGTTGCCCCCCGATCAAGCCACTAGCCATAGTGCCTCAACCGCTGTGCGAAGCAAGAGGGTAAATGACAATTTAGAGACTCGGTTCGTCGCAATATCGAGTCGACTCATGGCATAAAATTCGTGTCGCACCGCAGCGACGCGCTGGATTTTCGCGAATTGAATCTTTGGCAAGGGGTTAAGGCGTGACGGAGAAAATATTCTCCTTGCCGGGAATCATGCTGCGTCGTGAAAGATAATGCCCAGCGTGTGTCTTCGTCCGGCACGGACCCGACTCACGCCGTGACGCATCTTCACGCGATAGTCGCCGCGGCTGCCGGAGACTGGCCTGTCACTGACGGCAAAGACAACAGCATCGCCCTTGCACAGGGGCAGGACTTCGACGCGGGATTGCATGCGCGGCCTCTGTTCCGTGAGGACAAACTCGCCCCCATTGAAATCCTTGCCCGGCTCAGACAGCAGGACCGCGACCTGAAGCGGAAAAACATGCGCACCATAAAGGTCCTGGTGGAGGCAATTGAAGTCATCCGCGCCATATTGGAGAAGCAACGGAGTGGGCCGCGTCTGACCCGCCGCATGGCAGCGCGCCAGAAAGTCATCATGCTCAAGCGGGAATCGCGCCTCCAACCCCATGCGTTCGTGCCACCGATTGGCAATGGGTGCGAGCAATGGATAGAGCGTCGCGCGGAAATGCTGCACCAATGGTGGCAGCGGATAGGAGAAATAGCGATACTCGCCCCGACCGAAGCCATGGCGTTGCATCACCACATGGCTGCGGAAGCCAACGGCCGGTTGATAGAGGGCTGCCAGCTCGTCGCAAAGGGTTGGCTTGATCAGGCCGGGCTGGATCGCCCATCCCTGCTGGTCAAGATCATGCGACATCTGGTCATGGTTTGAGTGGCCCATGTTCACCCCTTTCTGCATCATGACCGGTGGTCACTATACGGAACGCCAATGCTTCAAGGCGCGTGATTGCGCACCCCGCGGCTTGCTCTCAAATCCGGTCAGGCACCGCAGTCGGGTCCAGAAGGAGGCTCTTCGCGAGCTACCAGGTCGTCCCGTGTGTCGATATCGGCGAGGGCGCCAGTACTGGCGCTGACAGGAATAGCATCTCGCAGCAGATCCTTTGCGCCACGATCACCAGATAGTGCCAAGAGGCGCACAAAGGCCGATCTGGGAAAAAGCGCAGGCGGACCAAGGTAGGACTCAGCTCGTGAGGCAATGACCGATCCACGACCATTGCGGTCGAACGCATGGACGATCTGCTGAAGATGGCTCGTTTCGACATAGGGCATGTCGCCAAGGCAAACCAGAATGCCATCGGCGTCGCGGTCGAGTGCGTATTGCGCCGCCAGCCTCAGCGATTGCGACAGTCCCTGTTCCGGCGCCGGGTTGGCGACACGCCAGAAGCCCAGCCTGTCGAGTGCTGCATCGAGCTTGGGCATGACAGTGCCACAGATCGCGACATTCCAGTCCAGACCGCAGCCGGCCATTGCTTGGGCAGCGCTTTCTCCAATCATCTGGCCCTTGATCCTGGCCTCAAGCTTATTTCCGCCAAAACGCGATCCGCGTCCGGCGGCAAGCAGGGCGCCGACAATCCTAGCGTCGGCCATGGTTGAAGGCCCGGACCATTCCACCTGCGATCGACAGCGCAATTTCAGGCGCATTGATCGCATTGATCGTGACGCCTGCCGGTCCTTCGATCCTGGCCAGCTGCTCATCGGTGCAGCCCAGCGACTGCAATCGCAAAAGCCTTGCGGCATGTGAAGATTTTGACCCAAGGGCCGCGACATAGCCGGTTGCGGCGCCAAGCGCGGCTTTCAGTGCGGGATCGTCGATCTTCGGGTCGTGACTGAGTGTGACCACAGCAGTGTGTTCGTCGGGATGCAGGGCCTTGATGGCCTCGTCCGGCCAGCGGTCATCCAGCGAGACTCCGGGAAACCGCTCCTTCGTCAGGAAGCGGGTGCGGGGGTCGATCACAGTCACGTCGAATCCGGTATCGCGTGCCAGGCGAGACAATGTCCGGGCGATTTCCACGGCACCAACGATCAACAGGCGTCGGGGTGGCGCGTAGATATTGACGAAGGCCCCGGCGTCCAAGGCGCTCAATCCTGTCTCGAGGCTGGTCCGGACGGTCAGGGCCTTTCCAGCCCTGTTGGCGGCGTCAATTTGATCAAAGAGATCGGGAGGGAACCCAGTAGCGCTGACGGGCTGGATCAGGATCAGGATATCGCCGCCGCATGGAAGGCCAGCCTCCCACACAGCGCCATCGGCAGTGCCGTAGCGCTTCATCTGATACGTCGCACTTGCGATGACCATCGCGGACGTCTCCAGCACATCGCCTTCGACGCAACCGCCCGAGACCGAACCGACAAAACGGCCGTCATCATGCATGAGCATATGTGTACCGACAGGGCAGGGTGCGGAACGCCAAGTCTCCACGACTGTCGCAATTGCGAGTCTGTTTCCGCGCCATTGCAGCGCCATTTCAATGATATCGCGGTGACTGGCAGCACCGCTTGCAATGCGTTCCGGCAGGGCACTCACTCCTTTACTTAAACCGTAGTGTTTTGAAACCTAAGATGATAGGAACTTCTTTCAACGCTGAATAATCGACAAGGAAGAGGCAGAAATGGTCATAGCTGCGCAGGTCAATGGCAAGGATGTTTCGTTTGCCGGAGAACCCGATACACCACTGCTCTGGGCTCTGCGCGAGGAATTGGGGCTGACCGGCACGAAGTTCGGCTGCGGGATTGCAGCGTGCGGTGCATGCAGTGTCCATGTCGACGGAGTACTGGTCCGGTCTTGCTCATTACCTGTCGGAGAGGTTGCGGGTAAATCCGTGACCACGATCGAAGGATTGGGGTCGGGCGACGCGCTTTCCCCGCTTCAGCAAGCCTGGATTGATCATCAGGTGCCGCAGTGCGGATATTGCCAGTCGGGCCAGATCATGGCGGCAACAGCCCTGCTCAAGTCCAACCCCCAGCCGACCGATGCGCAGATTGACGAGGCAATGACAAACATTTGCCGCTGCGGAACCTATACCCGGATCCGCGCCGCAATCCATTCTGTCGCAGGAGGCAAGTGAGATGGGCGTGAAGCGCAGGGCTTTTCTGATCGGCGGTGCAGCACTGGTTGGCGGCGGTGTGTTCGCACTCAAGTGGCTAGACCATTCCGCGTCCGAAGATGCGGTCGCCCTTACGACGGGCAAAGGCGAATCGTCCTTCGGCGGTTGGCTCAAGATCGCGGAAGATGATTCAATCACGGTTTATTCGCCGCATGCCGATATCGGGCAGGGGTCCAATACCGGACTTGGCCAGATGCTTGCCGAAGAACTGGATGCCGATTGGGCAAAGGTCAATGTTGTGGCTGCGCCGGCGGAAAAGGCGTTTGCCAACACAATGCTGGGGCAGGGCTTTCTTGGCGAAATGTCGGGCCATCCGGGGGTCATCAACGCGCTTCCGGTGGCGTTGCTCTCCTTCATTGCACGCGCAATGCCACTCCAGATTACGGGGGGATCATCCGCTCTGCGGTTTACCGGGCAGCGAACAATGCAGGTCCTTGGTGCGGCCACGCGCAAGGCGCTGGTTGAAACCGCAGCAAAGCGCCTCGGCGTTCCTGAAGGCGAACTGACCACGGCAGAGAGCAAGGTCGTGCATGCCAAGACCGGCAAGTCCTTGCGCTATGGCGAGCTGGCCGCAGAAGCAGCCCAACGGTCGCTGACGGACGAACCCAAACTCAAGGATCCGAAGACTTACCGCTTGATCGGGAAGCCCATCCAGCGGCTCGACACGCCGGCAAAGGTCAACGGCACAATGCAATATGGCATGGACGTGCAATTGCCGGACATGCGCGTTGCCACCATCATGGCGGCACCGATCCGGGGCGGAAAGCTCATCTCGGTCGACCAGGCCCCTGCAATGGCTGTGAAGGGTGTCGAGAAAGTCATCAAGCTCGAAAATGCGGTTGCTGTCGTTGCAAAGGGTTATTGGCCAGCGCTTCAGGGCCTGCGCGCGCTTTCGCCAAAGTTCAGCGATGGCGGCAATGGCGCGATTTCGACCGCGTCGATCTTTGCCGCGCATGATGCGCTCCGCAAGGCCGGGAAGGTCGAAAGCGAAGCGGGCGAAGGCGATGTCGAGGCTGGGCTGAAAACGTCTGGCGCCAAGCGTGTCGAGGCAGATTTCCGCCTCCCGTTCCTGCATCACGCAATGATGGAACCTTTCGCACTGACCGCACATCACAAAGACGGCAAACTCGACATCTGGGGTGGGCTCCAGGATCCGCTGGCCACCAAGATGGCGGCAGTCAAGTTCTCGGGGCTTTCTGCCGATGACGTGACATTCCACCCGATGGCGAGCGGCGGGAGCTTCGGTCGGCGATTGCCGATGTATGTCGAAATTGTCGAACAGGTCACCAAGCTGGCCATGCAACTGCCCTATCCCGTGAAGTTGATCTGGAGCCGCGAGGAAGAGGTGACGCAAGGCGCCTATCGTCCTCAAAGTTCGGCGCATCTGACGGCTGCAATCGGCAAAGACGGCAAGATCGCAGCCTGGCGGAATGACTATGCCCAGACGGAGGGCATCGAGGGCGAAGCGACATTCATCTATGACCTGCCAGCCGTGTCTCGCCGCCTCTTCAAGCATGAGTCCAACCAGACAACGGGTGCCTGGCGTTCGGTCAACAGTACCCAGCACGGCTTTTACAATGAGTGCTTCATGGACGAACTGGCCGCAGCCGCAGGCGCAGACCCGGTCGAATTCCGTGCCCGGCATCTGAAGCCCGGTTCCCGCCACCTTGCTGTCCTCAACGAAGTGGCAAAACGATCCGGCTGGGGAACACCGCTTCCCGCGGGTGTCGGCCGCGGCGTTGCCATTGTTGAATCGTTCCAGACGATTGTTGGCCAAGTCATTGAGGCATCCGTGAAGGACGATGGTACACCCAAGATTCACAAGGTTTACGCAGTTGTCGATTGCGGAAGGACCGTGAATCCGTCGAACGGTGAAAACCAGATCCAGGGCGGCATCGTGATGGGCCTGTCTACTGCCGTGGGTGAAGCCATCACCCTTGAAAAGGGCGCCGTCGTGCAAAGCAATTTTGGCGATTACCCGATCCTGAAAATGGAAGGTGCGCCTGCCAGCATCGATGTGCATTTCCTTGAAAGCGGTGCCCCGATGGGCGGACTTGGCGAACCCGGGGTCCCGCCGTCGGCCCCGGCACTTGCCAATGCCCTTTTTGCGGCCACCGGAAAACGCATCCGCAGCCTGCCAATCGTTGCAATCTCTTAGAAGGCCGGTCTAAGGCGAGCCCCTGTTTGCCAATTCTCAGGGGCTCGCCATGCCGACCATCATTCGTGAAGCGGATCTCATCGAGAGCGTTGCCGACGCGCTCCAATATATCTCCTATTACCACCCTATGGATTATATCCGTGCGTTGGGGGATGCCTATCGCGCAGAACAGGGCCCGGCGGCCAAGGATGCGATTGCCCAGATCCTGACCAACAGTCGCATGTGCGCCGAAGGGCATCGCCCACTGTGCCAGGACACGGGCATTGTCACCGTCTTCATCAAATGGGGGCAGGGCTGCATGCTCGACTCTGATCGCGCGCTGCAGGACGTCGTCGATGAAGGCGTGCGCCGTGCCTATCTCCACCCGGACAACAAGCTGCGCGCCTCGATCCTTGCCGATCCGGCTTTCACACGGGTGAACACGCGGGACAATACGCCGTGTGTGCTGAATGTCGAAATGGTGCCGGGTCATCATGTCGACGTGCAAGTGGCTGCGAAGGGCGGCGGCAGCGAGAACAAGTCCAAGTTCAAGATGCTCAACCCGTCGGATTCCATTGTGGACTGGGTATTGGAGATGGTCCCGCAGATGGGCGCCGGTTGGTGCCCGCCGGGCATGCTCGGGATCGGTATCGGCGGGACGGCGGAAAAGGCCATGACGCTCGCCAAGGAATCGCTGATGGGTGACATCGATATGGCCCAGCTGAAGGCACGCGGGCCACAGAACGATATCGAGCGTCTCCGGATCGAGATATTCGACAAGGTGAATGCGCTTGGCATCGGAGCGCAAGGGCTTGGTGGCCTTGCGACGATTCTCGATGTGAAGATCATGGATTATCCGACGCATGCCGCCTCGAAGCCCGTGGCGATGATTCCGAATTGTGCCGCGACGCGCCATGCGCATTTCCATCTCGACGGGTCCGGCCCGGCCTATCTCGAGCCACCCAAGCTCTCTGGCTGGCCCGACGTGAACTGGACGCCGGACAAGGCAGCAATCCATGTCGATCTCGACACGCTGACGCCCGAAATCGTCGCAGGCTGGAAGCCGGGTGACCGGCTGCTTCTCAACGGAAAGATGCTCACGGGCCGCGATGCCGCGCACAAACGCATCGCCGACATGCTGGCCAAGGGTGAGGACTTGCCCGTCAGCTTCAAGGGCCGCGTCATCTATTATGTCGGACCGGTCGATCCCGTGCGGGATGAAATTGTCGGCCCGGCCGGCCCGACGACAGCGACCCGCATGGACAAGTTCATGGACATGATGCTCGATCAGGGCCTGCTCGCCTGTGTCGGCAAGGCAGAACGCGGGCCGGCTGCGACGCAGAGTATCGCAAACCACAAGTCGGCCTATCTGATGGCTGTCGGTGGCGCGGCCTATCTCGTCGCCCGCGCCATCAAGGCATCAAAGGTCGTCGGCTTCGAAGACCTCGGGATGGAAGCGATCTATGAATTCACTGTGCAGGATATGCCTGTGACGGTGGCGGTCGATAGCCAGGGCGAAAATGTCCATGTGACGGCCCCGCTCGTGTGGAAGAAGAAGATTGCTGACGAAGGGTTGCTGCAGCCCGCGTGATCTGGCTTCCCGCCACATTTCTCGCCGGGCTCTTCCAGGCCTGGCGGACAGCCGTGCAGCAGCGCGTGCGGGCAGAGCTTTCGGTCAATGCTGCCGGACTCGTGCGCTATCTGTTCGGATTTCCTGTCGGATGCCTGTTGCTCGCAACCTATCTGTTCTTTGCCAAGGCAACTCTCCCCGGTCATCATGATGGCTTCTGGGTCCATGCCGCGATGGGCGGCGTCGCGCAGATCCTTGGCACGAACCTGCTCATCCTGGCTTTCGGGTTTCGCAACTATGTGGTCGGCTCCGCCTATGCGAAGACAGAAGCCGTGCAGGGGGCGATCCTTGCGATGATCCTGCTTGGCGAACATCTGTCGGTCCTGACATGGATCGGCATCGGTGTGGGCGTCGTGGGTGTCGTCGTCCTGTCGGCTGGCGGGCAACGGCCTCGCCTGAGCGAACTTGCTCAGCCTGCGGCGCTGTGTGGGCTGGGGGCCGGGCTCCTGTTCGCACTTACGTCCGTGTTCATCAAGCGCGCGACTTTGGTGGTAGAGACGACCGACAAGGTGCTTGCAGCGCTGGTGACGCTCGTGGCGGTTCTCGGGCTCCAGGCCCTGTTGCAGGGCGCCTATGTGGCAGTTCGGGAGCGCGAACAGCTGGCCCGCATTGCCCGAAGCTGGCGCGTTTCCGGGCAGGTTGGGTTGCTTGCGGCAATGGGGTCCGCCTGCTGGTTCACCGGCTTTGCAACAGCGCCCGTCGCGCTTGTCCGCGCCGTGGGACAAGTGGAGGTGATCTTTACGCTGGCCTTCGGGCGCTACTATCTGCGCGAGCCCTTGGCCCGAAGCGAACTTGCAGGCCTGTTGACCGTGGGAGTGGGCGTGGTTTTGGCGCTGGCCGGTAGTTTCTAGCGTCGCAGAATGATTTCTTCAGCCGTCGTGAAGGCGGATCGTCCGGAAGGGGCATCGTCAGGAATGGCCGTTGTGAAAAAAGCGATCCCGCGTTTGCGGTCGCGATCCAGCCAAAGTCCCGATCGCAGTCCATAGGCCTCACCGGCATGCCCGATCCTGGGTTTCCCGTCGCCAAAGGGATCATCCTTGCAGCCGGGTCGCGCGGTCGATAGGGTCTGGACAGCCAGACCATAGGTACAATTGAAACCCTTTTCGGTATCCCCGTTGGTGCCGTCAAAGCGCCACTCCGGACCAATCAGCGCGGCAATCGACTGGGCCGAAAGGAACCCATCTCCCCCGCGCAGGATCACGGCACCAATTTTGCCGAGATCCCGCATGGAGATGCGCACGCCGCCCTGTGGGGAAAAGAGCGCACCATTGGTGCCGGGCTGGTAGGCAGAAAGGTCGCAAGATCCGTCCGCTGCCGGAACCACGGGACAGGTCGGCCGGTTGCCCTTGAGATCGTCACGGCGAACATTCCCTTCAGCATCGGTCAGCACCACGGCGCGGGCAATGGCCGCGCCGCTGCATCCTGTCCAGTTCATGCAGGCATCGATCTTCAAGGGGTCAAAGACGAGTCGCGTCATCAAGCGGTCAAAGCGTTCCCCGGTCGCTTTTTCCATGACACTGGCGACGACGGGAAAGTTGAGATTGGTGTATCGGAAATAGCTGCCAGGCCGATGATCCGTATCCCAAGCACGTGGATCGCGCAGGCGTTGCTCCAGTGTCTCGCCAAGCGGGATGACATAGTCCGCACCATCCGTGAGGCTTGACTGATGTGACAGAAGCATGCGGAGCGTCACGGGCGCATCGGGAAATGCCGGATTGCGCAATCGCCAGCCCAGCCAGTCCGACACGTCGCGATCGAGCGAGAGGGTCCCGGCTTCGGCTAGCCGCATCACGCCCAGCGCAGTCACCAGCTTGGAGATTGAGGCAATCCGCACAGGGTCATCCGCAGCGACCCGGCGGCGGGTTGCCGGGTCCGCAATGCCTGTGGCACGGACGCTTTCTGATCCGTCCGCAGCAAAGGAGACGATGACAGTCGCCCGATAGGATGACCGTGGCGCGATGCTTGCGACGCAGCCGGGAAGAAGCGCCAAAAGCCCGAACCCGGCTGCGATGAAGCGTCTAGTCAAAGGCTGCGTTCAGCGTTTCCACCGCGGTCGCATAGTCCTGCATGAAATCCTGCACCACCGATCGGGCAGAGGTGATGTTGCTGACCAGCCCGACGCCCTGCCCGACGAAATAGGTGACCAGTTCCCGCGCCTTTGCGTTGCCGCCCTCGGCTGCCTTGGTGGCGCGGTGTATGGCAGGTTCTGCGATCAGCGACTGCATCGGCATCGGCAGAGCCCCCGGGCTTTCCGGTCCCTCCCAGGCTTCGGTCCAGGCCGATTTCAGCTGGCGCGAGTATTTGCCGGTCCGGCCCTTCGAACGCACGGTGTCGCGGGACCGTGCATCGACCATCTTCTCGCGGAATATCTGGCTTGTCTCGCTTTCCAGTGTGGCGAGCCAGACAGAACCGGTCCAGGCGCCTGCCGCCCCCATCGCCATGCAGGCCGCCATCTGTTCGCCTGTCATGATTCCGCCTGCGGCGAGAACCGGGCAGTCATAGCCTTCGGCCTTCAAGGCGCGCACGACTTCCGGGATGAGCACCAGTGTCGACACTTCGCCGCAATGGCCACCCGCTTCGCCACCTTGCGCGACAATGATGTCGACGCCTGCGGCTGCAAGCCGCAGCGCATGCTCCTTGGCGCCGACCAATGCCGCGACCGGTACGCCGTGCTTCTTGCCCCTGTCGATCATGGCCCTGGGCGGCACGCCGAGTGCGTTCGCGATCAGCCTGATCGGATGTTGGAAGGAGACATCGAGCAGTTCCAGCGCGCGCTCCGCGTCGAACGGCTGGGGCTTGTCCGCGGGGACGTCTTTCGTTTGCAGTTCGATGCCGTATTTCTTCAGCAGGGTGTAGTAGTAGGCAGTGAGCGCCGGCAGGCGGGCATTGCCCGGGTCCTGGGCGCGGGCCCGTTCCATCAACTCCCGGGCCTGTTCGGCGAAACGTTCGTTCCAGCCGCAGTTTTCCACGTGCTTGAGCAGGGCCAGGGTGGCGTTGAAGAGCACATGGGCATTGCCGGGCATCTGGCGTACGGCGCTCATCATGAATTTGACGGCGCCATCGAAGTCTCCGCTCTGGGCTTTGCGGGCACCTTCCGAGACGAGATCGCGCACTTCGGTCTGCATCTGGGTGGCGAGCTTTTCGCCCAGTTCGTGGTGGCCGGCATCGGTGAGCAGCGCCTTGGTGCTTTCGAGGCTGCGCTCGTCGGCGGCATTGCGCATCAGGTCGAGGACGACCTCGGTGCCGTGTTCTTTCATGTTGCTGGCAAAACAGGCCTTGGCCAGTAG
>ERZ650309.1295-NODE-1295-length-11744-cov-5.165027_pt1 | contig 11744 bp, 7 predicted proteins | sample MGYA00376245_ERZ650309 | MGnify/ENA primary metagenome ERZ650309 (study PRJEB26733, sample SAMN07839294) | wastewater metagenome | biome: urban; feature: wastewater treatment plant; material: waste water | place: USA: North Carolina | collected 2016-04-26 ...
GAAAAAGATGTGGATCGTCCCGTTTGGAAGCATTGGCTGACCATCATCAAGCCGGAAAAAGTCGTTGGCAACAAAGCGCTGCTGTTCATCGGCGGAGGCAAAAACGGCGATCCGCCTCCGACCAAAGTTTCCGAACGTTCGGCAAAAGTCGCCTTGGAAACGCAAACCGTCGTGGCTGATTTGGGAATGGTTCCGAACCAACCGCTGTTCTTTACTGACTCCAAAGACAAAGGACGTTCGGAAGACGATTTGATCGCTTACACGCGAGTCAAACATTTCACGACCAAGGACGATTTCTGGTTGGTGCGGTTGGCGATGGTCAAAAGCGGCGTGCGTGCGATGGACGCCATTCAGGAATTCCTGATGAGCGACGCGGGCGGCAAAACCAAAGTGGATCAGTTCGTCGTCGCCGGAGGTTCCAAGCGCGGATGGACAACCTGGCTGGTCGGCACGGTGGACAAACGCGTTGTGGCGATGATGCCGCTGGTGATTGACGCGCTGAATTCCGAAGCCATCACCAAACATCATTTTGAAGCTTACGGATTCTTTTCCTCAGCGCTGAACGATTACGTTAATCACGGATTGTTTCCCCACAAGATCGGCACGCCGGAATACAAAGCCGTGCTCGATATCGAAGACCCGTACAACTATCGCCACCGAGCCAGCCTGAAAATGCCGAAGTTCATGATTAACGCGGCGGGCGATCAATTCTTTTTGCCGGACAATTCGCAGTTTTATTACGGCGATTTGCCGGAAGAAAAACATATCCGTTACGTGCCGAACGCCAAACACGATCTGGCGGGTTCGGATGCCACGGAAAGCATGATCGCGTTTTATCAATCCATCTTGTCGGGGAAGACTCGCCCGCGCTTTTCGTGGGTGAAGCAGAAAGATGGCTCGTTGATTGTGAAGCCAATTGATAAACCGAAAGAGGTGAACCTGTGGCAAGCGACCAATCCGAACACGCGCGATTTTCGATTGGATTTGATCGGCAAGGCATACACCAGCACGCCTTTGAAAGCTGAAAAAGACGGCTCTTACATTGGTCGCATCGCCAAGCCGGAAAAAGGTTACTCGGCGTTTTTCGTTGAGATGGTTTACGACTCTGGCGGCAAGTATCCGTTCAAATTCACAACCGAAGTCAGTGTTATGCCGGACGTGTTGCCGTTCAAATTTGAAGACGCGGCCAAGAAATATGCTTCGACAGCGCCGAAAAAGTAAGAAGCGAATCAGTAATGCACAAAAGTCACAAAAGGAACTGTAGGCGTCACTGCCTCAATCCCTTTTGTGACTGTTGTGCTTTTTGTGGTGAATTGTTTCGTGTCAGTAGTCCGCGCGTTAGCAAGGGCCTGAGTCCAGTGATTTGAGAACTCGCTGACGGTCGTGCTACTGACACTTTACAACGCCGATTACGGCGCAAAGAATCCTGACACATCAATGATCAAATCGGTTGTTGCCGACGAGAAGATTTTGAACCTTCCATCCGAAACTCCCAATCCAACCGTGAAGTGCCGGTTAAAGACCTGACCCAACCGATAATTTGACGTCGCGGCCAGCGGTCTCGACGCGGCATCGCTGGGCCAGAAGGTCAGGAATCCATTGCTGACCTGATTGATGACCGTCGCGTTTCCGACGATGGCGAGCGCAGTATTGGCGATGGTTACGCCATCACAGGTTCCTCGCACAGGCTGCAAATTTTCCGTGCCGCCGGTCATTGGCAAGCTGCTGTGTGTCGTGCAGCCCGTGAAGCCAGGACGCGTTTCCAGCAACCGAACCGGTTTGGGCAGCGGGTTGAATAACAGCCCTTGGCCGTTCGTGTCATTCAATTGCGTGCTGAAATAACCCAGCACATCAATCACCAGATCGGTCGTCGCGGCGGTAAAGATGTTGAACTCTCCGCTGGGGGATAAGCCGACAGTGAACGGGGCATTCATGTTGATCCCCGTCTGGAAGTTGGAACTGGCCGCCAGCGGTTGAGCCGCATTTGCAGGGAACAAGGTCAGAAAGCCATTGCTCAGCGGATTGACCGTTGTCGCATTGCCCACCAACGCCTGCGCGCTTGCTGGAATCGTCACGCCGTCGCACGTTGTCTGTCCCAATTGCGAAGTCGTGGAATTCGCTAGAAGTTGCGCTCCCGGATTGAAACAGGCCGCTTGACCCGCTCGGGTATCCATCAACCGAACCGGTTTCGGCAGCGGATGGAAGTACAACCCGCCTGCTGCCGGAGGCGCGTAATAGCCCGTGATGTCAACGACTACGTCGGTGTCGGTGGTGACGAAGATTTTGAAAGCTCCATCGCCGTTGCCCAGTCCGACGGTGAACACATTGTTCAGCACCTGATTCGCGGCGAAGTTGGAATTGGCGACGTTGGGTTTTGCCGCATCGCTGGGGAAGAGCGTCAAAAAGCCGCCGCCGGATTGAACCGTCGTAATGTTTCCTGTCAGCGCTTTTGCGCTTGCCGGAATCGTCAATCCGTCGCACGTCCTGCCCGCAGCCGTCTGCGTTCGCGACGTCTGGCCCGGAATCTTGGCTCCCGGATTGTCGCAGCCCGGTTGACCGGCTCTGGTGTCCAGCATCCGAATCGGATGCGCCAGCGGATAGAACTGCAACGGCCCTCCGCCAATGCTCACGGTGTAATCTCGCGATCCGGGGCAACCGTTGAACGCCGTCGCCACAATCGTGAAGCTGAAAATTCCCGATGTTGTCGGCGTACCGGAAAGCACCCCGGTGCCGGAATCCAGCGCCAATCCCGGTGGCAGCGTGCCTGTGCTGCTCCAGGTGGGGCTAGCGCCAGCGCCTGATTGCGTAAACGTCTGGGTATAAAACACTCCAACAGTGCCATTTGCAGCAATTGCCGGATTGACGGTGATCGGGCTGCAAACAATCAACGTGTACGTTTTGGTTCCTGTACAGCCATTCGAGTCCGTTGACCGAACCGTGAAATTGGCTGGCGTCGTTGTGGTAGGCGTGCCGGACAAAAGCCCGCTTGACGAAAGGGTGATACCCGCTGGCGGCGATCCGCCAATGACGCCGTAGGTATAAGGCGCTGTTCCGCCTGTGGTTGTCAGTTGCTGGCTGTAAAGCGTATTCACCAGCGCGCGCGGCAATGGCTCTGGTCCTAAAGTGAAAGGCTGGCAGACAATGACTGAAAAGAAATAACGCTTTTCGCCCAAACACCCGTTGCTGGCTGTAAACCTTGCTGAGAAATTGTAATTGCCCGCAGCCGTAGTCGTTCCGGAAAGCACTCCGGTTGTTGGATTGAGCGACAAGCCGGCTGGCAACGCACCGTCAACCACGCTCCATGTGCCAGACGCCACGCCGCCGGTTCGCGTCAGTTGTTGGTTGTAGGCGACTCCTGACAAGGCGTTGGGAATGCTATCCGGTGTGATCGCGATGACTGGACATCCTGTGCATCCCGTCAGCCCCGTAACGCTGAAGAAATAATCGAGCGACGTCGGATTGCCAGCAGTATTGACACGGCTTTGCACGACGACGAACGACCGCTTGGCCGGAACGTTGAATGAAAAGCTTCGGCTTTGGTTGCTGTTGCCCGCATCACCCAGATAATTGTCCTGAACGTCAAACGGATTGTACCGATCCAGATATGCGGCGGTCAGAATCTGATTGGCTGCGCCAGCCGTGGTGTTGATGGTTACGCAAACTGATGAGAGTGATGTATTGAGAAATGTATAGGCGTCATATTGATACTGCGTCGCGGGGTCTTCCACGCTGGGAGTCGGCTTGACGGAATTGCAATCCGATGCGACCGAATTGCGGAACAGCCGTCCGGTTTGAGTATCAATTGACGCTGGCCATTGATTGCTGCCGGTGCCAATTGTTCCGCTCATAATTGACGGTGGGCAGGAATTGCAGGTCGGAATGCCCAGCACCCTGAAGCTGTATGCCAGCGAAGGGGGATTGGCTGCGTTATTGACGCGGCTCTGCACCACGACGAACGAGTGATTGCCCGGCACCAAAAACGAAAACGCGCGCGTCTTGTCGCTGTTGCCTGCATCGCCCAGATAGTTTGTCTGCACGTTGGCCGGGTTGAAGCTTTGGTCGTACGCGGCGGTCAGAATCTGGTTGTTCGCGCCTGCCACGGTAATCACGGTCACGCAAATCGGCAGAACCGAAGTATTTGAGAACGAGAAAGCGTCGAATTTGAATTGGATTCCGACATCCGTCAGGCTCGGAGTCGGTTTTTGCGAACCACACGTGGATTCGACGCTGTCGCGAAACAACCGAGAAGTCTGGTTGCCGGTGACAAAGGGATAATCCGTGCTGCCGCTGCCGATCGTGCCGTCAATCGTTGTTGGCGGACAGGCCGTTGGAGCGGCTGAAACTGTTGTTGTTCGACTTGGAGAGATGCCTGCGATAAAGCAGGCAACCGCCAGGATGAACGCCGCGCTAAGAGCTAGAGGTGAAATTTTCCCGATCAAGCTAGTGAATTTCATCGAAAGTTCTCCTTTTTCATCTTGGATGGGTTTATTGACTTTCTGTTCAACGGGGGAAGTGGAGTTAAAAGTCTTTCTGAATACAGGGGGGAAGATACTCTCGCAAGTGAGTTTAGGTATTTAGGTGCTGTTGAATTTATCGTAAATAAACTTTGAAATCTGGTTGAATTCTGACAAGTCAAAACTGTTCTGCGAACTGCCGACAACTCAAATTCAGGGCGGGCAGAGCGCAAATTCAAGTCTGTAAGGCTATAATCAGCCACTATTTACCCGATCTCAGGGAAACTTCGGTGACAAGGAGTGCCAATGCGAGTTGCAATTGTTGGAGCCGGGCCTGCCGGTTCTCATCTGGCTTATAAACTCAGCAGCCAAGGGATGGAAGTGTTGCTGTTTGATGCTCGTCCGGCTTGGGAAAAACCGTGCGGCGGCGGTGTCACGTCCAAGGCTTTGCGTGAATTTGAGTTTTTACGCGACGGGCAGTCGCCGAAGCAGATGGTTTCCAGCTTGCGGCTGATTTCCGCCGCAGGCCGCGAACTGACGGTCGCGCCCAGCCAGGAGTTCGCCATTTACTCACGCAGGGAACTGGCCGAGTTAATGCGCCAGCGAGCCATTGCCGCTGGCGCGCAGCTTCGTGTGGCGCGAGTCGAAAAGACGGAGTTCAGTCAGGGGCATTGGCGGCTGGAAACTTCGGCGGGCGAATTCACGGCGGATTTTCTGGTCGGAGCCGACGGAGCCAGCAGCGTCATTCGCCGCCGCGTCGGCGTGAAGTTCGAAGCGAAAGATTTCGCTTACGCGCTGGGTTGGAATGTGAAATCCGCTCAACCGCCGACTCGTGTGGATGTGAAGTATCTGGACGACGCCAGCGGTTATCTGTGGCTGTTTCCTCGCCACGATCATATTTCTTACGGCATCGCCAGCGGCTACCAGGAAGTGACACCCGCTCGACTGAAGGAAAAGTTGCTGGCGTACCTGGAAACCGAAGACCCTGTGGCGGCGCGCGAAATCCGAAATGCCAAAGGCAATCAAACGGCCAACACGAACTTTTACGCCGCGATTTTGCCTGCGCTGGATGTGGCGACCTGGGACGGTTTGCAGGCCTGCAACGCGGCCCAAGGTTGGGCGCTGATTGGCGATGCGGCGGGTTTTGTGGACCCGCTAACCGGCGAAGGCATTTACTACGCGATTAAATCGGCGGATTTGCTGGCCGATGCGCTGGCCACACGCGCGGCGGATTTCGATCCGATGTGGCGCGCTGAGTTCGGATCTGAATTACGCAGAGCTTCAGAACTGTCGGATCGGTTTTATTATGGTAAGTTCGCCGGAGCGCGCCTGACCGAACGAATGCTGCAATTCGCCAAACGTCATCGCGGCGTGCGCGAAGTCTTGCGCGATCTGGTGGCTGGTGATCAAGGCTACGTTGATTTGAAGCCTCGCTTGTTGCGAAGCTTGGCTTCTATTTTTTGATTCGTTAGGGGGTGTTGGCTCAGCCCTGTCAGTGACGTTTCGTTGAGGCAATTTGCGACAATCCGGCTACTTCTTGGTACGAATCATTGCCGTTACGGGCGTGGCAGACTATTTGCAGCAACTAGAACGCGGGCAAAACGCGGGCTTGACTGTGAGCAAATTCTTGAAGGAGAACCCGAATGAAACTCAGTACGCGGTTGATTCTGAACTTAACCGTAGCGGTGAGTTTGGTATTGATTGGCGCCAGTTTGTTGTTGTTGCGATTGCGCGGAGATAGTTTGAAAACGGCGGCGGAAGATGAAGTGCGCGCGCACGCCATCACCTTGCAGATTGCTCTGGAAGAAAATTACGCTGCCAATCACGTGCTGGACGCGCAGCACCTGATCAAACGGTTGAAAGAAAACACAAAGATTTACAGCGTGCTGCTTTTTGATCCGTCGGGGAATATCACATTGGCTTCGCGCCCGGATACGCCTTCGGAAATCAGTTACTTGAGGGAAGCTAAGCAGGTTATTGCCACGGGCAAACCGCTGGAATTTGAACGACAGCTTGCCAGCGAAGATGTGTTTTCGATTCTGATGCCGCTGAAGGTCAATAACCAGCTTGTCGGCGCAATGGAAATCGCCCAGCCCATTTCATTCGTTCACGCGGAACTTGCGCGAATGCGCGGAGAAATTGTGCTGATGGCCATGTTGCTGTGCGTGACCATCTTTTTTGTGGTGATGGTGGTGACGAATTACAGTCTGACGCGACCGATTCAGGGATTGCTCGCCGGAGCGACTGCGATGGGGCGTGGCGAATTGTTTCATCGCGTCGTTGTGCCCAGGTCTGGCGGTGAGCTGGCGGAGTTGGCCGAAAATTTCAATCGAATGGCCAAGAGTTTGACCGAACAACGCCAACAGGCGGAACGTGAAGTCGAAGAGCGGTTGGGATTGGAACGCAAGCTGCGCCACAGCGAGCGCCTGGCTGTCGTGGGGCATCTGGCTGCCGGAGTCGCGCACGAAATGGGCGCGCCGCTGCAAGTCATTGATGGCCGAGCCAAACAGTTGATTCATCACGCGGCGACTCCGGCGGAACCGCATCAACGAAACCTGACGATCATTTGCAATCAGGCGGAACGCATCACCCGAATCGTTCGCAACTTGCTGAATCTGGCACGAACGTATGAGCTGCGCCGCCGCTCCGTTGATGTTCCGAAGCTGTTGTGCGAAACCGTCGAACTGGTTCAACCCAATTGCGACCGCGACGGAATTCTGGTTGAAAAAAACGGTGAGCAATCCTGTCTGATTGAAGCCGATCCGAATCTGTTGCAGCAGTTGATGCTGAACATTTTGACCAATGCGATTCAGGCGATGCCGAAAGGCGGACGGTTGCGAATCGAATGTCAGAAAGCCGCGCGCGATGAAAAAAGATTTGTTGTCGTTCGGTTTGCCGATACAGGCGATGGAATTTCGCCAGAACATTTGGAAAACATTTTCGACCCATTCTTTACCACCAAAGAAGTTGGCCACGGAACCGGGCTGGGATTGGCGGTTTCCGCCCGCATCGTGGAAGAGCACGGCGGGTGGTTGGAAGCCGAAAACAATGCGGACGGCGGCGCGACGTTTTCCGTGTTTCTGCCGATGGGCGAATCGAAGCTTGAAGCGAGACGCGAGGAGTTGCAGTGAAAGCACGAATTTTGATTGCGGATGACGAAGCCGATTTGCGTGATTTGTTGCAAGACGACCTGGAAGCCAATGGTTATGAAACGGCTGTCGCCATTGATGGTCGTTCAGCGCTGGCGCATTTGGAACGAGAGCAGGAAGTGATTGATCTGTTGTTGACCGATGTGCGAATGCCCGGCCTGACCGGCAATCAATTGTTGGCCAGGATGCGAGAGTTGCGCCCCGAAGCCCCTGTGATTGTGATGACCGCGTTTGGTTCGGTTGAGCAGGCTGTGGAAATGGTTAAGTCGGGAGCGTACCAGTACCTGACCAAACCCTTTCAAACAGACGAACTGCTGCGCGTGCTGGAAACAGCGTTGAGCGAAAGCGCTGCTCAGCGCGAACAAGCGCGATTGCGCCGTCAGTTGCCAATGGCTCCGGCGCGCATCATCGGAGCTTCCAAACCCATGCAGGAATTATTCAAGTTGATTGGACGCGCAGCGCGCAGCGCCAGCACCGTGTTGGTCACAGGTGAATCCGGGACGGGCAAAGAATTGGTCGCACGTTCCATCCATGAACTGTCAGAGCGCAAAGGCGATTTTGTCCCGGTCAATTGCGCGGCGATTCCGTCAGAGCTGATTGAATCGGAGTTGTTTGGCCACACGGGCCAGGCATTTACCGGAGCCAAACAGGCTCGCGCAGGTTTGTTTGAAGCCGCCGACGGCGGAACCATCTTTCTGGATGAAGTTGGTGAACTGCCTTTGGTGATGCAGCCTAAATTGTTGCGCGTGTTGCAGGAAGGAGCTGTGCGCCGAGTCGGCGCGGATCAGGAAAAAACTGTCAACGTTCGCGTTGTCGCCGCGACCAATCGAGACCTGGAAGCGGAAATCCGCGCCGGACGCTTTCGCGAAGATTTGTATTGGCGATTGAATGTTATTCACGTGCATATCCCGCCGTTGCGCGAACGACCGTTCGATATTCCGTTGCTGGTAGAACACTTCCTGAACAAATCCGCCGAATTCGCCGGAAGGCTTTCGCTGAATGTCACGCGGGAAGCTTTGGCGACGCTGACAGCCTATTCGTGGCCGGGCAATGCGCGTGAATTGGAAAATGCCATCGAACGCGCCGTCGCTTTGGCCGAAGGCGCAAACCTGACACCGGAAGATTTTCCGGAGCGAATTCGCAATAGCGGCCAAACGGCTCAGTTGTTGACCCAAGCCAGACAACAGCGAATGACTTTGTACGAATTGGAGCGCGAATTCATTCTGGAAACGCTGCGGCTGACGGATGGCAATAAATCTCGCGCGGCGGAATTGTTGGGCTGTGATCGGCGCACGCTTCATCGCAAGTTGGACGAGTATCGCGCGCAAGACCCGAACTTTGAATTGTGAGCAAACCAAAAAAAAGGCTCCGGCGAGCGATTCGCCGGAGCCAAAGTCGTTCCTCATTTCATTATCCAACAGTCGCTATTCACCCGCAGAAGTGTTTTGCAGTTCAGTCAGATGTAACACCCGTTTGTCGCCTTGGAATGTGATGGATGTCAGCACCCTACCCTTTTCGGTTTGCGTGAATGCCAGGGAGTTGTGTGGCGATTTCTTGTCGGCCTCTTTGACCGTGACTTTCGCCGTTGCCACCACATCACTGTCTTTCACGATCAGGATTTGACCGTCAGAAGCGTCGAATTTGAATTCATACGTTCCGCGCTTGAGCATTTGATTGCTGACAACCACGTCCTGATCCAGAGTAACGGTTTTCTTTTTGTCTTTGCCATTGGCTAACGCGGTTCCCAGCAAACCAAGGCACAATGCGAATGCGATTACGAAACTGGCTCCAAGTTTTTTCATGCTGTTCAAACTCCTCCTTCGATAATTGTTCGATGTTGTTTCAGTTGTTACAGGCGCCGCACTTGCGGCGATCTTACGCAAAACAATTTGGCAATGGATGTGCCAAAGGTTCGGCGATGGAATTTCAAGCACTTAGCCGTGAATGAGGCTGGGCTGTGTGAGGCAAGATTCAACAGCGTTGTGGCAAAGCGCGACAATCTATCGGAGCAATTCGCGGGAATCGTGTGTGGAGCAATGCTTGCCTGCAAGTAATGGCTTGGACTAAATCTGATAGATGGAAGAGAGAGTTGAAGCGAATGAAAGTTTTTTTGCGAAAATCGTTGCTGGCTGTCGGGTTCGTGATAGTTGTTTCGTTGTCGGGCAGAGCGCAATCAGTTGTTCCGCCGACAGATGACAATCAGTTCTGGAACGAAGTGCAGCTTATAAAAGCCTTGGACAAAAAACATGATTTGATCGTCATCGGAGTGCTGCGCGTTGGGCGAGATTTCAATCGTCCGGTGGATGAGCGAATCGGCGCGGCATTGGCGTTCAAGCCTAACAAGTACCTGACCATTGCGCCGACGTATCTGTATGTGGATCAGCAGCCGTTTGCCGGTCGCCGCATCAGCGAACATCGCTTGGTGATGAACATCACTGGGAAAGCAAAGTTGGGCGAATTCACATTCACCGACCGCAACTTGATCGAACGCCGCGTTCGTCATCAGAACCGAGATTTCACCGTGTACCGCAATCGGTTGCAAATTGACCATCCGGCGAAAATCGGAAACTTCAGCTTTAAGCCCTTTGTCGCGGATGAAGTCTGGTACTCAACGCAAAAAACGATCACCGGACGGCAAGGCTGGTTTCGCAATCGCATTTCTGCCGGAATCATCAAACAATTCGGGCCACGATTGAACGCGGAGTTCTTTTACCTGCGACAGCAAGACGGCGTCTCGCGTCCGGGCGATGTGCATGCGCTGGGAACTCTTTTCCGGGTGTTTTTGTAAGGTGGGTTTGATTTCTCTGGGCCTATCGTCCAATCAGGCAGAGATAGAAGCGTGCAAGATTGGCGACCAGTCTGATGTATTTAGCCATCTCTATGTGTCACTGTTGTTCTGGGATTTTCTGATCATTTAGAGTGATTAATTACTAGCGACTACGGCGATAACAGAAGTCAGGGACTCCGCTGGTAGTTGTGTGGAGCCATACCGACACTGCTATCTCCCTGTGCGCCAAGGCCGTCAGGTTCAAATCTGACGGCCTTTTCTTCTGTGATCCGCGTGTGAAAAGTGTCGCTGCGGTTTCCTTGCCGCTTATTACTTCTTCCATCAGCTTTGTACCATCTTGCCCCACCATTGAGACGCTTTGCCCAGCCAAAATTTGTTGCGGACTAGCGGCACATTCACTAAGCCTCTGAAAAACCAAGGGCTTGCTTGTTGGCACACTCATTGCTCAGCGGTTAGCGGCAGTGATTCACGAACTGCCAACGATCCAATTTCTAACCGAGCGGGCTTTGAAGCTGAGTGGCGTTCACTCGCTCGCTTTTCTCACAATCTGGGAGGCAACATGGAAAAACTCGTCCGCGGAATTCGCGAATTTCAAACTACGCACTTTACCGAACATCAGGATTTTTTCGCTCAACTATCCAAAGGACAGCAACCGGAAACGCTGCTGATTACCTGCTCTGATTCGCGCATTGTGCCGGATTTGCTGACGCAGACCCAGCCAGGCGAACTGTTTGTCATTCGTAACGCCGGAAACATCGTGCCGCCTTATGGCGCGGCCAACGGCGGAGAAGGAGCCACGATTGAATTTGCCGTCAGCGCGTTGAAAGTCAGTCACATTGTGATTATGGGACATTCTCACTGCGGCGCGATGAAAGGATTGCTGAAGCCGGAAGACGTAGCTTCGTTGCCGCTGGTTGCTTCGTGGCTGAAGCATGCGGAAGCGACTCGGCGCGTGATCATGGACAACTATCAGGATTTCAGCGGAGAAGATTTGCTGAATGCGACGGTCAAAGAAAACGTGTTGATGCAATTGGACAACATCCGCACTTACCCGGCGGTTGCTGCGGGATTGATCAAAGGAACTGTGACCTTGCACGCCTGGGTGTATCACATCGAAAGCGGGCAGATACTGGCTTACGATCCTGAACTGTCGCGCTTTGCTCCAATCACCACCGAACATCTGACCCCGGCTGTTGCCAGGAAAATGGCGGCCACTTCCGGGCCGGAATTGATGCGGCGGGCGGCCGCTTAACAGGCGCAATTTGTGTGCAGACAAGGAGGAGGGAGACATGAATCAACAGGAGAATGAAATAAAAACAAGGCTGCGAGATCGGAAGAGCACACGTCTGAACT
>ERZ650309.1296-NODE-1296-length-11744-cov-4.639918_pt1 | contig 11744 bp, 8 predicted proteins | sample MGYA00376245_ERZ650309 | MGnify/ENA primary metagenome ERZ650309 (study PRJEB26733, sample SAMN07839294) | wastewater metagenome | biome: urban; feature: wastewater treatment plant; material: waste water | place: USA: North Carolina | collected 2016-04-26 ...
GTCGTCTTGCCGGTGCCGCGACCGCCGCAGAACAGGAACGCGTGGTGGATGCGCCCGCGCTCGATCGCGTTCTGCAGGGTCCGCGTGACGTGTTCCTGGCCTATTACCTGCTCGAAAGTCTGAGGCCGATACTTGCGCGCCAGGACCAAGTAAGACATGGCCGCATGGAACATCGGAGGGTGACGTAAGGCAAGGGATTTGTTCGCGAAAAAAGGTGGCTGCGGGCACCCGGTCCGTCGACTACCGTTGCTCCATTCCTGGCCTGGCGGAGTTCATCAACTTTCCGTCGCCCGCAGCCATAGCTGAGGTGGCTCGTCCACAAGACGATCCAAAAATGTTTTGCTCCCTAGAGATACCTGACAACTGCCGGTTGCGCTAGCGGAGAGGGCGGGATTCGAACCCGCGGTGCCTTTCGACACACACGATTTCCAATCGTGCACCTTCGGCCACTCGGTCACCTCTCCAGGTCGTTTCGCAGCATCGCGCCCGCCCCATGAAGCGGGCGAAGGGAGCCTTGTAGCGGAGAGAGAGGGATTCGAACCCCCGGTACCCTTGCGGGTACACCTGATTTCGAATCAGGCGCAATCGACCAGCTCTGCCATCTCTCCAGATGACTGTCCCTCATGCTATCCGCACAGGGAGCAGCAAGAAAGCTTATGTTTCAGTCCTGCCGGCCACCGTCGACAACCGCGGCCTGCTCGGCCGACAGGGCTCGCTTCGCCGCGAAGAACCGCCGCAGCAGCGCCCCGCACTCGTCGGCGAGGATCCCTTCGGTGACCTCGACGCGGTGGTTCAAGCGACCATCATCGACGATCCGGTACAGCGTCCGCACGGCACCGGCCTTGGGGTTCGGACAGCCGTACACGAGCCGCTTGATGCGCGCATTGACGATCGCGCCAGCGCACATGGGGCAAGGCTCCTGGGTGACATACAGCGTCGCGTCACAGAGGCGCCAGTTGCTTCCGGCACGAGCGGCCTGCCGCAGCGCCAGCACCTCGGCGTGGGCCGTGGGGTCACGGTCCGTCTCGCGGCGGTTGCTGCCGCGACCGAGCACCTGTCCGTCGAGGACTATGACGGACCCGACCGGTACCTCGTCGATCATCGCGGCCTGGGCCGCCTCGCTGAGGGCCAGGCGCATCCAGTGGATGTCGTCGAGGACGTGCAAAGTCGGGGAGGATGATATCGACCGCGCAAGGAACCGCGGGCCGGGTTGCCACAGGCTTTACTTCAGGAGCCTGCTTCAGAGGGCGCGATCAGAAGGATTCGAACCTCCGACCCTCGGCTTCGTAGGCCGATGCTCTATCCAGCTGAGCTATGATCGCGTGTGGGAGTGCTTATACAGAGAACCGCGTCCGCAGGTAAAGCCTTTTTTTCAAGACTTTGCGGATCGCAGCCGCTTGCGGAGAGGGCGGGATTCGAACCCGCGGTACCGCTTTTGGCAGTACACTCGCTTAGCAAGCGAGCACCATCGGCCTCTCGGTCACCTCTCCTTGAATCTCGAATTGGAATCAGCAAGAGGGGCTCCTTGGCGGCGCCCCCCTGAATAGGGAGGCTGTCCGCAAAGGAGCCGCTCTGCTCCGTTCGTTCGTCGCGCTCTTCGGTTGTCAAGCCGGCGGAGGAGGAGGGATTCGAACCCCCGGCGCTTGCGCGCTGCGGTTTTCAAGACCGCTGCCTTCGTCCACTCGGCCACTCCTCCTGGGGGAGGCGGAGAGCTCTTTTATCGCGCTCCTCTCCGCGCTTGCAAGCGGAAAATTCATGGAGCCCGCGCTTAACGCACGATTGCGGCCGATTCCGCGATGGCAGCGTCGGGGATGACGGTCGTGGTGATCTCCAGCTCGCCGGACGCCCGCACCGTCACCTGGACCGCCCCATCGCGATCGGTGCGCAGGACCGCCACGCCGCGCTCCTTGTAGCGCGCCACGACGTCCGGGTGCGGGAAGCCGAAGCGGTTGCCCTGCCCCACCGAGCAGATGACGGCCTGCGGACGCACACGGGCGAGCAACGGCTCGCTGGAGCTGGTGCGGCTGCAGTGGTGGGGCGCCTTGAGGACGTCGGCGCGCAAGAGCGCGGCGGCCGGCGCTGCACCGCCGGGCACCGCCGCCAGATCGTCGCCTCCGCGCTCAAGCAGCGCGCGCTCCCCCGGTCCTTCGATGTCACCGGGCAGCAGCACCGCGCGCCCGGCGAAGCGCAGGCGCAGGACGATCGAGTTGTCGTTGTGCCCGAGCCCGGGGCGGGCCGCGGCGCGGCAGGGCAGCGAGGCGTCGGTCTCGCGGCACGGACCCAGGACCTGGATCTCGGCGCCGCCCAGCATCCCCGAGCGCGGCGCGGTCACCGGCACGCCTCGCCGCGCGGCCCGCGCCAGCAGCTCGGCCCACATCGCATCGCTCTTCACGTCACTCCTCGCATCACGCACAGCCACTGCCGCCGCACCACTCACCGCATCGCGGCCAGCCGCCGTCCACAGCTCGCCGACCTCGAACTGATCGAGCAGGGTGAGGATCCCGCCGATGTGGTCCGGGTGCGGGTGGCTGGCGACCAGGACGTCGATGCGCCGATGGCCGCGCCGACGCAGGAACGGCGCCACCACCGAACGCCCGGCGTCCACGTCTCCAGGCCTGGGCCCGGTCCGCAGCCCCGCATCGATCACCATGACCCCGCCGCGCGGCAGCTCGGCGACCAGGCCGTCGCCCTGGCCGACGTCGAGCGCGGTGAGCACCAGCGTGCCCGGCGCGGCCCGCGCCCGCACCACGAGCAGCCCGAGCGCGGCCGCAAGCAGCAGCCAGCCCAGGCGCCGGCGCGCGAGCAGCGCGAGCAGCCCGAGCGCCCACAGCCCCAGCACCTCTGCCGGAGGCGCCGGCACCGCGATCTCCCAGCCGAGCTGCGCCAGCTTCGCGGCCAGCGCGACGGCCCACGCCGCCGCCTGCCCGGACAGCGCCAGCAGCGCCGCCCCCAGACCCGAGTGGACAGGAGCGACCGCCGCGCCCAGCAGGCCGGCCGGCAGCACCCCGAGCTCGATCAGCGGCACCACCAGCAGGTTGCCGAGCAGCGTCGCGCCCTGCACCGACGAGAAGTAGAGCGCGCAGAGCGGCAGCGTCGCCAGCATCGCCGCGATCGAGCCATCCACAAGTCTGAAGGTGAGCTTGAAGAGGAGGTGGCCCAGAGCCCGCCCCCGCGCTACGGGCCGCCCGCGCGCCGGCCGCCAGCGTACGGGCAGGGCCGCGAGCGGGTGCAGGAACGCCAGCGCCCAGGTCGCCGCGACCGAGAGCTGGAGCGACGGCTCGAAGCACAGCAGCGAGGCGCTGCCGGCGTGCCAGGGCAGCACCAGCCACAGCACCGCCGCGACCATCGCCTCCGCGGGACGGACGCGCCGACCGAGCACCAGCGCCACCAGGCCGAGGCACGCCGCGCAAAGGGCCCGCACCGTGGGCAGGGCCGATCCGGTCAGCGCGGTGTACCCGATCGCCAGCGGCACCGCCGCCGCGGCGGCCAGACGGCGGACCTCGCAGCGCTGCGCCAGCCAGGCGATCCGCCGCAGCGCCCAGGCCAGCGCGACAAAACACAGCCAGGTCGCGACTGAGAGGTGCAGCCCGCTGACGGACAGGACGTGGGCGATGCCGGCGGCGCGGAACAGCCCTTCCAGGGTCGGCTGGCCGCGCTGCTCGCGGGCCGCGTCCGCCTGCTGCAGCGCGCCTCGATCCCCGAGCGCCACCGCCAGGATCATCGCCTCGCGCTCGCGGGCCGTCACCGGATCGCGCCCGCCCTGCGGCCTGAACGAGCGAGACACCGCCGCGTGCAGGCGCGTGCGCAGCCAGGCGATCGCGCGCGCTGCCATCAGCTCGGCGCGCGCCGGCAGAGGCGGCGGCGGTTCGGGCCCCGCCTGCCAGCGCACCAGCGCTTCGGGCAGCGCGCTGGCGTAGGCGGTGATGTCGCGCCCGAGGGCCAGCCGCCGCGCATCCGGGGCGCCGGGGTTCCTGCGGCCGAGCGGCGGGTGCAGCGAGGCGCGCAGCCGCACCCGATCGCCCGGCGCCAGCGGCTCGTGCGGCTCGCCGCGCAGGAGGACGTGCACGGTGAACGCCGGCCGGATCGGCACCAGCGACGGCGACGCGGCGTCCGGCCCGAGCTCGTCGAGCGCGAGCCGGATCAGGGTGCCGTCCGCCGCCCGGGACGGCGCCTCCAGGACCTGGCCGCCCCACAAAAAGGGTCCCTCGCTGCTCGGGCGCGACACCTCGGGCGCCGATCTCGCGGGGACCGGCTGGGCCGCGTCGCGCGCTTCGAGCTGCCGCTGCAGGGCCTGCGGCGCGAGCGGCTCGGGCCGCCGCGCCTGCGCCGTCACTCCGACGGCAAACGTCAAAAAGAGCAGCGCCCAGCCGTGCCAGCGCCGCGCCGCGAGCGCCAGCACCAGCAGGGCCGAGCCAGACCCCAGGAGGATGCGGGAGGCCTCCCCGCGCACGCACAAACCATCTCCCCAGAAGACGCCGAGGCAGTACGCAAACCCCCACAGCAGCAGAGCAGTCGGCACAGGGGCGCTTATCGGCGCACGTCTGGCGAAGTTGTGAGCGGCGCCTCCCCCGGCCGCGAGATTTGCGAGCCCCTCGACGCTGAGCGGGTCACCGGGGCGCTCGGGGCGCCGCGCGCCCGCACGACCTGCGGTCAGCCTACAGACGCGTATCTCGCGGACGTTCCCTTTCCGATAAACATCTGTTTGCTAACTTACCCTCTTCCCACCAGGCATTTGCCCCGTGGTAGACTGAGCCATCCATGCTAGGCCCCAGGACCGATAGCGATATAGCTCCCCGGCTACTCGCTGCGCTCGAAGCGAGCGTCACGGTCCCAGCCCGACTGCGGCAGGAGATCCTCAACTTCTCCACGTCGAACCGAGAGCAGGTCGAGAACCTGTCCGCCAGCATCGTCAAGCACATCTCGCTGTTCGCCGGCGCCGAGAACATCCTGCCCATCCTGGCGAAGCTTGATCAGGCGACCGGCGGCGCGCTCGCGCTGGTGCCGCGCGACGAGAAGCTGCGCATCGACAACGAGGCCTCCCTGGTGGTGGCGCGGCGCTCGGCCATCACGCTGGCGTCGAAGCTGGGCTTTGGCCCCGTCGAGCGCACCAAGGTCGCGACCGCGGTCTCCGAGCTCGCGCGCAACATCGTCATGTACGCCCAGTCGGGCGAGGTCCGGTTCCAGGTCATGACCTCGCCGCGCATCGGCATGTCCGTCGAGGCCCGCGACAACGGACCGGGCATCCCCGACGTCGAGCGCATCCTGTCGGGCAGCTTCCGCTCGAAGACCGGACTCGGGATGGGCCTGCGCGGCGTCAAGTCGATCGCCCAGGACTTCGCGATCCAGTCGACGCCCGGCCAGGGCACCCGCGTTCGCGTCGTGTTCTTCTCTCCGATCCAGCGCTAGCCGGCGGACCGCCATGCCACAGAAGGCATCTCAGAGAGCCCTGCCGAAACGCCCGATGCTACCCGCCCGCGCGGTCCGCGCCGCTTCTGAGACCGCTTGGGGACGAGCCAGCAGACGCCGAGGTTTCCGATGATTGATCGCATCCCAATTCTGCGCATTCGAGACCTCTTGCTGGTCTCGATCCAAGCCGACCTGCACGACATCCTCGTCGAGCAGCTCCAGGGCGACATCCTGAAGGAGCTGGAGCGCAAGAGCGCGCACGGTCTGGTGCTGGACATCTCGGCGCTGCAGGTGCTCGACACCTACACGGCGCGGGCCTTCGTGCACACGGCGCAGATGGCGCGCCTGATGGGCACGCGGACCATCGTCTCGGGCATGACCCCGGCCATCGCCCTGACCCTCACCGAGATGGGCTTCTCTGCCTCGGGCTTCGAGACCGCGCTGGACCTCGAGTCGGCGCTGGCCGCCCTCTCCGCGCCTGACTCCGCGGACGACTGACGACACCGATGCGGCCAGCCCCCGGCCGCATCAGACTATGCTCAAGATGCCCAAGGAGCCCGCGCTGCCCGCGTTGCGCACGACGAGCCTGCCGCTCGATGACGCGCACGGCCTGCCGCGCATCCTCGCCTCCGCGCGCCAGTTTGCCGAGGAGGCCGCCGCGCGCGAGCCGCAGGCGTTCGTCGCGCTCGTCGAAGAGCACGTGCGCCGCGTGCAGCGCCTGCCGCGTGAGAGCGCCAGCCTGAGCCTCTCGGCCCGCGGCAGCGAGCTGTGGCTGTCGTGGGACGCGGCGAGCGTGCGGCTGCCGGTGGTGCCGCCTGAGCCGGCGCGCATCACGGTCGTGCCGCCGCCGCAGAGCCCGCCCCGGTCGCAGCCGCCGCCAGCCCGGCCGGTCGGGCCGCCGCCCGAGGTGCGCGTGCACATGCGCGGCTGGGGCTGGCTGCCGGAGCCGCGCCTCCAGGCCGTGCTGCTCGAGCGGCCGCACCCGCGCGAGCAGCACAGCGGCGACTCGGCCCTGATCGAGCGCCACGGCTCGCGGCTGCGCCTCGCGGTCGTCGACGGGCTGGGTCACGGTCCGGCGGCGCGTGAGGCCGCGGTGCGCACGGCTACGTCGCTCACCACGTCCTTCCGCGACGAGCTGCAGGACTCGGTGCTCGCCGCCCACGACCTGGTCGCGACCACCCGCGGGGCCACGCTGGGCGTCGCCGACATCGACCTCGCGGCCCGCAACGTCCGCGCGACCACCGTCGGCAACGTCCGCGTCGCCATGTTCTTCGGCGGCGGCCGCACGTGGTCGCCGTGCGGCACCGATGCGGTGCTCGGGCACGGGCGCGGCACCCTGCACGGCCGCCTCGCGGTCCGGGTCGAGCAGCACCCGGTGCCCAGCGATACGATCTTCGCGCTGTTCTCGGACGGGCTGCAGAACCAGCTCCGCCTGCCGATGCAGCGCACGGCCGACCTCAGCGAGATGGCGCTGACGCTGTTCGCCACCTACTCGGTGCCGAACGACGACGCGACCCTGATGCTCGTCAGCTGCACCTAGCAGCCGGCGACGGGCTCAGTCCTCGGAGGTCAGGCTGTAGGTGACCTCGTGCGAGGCCGGCTTGTTGACGGGCTTGGACAGCTCGGCGCGGATCGTCACCTTGCCCGCCTCGGTCGGCAGCTTCTCGGCGGGGATGACGAACAGCAGGATCCGCGAGCCGACGTTGAGCACGCGCGCGTCGCGGACCTGCTCGTAGCTCGTCTTCGTGCCCTGGGTGACCGTGAGCTTGACGGTGTGGGCCTTGGGCGCGCCTTTGCTCTGCGCCGAGAGCGCGACCGTCACCTTGCACAGGATGTCGAGGTCCTCGCCGGCGATGTGGCTCGGCCGCATCGAGCGCAGTCCGGACTCGTTGTCGAGCTCGCCGCACTCGATCGACTTGAGGTCGTAGGGCGCCGGCATTCCGTCGGTCTCCTGCGCGGATACGGCGCCGGCCGACAGCGTCAGCGCGGCCATGAGCGCAGCGCATAGCATGGTACGCATCGTCTCCTAGCTCCTTACTTAGGCGAGGGTTGCGAAAGCTCCGTATAGCACGCGCCCGCTGCGCTTTGCTACCCGCGCTGCTCAAAAGCGCACGCGGCTCACTCGGTGAGTAAGCCGCGGGGGTCTGATACTTGGGGGGCTTTGTCGACAGAGCGCTCGGGGAGCGCGAGGGGCTGCGGGCGGGAGCGGGTGCGGGGCGGGCTCATCCCAGACCGGGATGAGCGTCGCCCCGCCGGCCCCGCCTACTGCTGCACGACGATGAACTGCGTGCGCCGGTTGCGGTCGTAGCAGGCGGCCGTCTTCTCGGGGCACAGCGGCCGGGTCGGGCCGTAGCCGTCGGAGGTCAGGCGCTCCGCCTCGAGGCCGTGGTCGGTCAGGTACTTACGCACGGACTCGGCGCGGTTCTTCGACAGCTGCATGTTCCACTTCAGCGTGCCGCGGCTGTCGGTGTGGCCCTCGATGTGCACCCGCATCGTCGGGCGCGACTTCATGACCGAGACCACCTCGTCGAGCAGCGGGAACGACGCCGGCTTGATGTCCCACTTGTTGGTCGCGAACAGGATCTGCTGCAGCAGCTTGATCTCGTCCTTCTCGACCATGATGTACTTCTTGGGCGGCGGGCAGCCCTGCGTCTCCTTCGGACCCGGCTCGAACGGGCACTTGTCGTCCTTGTCCGGGATGGTGTCCTTGTCCGTGTCGAGCAGCGGGCAGCCGTTGTTCTCGAGCGGACCCGGCTCATCCGGGCAGCTGTCGAGGCGATCGACCAGGCCGTCGCCGTCGCGATCCTTGTCCGGGCAGCCCTGGTTCTCCTTCGGGCCGGGCTCGAGCGGGCACTTGTCGAGGCGATCGACCAGGCCGTCCTTGTCGGTGTCGACGTCCGGGCAGCCCTGGTTCTCGGGCGGGCCGTACTGCGTCGGGCAGCGGTCGTTCGCGCCGATCAGGCCGTCGCGGTCCGGATCGAGGTCGACCACCTTGGTCTTGATCTCCTCCTTCTTGCGGGCGAGCGGCAGGTAGCCGACGCTGGCAAAGAGGCGGTACTGCGGCACGCCGGCCACCGGGGTCAGGCCCGGGCCACCGCCGAGGTTGACGGTGATGCCGGTGCGGTGCACCCAGCGCGCGGCCACGTCGAGCTCGAGCGGCGAGTAGACGTCCTGGTTGTTGAAGAAGCTGGTGCCGCCGACGAGCTCACCGGCCAGGCCGAAGCCCTTGGGCAGCGGGATGTACGCGCCGAGGCCGTAGCGGACCTGGTGCGAGACGCGGATGTTGCGGGCCTCCTGGTCCTGCGTGCGCAGGAACACGCTGGCGTTGACCGCCACGATGAAGCCCTTCTTGGTGCGGTAGTCGAGGGCCAGGCGCGGCTCGAAGCCGAACGAGGCGTCGCCGTCACCGCGGAACTCCTCGCCCTTGCCCGTCGGGAACGAGATCTGGGGCACGAAGGCCAGGCCGAAGCCGCCCTCGGTGTTGTCGATGATGCGCATCTTGGCGACGAGGCGGAGGTCGCCCAGGCCTGCGGTCGCCGGGTCGAGCGGCACGTCGGCCTGCGGCGTGTTGCGGTCGAAGCCCTGGTAGACGACGACCGGCAGGTCGACGCCGATCGACAGCCACTTGGTCAGGCCGATGCCGCCGCTCAGGTGCAGCGTCAGCATGTCCGGGACCGTCTCGGCCAGGAGCATCTTGGTCTGGTTGTTGTACAGGGCGAGGGGGCGGCGGGCGTACTCGATCCAGACGTTGGCCATCGGCACCCATTTCCCGGAGGTCCGGGTGCCTTCGACCTGGATGATGTTCTCGGGACCTATCGCGGGGCGAAAGGTCTGTGCATTCAGGGAGATAGCTCCCGACTGCGCGAAGGCGTCACTTGCGAGGGCGCAAAAAAAAACTGGAAGCAGACGGCTGAAGAGCCGGAGGGCGCCGCTGCGGTGGCTGCTGGTGTAGGCGCCCGTCGCAGAAGCGGCCACCTTGCGGCGCCGCGAGCTCAGGAAGAGCCCGCCCATCAGCAGCCCGCCCAGCGCCAGCCAGCCCGCGCCCGAGCTCTTCTGGGTGGTGTTCTGCCCAAAGCTGCAGCCGTAGTAGGCGCCGTAGTAGCCGGAGTCGAGGCGCGGCTTGCAGACCTTGAGCGCGTTGTCGCAGTACTGGTACTCGGGGCAGTCGCGGTCCGCGGTGCAGGTGACGTCCGGCGGCAGGCAGACCTTGCGGGTCGGGTGGCAGACCGTCCCGGCCGGGCACATCGCGTCGGTGGTGCAGGGCGGCGGCGGCGTCACGCAGATGTTGCTGACGGGATCGCAGACGCGGCCCGACGGGCACTGGTCGTCGCGGGTGCAGCGGGTCGGCGGGCCACAGGTGCCCTTGTCACAGATGCGGCCCGACGGGCACTGCTCGTCGGTCGTGCACTGCACGCAGGCGCCGGCCGAGCAGATGCGGCGGTCGGCCGGGCAGGTCTGGCAGGTGGGGCCGCAGTGATCCGGGACGTTGCAGTCCTGGCACAGGCCGTCGCCGCAGTAGTTGCCGGTGCTGCAGTCCAGGCCCGGGGCGCCGCACTCCTGGCAGGGGCGGTTCTCGCCGACGATGGCGCTGAAGAGGCGGCCGGCCGGCATGATGGAGAACTTGCCGCCGTACATCGTCTGGTCGGTCAGCGGCGTCGTGCAGTTCTGGCTGCACTCGGCCTGCGGCGTGTCGGCAAGCGCCCACTCGATGTAGGCGGGGCCGGTGATCTGGTAGTAGATCATCTCGATCGGGTACAGGCCGGGGTCGGTGAACTTGACCTGCCTGACAACACGCGGCGAGTTGCCGCTGCTGTTGGCCTCGGGGATCACGTCCGTCTTGCCGACGCGCAGTGTGCAGAAGTCATCGCAGTTCAGGCCGATCGAGATGGTCTTGCCCGCCATGTCGGCCGGCACGTTGAAGTAGCCGCGCAGGCGCATGGCGATGTCTACATCGTCGCCCGTCGGGCTGGCCTTGGAGCTCTGGCTGTAGGGCAGGTACTCGTCCGGGTACAGCGCCCCGGTGAAGTCGCCCTCGACGAAGCCGTCCTGGCCGTTGCGGAAGTTGATGCGGTCGACCAGGCGGCTGATGCGCCCGCGCAGCGCCGGGTCCGTGGCCGGCTTGTTGAGCAGGGCTTCGGCGTCCTGCTTGGTCTTCGGCACAGGCGGCATGCCCTGGCGCTTGTACTGGATGAACGTGCCGCAGGCGCCGGTCCCCGTGTCACGCCGAGCCCCGGCCACGGCCTGGGTCTTGTCGATGGTGACCTGAGCCTGCGCCGACGACGCGAACCCGACTACGCAACAGATCAATGGTAGCAACAAGCGTTGATGCATCTGGTTACCTCGATGGCTTGATACGAGATCCGTCTCTGCGCTCACAACCTGCCCACTTTTCTGGTCGAGGGAGAACATCGATGGGGTCGCTCCAGACCGCTTGTGACCGATCGGCATCGGGTCTGGCCTTATCACCAACCTTAACAGGGGTGAGACATCCCATCCTGGATGAAGCTCTGATAACTCTAACGCAGGGAGATCCGCTGCTGTCAACCTTCTGTGTGAAGGATGACCACGGCGACCCCACTCGCGCAGGGCTTTCGAAAGGCTTTTGAGGAGCTTCCGCGAAGGCTTCCGCGGCTCGGCTGGCCGCTCTGGGCGGTCGCTTCGGGCAGCCCGCCGCGGTCTGGGTGGCTGGGCTCCGGGCCGCCGGCTCTGGCAGCGCGAGCTGCCGCCACCGCTGCCACGGGTGGAGCTGCGCAGGCCGGGTCCCCTACCGGGGCGCCCGCGGCCCGAGCAGCGGGCTTCGGTGCGGCGATCGCCGGTCCCCCTCGGCCCGCCGCCAGATCCCCCGGCGCCGGGCCTCCCCTCCCCCGGCGCCAGGACGGCCCGGGGCAGCGACGGGCTAGACCCGCCGCTCCTTGCCGTGCTTCTCGGCCTCGGCGCGCAGGATGACCTCGGCGAGCTCGGGGATGACTTCCCAGGCGACCTGCTGGATGGTCTCGGCGCTCATCCGGGCGATGGCCTCGAACTCGGCGCCGCGGGCGGCGATCTTCTCGAGCGCCGCCACCACCGTCGCCGGCACCGGGGCGCGCGGGATCAGCGAAGGCCGAGGCATCTGCGGGACCTGAGCGGGAATGCCAGTGCTCGGGCCGCTCGGGCCCGCGGACGTAGAGGCACGGATCGGTTCAGGCATACGATTCCCCTCGCTGGATGGTGCCGGAGCGGTGCTGGCGATCGGCTGCGCGGTCTATCTCTGTCTTGAGATCGAGCACTACAAGACGCGCCCGACCAAACCGACGCCGGAGGAGCTGGTGCGCGGCGCGGCGCTGATGCTGATGGTGCTG
>ERZ650309.1297-NODE-1297-length-11742-cov-7.410285_pt1 | contig 11742 bp, 9 predicted proteins | sample MGYA00376245_ERZ650309 | MGnify/ENA primary metagenome ERZ650309 (study PRJEB26733, sample SAMN07839294) | wastewater metagenome | biome: urban; feature: wastewater treatment plant; material: waste water | place: USA: North Carolina | collected 2016-04-26 ...
AGAAATAAGCATTAAATCTATAAAAAGTAGATTTGAGTAAGACTTGTGGAACGGTGATGGCTTAAACTATGTGCTTGAAAATGGAGACTTATATGTTTAGTAATTAAAGAAACCAGATTATATAAACTAGATAAAAATGCTTGTGTAACAAAGGCTTCGATTTCATGGAGTGGTTGACGATAGGATAGTTTGACAGAGATATAGTCGCTTTCTTGGCATAATTCTAAAGATAATAACGGCAAACGTACTTGTAAATAGTGAAAAATATTGGTCATAAATTCACGAAACGGTAAACGAGTCAAAAAAACATAACCAAATAAGCCATGTGTTAACAAATCTAGTCGTTGACCATAACGTATGTCTGCACAAGATAATCCTGTTAGACCGATATATCGGCTAACAATGGCGCGTACTTGATAAACCGATAAATAGGCTTCAGGATTTTTTAGAATATTTGGGCTAATGCCACAATCACGTAATAACAACTCAGGTTGGATATTTTCTTCGAGCATTTGCTCGGTTAATTTGCTGAGGTAAACGACAGGCAAAAAAGGTAAATCATTTATATTCATAGTGTCGAATGTTTATTGTTTTTTATTTGTGCTTAGTGTACGCGCGCAATAAAGATAGGGCTAGTTTTTGTTGTCCGCTTGGCCGTTTTTGCAAAACAAATGGCCGTTGCAGCGGATGACTGGTAGTAAAAAGGCGACGAAAATAGATAAACAATAATAAATAGTGTTCTAACACTTAATACCTATCTCGCTGGACATTTAAAGTCCACAATCAACAAGAAGAATTTATCATGAAAAAAGCCATTGCTGTACCTGCATTAAAAGCTGTTTATTGCCCGATTAGCAAAATTGATGTCCATGATATTCGTCAAATGTATGGCATTTATAGCCAATACTATGAGCGTACCTCTTGGGATATTTTCTTACGTGATTTAAGCAAAAAAACGGGGGCATTTTTGTTGTCTTGTCCAAAAGAAGGGCGAATTGTGGGCTTTTCGACGATTTTGGTCATGGATATGGTGGTTCAAGGTGAAGCTGCACGTGGTGTATTTAGCGGTGATACGATTATTGAACGTGAATATTGGGGTTCTAGAGCCTTACAAGTGGCGTTTTATAAATTTGTTGTTTTAGAAAAATTACGCCATCCACGTCAGTCAATTTATTGGTTATTGATTTCTAAAGGCTTTAAAACTTATTTGTTATTAGCCAATAATTTTACGACTTATTATCCAAACCCAGAAGGTAAACATGACTATTTAGCAGATGTGGTTGATGATTATTGCCAACAAATGTTTGCCGAATATTATGATGCCGACAGCCGTATTTTAGATTTTGGTACAGATTATCAATGTTTAAAGGGTGATGTTGCCGAAATTACCGAAAAAATGTGTCGTGATAATCAAAAAATTCGCTTTTTTGAAGAGCGTAATCCTGATTGGCGTCGTGGTACAGAATTACCTTGTGTAGGCGTTTTGGATTTCGAAAATCTGTCAAAATACGTTCTAAAATTTGCTAATAAGGCAGTTAGCAAAGGTCGTAGGGATGCTATACAAACGGCAAAACCTGCATTTAAAGCAGAGGTTGAACCTTTGCATCGTACTTTAGCAGAAATTACGCCATTACAACGTCGCGCTTAAGGAGTGAATCATGTTAAAACGACTCACTCATCAAGCATTAAAATTGGCCTGTCTGCGTGCAGACCGTGATTTTCGTGGTCAAGGTCAGCAACTCGAACAAGTCCAACGTCAAAAATTGCAGCATATGCTGCAACAAGTGGCCAGTGTTCAAAATAAAGCACGTAGTTTAATTCCAACATGGGAAGAGTATGCTCATCAGCAGCCAGTCACACGTTATGCACAATGGCAAGAGCAAATCCATGCCCAACGTCGTGGTGAGAGTCGTTTAACCAGTAGCCCTTTAGTGCGTTATCAGCCAACCAGTGGTTCATCCGAAAAACTAAAGCTAATTCCGTATACCAAAACATTTATTGACCAATTAGATGCTGCGATTGCTCCTTGGTTAGCCAGTATGTATCGCCAATATCCAAAAATGGCCAATGGGACTCATTATTGGTCGGTATCTTGGTTGCCACAAAGTCAATTTGCCGATTTAAGTGGTAATTTAAATGATGATAGCGAGTTGTTGGGCGTAGTTAAGCGTGTCTTAGCTGCACAATCACAAGCTGTGCCTGCCGATGTCGCTTTGGCTGCAAGTGCGGACGATGCCTTATTTGCCACTTTGTGTTATTTGGTTGCTGATCGTCAATTACGTTTATTGTCTGTTTGGAGTCCAACGTTTGCTTTGCAATTATTGGATGCATTACCTGTTTGGGCAGATGGCATTATTGACGTTTTGCAAAATGGTAATTGGCGTGGTCGTCAACAGTCTTTAAAACAATTAACAGCCCCTTATGCACCCAATCGCGCCCAAGAATTAAAACGTATTTTGGCTTTACCCAAAGCCTTTTGGACAAGCGAGTTGTGGCCAGATTTAGCGTTGGTTTCGGCTTGGGATACTGCTGATGCAGCGCCTTGGGCTGAACAATTACAGGCCTTAATTCCTCATGCTGCGTTTGAGGGTAAGGGTTTATGGGCGACCGAAGGAGTGGTCACTATCCCTATAGATGGCCATTATCCATTAGCCTATCAAAGTCATTTTTATGAGTTTGAAGATTTAACCAATGGCGGAATTTTGGCCAGTTGGCAGTTGAAAGAAGGCGATGTGGTTAGCCCAATTATTACCAGTGGTAATGGCTTATTACGCTATCAATTAGATGATCGTATTGTTGTCAGTGAATTTTGGCAGGGTGTCCCTTGTTTTAAATTTTTAGGTCGTCGTTTTGGTGTGGATATGGTTGGTGAAAAAATGTCACCTGATGCCGCACGTCAAGCTTTAGCAACGGTTGCCCAAAAATATGAGCTAGAGCCAGTCAGTTTATTAGCAGTACAAGGTTTTGAGCAATCAAAACCTCGATATGTGGCGTTGTTTAGTGATGCCCATTTATTTACCCATCAACAATTACGCCAAGATGTTGCTCAGGCCGTTGAACAAGAGTTACGTGGACATTTTCATTATGAATTAGCCCGCGATTTACGTCAGTTGGATGCCGTGGTAGCGGTTGTTGCTAAAGATGGTTGGCGTGTTTGTCAAGATGTTGCCATAGCAGGTGGCATGATTGAAGGTAACATTAAACCAGAGCCAGTTCGCCGAGTGCAACGTGCGGCAGTCGAGCGTTTATTACCTTCGGCTCAGCTTGCTTTAGATCAACAATGGGATAAGGCATCATGAGTAGCTTTGTCGCAAGATTGGCAACAGCCGCTGATAATGCGGCAATTTTGGCGTTGATGTCCCAACCTCAACCGTCTAATGGTGTGCAATTTGCGTTTGAGCGTTTACCAAATTATTTTGATTCGGCCAGTGTTACCCATCAACACCCACATACGATTGTTATTGAAAAACAAAACGATAAGCGTTTAGTTGCCATGGTGAATATGGGATGGCGTGAAGTGTTTGTTGATGGTTGTTTGCAACGTATTCGTTATGGTGCTGATTTACGCATCGACAAACAATTTCAAGGCGGTCGTGTTTTGATGTATATCAATCGCGCAGTTCGTGATTGTGTGCAAGAAGATTGGTATCAATCGGTCATTTTAAGTGCGAATGATAAATCTCGTTCAGCATTAGAAGGTGGCAGAGCAGGGCTGCCGATTTATCGCTCATTAGGAACAATTAGCACTCATACCATTACAGGTCGTAAAGCTTTATTTTCCCCACACAAACAAATACGACGTGCACAGATTGCGGATATTCCAGCAATGAATGCCTTTGTAAAACAAATGGCTGAGCACTATCAATTTTTACCTCGTTATGATTTTTATCAATTAGCCCATCAGCATCCTTACTTTAATGGTTTAAGCATTGATGACTTTTTAGTGTTATTTGATGATGAGCAATTAGTCGGCTTGGTAGGTTTGTGGAACCAAAAGGGCTTTAAACAAACACGAGTTGTTGATTACAACCGTACGGTTGCTATGTTTAGGCCTATTTATAATTGGTGGAGCCGTTTAACGGGTGGTTTTATTTTGCCCGCCAAAGGCCAAACTTTTGATTATATGGCCTTGCATTCGCCGTTAACCGCTCCCGATGATAAAGAAGCATTTAGCATTTTATTACACAACGCGTGGCAAGCAGTGCGCCAACAAGGCAAAAGAGCCATGACGCTCACCTTATCTGAGTTAGATCCGCGTTTAAAGGTGTTAGAAGAATTTAGCAGTATTCCGTTAAAAGCCTATCAATATACCGCAGCTTTTAAAGAACAATTTTTACCGAGTTTAGATACGCAGCGTATTCCTTATTTTGAAAGTGGGAGGTTGTAAATACAATGACAGCAACACACTGGCAGCAATATAAAGGACAAATTGGCTTATGGGCGATGGTTTTGGCCGTATTATGGTGGTGGCCAGAAGAATCAACGAGCAAATATAGCCCAAGTGAGCCCTTTATCGAGCTAAGCTCAGTGGATGTGGTCACGGTAAAAAACACCCGTATCGCTCAAGATATTGCAGTGACAGGTACAATTGCCCCTGTACGTCAAACCATCTTAAACGCCCGTGTGTTAGGTGAAGTCAAACAAGTGTTTATTCGTGAGGGGCAATCGGTAAAAGCAGGGCAAGTTTTAGTCGTCCAAGATGATCGTGATTTAGTGGCTCGTTTACAACAAGCCGAGGCGAGTCTATTAACCGCTAAAGCGGAGTTAGCTTTAGCTCAACAAAATTTAGACCGTATTAAGCCGTTACAACAACAAAATTATGCCTCAAGCAACGATTTAGCTAATGCGGAACGTCAAGTCGATATTCGCCACGCACAAGTTAAATCAGCCGAAGTCTCGGTTATTCAAGCCAAACAACAATTAGCCGATATGGCAGTGCGCGCACCTTATGCAGGTACAGTGTCTGAACGTTTAGTGGATGCAGGGCAGAGTGTTGCGCCCAATACACCGTTATTAAAATTAGTTGATTTAAGTCAAGTTGAATTGGTTGCTCAAGTCGCAGCTACCGAAGTTGCGGCAATTAAAGTTGGCCAAGTGATTTATTTCACCGCAGATGGTTATGCCGACCAAACTTTTGCAGGGCGTATCACGCGCATTAATCCTGTCGCCAAAGCAGGTAGCCGTCGGGTTGATGTTTATGCCTTAGTCAATAATCAAAAGGGCTTATTACGCGGTGGTTTGTTTGCCAAAGGTTATGTCCGTGACGATCAAGCCCAACAAGGCGTCGCTGTACCATTCTCTGCGGTGCAAGAACGTCAAGGGCAAAAAGTGGTTCACGTCATTCGTGATAATCGTTTAGTGGCTCAAGAAGTGAGTGTTGGCCGTCGTGATGAAGCAAAAAGTTTAGCACTGGTCACAGGCTTACAAGCGGGTGAGCGCGTTTTGTTGTTGCCACCCTTGCCACAAAACGAAGGACGTATCGTCCGTTTTAAGGACGGTCGTTAAGATGTGGTTAACCCGTTTATCTATTCATAATCCTGTTTTAGCCACCATGATGATGTTGGCGTTAATGGTATTGGGGATTTTTTCGTGGCAAAAACTCAGTGTTGAAGAGTTTCCCGATATTGAATACCCCTATGTGATGATTGTCACCGATTATCCAGCCGCGTCACCCGAAGCCGTTGAATTAGAAATTACCCGCAAATTAGAAGATAGCATCAATACCATTGCAGGGGTACGGCGGATTATTTCTACCTCTTATGAAGGCCGTTCTCGCATCGCTGTAGAGTTTGATTTAGGCGTACCCATCACCACTGCCGTACAAGATGTCCGTGATAAAGTTGCCGCAGTAAAAGTTAAATTTCGTCCCGAAATTAAAGACCCATTGGTTGAGCGTTATCGTCCCGAATCTTCGCCGATTATGTCGATTGCTTTTCAGGCACAAAACTTATCAGCACGCGAATTAACCACCGTTGTTGAACAACAAGTGGTCAGACGTTTACAAAGTGTGACCGGTGTGGGTAAGGTGGAAGTCGTTGGTGGTGTACGTCGAGAAATAGCCATTCATTTACAACCAGAACGGATGCAAGCACTGGGTGTTGGGGTAGGTGAAGTATTAGCCGCGTTGCGTAGTGATAGTGCTGATTTACCGTCTGGTACAGTGGTTAATGATGTACAAGAAAAAGTAGTCCAAGTTGAAGGCCGAATGATTGAACCACAAGACTTTGCGCGCTTAGTGGTAGCGATGCGTGGTCAATCACCTGTGTATTTAGAGCAAGTTGCCGAAATTAGTGACAGCGAACAAGAAGCCCAATCCTTAGCGCTAGTGAATGGCCAACGAGCAGTCAGTATTGATATTGTCAAAATGACAGGTGCTAATACCTTAGCCGTGGTGGATGCTTTGCGTGTAGCCTCTGATGAATTACGTCCCAACTTACCAACAGGCGTAAGTATGTTGGAAGTGGCTGACAGTGCCAAATCGGTACGTGCCTCTTTAAAAGAAGTGCAATCGACCTTAATTGAAGGGGCGATTCTAGCAGTGACAGTGGTATTTCTCTTTTTAGGCTCATGGCGTTCAACCGTAATTACCAGTTTAACCTTGCCAATCGCCTTATTAGGTGCAGTGTTTGGTTTGTATCTGTGTGCCTTAACGCTGAATACCATGACCTTAATGGCGTTATCGTTGTGTATTGGCTTGTTAATTGACGATGCCATCGTGGTACGTGAAAACATTGTCCGTCATGCAGCAATGGGTAAAAGCGCTTATCATGCGGCCATGGATGGCACACGCGAAATTGGTTTGGCGGTGTTAGCGACGACTTTAACCATTGTTGTCGTCTTCTTACCTGTCGCCTTTATGGGCGGTATTATTGGCCGTTTCTTTTATCAATTTGGTGTGGCGGTTGCTTGTGCGGTATTGCTGTCAATGTTTGTCAGTTTTACCCTCGACCCGATGTTGTCGAGTATTTGGCACGATCCACATGAGCACAAAGCCCCACGCACCGAAGACGAAAAACTCAATAAATTCTTACAACGTTTTGAGAAGCACCAACAGCCTAAAACGCTGGTGGGGCAATATGTAGAGCAGTTTTTAACACGTTTTGATGTGACCTTAGAAAAATTTGGTCAACAGTATGCCCGTGTCATTCGTTGGGCATTAAATCATCGCCGTGAAACCTTAATTGTGGCTTTTTCTTCCTTATTTTTAGCGTTCTTTTTGGCAAAGTTTGTCGGTAAGGAGTTTGTACCTGAGCCTGACTTAAGCGAAATTAGTGTTAAATTAGCCACACCCGTTGGATCATCTTTAGCCTATACCCAACAAAAAGTTGAGCAAATAGAAGCGGTGATTCGTAGTTATGACGGTGTACAAGCCACCTATGCCACCATTAACAGTGGCATGGATGCGGGCAAAAACAAAGTCGGTATTCGTGTGCGTTTAGTGCCTAAAAAAGAGCGTAAAGTCAGCCAAAAAGAATTGGTCAGTATTTTACGCCAACGGTTAAGCCAAATGGCAGGGGTTGAAATTAGTTCGGTAGCTGCTGCCAAAGAATCAATTAGTGGTGGCTTAAAACCGATTCAAATTTCCTTGCAAGGCCAAGACCTGAATCAATTACGTACTATTGCCGAAGAGTATCAAGCCAAAGTCAGCAAAATTGACGGTGTGGTTGATTTAGAAAGCTCACTCAAATCGGCACGTCCTGCCTATGCCATTAAAGTTGACCGTGAAAAAGCGGCAGATATGGGCGTATCCATTAGTCAAATTGGTACAGCGTTACGGCCTTTATTGGCAGGCGATGCGGTCACCACTTGGCAAGATGCCCAAGGTGAAAACTATGATGTGCGTGTACAACTATCACAAACAGACCGTCAAAACCGAGATGATATTTGGGCTTTACCCTTAACTAGCAATCGTTTAGTCAACGCCAATGGTCAACCTGAAATGGTGATGTTGGGTGAAGTAGCGAGAATTGATGATGCCCAAGGTGCATCACAAATTAATCGCCGTAACTTATACCGTGAAGTGTTGTTCTCGGCGAATGTTCAAGGCCGTCCTGCGGGTGATGTCGGGGCAGATATGCGTGAAGTAGCCAGTCAAATGCAATTGCCAGCAGGTTACCGTTTCCAAATTCAAGGCCAAAACAAAGACATGGATGAGTCTATGGGTTATGCCAAAACTGCGTTAATTTTGGCGGTGTTGTTTATTTATTTTGTGTTGGGTGCGCAATTTAATAGCTTTATTCATCCCTTAACGATTATGTCTTCATTGCCTTTATCGTTGATTGGTGTGTTTTTGGCGTTGTTTGTTTGTCGGAGCACGCTCAATATTTTCTCCTTAATCGGTATTGTCATGCTTATGGGCTTGGTGACTAAAAATGCCATCTTATTGGTCGATTTTATTCAGCATTCAATTAAAGAAGGTATGAACCGTGAACAAGCCATTTTAGTGGCTGCACGCACCCGTTTACGTCCCATTTTAATGACCACGGCGGCTATGGTGGTTGGCATGTTGCCTTTAGCCTTAGGCTTAGGTGAAGGCTCAGAACAACGTGCGCCAATGGCTCATGCCTTGATTGGTGGGGTATTAACCTCAACCATTTTAACCTTAGTGGTAGTGCCAGTTTTATATACCTTGTTTGATGATTTAAGTAAGGTGTTTAAGACAAAAAATACGCTAAGCAAAGCCACACACTCTCAAGGTTTGGAGCATAAATAACATGGCAGCAGGCAGTATTTTTATCGCACTCACGGTGTTTTTTAATGTCTTTGGGACTTTTTTAGCGCGTTTACATAGCCAACAAGAAAAAATCTGGTTATTGGCTTTTGCATTAGCCTCATATACGGCCGCATTTGTCACATGGTCGAAAGTGCTTAAATATTTTGACATGGGATTTGCCTCGTCTGTTACCACAGGTACAATTTTAACTTTATCAAATGTGATTGCTTTTGTGTGGCTCAATGAAGTTTATAGCGTAAGCAAGCTATTTTTTACCTGTTTAATTGTGGTTGGTGTAGTGGGTGTTAATTTAAGCCAAACTTAAAGTGTATCTGTCGTGTTAACCAAAAGGCGTTTTTTGAGAACTCTATCTACGTAGACTTACATAATCATCACTTAATTTACTGATGTGTCTTTAAATATTGCAAAATGTTTCTACTGTGCTGTATTAACTTTGGCTAAAGTCTAAACACTGATTAGATTTTTCAAAGGTGAAGACGATGAAAACAACAGCAATATTAGCTAGCTTAGTATTAAGTTTAGTAATAAGTGGCCAAACCATGGCAGGTGATACAGGTGCTGTGGTAGGTGGAGCGGTCGGTGGTGCAATTGGTGCAGCTATTGGCCAAGATATTAATGGTCGTAATGGTGCTATTGTGGGGGCTGCTATTGGTGGTGCAACAGGTGCAGCGATTGGTTCAAATCAGCAAAAATCAACGACAGTTGTCAAAGAAAAAGTCGTTGTACAACAACCCATAGAAAAAGTTGTAGTAAGACAGCCAGTCGAGCGTGTTGTTTATGTACGTGAAGAAAGTAAGCATAAACATAATCATGGCAAACATAAAGGTTGGAATAAAAACCACCACAAACATCATCACCACGATCATGATTAATAAAAAAGGGCTTTAAAGCCCTTTTTTATTATTTATTTAACCAGCCATTTAACTCTTTAATATCCATTTCGCCTAACTGACCACTAGAAGCACGTAATTTAACGGTGTTAATCACATAGTCATAACGAGCATTTGCATAGTCACGTTTGGCTGCATAGACATTACGTTCTGCTAATAACACATCAACAATATTGCGTGTACCCACATCATAACCTGCTTTGGTCGCTGCTAAGGCAGCTTCGGCAGATTTAACGGCTTGTTGACGAGCAGAAACACGGTAGCTATCGGCAGAGACATTTAAAAAGGCTGTGCGTGCCTGAGTCGTTAATTGGCGTGTTACAGAAGTTACTTGGTCACGAGCGGCATCACGGCCATAACTGGCCTGTTTGATGGCTGAGCCAGTCCGACCACCTGTATAAATTGGCCACTGCATTTCGATGCCTGCTGACAAAGCTTGTGAGTTTTGGTTAGAGGTTTGTGGACTACTGCCATTATCACGATCGCTAATTGAAGCAACAAAATCAATGGTTGGGCGATAACCAGCACGTTGTTCTTCAACCGCTTTTTCGGCCACTTGTTGATTAAAACGAGCGGTGGCTAATTGTGGATTTTTTTCGTGCGCCAATTTAACCCACTCATCTGCATTGTTGGGTTGTGGTGGCGTAACAATAAAATCATCCCTTAAAGTACTTAATTGGCCTGCATCACTGCCAATAATACCTGCTAAGGCTTCTTGTGAGCTTGCCAAACCCACTTCTTGGCTAATACGTGCGGCAACGGCGGCATCAAGCTGAGCTTGAGCTTCAAACACATCCGTTTTAGCAATCAAACCCACATCAAAGCGTTTTTGCGCTTGTTCTAATTGACGTTTTAAGGCTGCTTCTTCGGTTTTGGCAGAACTTAAGGTTTCTTGTGCGCGTAATACATTAAAATACGCTTCACTGACTCTTAATACTTGTTCTTGTTGTTTGTAACGATAATCAGCTTCGGCCACTGACGTTAAAATTTTGGCTTTTTCGTAGGCTTTCCATAAATCAGCACGATACAAACCTTGACGCGCCTGAATTGCTAGTTGACGGCCTGTATAGTCATAACTAGGAATAGATTCGGGTTCAACTTTATTATAGGTAACTGACCCCGAAAAACCGACTGTAGGTAATAACGCCCCATAGCTGAGTTGTTCTTTTTCTTTTTCGGCTAAGTATTGATTAGTGGTTGCAGCCCATTGAGGGTCATTTTTTAAAGCTTGTTCATAGGCTTGCGCTAAATCTAAAGCGTAACTTTGTTGAGCAATCGTTAATGAAGCAATAATAGGAATAATATAACGCATAACAACATACCGACGAGTATGGAAGGTTTTAGGAGAGTATTGATTTATTGTCGATAAGGCAAGAGTTTATAACGATTTTATTGTTTGATAACTGTTGTGCTATATCCATTGCCAGCTAAGCAAGGTATAGTCCGCACATTATTCGTTTCCATAAGTTTAGGGGCATATTTTTGTCTAAAACTTAAGCCTGTTGAGTATAAGTTGTACCATGACCACATCTCATTTTTTAAGCGAAAACGCTCAAGTTGATACGGCAGCCATTCAGCCTTTACCGTCTTCTCGTAAAATTTATGTGCAAGGCTCGCGTCCTGATATTCAAGTGCCGATGCGTGAAATTAGTTTACAAGATACGCCCACTGCATTTGGTGGCGAAAAAAATCCCTCTGTAGTTGTTTATGATACATCTGGTGCTTATACTGATCCAAATGTAAAAATTGATATTCGCCAAGGCTTAAAAGCGATTCGTGAACAATGGATTCTTGAGCGTGAAGATACTGAGCTTTTACAAGGTTTGAGTTCGTCTTATGGTCGTCAGCGCGAAAAAGATATTGCCTTAGCACCATTACGTTTTGGCCATTTACGCCAGCCGCGTCGTGCGTTAGCAGGTAAAAATGTCAGCCAAATGCATTATGCTAAACAAGGTATTATTACCCCCGAAATGGAATATATTGCCATTCGTGAAAATTGCAAATTGCAAGAAGCACGTGCCCAAGGTTTATTAAATCAGCATGAAGGCCAATCTTTTGGTGCGGCGATTCCTAAAGAAATTACCCCCGAATTTGTGCGTCAAGAAGTGGCTTTAGGTC
>ERZ650309.1298-NODE-1298-length-11735-cov-4.528339_pt1 | contig 11735 bp, 9 predicted proteins | sample MGYA00376245_ERZ650309 | MGnify/ENA primary metagenome ERZ650309 (study PRJEB26733, sample SAMN07839294) | wastewater metagenome | biome: urban; feature: wastewater treatment plant; material: waste water | place: USA: North Carolina | collected 2016-04-26 ...
CAGAACTCGCGAAGTGCTTGCAACGCTTGGGGTTACGGTGCGGATCGATTGGGCGTTTGGCGATGGCTCATCCCTCTACGCACAATGATGAAGCCAGGCTTGTCGACCCGGTCTGGAGCTCCGGGAGCGGCGAGTCCTGGGCCGGCCAGCCCGCTCAGCGCGAGACGCAGGGAGCTGGCAAGAGCGGCAGGGCTCGTCGCCGCATCGTCTGCTCGAAGGCGGGTCCGGCAGGGACGGCTCGTTGCGCTTTCCGAATCAAGGAGGCGGGGGCCGGTAAATCTCGGGCAGCTCGCCGAAGCTGGCAACCAGGAGGGTGCCGTCGCGGAGCAGGACCGCCTGGGGGTCTGCCGCGGAGCGCGCCAGCGGGCGCAGCTTGCGCCAGCGACGGGTCTTCGGAGCGTAGGCCTCCACGGAGGTGGTCGTGCGGGTGTACGACGGGGCCCGCCATCCTCCGAGAACCAGCAGCCGGCCGTCTCCCAACAGCAGCAGCGCGTAAAAGCAGCGCGGCGCCGACATCGGCGGGAGCGGCTCGAAGCGGCCCGTCGCGAGCAGCCAGCGCTCCACGGAAGGGATGACCCAGGACCGGATGTTCTCTGTCCGCCGAAGATCTGCAGCCTCCCATCGCCGAGCACTAGGAGGGTGTGGCCGCCGTAGGCCCCCGGGTCCGGCCCGCGCGACCCACGTCGTCGCCCCGTAAGACAGTTGAGGATAGACGCTTGACCGTGGCTGGAATTGCGCTTGCCCCGCTCAACCCAACCGTAATAGCTTCCGGCTGATGGTTTATGTCATGCACCAGAGGTCACGATGCCTCCTCACCTAGACGGAGCGCTGCTCGCTCGGGTGTTCCGGAAGGATCCAGCGGCGCTCCGTGAGTTCGTCGAGGCCGCTCTCGCTCCGATCCAGCGGGAGGTCGCGAGCGTCTGCTACTTCTACATGCAGGGAGGCGCTCGCCGTCACGATGTCGCCGCGGAGGTCCGTGATCTGACCCACGACATCCTCTTGACGCTGTGGACCGATGAATTCAAGGCGCTGCGCGGCTGGGATCCGCAGGGAGGCCGGAGCCTTGAGTCGTACCTGCGCCACTACGCAAAGTTCCGCGTGCTCGACAAGCTCCGGACCAAGAAACAGAACCCGTTCCAGGACGATCTCAAAGAGACCGACGAACTCGATCGGCTCAGCGGGCAGCACACGGCAGAGAGCGAGATCGCCAAGAAGGATCTGTTCCTCAAGCTGTATGAACGAATAAAGACGCTGCCAGCGGAAGATCAGGAGTTCCTGCGCCTCGATCGGCTGGAGGAGCTGTCCGTCCAGGAACTCATGCGGCGATTCAAGATGCCGTCGGAGAACAGCGTACACAAGCGGCGCAGTCGGCTGCTGACCAAGCTGCAGGCGTGGCGGGACGAGCTGGAGAGCTCGCTGACCGACGAGAAGGTGAAAAAGTGATGAGGCGCGGTCAGGGCCGCAGATCACCCCGCGTACGGTTTTTGGGAGAGCAGTGCTTTCATGGAAGATAAGCCCCCACACAAAACCGATGGCATTGCGAATCTAGCCGAGAGCCAGGGGCGTGGGCCCGACGCGGACGCGAAGCTGTCGGCCGAGGATGTACCGATCCTTCTGAGTGACCTGGATCATGCGGCGCTGCAAGCGAAGTTCGCGCCTCTGCTCGAGGGCCGGCTGAGCGATGAAGAGAGAGAGGCGTTAAGGGGGGAAGACCCGCTCGGGTTTGCGCTGTTCTCGCCGCTTCCGGCGGCGCAGGCCGATGAGCTTGCGACGCGGCTGATGAACGAGATCGGCGTGGCAGATCCGCGAGGCGGACAGACCACGACCGCCAGCGAAGCGGTCCCGCCGACGCCGGTGATCTCGCTGGCTGAAGCGCGAGCGCGGCGCAGCAAGATCACCGCGGTCCTTATCGGGGTGGCTGCGCTTGCAGCCGGCTGGTTCATCATTCCGCGCTCCGAGAGCCTCGACTACGCCGTAACAGAAACGGTCAGCCAGCCGGCCGTGACGCTGAGCGGCCCGGCTCCGGCCACGACTCCGGAAGGAATCAAGCCCCTCTCTCGCGATCATCTTCTGACGCTGCGACTCAACCCCAAGGGCACGGCCTCGCAGCCGCGCGCGCTGCGCGCTTTTGTCGAGCGTGACGGCCAGCTCGTGACCTGGCCGGTGCAGTTCCAGCAGGCCGATGGCGCGTTCCTGCTGCGTCAGGGAGTGCGTGAGCTGTTCGGCTCGCAGCCGGCGGGCCGGCTCACGGTGTGGTTGGTGATAGGAAAGCCGGAGGCGCTTCCCAAGACTCCGGAAGAGTTCACAGATCTCCGCCGCCGCGATCCCTCGGGCCGCACAGGGGACGTCTTCATCGACCGCCGAGACTACAATCTGATCGGCCCTGCCTCGGCTCCGGAGTCTCCCTGAGCAGAGCAGGTGCGGTCTTCTCCCTTCTACCTTTATCTGATGGGCCGCGCAGAATCCCGCGGCGGAACAGCCAACCGTGATTGAGGCAGAACATGGACGCCGACAACCTGAAGGTTGACCAGGATCAAGCATCTGCAGAGGGCTTCCGGCCGGAGGACGACTCCTCCAGCGACGGCCTGCGTCTGGCTCCGATCTCCGACGACAAGCTCCTTGACGGCGGGGCGGACCCGTGCGGGACGGAATACCCGCAAGGGACCCTGCGCGGCCAGTCCAGTACCTGCGAGGCCGATATCTGCGAGGAGACGGAGGAGCTCAAGCAGTCTCACCACCAAGCCGGGCAACCTGACTTCATCTCGCAGTACTTCCCGCAGCGCCCTATGCAGCCGCGGCCTCCTGAAGCGCAGACGTCCAACAATAGGAACGGACAGAGCAGCTAGTCGCGGCCTGGAGAGCCTCGACAACAGGGCCCCCGGAGCCTGCCATGCGATTCAGGAAACGCGGGGCTGCGGTCCTCGGCCTCTTGCTGATAGCTCTGCTAGTGTGGCTGTGGCTGCGGCCGCATCCCGCTGCGGAACTGCCGCTCAAGCTGTATGTTGCTGGCTGTGAGACGCTGCGGCGCGGGCCGCAGTGCGAGTACACACCCGACAAGCCGCTGCGTCTGTGGATCGAGACGGCTGCCGGCGCCGAGCTGACCCTGAGCGCCGGGGGGGACAGCGTGCGCGCGCGCGCCGATGCGTCCACCGGGACGCTAAAGATCCGGATCGTCCCAGGCCAGGCCGCACAGGTCCTACTCGTCGAGGCCGCGCTGGGCAACCGCCGTACGCGCCTGCGCTACGCGCTCGCTCTGCACAAGCCGCTAGCCTGGCTGCAGAGTGCCAATTCCCTGAAGAAGCAGCAACACTACGATGAAGCCGAGCGCGTGGTAAGGGACCAGCTCGCCGGCTCCCTGACGCTCGGTGAGCAGGCGCTGGCCTACGGCATGCTCGGGCGCATCGCGTTCAACCGGGACCGCCTGGAGGAAGCCCGGAACCTGCTGACCGGAGCGATCGAGCTGGATCACCAGAGCGGCCAGATCTCCGAGGAAGCCAACCACGCGATGGCGCTGGTCTTCGTGATGATGCGCGAGAGCGCGGGCTACCAGGATATTCTCAAGGTCCTCTCCGAGCGGCGGGAGCCCGCAGCGCTGCATGCGGAGTGGCTGGCTCGCGCTCCCTACTACGCGGGGCAGGCCGCTCACGGGAACTCCTCTCGCGGGCAGGCCTACAAGCTGCTGAGCGAAGCGCAGATCTGGGCGCGGCGGCTGGATATGGCCGAAATCACCGATAAGGTGCCGGCGCTGCTGGCGCAGCTGCTACAGGAGCTCGGGGACAGCCAGGAGGCTGCGCGCATCTGGCAAGAACGGTTCGCCAACCAGCAGCCCGCCATGGCGCAGTCCGTGAGCTGCGAGCATGCGTTCCTGCTTGACAGCTATGCCTGGGGCTATCTGCAGGCCCTTGAGGCGCGCCGGGACGAGCCAGCCGCGCACGGGGCGGTGCCGGGATACCCGCTCTTTTCGCAAGTCGTGGCTGGGGCCGGCTCGCTGCAGGATGTGCTGCGGGCGACCCTTACAGCCTTCAAGAGGTGCCAGCAGCCAGCCAGCGAGATCGCGCGCATCCACCGCAACCTGGCATGGGCCGAGGTCTTGGGCGGCACCCCGCAGCAGGCCGAGGCCTGGCTGCTCGCGGCGGACCGGATCAGCCTCACCAAGGCCCCGCCCGTCGCACAGCTAGCCGAGCAGCTTACGCTGCATGGCCGCATCGCGCAGGCGCAGGGCCAGGGACGGCCCGCCCTCAAGGCATATAAGCGCCTGGAAGAGATGGCCTCACAGGCCCTGATGCTCGAGAGCAAATGGTCTGCGATCATCGGACAGGCCGAGGCGCTCCGCCTGCTCGGGGAGGACAACCTGGCGGCGGCGGAGTTCGCGCGCGCCGAGGCGCTGCTGAGCAGCCCCGACCTGGCGGTGAACCTGTGCCAGGACGACCAGGACCGCAGCCGCAGCCAGGACCCCCACTTCTTGTCCGGGTGCATCAGCGCCAGCATGACGATGCAGCGCTTCCAGCGCGGCACCCGCCTGTATCTAGACCTGCTGCTCTCTGCCGGAAGGAAGCAGGAGGCGCTGCAGACCCTGCGCCTGGCGCGAGCGCGCTCTCTGGCCGCCTGGCAGCTGGCGCGGCGCATCCGAAAGCTCTCCGGCGCAGAGAGGAAGTCGTGGCAGGAGGCGCTCGGTCGGTACGGAGAGAGCCGCAAGAAGAGCGCCGAGCTGGCTGCCAAGAACTGGCACGGGAGCACCGAGAATGTTGCGCTTGTGGAGGCAGATCTGCAAGCCGCAGCGAACCAGGCAAACGAGGACTTCCGGAGTCTGCTAAAGAGCCTACCTACGGCGCAGACCCAGAGCTCGGATCTGCCAGACGTCTCGGAAACGGAAGCTCTGTTCACCTGCCACTCGCTGACGAGCCGATGGGCGTGCCTAGCCCGGTACGGGACCCGCATTGAGGTGCTGCACGTCCCGAATGAGCTGTTCAGCAAGCTGCGGCGCTGCGCTCCTCCTCCCTGTCCACGCGACAAGCAACCGGGGAAGTGTCCGCCGCCGCCCTGCCGCCTGGACGATGCCGAGCTGTCGCGCAGCCTGCTGGCACCGCCCCTGGGCCCGCTGCTCGCGCAGGCAGCCAGGATCCGCGTGATCCCGGTCGGCGAGCTGCGCCTGGTTGACTTCGAGCGGCTGCCTTTTCCCGAACCGGACGGACCGATGCTGATCAACGACAGCAAGGAGGTCCTCTACAGCGAGGATCTGCCGCCGTCCGTTGACAGCGAGAGCGCGCGGCCGGCGCTGGAGCAGGCCCTGGTTGTGCTGGATGCGCGGAACGAGCTGGTGGGCTCGGGCCTGGATGCCACCGGGCGAAAGGCTTACGGCAAGCTGCAGCAGCAGCGACCAACGCAGCTCTTGGCCGGTGCGGCGCGCGCCGGCTCCATCGACGGCGGCCAGAGTACCGAGCTGCCGGCCACCGGAAGGAACGTCCTTGAGTGGCTCCCAAAAAGCGGGTTCTTCTTATATGTCGGCCACAATCAGTCCGCCGTGCAGCCGTTCGGATGGGATACCGAGCTCCTTACGTTTGATACGACCGTGCGCATCTCTGACCTGCTCACTCTGACCGCAGGCCCGCAGTACTCGCTTTTGTTCGGCTGCGAGACCGGCGGCTCTTCGATCGCGCAGCAGATTGAGGAACTGAGCATGGCGCAGATTTTTTTAATTCAAGGCGGCAAACAAGTCCTTAGCTCTGTACGTATTGTGGATGTGGGTGACGCGAACATCATGCTGCGTGCGCTGATCGAGCAGGGCGTCTTGGACAGGCCGTCTGATCTAAGCAAGATCCTGCGTGCTGCGCAGCAGCAGGTGCGAGCCAGCAATCCGAAGGTAGACTGGTCGGCTTTTCGCGTTCTGGGCAGGTAGGGCGCACCGGCTGGGATCAGCCGCGCGGACCGCTGCATCCTGTTGTTGCCCACTTCCGGCCTGGGGCATGGCGCCCCTAGCCAAGAGGAATTTCCATGGACTCTGCGGTGTGACATGTATACTTCGACTCCCTCATTCCCTTCGTTCGCGGTCCCTCAATTCCGAATCTCACTCTGCCAGTGGTACCTGCTACTCCTCATTCCCGTACTGTGCATAACGCTGATCCTGGGTGTGCTGCTGCAGCCCATCCCGCTATATCGGCTGGTGCTCGATGACTTCTCTGTGCACCCGCGCCCCGCATTTCCGGAGTCACAGATCGAGCTGTTTCCCCACGCATCGCTGCGCATCCTCTTGACACCCGCTGCGCCAGCGCCGCGCGAGACTGCCGTGCGCGCATTCGTAGTCCAGGATGGATACGCCCGCCCCTGGGACGTCGAGCCCGCGCGCTCTGAAGAGGGTGCGTTCCTGTGGCAGGGCCCCGTCGAACAGCTGCTGGGTGTCCGGCCCGGCCCGCTGCAACTCGCCCTCTATGTGGGGCCGCGGTTGCTCCTGCCGGTCAGGCGCAACATGGCTGCCGCTGAGCTGCCAGACAGCAGCGGCACCCAGCGCTTCCAACTCGGGCTGAAGCTCCTGCCTGGCCCTCCGCTGCGCGACCAATAGCTTCGGTCAGCTCTCCCGGTGGCGCACCGTACGAGGTTTGAGACGGCAGGGCCCGAGACCTCGGGCCCGAGGCCTCGCGGGCTGGAACAGGAGGTGTGATTATGCGCAAGGCACTTGTGATCGGCATCAATGAATACGGGACGAGGTCGTTGAAGGGCTGTGTGAACGACGCGCTGCGGATCCATACCCTGCTCTGGCGGCACCAGAACGACGAGCTGAACTTCCACAGTCGGATTTGGACGGCTCCGGCCGTCAATGTGGCGATGGCCAAGGGGCCGCCGCTGCCGCCTTCCATCAACCAGTCCTCGCTGCGGCGGGTGCTGGAAGAGTTTTTCGCCGACCGACACTGCGAACTGGCGCTGGTCTATTTCGCAGGGCACGGAGCGCTGAACAAGCTGGGCGGCTACCTGGTCACGCAAGACGCGCAGAGCTACAATCAGGGCCTGTCCATGAGCGATCTTCTCACGCTGGCGCACCAGTCAAGCATTCCCGAGATCATCTTCATCCTGGACTGCTGCCACAGCGGCGCGTTCGGGAACGATAGGGTTGCCGAAGGCGTCGTCACCCTGCGTGACGGCATCACCGTGCTCAGCGCGTGCGGACCGACTGAGTTTTCGCTCGAGGAGAACCACCGCGGCGTCTTCACTAGCCTGTTGTGTGATGGGCTGGACGGCGGTGCGGCCGACATCCAGGGCAAGGTGACGGTGGCGAGCCTGTACGCATATGCCGACGAAGCGCTGGGGGCCTTCCAGCAGCGCCCCTTCTTCAAAGCGAGCGTGTCCAGGTTACCGACCCTTCGGCGTTGCGCTCCCGGTGTGCCGATCGAGATCCTGCGCTACCTGCCTGAGTACTTCGAGACTGCCAGCTCGGAGTACCCGCTGGACCCATCCTACGAGCCGGACGCCGGGATGGATAACCTGGAGCACCAGCGGATCTTCCGCTACCTCCAGACGCTGCGGGACGCGCACCTCCTGGTGCCGGTGGGTGAGCCGCACCTGTTTTATGCGGCCATGCGCAGCAAGGCCTGCAAGCTGACTCCGCTCGGGCGCTCGTACTGGCGGCTGGCCAAGGAGCGCATGCTGTGAAGCCGCGGGCTTTGTGAGATCGGGCGGCGGCAGCCGCTTGTGCGCTTTACCAGACCGTTCCGTTTATCGCCGCGAACTTCTCGATCCGCTGCTGAAAGTACTGCTGAATCCTCATTATGCGCCCCGCTGGTATGGCGGTCTGGCGCGCCAGGTCTGCCACGCGCTCCGGCAGAAGGTTCACGGCCTCTCCGATCACGCGCTCCAGCGCGACCTGCTCGGCCGCGTCAATGAGCCCGGCCTCTCGCAGCAGGCGATAGCCCAGGAATGGAGCCCGCCCCCGCACGCGGTTCAGCGCGGGCGCGTGCGCCAGGAAGTGCTGCAGCTTGAGGAACAACTCTTCCTCGGCCGCGGCACGCTGCTCCGGAGGGGCCTCGTCCAGCGCCTGCGCGTCGTAATATAACAGCAGCCGGCTGCGCAGATCCGCGGCATCGACCGAGAAGCGCTGATCTGCCAGCAGGAACACCGAGCTCCCTCCCATTCCCATCGCCATCCCCATCTCGAGCATCACATTTTTGTTATAATCTGTGACCTCGCACAAGACGACGTCGCTCTTGCGCAGGTGCTTCTCGACGTTCCCGTACAGCTCACCGTCCATGGTGAGCTCGTCGGCGCTGGTGAGCTCCCAGAAGTACGGCTCATGCTCGACCAGCCGACGCAGCAGCTGCCGCAGCCTGCGGTTCCTGCTGCTGTACTCGTGTGCAAAAAAGCAGACCGTGTGCCTGCTGCGCGACAGCGCCGTCTGCCGCTTCTGGACCAGCGCATCCACGCCCCGGGCCGTGAGCTGCTCGAGCGGCGCGTTCCATGTCGCGGGAACAGACACGCCGCTGCGCAGCGCACCTCCGGTAAATAGCAGCGCCGCCTGGAGCTCGGTCGGACATTCGCCGTCCTCCAGGTTCGCCAGCACGCGGCAGCGCGGGCTGGCCAAGTTGACCATCAGCCGGCCGTACGTGCTCTCGGCCGGCGCGTTGACCAATAGGTCCTTCATGAACTGGCTCAGCGCCGCCTGCATGCGCTGATCCTCATCGACCCTGCCCGTCAGCTCGCCGCTGGCTGGCAGCTCGGCCACGGCCAGCAGTTCATCCGCCAGCAGGTGCGTCGGCTCGACCAGGATGTGGTGCTCTGCCAGGTGTGAGCGGATGCGCTCGAACCACGGCTTCAGTTCGTCCGGAACCGGCGGCGTGTGCCGACCAATATGCGAGGTCCACCCGTACTCAAGCTGGGTAAGCGCGAAGCCGCGCGGCAGCATGCAGCGCAAGAGCGTGAGTTCCTGCTCGTCGAGGCAATGGACGATCAGCTCACCCCGCGCCCGCGCGCTGCCCCAGCGCATGTCGGCGAGCGGCGAGGCCGTAAGCACGCGCAGCATCGGTCGTCCCGGCTCCTGCGCGGCGGCGGCGAGGAGGTCTGAGATGGTGAGTTCTCCGCGCGTCGTCATCAAGAGGTACGCGCCGCCGATGTGCTCACGCAGCGCTGCGTCGGACAGCATCAGCCTGCACAGCGAACGCCGGTGCCGCTTCAGGATCCGCCGCAGCATGCCGCTGTCGTGGGTGGAGAGATACACGAGCTCCTCGGACAGCACGGCTGCCAGCTCGCCCTGCAGCTGCTGCAGGTTCTCATCATCGAGCACGCTTTCGCGATCGAGAGTCAGGGTGGTCTCCGTGCTGTCGATGAACGCATACAGCCACTGCCAGCCTGCTGGCAGGACACGCTCGAGCTGCTCTGCGACCAGGACTCCGTACTGGCATAGCGTGACGCCGCGCGGCTCGTCAGGCGCGCCCGAGGGCACGCCAAGCACCACGCCGGCGCCGCTGGCCAGCTTGGCGCTGAAGCAGTACATCGGCGCCCCGCCCAGAAAAGGCGGCTTCTCTTCCGGACGGAAGCGCCAGCGCTTCCCGGCCGGCGCGCGCAGCCATGGTGGAAACCAGCTGCGCGGCTCGACACCAGGCTCGCCCGGGGCAGCAGACACGCGCAGCGGCACGGGCAAAAACGGCACGTGAGTCTGCAGCAAGAGCTTGACCACCTCGCAGTCGGCGTACCTGCGCAGGTCGCTGCGCAACAGCACCATCACACGCGTACCGACGCGGCGCCGCGGCAGGGGCTGCAGCAGGTAGCGGTTGTGGTCCGTGGCCTGCCAGAACCACTGCCAGGACTCGGTGACGGCGTCACGCTCCGCGCAGGTCTCGACCCACACACTTTCCGCCACTGCCAGCACGCTGAGGAAGCCCATGCCGAAGCGGCCGATCGTGCTCATGCCCCGTGCGCGCGCCAGGCGCGAGGCGCTGCGGCCGATGCAGGAGAGGAACCCCTCCAGCTCGGCCCGTGTCATGCCGATGCCCTCGTCTTCGATCATCACGGTGCGCTCATCGACGCAGGTGATGTGCAGCTCCGGCAGCGCGGTCTTCGACGGCAGTGCTCCGAATCGGCGCATCAACGCATCGAAGCTGTTGGCGCACAGCTCGCGCAGGAACACCTCGGGCTGCCGATACAGAAAAGAGGACAGGATGTGCAAAAGATCCGGAATGGAGGCCGAGAGGTCTCCGACTTCAACGTGGCTCATGGGTGTACCGCCGTGCAAAACCGGGCCAGCGCCGCCAAGTAGGCGTCTGGCACGGCTCGGGTTGTCATCGATCCGTGTCCGCTGCGTAGCTGCGCCAGCGCATCGCGCCCCAGGCCGCGGTCGAGCAGCGTATCGCTGAGCCAGGGAGCGCCAGCGAGGGTCTGCGCCAGAAGCTCGATCTCTTGCGCGAGCTCGCCCCAGAGTCCCGGCCGGGTGTGGGCGAAGAGCAGCAGCCAGCCCAGGCACCACAGCGGAGTGCTGAGGTCGAGCACGGCCGTGCAGCCCGATTCGATCTGGGGCCAAACGCGGGCGCGGATCTGCTGCAGCAGGCGCGCCCGCTCGCCGGCCTGCTCGGTGGCCACGACCGCAAACACGCAATGGATCTGCGCCAGGTCGGGATAGAAGCTGAGGAGCGGCTCGGCAGCGCGCAGCTCGCGCTGGGCCGCAGCAACCTGCTTGTGCTCAAGGTATCGGCGCGCCCGCAGCATGGCGCGCATCGCCAGCATCCACCGCACGGCAAAGTGATTCTCCTCTGCGAGCGGCGGGTCCCATGCCGGCAGGCGCGCCTCAATCAAGAGCTCGGAGCGCCACATCCGCACGCGCCCGGCGTCAAGCGGGCAGCGATCGAGAGATAGCGGCTCCAGCTGCTGCAGGAGCTGTGCTGCGCGCTGGGCAACAACAGCAAGCGGAACCTCGTGGCGCTGCAGAAGCAGATCCGAGAATAGGAAGGGGAGCCGCGCCGCCTCAGGGTCGAGCAGGGCTCCTGCGAGCTCGTATCCGGCCGCGATCAGCTCGCGCATCACAACCTGGCTGACGCGCAGGCCGTACTCGACACTGCCGCCGCGGAGTGCGGCGAGTCCGTCAGTCTCGGCGTCATCGACGACCGAGACGTCCTGATCCTCGCCACCGCCGAGTCGAGTCAGCCGCTCCGTTTCGACCGGGCCACCGGAAGCCGTACCCCGGTGCACGCGTCGGCCATCGGCAAGGCGATCCTTGCCTTCGCCCCGCGCGACCGGTGGCGCCGCCCGTCGACCACCCTTCCGGCCTTCACCGAGCGGACGATCGTCGCTGGTGCCGACCTCGAAGGGCAGCTCGAACAGGTCCGCTCCAACGGCGTCGCGCTCAACCTCGACCGCGCCAGCATCGGCGGCCACACCTCGCCCATGCGCAGAGCGACGAGCAGATTGATCTGCTTCGTCTGCGGCGCGAGGGCCGAGGCAAAAGCGAGCGCATCCTGCCCGGCGATCCAGCCGGAGGGCAGCAGGATGTTTTGATAGCCAAGCGCATCGGCCTTCCTCACAATGTCGCCGCAGTGCTCGTAACTGCTGCGGATCGAGCCATCCGGCACACCGAGGAACTCATAATCATCAGAGCAAATGGCGGAAAACCAGGCCACTTCACATTGGCGGCCTTCAGTGCGGATGGGGATGGGGGGCATGGCGGTGGAGACGATGAATGATGGGCGTGGAAACGAGCTGCTTGCATTATATATTGCAGTATTGGAATATGTGACAAGACTTTTGTTTTTCACATCATGAAC
>ERZ650309.1299-NODE-1299-length-11733-cov-5.562853_pt1 | contig 11733 bp, 12 predicted proteins | sample MGYA00376245_ERZ650309 | MGnify/ENA primary metagenome ERZ650309 (study PRJEB26733, sample SAMN07839294) | wastewater metagenome | biome: urban; feature: wastewater treatment plant; material: waste water | place: USA: North Carolina | collected 2016-04-26 ...
CTTTTTCAAAACGTATGAAGATAACGGCCTGCTGCCAATGTGTACCGAGTTCATACTATACTTGATTTGTCATAGGTATTCTTTTATTCTGTCATGATTTTTTGCTTCGTTTCACTCGCAATGATGGGCCCTGTGTCATCATTCCCCGCAGGGCGAATCGAAAAACCGCATAGCTTAAACTTCAAACCTGATACCCCAAACCCACAAACAATAATTTGCTTCGCTTCACTCGCAATGGGCCGTGCATCATCATTGCCCGAAGGGCGAATCAAAAAACCGCATACCTTATAATTCAAACCTGATACCCCAAACCCGCAAACAATAATTTGCTTCGTTTCACTCGCAATGATGGGCCGTGCATAATCATTCCCCAATTGGGGGGCTTATCCCAAAATTACTTCGCAATCGAAAAAATAATTTCATCTGATGAAATTATAATAGAATGATGCATTCATTTAAAAAATGCATGGGAATATTTATGTTGAAAGGCAACCATTCTTTGGCTTTTGTGTAATATAACAATATTCATTTTTTTCCTTTTTGCGAAGCACATAATTTTGTAAAAAAAATATCATGTCAGATCAACAACAAGCCCCCAATAATCAACTAAACATAGAAATAAGTGAAGAGGTGGCAGAGGGCTCCTATGCTAACCTGGCCATCATAACACATAGCCATGCAGAGTTTGTTATTGACTTTGTAAATGTGATGCCGGGCACACCAAAAAGCAAGGTGAAGAGCCGTATAATTTTTACGCCAATGCATGCAAAAAGATTTTTGAAAGCTCTGGAAGATAATGTACAACGCTATGAAGCCAATCATGGCCGCATACAGGATTTGGAACAGGTAGAAATACCTTTTAACTTCGGTGGCCCTGTGGCGCAGGCATAATTATGATAGGGAATAGATTTATACAATTTTCGCCTGACGAAAACAATAAAAGTCGCTTTGAGCAGCTATTGGATTTATTTACTCAAATGCTGCAATATACAAGTGGCGATGCCGCTGAAGCGCTGCAATGGATGAATGAATTGGATAATAAATTTGAGCTGACCAATGATGCCTATGGTATGGGCGATTTTATTGATGAATTAAAACAAAATGGCTATCTGAATGAAGATAATCAAACCGGTGCTTTCTCGATAACTGCCAAAACGGAACAAACTATAAGGAAAAGAAGTTTGGAAGAAATTTTTGGCAAACTGAAGAAAACAAAACAGGGCAATCACCAAACTTTTAAGCCGGGGCAGGGGGATGAAATAAACCCGGAAACAAGGCCTTTTCAGTTTGGGGATATGATGGAGCAAATTGATTTTACTCAAAGTATGCTTACGGCACAGATCAATCATGGCATTGATTCATTTAGAATGGAGGAAGGTGATTTGCACATTAGAGAATCAGATTTTAAGGCACAATCTTCCACCGTGCTGATGATTGATATATCTCACTCCATGATTCTGTATGGTGAGGATAGGATTACTCCTGCCAAAAAAGTGGCCATGGCACTGAGTGAATTGATCACTACTAAATATCCGAAAGATACTTTAGATATTGTGGTTTTTGGCAATGATGCCTGGCCGGTACAAATAAAAGATTTGCCTTACTTAGAAGTGGGGCCTTATCATACGAACACGGTGGCGGGTCTTGAATTGGCTATGGATATACTCCGTAGAAGAAAAAATGCCAATAAGCAAATCTTTATGATAACTGATGGCAAACCTACTTGCCTAAAGATAGGTAGTAAGTATTATAAAAATAGTTTTGGATTAGACAGAAAAGTGGTAAACCGGTGTCTTAATCTTGCTGCGCAATGCAAGAAATTGAAAATACCCATTACTACTTTTATGATTGCTTCGGATCCTTACTTACAAAAATTTGTACAAGAGTTTACAGAAATGAATCATGGCAAGGCATTCTTTGCAGGATTAGACAAATTAGGCAGTTTTGTATTTAAGGATTTTGAAAGTGGAAAATCTAAAACACTGAGGTAGCAGAGTATATCATTCATAGCTATTGTTTGCATGCTTTGCGAACAGTAATAGAGAAATGATGTTTACCATTGCTTTTCAAATTGAACAACAAATATGCAACATATTGAAACGCTTGGAGCGTTAAAAAAATCGGGATATCAATCCAAATCAATAAAGGATGAAGTAAGGAATAATTTAGTACAACATTTGCGCCAGCAGCAGCATCCTTTTGAAGGAATAGTTGGCTATGAAGAATCCGTAATACCAGAAACAGAGCGTGCACTTTTATCCAGACACAATATTTTATTTCTTGGATTAAGGGGGCAAGCCAAAACAAGAATGGCCAGACAAATGGTATCGCTCTTAGATGAATATATACCTATAATATCAGGCAGTGAAGTAAATGATGATCCACTTCATCCATTGAGTAAATACGCCAAAGATTTAATAGCTACTCATGGAGATGATACACCCATACAATGGCTGCACCGCTCCGAACGCTACGGCGAAAAATTAGCAACACCTGATGTGAGTGTGGCAGATCTAATTGGCGATATAGACCCGGTAAAAGCGGCTAACTTGAGACTAAGTTTTGCTGACGAAAGGGTTATTCATTACGGCATCATACCACGTAGCAATAGAAGTATTTTTGTCATTAATGAACTGCCCGATTTGCAGGCCCGCATACAAGTGGCACTATTTAATATTTTAGAAGAGGGCGATATACAGATAAGGGGTTTTAAATTGCGTATGCCATTGGATGTATTGTTTGTATTTACTGCCAATCCTGAAGACTATACGAATAGAGGTAGCATTGTAACGCCACTGAAAGATCGTATTCAAAGTCAGATACTCACACACTATCCAAAGTCTGTTGAAAATGCATTGCTCATTACCGGTCAGGAGGCAAAACTATTGCCGGAGCAAACAGAGCGAATTGTGGTAAGTGATCTGCTCAAAAGATTGGTGGAGCAGGTTTCTTTTGAAGCCAGAGGCAGTGAATATGTAGATCAGAAAAGTGGTGTAAGTGCCAGACTTTCTATTGCGGCATTTGAAAATTTAATCAGTACTGCCGAACGCAGATCTATTTTATTTAATGAATCAAGAACACAAGTGTGGCTGAGTGATTTGTCTGGAATCATACCTGCCATTACAGGCAAAGTAGAATTGGTGTATGAGGGTGAGCAGGAAGGCCCTTATCAAGTAGCACTAAACCTACTGGACAAATCTATAAGAACATTGTTTGTACAGTATTTTCCAAATCCGGAGCAGCAAAAGAAAAAAAGAAATACAGGCAAAGCAAGTCAACAGGAGCAGATAGAAAATCCATATAAAGCTATAGTGAGGTGGTTTGATGCCGGCAATCAGTTGGATCTTTTTACAGATATAAAAGATGCGGATAGATTGACTGCACTTTACCAAGTAGATGGGCTGCATGCATTTGTAAAAAGGTATTATAAACAAGGAGATGAAATGCAAACAGCCTTACTCATGGAGTTTGTATTATTTGGTCTTGCAGCATATTCCATCATCAGCAAAAAAAATATTGAAGGACATATACAATTCAAGGATTTAATGGGTGGTATTATGAATTTTAATACAGTAGATGAGGAAGAACTAAACGAAGATGATTTCTAAATAAAAAATATTTTAATTGATGTCATTGCTTTTAAACAGACAATCATTTGGCAAAAGTGAAAATGCGGGTAATGCCTTATCAAAGGAGGATGCCCATAATTTACTAATAGAATGGGTGCCAAATGCCAGACTGCGCCTGCACATGCAGCAGGTGGGCCACCTGATGAAATGCTGGGCCCATGAAAAGGAAAATCTTTCTGATGCCAAACAATGGCATTGGGAAATGGCAGGTTTGCTGCATGATGCAGACTGGGATCAATGGCCTACAGAACATTGCAAACGAATTATAGAAGAGCTGGAAAATAGAAATGTAGATCCAGAAATATTGCATGCTATTGCCAGCCATGGGCCTGTCTATTTTGGTGTTGAGCCTGTATCTGCCATGGACAAAATGCTCTATGCTTTTGATGAATTGAGCGGCCTCATTCATGCCTATTCATTAATGCGTCCAAATGGATATGAAGGCATGGATTTGAAAGGAGTAAAAAAACGATTAAAAGAAAAATCATTTGCGGCCAATGTTTCCAGAGATGACATACAGGATGCTTGTAATAGAGCCTCCATTCTAATGGATGATCTTATTTCTTTTATCATACCACGACAGGCTTCTGTAGTTGGCTTTTAAATCGGAATATAGCAAGTTTATCTCTAACTATTCTCTAAAAACTCTTGAAGGTTTTCTATACTTACCTTACGCATTAATTCCTGATGATTTTCTTTTCTATTCAAACTCTTCAAATACCATTTATCGTAGTACTGTAGTAGTATGGTAAAACAGGTTTCATAATCATTTTCCGATAATGCAGCCACTGCCGTTTTTGTTTCCAATCCACCCAAGCGTTTGCTGATTCTGAGGATAGCATTCAAAAGTTCATCTTTTTCAAAAATGCCATAGTTGGCTATACAGTATTTTAACCTGGTTTCAAAAGGTATTTCCAAAAAAAACAAAGGACTGGTTTGTTTCTGATTAAAAAAGTCGATAGGTAAATTTATATTGCCAATGCGTTGGCTTTCATCTTCAATCCAAATGCAAGCCGGTTTGGGGTTTTGTAAAGTATATGTATGCCACAATTGCATAGATAGTTTGTTTTCAAACATTTCCTGTGTAGGTTGTGGTGCTTCGCCCAATGCACCGAAGGCACTGCCTTTATGGTGGGCTATTTTTTCCAAATCAATAATGGCTTGTCCATTTTGTTCAAGGGTATAGAGTATCTCCGTTTTTGCACTACAAGTATAACCACCCAAAACTTTTAAAGGCCAGCTGGTGCTAAACTGTGCCAAACACCATTTCCTAAAGGATTTATAACCTCCGGATAGGGTGTATATATCAAAACCATATAATTGTAACAGCCAAGCTATGGCTCCACTGCGCATACCTCCACGCCAGCAATGTACTAATAGAGTTTTGGTGTTGTATGCTGTTGCAATAGACTCTGCCTCTTCCACAAGAGATACCATGTTAGGACCAAAAATTTCAAGACCAACTTTTACAGCTTCTTGTCTTCCGGTTTGTTTATAGAGTGTACCCACTTTGGCACGTTCCTCATCATTAAAGAGTGGAAAAGATATTGCTCCGGGAATATGTGCATGTGCATACTCCGATGGGCTGCGTACGTCCAATATAGGATACTGTTTGGACTGTATCAGAAATTCATTGATGTGCAATGCTGTGGCCAGGGTATAAATTTATTTTTTTTTAAAAACGGGAACTGTACTGCATGGCTCACCATACATGATACTTTTTGCTACGGGCAATAATTTTGCTGTTATAGCCATATATGCTGAGGCAGGCACGGGTATGCTTCCACATCCTTTTATAACAATACGTTTGTCTGTATAATCTGTTGTATCTAATCCATCAATATGCTGAAGTAGGAGAGTGGTCTTCATAGTGTCAGCATCGCCAAAATAAATGGATTGTGCAATGGGCTGTAAATAAGTGGCGGCAAGCATCCAGGCCCAATGTGGTATGATGGCATCTGCGGAGCATATAATAGCTACATGCTTATTTTGAAATTCACTCCAATCCACCTGTTGAAGTGCGGCTCTATAATCTGCCTCTTTAACAATAAGACCCATAAAAAGATATGGTTTCATATCCCAGGAAGTAATTTCATTTCCCTGCGGGAAATATGAAGCCAAATCAATAGTTATCAAACCACTTGATGCTACCCTGTTTTGAATTGTTTGCTCTGTCATGCGATGCAAAAGTAAAAAATCAGAGTAACCAAAAAATGAAATTATTGTTTTTTGATATTAACAAGGCGTTTAATCCATCCAAAATAAAAACATCCTCTAAGTAAAGGAAATCTATAAAGGCAAACAGGCTTACTTTGCACCTCTTACTTTTTTGGCGTATTAAAATTTGAATAAATTGTATATTAATGAAAATATTATTGCATTATCTCCAGCCTTATAGACCATTGGTTTTATTGGCGCTTCTGCTGGCTACTATCAACCAATGTTTCTCTCTTATTGATCCCATCATCTTTGGAAAAATAATAGATGAATTTGGTAAGCACCCTCATTTTTTTGACACGGCACTAACACAGCCACGGGATGAAAATGATTTTATAATCGGTATTCTCTGGCTGCTGCTGGCCAGTATGGGGGTGGCTATGGTAAGCCGCATAGCAAAAGCATTTCAGGACTATGTGGTGAGTATTGTGATACAAAAATTTGGAGCTAAAATTTTCACGGATGGCTTAAGACATTCATTGCTTTTACCCTATCAGGATTTCGAAGACCAGCGCAGTGGTGAAACCCTATCTATTCTCCAAAAAGTACGCACCGATACAGAAAAGTTTATCAGCACATTTATCAACCTGTTTTTTGCACTGGTGGTAGGGGTTGTTTTTGTCATGATTTACGCATTTCGGATTCACTGGAGTATTGCTCCTGCCTATATTATAGGTATTTTATTATTATCAGTACTTATGGGCAAACTCAGTAAAAGCATCAAGAATATTCAGAAAAATATTGTGGCTGAAACCACGGCGCTTGCAGGTAGTACAACCGAGAGTTTAAGAAATATTGAATTGGTAAAAAGTCTTGGTCTTACAGATCAGGAGGTAAACAGATTAAATACAAACACCTATAAAATTCTTGGGTTAGAAATAAAGAAAGTAAAGAGTATAAGAGCACTCAGTTTTATTCAAGGTACATTTGTAAATACACTGCGGCAGGTTATTCTTTTTTTATTGATGTATCTTATTTTTAAGGATATACTTACAGTGGGTCAGTTGTTTACGATGCAGATTTATTCATTTTTTATTTTTGGTCCTTTACAGGAAATAGGAAATATTATTATTACTTACCGAGAAGCAGAAGCATCACTGATCAATTTTGATAACCTGATGAAGAAACAGCCCGAGCCGGTTCCGGAAAAACCGATACAGTCTGGTATCCTGCAACAGCTTTCTTTTAATGGCGTAAGCTTTCAGCATAAGACTGCCCATTTTAAAGCATTAGACAATATCAGTTTCAATGTACAACAAGGAGAAACCATTGCCTTTGTGGGCCCAAGTGGTAGTGGCAAGAGTACACTTGTAAAATTATTGGTTGGCTTATATAGAACAGGTGAGGGAAAAATAACCTATAACCAGATAGCAGTAAACGAAATTGATTTTGATGAACTGCGCAGCCAAATTGGTTTTGTAACACAGGATACACAACTGTTTGCAGGCACTATAAAAGAAAACCTACTTTTTGTAAAACCCAGTGCTACTGTGGAAGAATTAGATGATGCATTGACAAAAGCGAGTTGCCAAAATTTATTGGCACGTGCTGAAAAAGGGCTTGACACCATGATAGGAGAGGGTGGTTTAAAACTAAGTGGTGGGGAGAAGCAGCGTATCAGTATAGCCAGAAGCCTACTGCGCAAGCCACACTTACTCATTTTTGATGAAGCCACATCTGCTTTGGATTCTATAACTGAAGAAGAAATAACGAATACTATTAAAGAAATATCTGAACTCAAAGAGCAGATTACTGTGCTCATTGCGCATAGGCTAAGTACTATAATGCATGCAGATAAAATTTATGTATTGGAAAGAGGTCAGATTGTAGAAATGGGATCTCATCAGGAACTTCTTGCAGAAAAGGGTTTGTATTATGCCATGTGGCGTCAGCAAATTGGCGAACGTAAACTTACTGTAAAACCGCAAGCTGTTTAAATAAACACAATTATTCTCTATTGCCAGCCAGTAAATAAAGTACTGCCATCCTTACTGCTACACCATTTTCTACTTGTTGGAGTATGATGGAGTGTTCACCATCTGCCACATCGCTATCTATTTCTACACCCCTGTTGATGGGGCCTGGATGCATGATGGTAATTGTCTTTGACAATTTTTCTAGCATAGATTTTTTAATACCATACATGAGGTTATATTCACGTAGGGAGCTAAATAAAGGTTGGTTCTGACGCTCTAATTGTATGCGGAGTACATTGGCTACATCACACCATTGCAATGCTTTCATTACATCATATTCTACCCTTAGATCAAAAGCATCTGTAATGTATTTTGGAATGAGGGTAGGAGGGCCTGCTAAGGTGATGTCAGCGCCCATTTTTTGCAATAAATAAATATTACTCAATGCTACCCTACTATGCATGATATCTCCAATAATGGCCACTTTAAGCCCCTCTAAACTGCCCTTGCTTTGCTGCATAGAAAATGCATCTAACAATGCCTGAGTGGGATGTTCGTTGATGCCATCACCTGCATTTACAATTGCCGCAGGAATATGTTTTGATAAAAAATGTGGGGCGCCACTGGCGCTATGTCTCATAACTACCATATCCACTTTCATACTGAGTATATTGTGGACAGTATCTAATAATGTTTCTCCTTTTTTTGAACTGGATGTAGCAGCAGAAAAATTTAAGGTATCTGCACCCAGTCTTTTTTCAGCCAGTTCAAAGGACATACGGGTACGTGTACTGTTTTCATAAAATAAATTGACAATGGTAACATCACGAAGGCTGGGTACTTTTTTTACAGGCCTTTGTAATACATCTTTAAACTGAGCGGCAGTGGTAAGAATAAGGTGAATATCTGTGGGTGATAAATCCCTGATGCCAAGCAGATTTTTAATGGACAATTTCATTAAAGTGCGAAGATAAGGGGTTTGAGTGTTGGTTCGATCTTTGGCGAATACTCATTGCACGAAGTGCATATAGAAATTCTTCTATTTGTTACACCTAAATTGTCAACCTGTATAAGTTTAAAGCTATTCTCTCATTAGATGGTTTACCAATAATTCCACGGCTTTTTTTCTATGGCTATAGATATTTTTTTCCTCCATAGTCATGGATGCAAATGATTTACCATTGGCTCCATCTGGCGAAAAAATAGGATCGTATCCAAAACCTCCATTGCCGGTAGGTTCCTGCAAGATTTGTCCTTCGCAGATACCTTCAAAATAATGAATTTGTCCCTCTTCATGGAGTGCTATTACTGTAATGAATCTTGCCTTTCTATTGGTGGCAAATTGCAGGGCTGCTAATAGTTTTGAGATATTATCTGCTGCAGAAGCATGCTCTCCAGCATATCTAGCACTTTTTACTCCGGGGGCTCCATCCAATACATCCACTTCCAAGCCAGTATCTTCACTAAAGCAATTTGAGCGTGTAAGTTTGTGGATTACTGTTATTTTCTCCAATGCATTTTCGTGAAAGCTATTCCAAGGCTCAGGTATATCCTGCAGAATACCTGCTTCTTGCAAACTGACTATGGCAATACGGTTATTTAATACAGCTTTTATTTCTGCTACTTTGTGTGCATTGTTGGTTGCAAAAATGTAACTGCTATCCATGATTATTTCTTTTTGAAAATTTTTTGTAATGCTAACCAGAGCTTTTGTTTTTCAGATTTTATGTGTTCAGTATTTCCATCAAGGCTATCTAAATGTGGGGCAGTAAGGTACACTGTGGCGCCATGAGGTTGTACCTGATAATCCGGCATGGCAAATGGGAGCTGCAACTGCCAAACTTTTGACCCAAAAAATATAGCCACTTCGGGCTTTAATTGAGCTTGTATAAAATTCCAATCCTGCTTAGTATTACATTCATTTACTAAAGCTATATCCTCCATATTTAAACCACAGGCACCCAGCATTTTGGTGAGTAATTCCAGGCTGTTATCTGCCAGATATGGATAATTGTTTGTATTTACCAATACTGCTATGCGCTTTTTATTTTCACCCAAAAAACGTATTGCTGTTTCCGCTGGTATAATTTTTTCAGTAGGAGTTATCAATTTTTCCTTTGGAATATTTTTTCCTGCGGAATGCTTTGTAGCACCCGGTATTACCAAGCAATCTTTGTAAAAATCTACAAGCAATGATGGGGGTAGTGATTTGTTATGCACAGGCTCAAAAATAATGGTTGTTAGTTTTGTATTTCATTTTACCTTTCTTTGCAAAAATTCCATTTTTATGACAGATATATTTGAGATAGCCGTTACCAAAATAGGACGGAGCAAACTTAATGACCTGAACTTAGAAAATATTCCCTTTGGAAAATATTTTACCGATCACATGCTGGAAGCAGACTTTGAAAATGGTGAATGGAGAAATGTTGAAATCAAACCTTTTCAACCATTATTATTATCGCCTAGCTTGAGTGCTTTGCATTATGGACAAAGTATTTTTGAAGGTATAAAAGCATATAAAAATAACCAAGGAGAAGCTGCTATATTCAGACCCTATGAAAACTGGAAAAGGTTTAATCTTTCTGCTGTAAGAATGAATATGCCGGAAGTGCCGGAGGAAATTTTTATTGAAGGTATGCGTCAGCTGATTGGCTTAGATAGCAATTGGGTGCCTGCCCGTCCGGATCATTCTTTGTACATCCGTCCATTTATGTTTGCATCAGATGCATTGCTGGGCGTACGCCCTTCGGATAGTTATAAATTTGTCATCATATTAAGTCCTACCGGTCCTTATTATACTGCTCCTATGAAGATAATGGTGGAAGAAACATATACCCGTGCATGCCCCGGTGGTGTTGGCTTTTCAAAGAATGCAGGTAATTATGGTGGAAGCATGCTTGCAGCCACAGAAGCAAAGCAAAAAGGTTATGATCAAGTATTATGGACTGATGCTTTTGAACACAAATGGCTACAAGAAGTGGGTATGATGAATGTGGCATTTTTGATTGGAAATAAAGTGATAACTCCATCATTGGAAGAAGGTACTATTCTAAAAGGAATTACTCGGGATAGTGCACTCACACTCTTAAATGATATGGGTATTGAAACAGAGGAAAGACCAATAAGTATTGATGAAGTAGTGGAAGCATACCAAAACGGTAGTTTTAAAGAAATGTTTGGATTGGGTACAGCTGCCACTGTGGCCATGATAAAAGAATTGTGTTATAGAGATGTGGTAATGGAGTTTAATCCGGAAAAATATACCATAGCTCCTAAGCTACGTGCTATGATGAATGATATCAAAGAAGGAGTAATATCTGATACACATGGATGGATGTTTAAAATATAAGTCTTATTTCAAGTATTTAAGATTCAATTTTAAAATACATAAATTTAAAAAAGGCTACTAATAATTGGTAGCCTTTTTTTATCAAGGAAATGTGTTATTTAACCATCTGTTTACTATCCACCACTTTTTCATCCACTAGCAATGCATATTTATAAGTGCCTGCGGCAAGTTCATTCGCTGTAAGCGTAATGTTCTTTTTCTATGTAGTTAGTATATTCATTGATGAGTTTTCAATTTAGAAATTATGATTGAAACACTTGTAAAGAAATTATTAAACAGCAGTTGACCACTCAATCTTTTTTTGGTATTTCATAAAAATTTCTTGATTTTTGGATTGATTGACAATTTTTGAAATTTCCTGTTTGAAATAAAAATTACCAGAAACAAATTTCACTTCAATAAAATACACTTGAGTAGGAGCGTAATTTTTAATATCGACATATAATATATTTTGATTTTGATCTTTTATATAAAAACTGTTTATAGCCAACACATCAACCAAGCAGTATTTTTCTACTAAACTTTGCTTCATTTCAAGCAGTTCCTGCTCATTGCTCAATGAAAATTTATATTTGATATAGAACAGTTCTTTTTTAAGAAAATGGGCCTGAATAAAAAG
>ERZ650309.1300-NODE-1300-length-11730-cov-3.500214_pt1 | contig 11730 bp, 15 predicted proteins | sample MGYA00376245_ERZ650309 | MGnify/ENA primary metagenome ERZ650309 (study PRJEB26733, sample SAMN07839294) | wastewater metagenome | biome: urban; feature: wastewater treatment plant; material: waste water | place: USA: North Carolina | collected 2016-04-26 ...
TATTAAATTAAAAATATTTTTCATAGCCTTAGCTTCCATTTAGTTCTTGTAGGTTAATCGTGCGCTTCGCGCACGATTAGTTCCAATTATGCGAGAGTACTCGCATAATTGAGAAATGCAAAAGCTAACTACAACCACTGTTACTGTTCTAATAACCAGCCCACTTCATGCGCCATTAACTGGCTTAGTTCCAGCCTCATTCACTTCCTCTTCTGCATACGTTACAAAGAGTAATGGAACTACAGTTTCATATACATTGACTGGAAAGCTATTAGAGGTTGATTCAGTGAATGCCCCTGGTCTGTATCTACTGACTATCCCATCGACTGTTCTAGATATAGCAGGATTCGTTTCTGTATCACTTTCTCCAGCTATTCCAGGTACTTTCATTCCAGTCCTGTATAAAGATGAAATCAGCGTCGCTGCCTCTGATATGGAGCTTATTAGAAAGATTCTTCTGAATAATCAGAGGATTAACCAAGAGTCAGCTACCTTACAAATTCTGGATGATAATGGAGTGGATATCGCACTTGAATATTATTTGACTGATGATGTAGGTGGTAAGAGCATCTTTAACATTCGCAATAAGGTTAAGAAGGTTTAATCATGGACTCTTCTAAAAAGGCGGCCATGCTAGAGCGTATACAGAATGCCTATCAATAACTTCCTAGACTTGACATAAGCTATGTCAAGTCGGTGGAAGTAAACAGTGCCCACAAGCAAAGCTTGTTGCATTGTTATGGAGATTCAAACACAAAGCTATTAGGAAGCATTTTAGAGGTGCTTCTAGTACTAGTAGATCAGAAAGAAGAGAAACCTCTTGTAGAGCGTTCTAAGAAGAAATAGATATGGATTTGAAAAGTAAGATTTTTTATGATGACTTTTCAAATCTCCCGTATGTATAACCGAACTTTTTTAACTTCTCCTCAGTAAAATGTGTTTAAGAGTACACTAATAATATGTTAAATGTACTTTCTCCTCAGTACAGTCTAAATGTAGTATTGATAAAATAATTGAAAAAATAATTGAAAACTTCTTATAAAAACTTTCATTTGTTATTCTTTAAATATGGACACAGTAAAATCATCGAATGGCGCTAATTTATGTTTTTATATTCGCCTAGAAAATGGGGATGTAAAAGGCATGGAAACTTCTAACTTTACCGTAGAATATGGAGAGGGTAACGTGTCTTCAAGTAAGTTGTTAAAAGGTAAGTCGTTAAAAGGCTCTTTTAAACTACCCGTAAAATCTTATATTTCGCTAGAGCTTCTAAATGTAAAAGAAACTGACATATTAGTGGAGTACAAAAATAAGCTAAATATGGACGTTTATGCCAGTCATATCATGGTAAATGAAACTTTCCCAACAGGTGAATCTTGGGGATGGGTTTTAGTTCATGGTTCTGGTGGAACTCTTACTATCGAACCAACTTTTATTGAATCATCAGATTCTTCATCATTTGTAACAGCACGTTTTAATTACACTGCCTAACTTCTTAAATTCTCTAATATAAACCGTTCTAAGAAGAAATAGATAGGGTTATTTATATATGAATTAAAAGGAGACTTTTTTAAAAGTCTCCGAGTGTATTAAATGTTTTCACTCAGAAACATGAGTATATATACAGGAAGAAGATCTTTAACCTACCTAACCTATACCTCAATTATGTGAGAGTACTCACATAATTGGTACTAATCTTGCAGCCAAAGGCTGCAAGATTAACCTAAGAACATACTTTAAATAAAAAAAAAAGGCGCCCATAATAAGGCGCCTTTTTTAAGGACTAACTTTCTAAGCGGCGCGCCGCTTAGAAAGTTCTTAGATTAAGAGCGACAGTAGTAAACTTTTAAAGATCATTTGGACACCATTTCTAAGAGATCATCTATATTATTTTTCAGTACTTTCTCTATTGTATCGTCTATTGTTTTTGCCCATTTCTTTGGCATCTTTCCAGTTGGAAATATGCTGCGAGCTTCTATATGCTGAGTGCCTTGATCTAGATAACCTGTATACGGTTTCGTAGAAGTAATATTGATTTCACTTCCATTACTCTCGACTCTAATAGAAGAGCGAATGCTGTCTCTATTATCGAAAGGTACTCCATCTTTTTTTCTAGCCGCCCAAGGTTTATTATCTGGAGATGTTTTAGCTGCGAACTCTCTATCAATAAGCGAAGCTATATCCTTTGATACTTGCTTCGCTACTTCCTTTTCTATTCTACTCTTAGCATCCATTAGACTAATCCTTTCTTTAGCATATCTATTTCCTCTTTAGACAAGAGTTGTGACTGTGCCACTTGTACCAGGATGGATAAAGCATCAAGTCTTACCTTAGTCTCTTCTGCTTTCATTTTCTTATCTTCTGGCGGCTCTGGATTGTAATACGCAATAGGTACACGAGTAATTTCGCCAGCGAAATTATACTTATAAAACTCTTTTACCATCTGATTGATAGCATTATTCATGGTCTTTGTGTAAGCTCTAATACGATCATGTAGTACAGTTTCATGTACCTGCGCCGCTGCGTGAGAACCACTAGACACATCTGTAGTTAGATTCTGACCAAGAATAGCGATGGCAATTTCTTTATTCGCCTGTTCAATCTTTTTATCAAAGTTACCATTATCTAGATTACTCTTTGGCTCTACTATAGAGAGTTTATGTCCTTCTGGTAAATGAATAGGTAATCCTACTTGTCTATGTTTAGCGATATCGATAAGAAGATCTTGAATAGAAAAATCTAATCCTCCTCGACTGGAATCCTCTCTTATAGTTTCTAATACTCTCAGTGGATTGGCATTGTTTGTTATATATTCTCTCCAGTCGGTAAGTGCATACGATTTATCCATATAGAGAAGACCAACTGATCTAACAATACCTTCCATCCAAGGTCTTTCAGAATTGGCATGCTTAATGATTTGAAATCTCTCGTCTGTATTTGAATCGCCAACGATGATAAGTCCTTTATCAAATGACACAATATTATATTCATAAGTACCTGTATTGAACCAGACGTTAGATGGATGGAATACCCAGCATTCAGGAATGAAAATATCTTCTCCAGTATCCTTATAATTTTCTTCATACCGCCAGCTCTTTGACATACCGGCAAATCCAATATTAATAATGTGAGTAAGAATAGACTGAAGAATAGATGTTGATTTTAGATCAGAGAACCATCGTTTAGTAATCTCTAGATATCGTAAATCTTTCTCAGATGGTTTATAAGAGGCGGCAGGAATAAGCGAACCTCCATCACTCTCTTCATCACTAACCCACTTCCATTCAAATGGTAGGCCCAATATACCGAAGACTAGAGTATGGATACATGCTTGAATACGAGAATCTCTACTCATAGTATCGGCCAAACGACCAGACATTTGAGGCTGACCTCTATCATGCATATCTAAAGCTTGCTTAACACTAATAGGCGTCCAACAAGGTTGAGGAGGTACGTATACATCTACAATCTTTTTCTCTAGTACTTCTGACCTAACATTGGTTCTGTAAATAGGCGCAGTATCATCCTTACTACGTGGCTTTCTTTTCTTGGGTTCTTTCTTAGTGATAACAGTTGACATACATACAAATTACCTGAAGACAGATAACTTGAGGACTAATTATGCATGCTGTGATTACAGAATTAAACCTACTTGGTAATAATGCGCGAGCTAAGCTCGCGCATTAAATCTAAGAACTAACAAATAAAAAAGCCCCAGTTATTTCTAACTGAGGCTTTAACTCCGTAAGAGGAAACTAATATATTACGGAGCAGTTGCTCGAACTACTTCTCGTGGATGACCATTAGCACAGCCACCGAATGCATCATAAGTAGCTCGTAGAGCTAGCTTCTGTACACGAAGATGGTCATTAGCACTCATACCTTCCATTGCTAATTCTGGGAACTCAACAATTGAAGTTACCCATGGCTTAATAAGTGAGCTGACGTTAGCTAGGTACCAATGTTTCGCATTGCCGCCTACCTGAACTAATAGAGGCTCGTAAACAATCTCAAACTGGAAGTCAGTACCAGAAAAGCTGAATGGACTATTAACAGCAACTGAAGTACCAGAAACAACTCCTGGAGCAGCTAATAGACCAGCACCAGTAATAGGAACTCCAAATAGCTTGACTGCCTTTAGATATAGAGGAACAGAAGAGACAATTACCGCAATCTTACGTAGACGTGTTGGATCTGGCTGACCAGTAAAGTCTGGAGCAATCGATAGTAATTGAAGTGCAGCAGCAACACCAGCTTCATCAAGATCAGCAGCACCAGCATCATTACTATAAGTACCGAGTGCTGGGACTAGTGGGTTAACTGGGTGAGCAGTGTTGATATGAGAAACACCATCAAAACTATTACCATTAGCAACAATTGTCTTAGCTAGCTCGATTGGGAATAATTGACGAGCACCTCTAATAACTTCAGAACTAAGATCCCGAAGCATGAGAACATCATATACATCAGAGCGAAGCTGCTCAGTGAAAATCTCAAGACCGCCAGTTGGAACAATGGTCTTGTGCTCTACTTCAACCTGAAATACTTCAGCTCCCTTAAATTCACGATCCATTCCTAGACCAAGAACTTTTGGATATGAAGAAGCATTTACTAGAGGAACTACTTTAGACTTGCCCTTCGAGCCAGTTGCGTAATATGAAACCTTTTCACAGAATGGATTCTTTGTCCAATCAGTTACTGTCCAAGCAGTATCAATTGATTTAAATAATTCATCGATGATTTGTGTTGATGCGATACCTACATTTCCTGCCATTTTATTTTATCCTTTTTATCCTTGTGTATGATTAATCTTGCCGCTGCGCGGCAAGATTAATTAGTACTTTAAGCGCCTACTTGTGTTAAACCGTTAATTACGAAACAAGTACCTTAGTTTCAGTTGCAGTGAAACCAAGTTGCTTTAGTGCTAAAGCATTCGCTCCACCTGAAGTTTTACCTACTTGCTCGTTGTCCTGTACGTAAACTGTCCTCATCATAGTAGAAGCATCAGGAAGATCAAATGCTTTGCTCTTCACCCAACAAGCTCCACGACGGAATTGCATATTCTTCGCAACATCTACTAGAGATGATCGTGCATCATAAGAATCCATCGCAATGCCTAGAAGTGCTGAATTAGCGGGAGGATTACTGACAGCCGCCATTACCTTGCCACCTGAAATCATAGCGAATGTGCCTTTAAGCACAGCTTCGCCAGCTAAGAGAGGAGGTTGACCAGCATCAGTTGTTACTTCAACTGGAGGAAGTTCGTTGCCATCGAATCGTACTGAAAGTTCTTTAGTTGTAGCCATGTATTTTTTTACCTATTTCCTTTGTATTATTTTATATCCACTTAATGGAATTTATTTTTTTCAAAAAATTATTTATAGCCTTTCTGAGCCTTTGCCTTCAAATACTGTTCTTTAGAAATACCAAGATCTCTAATCATAATCATATCAGTCTCTGATAAAGAGACTTCTTTCTCTACTGGCATTACTGACGGAGCAATATCCTTAACAATCTCTCCAGTAGGAATCATTTTCGGCGCAATTTTTAGATAACTTTTTAGATCTTCAGTCTTCTGTGATAGTGCCCACTGCTTCATGCCGGTGGTTAGCTTGCCTTCTTTAATAGCTTCCTTGATAAGATCAGCCTTTTCATATGACTCAATCTTCTCACTTAGACTTTTAATAACACCTTCTTTACTCTCTAGTTGATGCGCCATCTCTCGAAGACTTTCTCTAGCCACACGCTCAGTGCTTTCTGCTAGTGCCTTGATACTATCTACATCAACCTTCTCGCCGAAAGAAGCCTCGTAATATGGCATCTCTTTTTCTTTATATGCTTCTAGACCCATTGACTTACGATGTTCTTTCATAAGATCAGCTAGCTTCATGGCGAAGGAATGAGCTTTGGTATAGAAGGCTTTCATACCTTCATCTCCATGCTGCATCATCATCTTGCTGAAGTGCTGGCCCATGGTAAGTACATGATCCATTGACTTGTCTAAACTATCTGTATGTTCTTTCATTTGGTTATCGCCTTCTAATTTATTATCCACTACCTCATCAATAATAGAATCTGTAATTTGATCTAGAATCGCTTTTAGAACCATTTCTAGAGCTTCTAATGCAGGAGGCTCCGCTTCATTAGAACTCTCATCCTGGCTTGATTCAGATAGGGTTTTCATATCTGTAGTTACAGGCTCTAGATATGAATCAATCTTTTCTACCAGCTTCTTACCAATATCAGAATCATCTGAATTAAATTTATCCTTGATCGCTTGAAGTACGTCTTTGTTAAATGCTTTTGCCATGTGCTTATAGTATTGATCTATTGCTAGAGTGAAAACTTAATAATTATATAGTAGGTACTATGGTAACAATGCACGAGCTTAGCTCGCGCATTGTTACTTAGACTACAGAAATACCGTTCTGAGAAAGGTTACAGAATACAAAGTCATGCTTTCTAGTAAGTGCTGAACCACTTGAATGTGAGTTAGAACCACTAGTAATAAAGCATCCATATAGAAGATCCTGCTGGAAGTATATCTGACCATTTAGTCCTAAAAGAGGTCCATAACTGATTACAGCAGAGAAAGGTACACGACTAATACCAACTCCTCCTGACTCAGCTAAAGCCCGGCACAACTCTTCTGAGGCTTGTACAGATAGTGTCATAGAACCTTTAAACTCAGCATCGCCAGATGTATAACCAACTGGAGTTGGAGCTAGACCCGTAAACTTCTGTTTACTGACAGTCCAATCGTAATCGAATGCCGAGAATTGATCTTTGATTTCAATCATCTTGTCAGTTGTGATGGCGATGGTTAGATCTTGATAACCGTAAACAACTCCGTTAATAAACTGGGCGTAATCTAATGGGTTTGGTGTATTTGCTAACATTTCTTATTTATCCTTTTACTTATTATAAGGCGCCAAACGGCGCCTTAGAAGTTGTTTATGCTCTAACTACAGGGGTGAATCCAAGTACAAGTTCAATATACTTTGCATATCCATATGGCAGAATCGAGGCAGTAATCTTTAGAGTCTGACTCTGTAGAAGATTAATACTTCGATCTACTTGGACTACAAGACCAACAATGTTTGACTTTAGATCAGCCATTAGATAGTCAGTCACCTTGCTCTCAATATTACGAGCGTCAATCTCAAAGATAGTTCCATTCTTATTTACTCGAAACTCAGCATTAATGAACTGTTTGCTGATTACTGTTAATAGAGTAGCTGCTCTATCCATAACTCTTCGATATTGAAGGAAAGTATAATCGCTGCCTAGGCTAGCAAAGGTACGACCGTTTGTAATATAGAATCCTGGTAGATTCTTAAAGCGGCGAAGAGTAGTAAAGCGACTTACATCTAGCCCAGGCTTCGCATCTTCATCATGGTAGATACCGTACTTACCACTGTTTACTGATGGAGTTAGAACAAGTGGAAGTGGACCACGAGCTACTTTACCTAGATCTTCCTGGAGAGGGATGAGTGATTCACGGGCTGATACAATATGAGCACAGTTACGAATATTGTAGTCTCTATTGGCCTGTGAATAGGTATCAGCAGAACCTGCGCAGACACTCACTCGATCACTAACAAAGGCTACCCAAGTAGAAATTAGTGAGTTCATCCAAGCATCTTCAGTTTCACCACTAGCTAGTTGAGATCCTGCATATTGAATTAAAGCGCCACCAATACCAGTTGATGTTCCATCAACCTTTAATACGGTCTTACCCTTAATAGACTGGGTAACGATCTGTAGCTTGTTAGCATTCGCCTGAACAGTAAATAATCCACCAGTAAATGACTGGACATTAAGAGCAGTGACTAGAGCACCGATTGTTGCGTAAGCACCGGCTACGAAAGTAAAGGTTTTGGTTACAGGATAAGTTTGACCAAAGTCATTACTGATCTGAATCTTTAGAGTTTCTCCACCGACGAAAGTCATAGGGAAAGTATTAGTTCCAGATTCTAATAGAGCTTGCATATCCATATCACGGGTTTCAACAAATGTATGAACGTATCGTTCATTTGTTGCGGCAGTTGTCATATAGCTAGCGACTGTAGTAGCAATGGTTGTATCACAAACACCTACAAGATGAACAGCTTCCCAAGTTCGAGGATCAGCAAGTAGAGCAATGAAACCATTGGCTACGTCAGTGTTATTGAAAGTAGCTGCTGTAACTGAGAACTTCCAACTATCATTAAGCATCAAACCATTTACACCGTTACTGAATGTAAAAGTTAGACCAGTTTCTGTTGCTGTATAAGCTCCGCCTGCTGGAATAATTAGGCTATCGGTAAAGGTAAGACCGTTATCAATCGAATACTGGAAAGCTGGATATGGTGAAGTACCTACTTTTCCGGCACGAGAAATAGTAACAACGATCTGATAATCATTGGTTGGAGTTCCAGTTACAGCTAGAACGCCATCACTAGCAGTTGGTGAAGTGACTAGCGAAGCAACAATCGTGCCAATAGAACCAGCAGATGAAGCTGCTAGCTTCATAGCATAGACTGGTCCACCGCTTACGTCGAGAGTAGTTGAGATAGCATCTAGTAACTTGCCGTATCCGAGGGATGTTTTAGCATCCTGAATATTACTAAATGAATAGAGTTGGTTTACGTTTCCGCTCGAACAATTGCCCATCTTAACTTGAATCCCAGTAGGATTCTGATCAACAATGCCGAGAGAGCCGTCTAGAATAGTAGTTGATTTAATTCCTGGTAATGCCATTTTGTATTTTCCTTTATTAAATGTAGCTGAGTACTAATATATTTAGAATTAAATGGTGCCGCGCAGCGGCACAATTTAAGCCACTACTTAGCCGAGTATCCTTCTGCCTTCTTTAGACCAGCATCAAACTGCTCTTCTGTTAGCACTTCACCTGATAGCCATTGGTTTAGAATCTTGGCCGATTCATATAGCCAGCTCTTATCTGAATAGATGTCAATAGCCATCTCTCCAGTTAGTGAGTTGATCAAGTAGTTATACTTAACAGGTAGCTTGATTTGACGCCACTCTTCGATACTCTTCATTGGTTGTTCTGTAGCTTGTTCTTTCTTTGCCATATAGAAAATGTAAGTTATACAGCATAAAAAGAGAAATATTACTTCCAAAAAAAGAAATTCTATTCAACCATCTATCTGAGGAAAAACACATGGCAAAAATTACCCCAGAACAATTAGAAGATCTAAAGTCAGGATTAATTACTGAACCATACGTACTTGAGTATCGTGGTGATGATTACGTATTCACTACTCTAACTAAGGTCGGCCTAAAGAATATGCGCAAGTTAGAGGAGAATAAGATTCTGAAGGAAGAGGATAAGGAGACTCAACTTATTGAACTCTTTTTCTCTCACTGCATTTGGCCGGAAAAATCAGTAGTAGATGCTATTAGAGAAGCTGACGGTATATTTGAATTTCATATTGTTCAGCAATACGGATCGTGCGCGAAGCGCACGATTAATCCACAGAAGTAGGTTTTAAGTGAATCTATTAGAAGAACTGAAAGAGTTAAATAAGAGTGTTGAGTATCTTTGTTTAGATAAACAGAAAGCCACTATATGTATTGAGAAGTTTATAGCTACTCTTAAAGGAGAGGAGAAAGAATCTGAAGAAAGTTATGAAGGTCTTTTACTTCTAGTAGATACTGTATGTACGTTCAACCTATTTATGAAATCATTCTTAACAAAGCCCGTAGATAAGGATAATCATATCAAGGATGTGTCTAAGACAAAGAAGGAGGCTAGTAAGTTAATCGAAGAATTAAACGTACCTAAAGAGGTTCTAGATATGAAATGTAAAGAGATTTTTAACAAAGGCAAAGACATACTAAAAGGATCACTACAAACAACTAAGAAAACAAAGTTTAGTAAGTAAAAATAAACCTAAAAAGAAGAGACTAAAAAGGGCGCAAATTGCGCCCTTTTTATTAGTTACAAACTGTGCTTAGTATGCCACCACTATCGCAGATATCTTTTATATCTACCTTAGAAAATTGTATAGGATTTATGTTTTTATGATCTTGATATCCAGGTGAGCATAGGTTATTTTGTCCCGTTCCTGTATGACCATCTAATCCAAGTACATGACATACTTCGTGTCCAATAACAATTAACTGTAGTCTAGTCGGATCTTCATTCTTAAAAGCCTCTAAAAAGTTAGGACAGATATAAATGTTTTTGAAGTCATATTTATTTACATAAGCAAGTACATCACTTTTAGTATATCCAGCAGCTACTTTGCAACTTGGACATTTACAAACTGGGTCGTAAACGATGTTAATACCATTGGTTGCTTTGTCGCTTACTTGCATACCGAACTGTGCCACTCTATCTGTAACAGCTTGCTTAACCACCTTCTTATCGAACTGCGCCGGAAGTGATTGATCTACAGTTACCTTTATTGGTACGCCAGCTAACCAAGGGGAAGAAGATGGATCGCATGCAGATAAAATAAATAGGAGAGTTGATAGTAAAAAACCTTTATTAGTATTCATTTTAGTTTCCTTACATATATTTTATAACAGTTTTTCTGAAGCTGTAAATCAAAACACTTCTGTGGTTGATGTGCCGCTGCGCGGCACATCACATATCATTAACGATCTTTACCGCCTTTATCCTGCCAATAGAAAGCTGTTACACTGATAGGTTTATTAGACAGAGAGTAATCTCTCTTTACTGGACTGACAGCTTGAGCCTCACATTTACCAGTCTTTCTATTGCAGTAAGTATTACCTTCGCACGGTGGGCAATCTTTACTTTCTTCAGCCACTTTAGCATCAGGCTGAAAGGGTGTACTTACTGATTGAGTATTTCTTTTGGCTCGAATAATAAGTACTTCATCAGGCTGACAAGATGCAGAAAACATAAGTAATGAGAGTAGTAGTTTACGCATGGTTATTTTTACCATATTTAATTATTACTTCCTTTAGCTCTTTTAGTCTTTCATTAGCTTTTGAAACTATTAACTTTTCTACTTCCTTCATAACCTTCTTAGTTCCGAAGTATAGAAAAACTAAGATAACTAGAGTGATAACTAATGGTATGAAATTTAATCGTATCAGTGTGACATCGCCACCTTCGTCGATAACCTTCTGTAAATAAGTATTAGAAACCACCGTATACATGATTAGTAAGACTCCGTATCACATAGCCCGGCAGCTATACGCCAGCCTCTAGGATCAGTGCTGATAGAGCCATTATTTGCTTTCGGTACTGGTGTAATACCGCCTTTGATATAAGGATGGATCTTTCTATTACCTACTTCAGATAACCATTCAATAGCCTCTTCTTTTCTAGACTTCCAATTCGCATCATACGAACCAGATTCCGGCGAGTAACCTTCTCTGAATACTAAAGTGTAAGCTGCTATACAACAGACATTTTCTATAAGCGACATATCGTAGTCAGTAAGTGGAAGTGTATATCTTCGCATTAAATAACTATCAGCTAGAGAAGAAGCTGCTACAAGTGCATATGCTTTTTCATCATCAGAAAATTCATTAGTAATAGATCCAGAACCTCTCTTATTAGTACCTTCCAAATCATTGAAGTTTAGCAGTGGGTTAGCTGTTCCATCAGGCCATAGATAGATACCTTGCGAATATCCCTTCTTTATAGTACTGAGGACAATCTTTCCGGCCTCGACTGAAGCTACAATATCATCCATCTGTATAGCGGCAGCTACTTGGTTGATACTCGTATAGTTAGCCGGAAAA
>ERZ650309.1301-NODE-1301-length-11728-cov-5.912876_pt1 | contig 11728 bp, 9 predicted proteins | sample MGYA00376245_ERZ650309 | MGnify/ENA primary metagenome ERZ650309 (study PRJEB26733, sample SAMN07839294) | wastewater metagenome | biome: urban; feature: wastewater treatment plant; material: waste water | place: USA: North Carolina | collected 2016-04-26 ...
CCATCGCCGCAAACCTGACCGGCACCGCGGAAAAACCTGTGTTGGGCGGCGCATTGGATTTCACCGGCTTTGGGTTTTCTTCCACCGATCTGCCGATCTTCGTTTCGGGCGGCAAGGGCCGTATCAAACTTTCCGGCGATCAACTGACCATTGAAAATTTCAACGCGGAAGCCAACGACGGTTCGTTGAATATCAGCGGCGGCATGAAACTGGTGGACTTGCAGCCCGCAGAATGGAAATTCGACATCAAAACTGTCAATGCTGAAATCTTTTATGACGAGTTCACCGCGACAGTGAATGGTGTGTTGACCTTGACCGGAACGCCGCAAGGACAAACGCTGGCTGGGGCGATTCTGGTTCCGTTGGGCGAATATGAAACGAGAATTGATCTGGATAACTTGCTTGGCGGTGGAAACTCCAATTTGTCTTTCGGCAGTTTCAATGCCGGAGGCAGCAGCACGCAAAAATCCGTGATCCCGCCAATCAGCCTGGCGTTGCGAGTCGAAGCTCGCGATTCGTTGTTGTTGCGTGGCGAACAAATCAACGCAGTGGGTTCGGCGAATTTCACGGTTGCCGGAACGCTCAGCGATCCCGACGCTCGCGGACGAATCGAAACCGAAAGCGGGTCAGTGCGGTTTCGCGGCCAGCGATACGAAATTACCAAAGGCACGTTGGATTTGCCGCCGGGCGGCGGCGAACCTGTCTTGAATCTGGTGGCCGAATCCGACATCAGCGGTTACAGAGTGTACCTGGATATGTCCGGGCAAACTGATGCCATCGAATTAAAGCTGCGCGCGGAACCACAACTGACGCGCGATGAAATCATCTCGCTGATTACAACCGGCAGAACCGAAACCGGAACCATTGGCAGCCAAGGCTTGCCCACAGCCGGCGTAGGCGCAGCGGCTTCGTTGTTGTCGTCAGGTTTCATTTCCAAACCGACGGAACAATTGCTGGGATTGAGCCGATTCCAGATTGATCCAGTCATTCGCGCCAACGCCAACCCTGCGGCGCGGTTGACCCTGGGCCAGCAACTTTCGCGCAATTTTTATCTGAGCTATTCAACCAACCTGGCCACGGAACAGGACCAAACCGCGTTGGCCGAATACACGTTTTCCAATCGGTTTTCGGCGCTGGCGACGTACACGCAAGGCGGCAGCGCAGCTCGACAAGGCGTGCGCGAAGGCGTTTTCACGATTGAACTTCGTGGGCGGCAGCGTTTTTCACTGGGCTTCATCGCGCCCGCTCCTGACACGACAACCGGAGATTCAAAATCCGCAGCGGCGGCCATTGCCCGCCCCAAACTTCCTGCCGCACAGGTCAAAGTTAGTCCTGTTCCCAATTTGAAACTGGACGGGAAAACGATGCGCGAATTGTTGCCGGTCATGAGCCAGGGATTCAGCCGTTCGCTGGCCCGATTGGGCGAGCGAAGATTGAAAGAGTATGTGCAGGAACAAGGTTATTTTTTCGCGGAGGTCAATTGGCGATGTGAACCCACTGATTGTTCGCCCGGCAAGGATTTGCGCGTGATGTACGACGTCCAACCGAACCTGATTTACGATTTGAAGGAAATCCGCATTGAAGGCACTCGCGTCATCCGCTGGCAGGACATCAGAGCCGATCTGCAATCGCAAGTCGAAAGCAAAGTCGGCGGCGTCCCGTTTCTAAAAAACATTCCCTTCATTGGCGGCACAGTGCGCGGACTGACCAGCAGTTCTCGGCTAAACAGCGACGAGGAATACATTCGCCGCTATCTGGTGGATGTCGGATTCCGCAACGCTCGCGTCAAATCGCGGCTGGCCGTGAAACCCGACAGCGATGATTTGATCGTCATTTTCGACGTGGAAGAAGGCAAGCAATCGGACGTCGCCGACGTCGTGTTGCGCGGCAATGCTGTGATCCCCGCCAGCGAATTGCGCGAAGCTGTGCCGATTCAAAAGGACGAAGCCTTTTCATTGACGCGTGCGCGTTTAGGTTCTCAAGCAATCAAGCGGCTGTACGCCGAGCACGGTTATCTGGACGCCAACGCGGAACTGCAGATTCAGGAATTGGACGAAGACAGTGTCCAGCTTGTTTACCAAATCAACGAAGGCGCTCGCGCCATCATCAGTCAGATTGATATCAAAGGCACCACCAAAACCGGTCAGGGCTGGGTGCGACGGTATTACGATTTCAAACCCGGCGATGTCCTGACGCCCAGCAAGATTGCCCAAACGCAACGCGATCTTTATTCCACAAATGCTTTTCGTGAAGTCGCCATTCGCGCGGAACCCGTCGGCGGCGATGACGGCTCGGCCCACAAAGTTACCGTCAACCTGACGGAAGCCAAACCATTGCTGTTCGTTTATGGCCTTGGATATTCAACCGATGACGGCGCGCGCGGGTTAATGGAAATCGCGAATACCAATTTGGGCGGGTCGCTGGATTCGCTCAGTTTGCGGTTGCGAGGCAGCCGACGCGAACAATTTGCCCAGCTCGCTTTCACCGATTTGCGTCCATTCGGCATGCGGTTGCCGACGACGATTTCCGTTTTTTATGACCGCAACGGCAATTTGCTGCCGTTCACGCGGCAACAGCAAATCCACGATGTCAGCAATCCCGGCGGCGCACGCGAAGACGTCCCCAACAGTCAACCGTTCGGGTTGAATCGTTTTGCCGCTTTTATTCAAACGGAACGTAAATTGAGCGGTCGCACTTCGTTGCGGTTTCGTTACAACATGGAACGGGCAAAATTGTTCAACGAGCAAAACCTGCCCGAAACCGAAATCACCCGCAACGAACAAGCCATTCGACTGGGAATGTTTTCCGTTGGCTTCACACACGACACGCGCGACAACGTGCTGAATCCTTCCAACGGTCAATTAATCAGCTTTGACCATTCCATCGCCGCCAGATTTTTGGGCGGCAATGAATCGTTCAACAAGTTTTTTGGCACATACCAGCGATATAAAACCTTCGCGACGTTTGCCCCTCTGCTGGGCAACACAACGTTTGCGTTTTCGGCGCGCATTGGCATCGGCAACACATTCCGCGATACGGATCGCAACAACGACGGACTAATCAGCGACAGCGAAAAACGATTGCCTATCAGCGAACGATTCTTTTCCGGCGGCGCAACCACGCTCAGAGGCTTCCGCTTTGAAACCGCCGGACCTCAGGACGTATTGTTCAATTCGAACCAGAATCCGAAACCCGGCGAACCATTCATCCTGCCGACACTGATTCCAGTCGGCGGTGACGCGCTGGCGGTCTTTAACTTCGAAATGCGCTATCCTCTGACTCAGCGGCTGAGGCTTGTGCCTTTTTACGATTTGGGTAATGTTTTCCGGCGCATCAACGACGTCGGCTGGAAAAACATGACCAATACGATTGGCGTTGGCTTGCGCATCAACACACCGCTTGGGCCGGTGGGAGTGGATTATGGTTTTTTGCTGAATCCGCCCTCGTTTGTGGTTCCCGGAGTTTCCGGAGCTTATCTGCAACAACCACGCGGCGCGATTCACATTCGGTTCGGGCAGACGTTCTGACAAGGAGAAAAGTTTATGACCAAATACTGCATCCAGTGCGGAGCGCAGGTCGCGGAAACCGCTCGTTTCTGCAACAAATGCGGCGCGCAATTGTTGCCGACACAGCCGCAATCTGCGGAACCACCGACCTATCAACAACCGACTTATCAAACTCCGCCGAATTACCAGCAATCTTATCAGCAACCTGGTTACGGCCAGTCGCCTTATCCGCCAGCGTACCAACCGCAAACATCCGGCGGAGAATTGAAACCGAACGTCGCTGGCGCGCTGTGTTACCCATTGTTGCTGGTGACGGGGATTTTGTTTCTGGTGCTGACGCCGTACAACAAAAACCGCTTCATCAGGTTTCATGCGTATCAGGCAATTTTCTTTGCCATCGCCTTGTTCATCCTGAGCATCGTCATTGGCATCATCGGCATTCCCATGCCCTACCGAATTGAACGGACTCTGGGAAACCTGCACTCTTTGATTTGGCTGGTGGGAACCGGCTGGTCCATGTTCCAGGCGTACAAGGGAGAAATGTTCAAACTGCCGTTCATCGGTGATCTGGCCGAGACTCAGGCAAACAAATAACTGCTGGTCGCGGCAAGATGGCGGTGGTATTTTACGGTTGTCCCTTCACCAATAATTATTCGCCGACTGGAAGAATTGTTATGCAGTACAAAACGATCTTCATTTTGCTGATGGTTTTTGCGCTTGTTTCGCTGGCAATCGGGCAAGCGAAAAAAGCCGATGATCGCGCGTTGCCAAAGCAACTGAGCGAGAACGAAGTCCAAACCATCCTCAAGCAAATCGAACCGAAATCGCACGTGGATGCCACGCTGAAAGTTTCTGACGCTCGAATCACCAGTGCGCTCAAAAACGTCCAGGATGGTCAATTCCAAACTGCGGTCGAAGACACGGATGTGTACGCGTCGTTGATCATTTATGCCGACAATTACACCCGCAAGATGCCGGATTCCCAAAGCAAAGACCGTCTGAATTGTCTGAAGAAAATCGAGCAGGCAATTTTCAAACAGTCGCGCAATCTGGACGCGGTCAACCGCGGCATCCCGTTCGATTACCGCGAACCGCTGGCGGATAAAATCAACCAGGTGAAAAAGATTCGCTTGCGCGCGCTGGATGATTTTCTGGGCGGAGGCAAATTCATACATTCTTCGTCCAATGAACAATAACCCTCAACAATGATCTACACTTTAGTTTTAGATCGCTCATCCCTCAAGTTCGTTGAATCTGACAATTCGGATCAGATCAGCGATTTTTGCAAAAACCCTCTGAGCGTCGTTTGGGTGGATGTCACCGATCCGCAAGACCAGGATTTCGATGACCTGGCGCGCGAATTCGGCTTTCACCCTCTGGCCATTGAAGATTGCCGCCATCCACATCAGCGTCCGAAAATTGATGAATACGCAGGCTATTATTTCATCGTTGTTTACGAAGCCAGTTTGAACGAAGACTGCCAACTGGAACTGCGCGAATTGAACATCTTCCTGGGGCCGAATTACATCGTCACCGTTCACAGCCAACCGATTCACGCCGTTGAGGACGCGCGCAAACATTGGCGCGGCTGGACCGATTTGGCCGAACGCCGAACTGGAATTGTCACGTACCTGTTGATTGACCACATCGTTGACGAATACCTGTCGCTGCTCGACCGGCTGTCGGATCACTTGGAAGAATTGGAAGAACAAATCTTTGATGATTTCCATCCTGAAGCCTTGGAAGAAATTTTCCGTGTCAAAAAACAATTGTTGTTCATGCGACGCACGGTTTCGCCTGTGCGCGAAGTGTTCAACACTTTACTGAAACGCGAACAACCGATCTTTTCACGCGAAACGCTGGTGTACTTTCAGGATGTGTACGACCATCTGATCCGCGTCGTCGAAGCGATTGACACGTTGCGCGAAATTGTCGGTTCCACAATGGATGCGTATCTATCAGTGTCGGGCAATCGGCTGAATAAAGTGATGAAGCAGTTGACTTCGATTTCGGCGATTCTGATGTCCATCACACTGGTTTCCAGCATCTACGGCATGAACTTTCAATTTATGCCGGAACTCGGCGCGCGGTACGGATATGTTGGCGCACTGTCATTTATGCTGGTGATCGGGTTGGCGCTTTACTTTTACTTTCGCAAAATCAACTGGTTATGAAGCGGAACAAAACGGCCAGACGTTGGCTGAGAAAACGAAAACGCGCAGTCAAAGGCGGATTAGCCAAGCTGGTGGCCCTGACCGGCGATACGTCATCGAAGCGCGACCTTGAACAAGCGCCAGCGCAAGTTGAAGAGCACAATATAGATTCCGGCATACTTCGCCAGGACACCACAGCCTTCCGCCTTCCAAACGCACTGGCCGAAGCCGGAGAAGGGGAACACCACCATTGGATGCCTAGCGGTTTTGTTTTCCTCGTTGTGGGATTGGCAATTGTTTTTATAGCAATCGTCGCCTGGCAGGTTTCTCAAATGCCTCACTCGAAGTAAGCAAAGCGTCTTCAGTTTTTGCCCGAACGCAGCCTCGTGCTACCATCCGGCCTCGTCATCCATCTGACAAAACACCGTTCAAAGGAAACTTCAATGACTCGGCGAGCGATTTATCCAGGCACATTTGATCCGTTGACCAACGGTCATCTGGACATCATTTCGCGCGCGGCAAACCTGTTCGATGAAGTAATTGTCGCGTTGCTGGTCAACCCCGGCAAAAATCCGATGTTCACTGTGCCGGAACGCGTCGAGATTCTGAACGAAGTGTTGACGCCACAATTCCCGCAAGTTTCCGTCGAAACCTTTGAAGGGTTGCTGGTGGAATACTGCCGCCAGCGTCAGGCAAGCGCGGTCATTCGTGGCGTGCGTTCGATCAAAGATTACGAATACGAATTGCCGATGGTGCTGATGAATAGAAAGCTAAACCCCGATGTCGAAACGGTTCTGCTGGTCGCGTCGGAAGAAAATAGCTACGTCAGTTCCAGCTTGATCAAAGAAGTGTTCAGCCTCGGCGGTTCGATTGAAGGATTGGTTCCCGATCTTGTTATCCAAAGAATGAATCAGCACCGCGACCGATAGGAAGCGGCTTTCCAACAACATCCAATGAATTCAACAGCAACACTCGCAACCGCATTTCCGGCTTCCAATCGCGCAAACAACACACACCTGTCTTCCACGGCAGCCGTCGTGATGGCGGCAGATCGGTTACGCGCTCAAGGGGTAACAGTGATTGACCTGGGCGTAGGCGAACCCGACTTCCCCACGCCGGAACATATCAAACAGGCAGCCAAGCGCGCACTGGACGAGAACTTCACCAAGTACACGACATCGGCTGGAATCCTGCCGCTTCGACAGGCGGTGTGCGATTATATCAATTCCAACTTCGGATCGGATTACACGCCGGATCAGTGTTGCATCACGGTAGGAGGCAAACAGGCAATTTTCAGTGGCGTGGTGTCGCTGGTGAATCCCGGCGACGACGTATTGCTGGAAAAACCTTGCTGGGTGTCGTTTCCTGAAATCGTCAACTTTGCCGAAGGCAACAAGGTGATGATTGACACCGAAGCAACCGATTTCCATCTGACCGCTGAAATGGTCAAAGCGGCCATCACTCCGAAATCAAAGCTGTTGATCATCAATTCGCCGTCGAACCCGACGGGCCGAGTGATTGATCCGGCAGAGTTCCGAAAGATCATTGAAGTGTGCGTCGAGCGCGGGTTGTGGGTGATTTCGGATGAATGCTATCTGCAATTCGTTTACGCGCCGCACAAAGTCAATTCTGCCGCCGCATTGCCGCCGGAGCTTCGCTCACGCGTGTTGATTTCCGGTTCGCTGTCAAAAACTTACGCGATGACTGGCTGGCGCGTGGGTTTCACCTTTGGAGCAAAAGAGTGGGTGACAGAAATTCTGAAGATTCAAAGCCAGTCGGCAACGATGGCTGCTTCCATCGCGCAAAAAGCCGGCATCGCGGCCCTGACCGAATCGCAGGAACCCGTCAAAGACATGCTGGCCGAATACCAGCGCCGAGCCAACTGGTTCATTCCGGCGCTAAATGAAATTCCAGGCATTCAATGCAGCCAGCCCGAAGGCGCGTTTTATGCCTTCCCAAATATCAAAGGCTTGATGCGGAACTGCGGCTTCGCAACTTCAAAGCAAGCGGCGGACGAACTGTTGATGAAATACGGCGTCGTTGGAACAGATGGCGGAGCGTTTGGAGCCGAAGGGTACATCCGCCTGTCGTACGCCACTTCGATGGAAGTTTTGCAGGAAGCCATCGCCCGCATCTCCCAGATGGCACAAATGGCAACTGGTCGCCGATAAACACTAACGCTGATGAGAGCCTATCTTCCTGATTACGAACTGAAAACTCCGGCCAGTTTGACTGAAGCCTTGCGGCTGCTCAGCGACCAGCCGGGCGTATGGCGTCCGTTCGCTGGCGGAACCGATCTGATGGTGTTGCTGGAAGCGGGCAAATTACCGCACAAACGCTTTGTCAGCTTGTGGGGCATGCCGGAACTGCGCGGGATTGAAATTGGCGACAATCATATCTCCATTGGTTCGATGACAACGTATTCGCAAATTCAGCGACACACTGTTTTGCGCGCTGAATTTCCGATGCTTTGCGAAGCCGCCAGCTTGACCGGAGCCGTTGCCATTCAAAATCGCGGAACGCTTGGCGGCAATATCGCCAACGCTTCACCGGCGGCAGATTCGCTTCCGGCCTTGCTGGTGTACGAAGCCGAACTGGAATTGATTTCAGCCAGCGGTGTGCGGGTTGTTCCTTACAACAGCTTTCACACCGGTTACAAAACCACTGTGATGCGCGAAGACGAATTGATCCGCGCGATTCGGTTGCCGCGCGCCACAGCGAACTGGAAACAGCATCTGCGCAAAGTCGGCACCCGTAAAGCGCAAGCCATTTCCAAAGTCTGCATCGCGGCAATGGCTCAGGTTGATGGCGACATCATCCGTGACATTCGCATCTCGTTCGGCAGCGTGGCTCCCACACCGGTCCGAATCCTGAAAACCGAAGCCTCCCTAAAAAACCAAACGATTGATCCGGCGACTATTCAATCAGCTAGAAAGGATGTGCTTGCCGAACTCAAGCCGATTGATGACGTGCGCTCGACGGCAGATTATCGTTCGCAAGTTGCGGCCAATTTAGTGGCAGAATTTCTGCACGGTTTGGAGCGCACATAATTTTGCGAGACCATTCTCTTAAACAATTCACAACAACGTGACCGTTTTATGAAAACCAAACAACTTGGAAACAGTGATTTGCAACTTACGCCGCTTGGCATTGGAGCCTGGGCGATGGGCGGAGCGGGCTGGGCCTTTGCGTGGAGCCAGCAGGACGACAACGAATCCATTTCGGCGATTCACGCCGCGCTTGATGCCGGAATGAATTGGATAGACACGGCGGCGGTTTATGGCCTGGGCCATTCGGAAGAAGTCGTTGCCAGAGCGTTGGCTGGCCGCAGTCAAAAGCCGTATGTCTTCACCAAATGCGAACGCACTTGGAACGCCGAACGTCAGATCGTCAAATCGCTCAAAGCCGATTCGATTCGCCAGGAATGCGAAGCCAGTTTGCGGCGGCTGAACGTGGACGTCATTGACCTTTATCAAATTCACTGGCCTGAACCCGACGAAGATGTCGAAGAAGGCTGGGCGACGCTGGCGAAGCTGAAAGAAGAAGGCAAAGTCCGATGGATCGGCGTTTCAAACTTCAACGCAGAACAATTGTGCCGCGCGCAAAAAATTGCCCCGATCACTTCGCTGCAACCGCCATACTCGTTGATTCGCCGCGAAGTCGAAGCCGAGGTCTTGCCGTTTTGCGGCGTTCACAGCGTCGGCGTGATCGCTTATTCGCCAATGGGTTCGGGAATGTTGACTGGCGCAATGACGCGCGCGCGAGTAGAAAATTTGCCTGAAGACGATTGGCGGCGGCGCAGCCCACAGTTTCAGGAACCGCTATTGACTCGCAATTTGAACATTGCCGACAAACTGAAGGAAATTGCTGCCCGTCACAACCGAACGGCTGGCGAAGCGGCGTTGGCCTGGGTGCTGGCCAATCCGGTTGTCACCGGAGCCATTGTCGGCGTTCGCAACGCAGATCAGGTGAGTGGCATCATCGGCGCGATGGAGTTTCGGCTGAGCGTAGAAGAGATTGCCGAAATTGAACATTCATAAACAAGCTGGCCTTCAACACAAAGACGCAAAGATTCAAAAATGCCAAAGGCAGTTTTCAACCTTTGCCGCATCTTTGCACCTCTGCGTCTTTGCGTTGAATAAGTTTGGCTGTTAGCCCTTCATCGAAACAGCGTTACCGCCGCCCAGCGAATCCAGATTCAATTTCAGATTCCAGTTTTCGCCTGATTTCAGCATCTTGTCCCAACTGACTTCGGTGCCTTTATAAGCTGCCATGCGGCCAAGAATCGTCGTCAGCGTGGTGTCTGCGCCCTGTTCACACTGATTTTCAAACTTGCCGGATTGAATGCTGGCAACCAGCGCTTTCATCTTTGTGCCGACAGCCGCGTGCAAATCCACTTTGCCGCAATCCACTTTGTCAGCGGTCTTCTGGCCTTCATCCACCTGATTGTAGTTAATGGTGGCCGGGCCTCCTTGATAAGATTCCGCCGCGCCCTTCGAACCGAAGAACCGCTCGCCTTGCTGGCGATAGCCTTTGTTCTTGAACTGGTTGGAATTGAAACTGACATGCACATCACCCGCTGGAGTCTGGTAGGTGTACGTCAGAATGAAATGGTCGCTGCACAAATAATCCGCCGGAACGCCGCCGACTTCCTTGCGCAACGCGCGTCCGCACGTGCCCACGGCCTTGCTGGGAGTTTTGCCAAATGCCCAATTGTTGATGTCAATGATATGAATGTTCTGTTCGGTGATGATGTCGCCTGACAGCGCGCGGTCAAACACCCAATTGCGAATGCGCGCTTCCAGATCGGACATGCCGGGTTTGTTCTGCCGGCCAAGATCGTTGGTGTAATAGAACGTCTGTCCCAGAATGATGTCGCCGATTTCGCCTTTGTGAATGCGTTCGACCATGCCGCGATAACCTTCGTCATATCGCTTCTGAAATCCGACATGCATGCTGACTTTGCCGTCGTATTTTTTGCCGATGTTTTTCACTTTCAAACAGCCGGTCACGTCCGTGGCGACGGGTTTTTCGCAATACACGTGTTTGCCTGCGCTGACGGCGGCTTCCAAATGTTCCGGGTGGAAATACGGCGGGCTGGTCACCAACACAACATCCACATCTTTCGATTGAACCAGTTTTTCATACGACTTGTGACCTTTGAACAAGTTAGACGCGGAAATTGCCGGGCGTCCTTTCGATTCCGCCAGTTTGCTCAGGCTGGCGCGAGTGGATTGCAACCGATCTTCGAACACGTCCATCAACGCCGTTACGCGAACTTCGGTGTTGTTCAGAAATTCTCCGCCATCGTAATTGCCGCGGCCTCCGCAACCGATGATGCCTAATCCCAATGACGAATTGGCCACCGAACCAAATGCCGTTTGCGGCGAAACGATCAATAACCCTGCGCCTGCGACCGCGCCGGTTTTGACAAAATTGCGTCTGGATACTGATTTCTCTGCCATGGTTTTGAGTCCTCCAAAGTTTTGTTGGTGTTTAAAAATGCGGCTTACACGCCGGTGATTTCTTTTAGCAGTTTGAAGAGTGTCTGCTTGCGTCCAGTATTGATTCCTAAATCGTGAGTACGATTGTCTCACTCGTCGGTGATTTCGACCAGCAAGTTACGCAATCTTTGGCCAGTGGCCGGTTCCGAGCTTGCACGGATCAAATCTCTTACCAGCCAATGGCACAACCGTCTTTGCGCGGATCGGAACCAGCGAACAACGCGCCGGTTTTCGGATCAATCAGAATGGCTTGATAGCCGCCAAACATTCCCGGAGCCATGGTCAGTTTATGGCCTTTGGCTTCCAGAGCTTTGCGCACGTCGCTGCCGATGGCGGATTCCAATGCCAGGCCACTTTCAAAATGCCGGAAGCGCGCTTGTTCGCCAGCCTGTTGCACGTCCATCCCGAAATCAATCAGGTTCAGTAACACCTGCGCGTGGCCTTGCGCCTGCATATCGCCGCCCATCAACCCAAAGGTCAGCCACGGATTGCCATCGCGAAAGACCATCGCCGGAATCAAGGTGTGAAACGGACGTTTGCCGCCTTCCAGTTTGTTGGGGTTGTT
>ERZ650309.1303-NODE-1303-length-11723-cov-10.352588_pt1 | contig 11723 bp, 11 predicted proteins | sample MGYA00376245_ERZ650309 | MGnify/ENA primary metagenome ERZ650309 (study PRJEB26733, sample SAMN07839294) | wastewater metagenome | biome: urban; feature: wastewater treatment plant; material: waste water | place: USA: North Carolina | collected 2016-04-26 ...
ACGAATGGCGTAACGATGGCCACACTGTCTCCTCCTGAGACTCAGCGAAGTTGAAGTGTTTGTGAAGATGCAATCTCCCCGCGGCTAGACGGAAAGACCCCATGAACCTTTACTGTAGCTTTGCATTGGACTTTGACGGGACTTGTGTAGGATAGGTGGGAGGCGATGAGACCGGGACGCTAGTTCCGGTGGAGCCGTCCTTGAAATACCACCCTGGTGTCGTTGAGGTTCTAACCTAGGTCCATCATCTGGATCGGGGACCGTGCATGGTAGGCAGTTTGACTGGGGCGGTCTCCTCCCAAAAGGTAACGGAGGAGTACGAAGGTCTTCTAGGTACGGTCGGACATCGTACTGATAGTGCAATGGCAAAAGAAGGCTTGACTGCGAGACCGACAAGTCGAGCAGGTGCGAAAGCAGGTCATAGTGATCCGGTGGTTCTGTATGGAAGGGCCATCGCTCAACGGATAAAAGGTACTCTGGGGATAACAGGCTGATTCCGCCCAAGAGTTCACATCGACGGCGGAGTTTGGCACCTCGATGTCGGCTCATCACATCCTGGGGCTGTAGCCGGTCCCAAGGGTATGGCTGTTCGCCATTTAAAGTGGTACGTGAGCTGGGTTTAAAACGTCGTGAGACAGTTTGGTCCCTATCTGCCGTGGGCGCTGGATATTTGAGGGGGCCTGCTCCTAGTACGAGAGGACCGGAGTGGACGAATCTCTGGTGTACCGGTTGTGACGCCAGTCGCATCGCCGGGTAGCTAAATTCGGAAGAGATAACCGCTGAAAGCATCTAAGCGGGAAACTCGCCTCAAGATGAGATATCCCTGGGAACTCGATTCCCCTGAAGGGTCGTTGAAGACCACGACGTTGATAGGCTGGGTGTGGAAGCGCAGTAATGCGTTAAGCTAACCAGTACTAATTGCCCGTGAGGCTTGATCCTATAACCTTGCCGAAAAGACCTCGGCGAACACGCGCGCAATCGCACATTACCCAACACAACAACACTTCTTCTTCACTTTGGCGCCTCAACCGCGCGACAAGTTACAGTCTGACGACCATAGCGTCTTGGAACCACTCCTTCCCATCCCGAACAGGACCGTGAAACGAGACCGCGCCAATGATAGTGCACACTCGTGCGTGAAAGTAGGTCATCGTCAGACTAACCCATCAAACCCCCTGCGCAATTCAACGCGACAGGGGGTTTCTCATTTAAAAACAAATCGAAAACCCCCACTCAACCCATCTGGACCGGGTACCTCATCGCGCAGCTGCGTCTGCACGATTCCAACGTAACCTTACGGATATCTCACCCTTGAGGTCTCCGCGGAAATTAGATCACTACACAGTGTCGAACTTGGAGGCAAGTGTCTACGGCGGGAAGGGTTACGGGAAGAACGCTGGGGATTTACCGCTTACCCATCCTCAAGTACGACAGATAGTCTAAGTGAATGATCCCTCGCTTCAATATGTGAGGGCGGGGGCACCTTTTCTAAGGCGCGACGCACCATCTTCAAGGCGATGGTATCAATTTCTGCCTTACCGCTTGTCGTATTCAAGGAAACTGTCGGTGAGTTGAAAGATCCGACGAAACGAATATCAACCACTACGATGCCCCGTAACTCTGATCTCAAATCACCATCTGGAAGTGGGGCAAACTCAAGCGTTGCCAGAGCTAATGCATATTTGTAAGCCGCAAGTTCACGCTGAACGTCTGAAACAGCTGCAGCATCATTAGCTGACGTAGCTACCGGAACATGCAGACTCTGCTCCTTCGCCCCAAGCTGTGCCGAAACAGCGTTGGAACGCCGGCTTTTAATCACTCCACCAATCACGGGCCTGACCGGATGGTCAATCTCTTTCAGGCCGGATGGGCGTCGCTCGCCGGAATCCCTGGAAACCTTTTCGCCGTTAGCTGAGACGCCTTGCGGAACAGCGCTAGACACAATCCGAACCTGAAGGGGCTCCCTCATTACGATCGGCATTGTTGACCTCTGCACAGGCCAAAACACAAGCAAGTGCACACACAGGGACGCCACCAAGAATCGAATCAAGTCTTTCCAAGCCATATGAAAATATGGAGAGAAAATGCATTATGCGTAATCAAAAAGATTATATTGCATAGAAGCAATGTGCTTTAGACTGGATGGCAAGGCAAATGCAGGAAGATCATCGTCATTTTTCAACAACCTGCTTCAACGCGGACACTCGGCAATCGGTAACTCCGCAGGGTTAAAGTCAAATCTGGTGTATTCAATGCAATGAGCATTGGTTGAGTCATGCGGCGAGCGGTTGCTGATGGTCGTCATCGTTGATTGCCGGAAGGCCGTCCTCGAAGACGGTGCCGGTGAGAAAATCGTCGATGCACTCGACACCGCGAATGCGGCGCCATGACTTCTGTGCTTCCTGGACGAGCTTGAACGCCAGACCCAGGATAGTGCTGCACGAGACGCAGTTCTTCGTGCGTGTCGCGCGGTGGCGCACGGTGGCAAACGTCGATTCGATCAGGTTCGTCGTTCGCAGGTGTATCCAGTGCTCGCCAGAAAAGTCGTAGAACGCGAGCAGCGCGTCGCGATCGCGCGCGAGCTTTTCGACCGCCTTCGGATATTCGGCGCGGTAGGTCTTCAGGAAGTCATCGAACGCGACCACCACCTGCGCGCGGGTCGGTACCATCCAGATTTCATGCAGCCCGGACTTGGTCTTTGCATGCAGCGACTTGGGCAGCGCGTTGAGTACGTTGGCCGTCTTGCGCACCCAGCAGCGCTGGCGGCGCGTTTTGGGAAAAACTTCGTCGAGCGCAGCCCAGAAGCCGAGCGCGCCGCCGACATCCGCGGCGAGCGGCGCACGAACGGCGGCACCAGCGCCGAGTTGAACTTCACACCGGCACCCGAGCGGTCACGTACCTTCGGCACCTTGACCTCGACGTTGCCGACCGACGTCAGCACCTCGCGTGCCGGCAGGTAACCATTGAGAACGACCGCCCGCAGCCCTTGCAGCGTCTTCACGTTTCCATACTCCACCAGCAATTCGTGCCCCTCGACCTCGATCGCTTTCTGGATCAGCTCCCGCGCTCGGCGCCGGATCAGATCCTCCAGCGTCAGTCCCATCTCCGATTGCTCGGCTTTTCCCTTCTTCGTGTCCTTCAGCGTGGCGTGCCCTCGTTGGTTGCTGAAAATCGTTCTCGACAAACCATTGTCAGCAGAGCCACACCGCCTATTCAACCGCTCGCCGACCGGCAACGGGAATACACCACTTTCGACTTTAGCCCCACAAGGCGCTTGCGCAAGCGATTGAGTGTGAAGGGTTTTCGTGTCGTGGAATGTTGTTTGAGAATGCGGAGGTGCCGAGGGCATGTAAATGCAATGGCGCTGGATGAAGGGTTGGGCCGACACGGACGGAGGCGTTGGTGAGACGAGCCCGGATTATCCCCTGTCCGGCCCGGGATTTCAGCGGCTGCGACTCTCCAGGAAGGTTCGTATCGTCCAGATGGCGGCGGGAGTCAGCACCTCCTTCCAGGCCGGCATGTGCACCACGCCGACACGGGTCTTGCCTTCCTGGACGGACTTCAGGAAGAAGTCGTCCTGGTCCAGGATGCACATCTGGCGGATCACCGGATCGGCGATGCGCGGGCACGACCGATCCATCTTGAGCAGATCGGGGCCGACTTGCCCCTTGTTGACCGCGTCAACGCCATGGCAACGGGAGCAGGCCTGGTTGAAGGCCATGCGACCGATTTCGGCTGCCCGGGCATTGCCCCGGTAGGGGTTGCCCTCGGGCGCGTTGGCAGCAATGGGCGGGAGGCCGGAGGTGTCGACCACGACGTTCGGATCGGCGATTTCGCCGGCAAGGACGGATCCACTCAGGATCAGCAGTGCGGCGCTCAGGCGGAGGAGGAAGCGGGGAGCCATGGGGGTCACCAGTCGGTGGGGCAGCCGGTGCAGCCCTCGAAGGACGAGTCGGGGAAGATGGTGTAGCGCAGCAAGGCACCTTCCAGATTGGCGTTACGCAAGTTGGTGGCGTTGAACTTGGTTTCCTGCAGGTTGGCGTTGGTCAGGCGGGCACCGACGAACCATGCAAAGGGCGTGCGCGCAGCCTCCAGGTTGGCCACCGTGAGGTCGGCACCGGTGAAGTCCGTTCGCATCAGCTTGGCGAACTCCAGGTCGGTGCCGATCAATCTGGCTTTGCGGAAGGAGGCGCCAGGTGCATTGACCTTTGCCATGCGGGCACCACTCAGGTCTGCCCCGTCGAAGATGGCACCAGCAAGATTTGCTGAACGCAGGTCGGCCCGGGCCAGATTGGCGCCGGTGAAGTCCACGCCGGCCAGGTCAAGGGCCGAGAGATCCTTGTGGCGCAGGTCGGCGCCCCGGCAGCGGGCGTGGGGCCACATGCCGCAGGTGCCGTAGACCTGGGGCTCGGCAGGGTTGCCGGCAGCAGAGACGGGCAGGTTTGCGATGCTCAGCCCCGCAAGCAGGGCTGACAGCATTGGACGAAGCATGGGGAAGCTCCCTGTGGGGGTCGATTCAACCGCCCGTTGTGTTCGGCGGTCGAACGGATTCGACCCCCCGGGTGGCATTTGTGCAAGGAGAAAAACCCGGGCCGGCCGGAGGCGTTCCGGCCCGGGGCAGCCCTGATCAGCGCGCGATCTTGGGCAGCTTGAAGGCCCAGAAGGACGAGCCCTGGGTGACCTGCTTGGTCAGATCGGCCATGTCGCCGCCCCACAGGGGCACAGCGCCGCCGTAACCGGAGGACATGCCGACGTACTGCTCGCCATCCATTTCCCAGGTGATGGGCACGGACACCACGCCGGAGCCGGTCTGGAATTTCCACAGCTCCTTGCCGGTCTTCGCGTCGAAGGCCTTCACGTAGCCGTCAGACGTACCGGTGAAGAGCAACCCGCCAGCCGTGGTGAGGGTCCCAGCCCACAGGGGGAACTTCTCCTTGTGTTCCCACGCGATCTTGCCGCTCTTCGGGTCGATGGCGCGGATGGTGCCCACGTGGTCATCAAACAGGCGCTTGATACGGAAGCCCTGGCCCAGGTAGGCGGAGCCCGCCTTGTAGGTCAGGTGTTCGGTCCAGTAGTCCATGGCCCAGTGGTTGGCCGGGACGTAGAACAGGCCGGTGTCCGGGCTGTAGGACATGGGCATCCAGTTGGTGCCGCCGAGGAAGGGCGGGGAGACGAAGACGCTGTCACCCTTGTCGGCGCCGGCCTTGGCTTCGGGCGGACGGTTGCCGGTTTCAATGGGCTTGCCGGTATTGAGATCGAAACCCTTGGCCCAGGTAATGCCTTCGACGAAGGGCCAGGCACCGATCAGGGAGGTGGGTTTGTTGGGGTAGCCCGCGCCGTTGGACAGCTTTTCCCGGTCGGTCACGAAGAAGAAGCCGTTGCGGTCGGCGTGGGCCGAGGCCTTGACCATCTTGCCGGTCTTCGGATCCTTGTACTCGAACAGCACCACGGAGTTGTTGCCGGAGAAGTCCCAGGCATCGTTGGGGGTGTGCTGGAAGAAGCCCTTCAGTTCACCGGTGCTGGCGTCCACATAGGCCTGACCGGAGGTGAAGAGGCTGTCCCAGTTGCGCGGATCGTCGCCTTCCTTGGTCCGCTTCCAGGTGTTCCACGGGGCCGGGTTGCCGGTGCCGATGACCACCATGTTCTTCTCCAGGTCGAAGCTGGCGGTCTGCCAGGGGGCGCCGCCACCGTGGCTCCAGGCCTCCACCTTCTTGCCGTCCGGGCCTTCCGGCCAGCTGGGGGCCTTGGGGTCGCCGGTGTAGGTGCTGTCCTTGCCATTCAGGCGGCCCATGTGGCCCTCCACCATCGGGCGGGCCCACACTTCCTCGCCGGTCTCGGTGTCGCGGGCAAACAGCCAGCCGACCACGCCGAACTCGTCACCCGAGGAGCCGTGCACCAGCAGAACCTTGCCGCTCTTCTGGTCCTGGATCACGAAGGGCGCGCCGGTCATGGTGTAGCCCACCTTGTGGTCGCCCCACTTTTTGCGCCAAACCACCTTGCCGGTGTCCTTGTTGAGGGCGACGATGCCGGCGTCCAGGGTACCGAAGTAGATCTTGTCGCCGTAGATGGCGGCGCCACGGTTCACCACGTCACAGCAGGGACGGATGTCCTCGGGCAGGCGGGCTTCGTACTCCCACAGGCGCTTGCCGGTGCGGGCATCGATGGCATAGATGCGGGAGTAGGAGGCCGTCACATAGATCACCCCGTCGTGCACCAGGGCCTGGCTTTCCTGGCCGCGCTGCTTCTCGCCGCCGAAGGAGAAGCTCCATGCGGGCACCAGGCCGGCGACGTTCTTGGTGTTGACCGTCTTCAGGGTGCTGTGACGCTGGGCCTTCAGACCGAGGCCGTAGGTGAGCACATCACCCGGGGTCTTGTCGTCGTTCCGGATGTCGTCCCACGTGACCTTGGCGCCCACCGCGTGGGCGGAAGTGCCGAATGCTGCCGCGAGGGCGAAGGCCAGGAGGCCGGGCTTGAGATTGACACGTCTGTTTTTCATGGTGAGTCCTTGTCTCCGGAATGTTGTCGTTCGTCGCTTCCGGACCTGCCCCCCTTGTGGTGCCACGGCCCGGAACGAGGCGCAGTATGGAAGCGCCATCCATGTGTTGTCGTGGGAACGGCTCCCACCGGGGGCAGGAAGTTTTCCCGCCGGTTCCGGGATCTGGCACATGCCTTGCTGATCTGCTCCCATAAATCAAGAACAAGGAGGCGGGCGTGGATCTGCGCTGGAGACTGTTTGGCTACGTGCTTGGCTTTGCCCTGGGCTTGCTCGTGATGGCGGTGGCCTGGGTGGGGCTGGCCCTGCGGGAGGATGTGGCCGAGGAGATGGAGGCCTCGACCCACCTCGTGAATACCATCCTCGCCTTGCGCGCATCCGATGGGCAGGGCAGTGGCGAACTGGAGGCCCTGCTGGCAGGTGGTCAGTTGCGACACGTTGCGCTGTCCGTGGAGCGCTCCAATATGGAGCAGGGTGTTGCGCCACAGGCCGATGGCATCCTCCCGGCCCTGGTGGATCACCTGATGGAAGGGCGCAAGATCCACGAGCGGCGCATTGCCCTGGGTGATCGTGTGCTGGTGATCCGCGCCGATGCTCGGGCGGAGATCCATGAGGTGTTGCGCGATGGCGTGCGCATCATCGCCACGCTGGTCGTCTTCTCCCTTGGGATGGCTGTCGTGGCGTGGCTTGCCGCCCACCGGGCCCTGAAACCGGTGCGGGAGCTGGAGCAGGGGCTTGCCCGCATCGGGCGCAGTGAGGAGAGGATCACGCTGCCGCCATTCCGTCTGCGGGAATTCGCCAGCATCGCCAGCGCCATGGAGCGTCTTTCCGTCGAGCTTGCGGAGACCCGGGCGGCCCGTCAGCAGCTTGCCCGGCAGTTGCTGGAGCTACAGGAAACCGAACGGCGGGAGCTGGCACGGGAGTTGCACGATGAGTTCGGTCAGGCCTTGACGGCCGTCAGTATTTCCGCCGCTTACATCGAGCGCCATGCCGGCCGGGCATCTCCGGACGATCTGGCGGAAAGTGCCCGTGACATACGCAATGAATCCACACGAATGATCGGTCAGGTTCGGACTCTCCTCTCCCAGCTACGCCCCCATGGTCTGGAGGGCTTGCAGATGGTGGATGCCCTCAATGATCTGGTGAGCGGCTGGCGTGGCCGGGCGCCGGACATCGGTATCGAGACTGCGTTTCCATCCACCTTGCCGGCGTTGCCGCCGGCAGCAGGGCTTGCGCTCTACCGGACCCTGCAGGAGTCCCTGACCAATGTGCTGCGTCACAGCGTGGCAAGTCGGGTCTGTCTGTCGCTGCAGCAGGTGGGCAAGGCGGTGGAGCTCACGGTGTGTGACAACGGCGTTGGTCAGGTGGCGGATGTGGTGCGCAAGGCCCGTGGCGGGCTGCTCGGCATGCGGGAGCGGGCCGAGATGGCGGGCGGGCGGTGCTGGCTGGACGAGGCGCCCGGTGGCGGCCTGCGTGTGCATTTGAGCCTGCCCCTGAGCCAGGGACAAGCCTGAGGAGGGCTCGATGACGATCCGGATCCTGTTGGTGGAAGATCACGCGGTGGTTCGTAATGGCTATCGGCGCCTGTTTGACGCGGAAGACGACATGCGCGTTGTAGGAGAGGCGGCGTCCGCTGACGAGGCCTATGCCCGTCTGGTGGAGTACGGTGCCGACCTCGCCATCGTCGATCTGAACCTGCGGGGCAGCAGCGGAATTGATGCGATCCGGCGCATGCTGGCCCGGGAGCCCGGCCTGAGAGTGCTGGTGATCTCCATGCACGACAACCCCAGCTATGTCACCCAGGCCATGCGTGTCGGTGCCCTCGGCTACCTGACCAAGAACAGCGAGCCGGCCGAGTTGCTTGATGCGATCCACGACGTGGCGGCTGGCCGGCGGGTGCTCTCGCCGGATGTGGCCCAGGCCCTGGCGGGGGCTGCCCTTGATGGAGAGGCGCTGTTGTCCCGTCTCACACCGCGGGAGTTCGACGTGCTGCGTCTGGCGGCCAGTGGCGAGTCGCCCTGCGCCATCGCCAGCACGATGCATCTGAGTCAGAAGACCATACACAACCATATGTCCGCCATCCGTCAGAAGCTGGACGCGGACAACGATTTCAAGCTGCTGCGGCTTGCCGCGCGCTACGGACTGATCGACTGGTCGGCGAGCCCGGCGTGACGATGGAGCCCGGATGAACGCCTTTTTTAGTCAAGGAGAAGAAAGATGAACGCCTTACACAAGATCGCCCTGCTGGCCGGTCTGGGCATGGCCGCAACGTCTGCCTGTGCGGCCGCGGACGACGATATGAAGGCTCTGGCTGCGAAGAGCGGCTGCATGACCTGCCATGCCATCGAGCATGGCACGCCCGGCCCCAATGGCATGGCCCCCATCGGCCCCGCCTGGCAGGACGTGGCCAAGATGTACAAGGGCAAGCCGGGTGCCGACGCGTTCCTGACCCGCGTGGTGCTGGAAGGCTCCAACCCCTATGGCAGCCACTGGAAGGACCAGGTCAGCGGCATGGCCATGCCCCCCAACAAGGTGGCCATCAAGGAAGCCGACGCCAAGAAGCTGGTGAAGTGGATCCTGACGCTGGCCCCCAAGTAAGGGTGTGAAGCGCGCGGCGGTGGCCGCGAAGGATTGCATGTTGTGAAGAACCCCGTTCGTCCCCCCGTCGGGGTTTTTCCTTTTTGGCGCCTACATCAGGCTGCCGATCTCCTCGAAGTGGGCATCGGCCAGGGTGTTGCCGGGGGTAAACACGAGCTGCAGGATGAGGTCTGTGTGGCCGCCGAACCAGGTCTTTGACAGGGGGATCTTGCCGAAGACGCAAGGCCCGCCCCGGGGACGGAGCTGGGAGATGTTGGGGCTGCGCTCGACCAGCGCCTGGCATTCCGCTTCGGTCTTCACCGAAAAGGTGGTGCCGCGGGCAGTGAGCCGTCTGCTGGCGTCTTCAAGTGTCATTCCCGGCTGGAACTCGGCCTGCATCTCCGCAGGCAGGGGGCTGGGCGCCGGGGCGCAGGCGGACACGGTGAGAAGGATGGCGCTGGTGAAAAGGGCGCGTGGTTTCAAAGGATGCTTTCGTGAAGGGCGATCTGGAGGCGAGTATCCCACAGGGGACGGCGTCCGGCACCCGGGGGGGGCGTCACCGGATCCGAATCCCCTCAAAGCGGGTGCAGGCGGCTTGACCGCGCATATATGGATGGCAAGTGTTGCGAAGGGCGATCAGTGCTTGTAAGTGAAGCTGCCCCGCGACCCGGTTTCGTCACGCGCCCTCAGGGGGCGGCGTGCTGGCGCAGTTTGCGGTAGAGGGTTGTGCGGGTGATGCCCAGCTCGCGGGCGGCGGCGGAGATGTTCCCCTTGTGCCTGGCCACCGTGTCGCCCACCAGACGACCCTCGGCCGCCCGCAGGCTCTGGGCGGCCGGTGCGGGCGATGTGAGCTCGGGGTCGTCCGTGAGCTCCTGGGGCAGATGCTCCGGCGTCAGGGTGTCTTCGTCGGGGGCCAGCATGGCGGCGGCGAGGCGCAGGGCGTTACGTAGCTGGCGGATGTTGCCCGGCCACGGGTGGCGGCGGATCAGGTCGAGGGACGAGGCCGAGAGACGGATTGGCCGTCCCGGCGATTCGTCGTGGAGCAGGCGCCGCGCCAGTGCTTCGATGTCGCTGCGCTCACGCAGGGCCGGCAGTGACAGGCTCATCGCCGAGAGGCGGAAATACAGGTCAGGACGGAATTCGCCACGTTCGCACAGTGCTTTCAGGGATCGGTGGCTGGCGCATACGAGGGACAGGTCGATGGCTTCCTCCGAGCCGCCCCCCAGCGGCGTGACCCGGCGGCTTTCGAGGACGCGCAGGAGCACGGCCTGCAGCTTCAGGGGCATGTCGCCGATTTCATCCAGGAAGAGGGTTCCCCCGTGGGCCTCCCGCAGCTTGCCCTTGGCGCCTTCGCTGCGGGCGCTGGTATAGGCTCCCGGGGTGTAGCCGAACAGCTCGGCCTCGATCAGGTTGGCCGGGATGGCGGCGCAGTTGATGGCCACGAAGGGGCCATTGCGGCGGGGGCCGCTCTGGTGGAAGGCCTGGGCGAACACCTCCTTGCCGGTCCCTGTCTCACCCTGCACGAGGAGGGGAATGTCGCGACCGAGAATGCGCCGGGCACGCCGGATGGCGTACGTCAGTGCCTTGTCACCCAGATCCAGGTCGTCCAGGGTGGGCAGGGGCCGGGCCGGGTGTGCCGGACGACTGTCTCGCGATCCGGCGATGTTCCTCACGCGCTGCAGATTGCTCACCAGCACGCAGGCGACGAACTCCCGACCGAGGTGACTGCGCAGGGTCGTGGGGTGCGCGCTGCTCTGGAGGGCATGTTCGAGCAAGGCATTCCAGCGCGTCTCGAAGATCTCCCAGAAGGGGGGCCGCAGGATGCGCGTGTCGCTCAGGCCCAGAAGGCGTTCTGCGCGCCGGTTGCAGGCCAGGAAGGCGCCCCCTTCGTCGAATACGGCAAGGCCTTCGAGGGGAGAGGCCAGGGCCTCGGGCTGGTGGTGGAAGCGGATCACGACGGCGGCGTCGGCCACGGTCTCGATCAGGCGATTCTCGATGATCTCCGCGGTGGTCTGCAGCAGCGCCTGGGCATGCACCTGGGTGAGGCGCGCACTGGTGGACACGTCCAGGATGCCCAGAACCCCCCCGTCGGCGCATGTATGGGGGTGGCTACACAGGTCAGGAACTTGTTGCGGTCCAGATAGTGCTCCTCGCCGATCACAGCGACGGGGCGCTGCTCGGCCAGGGCCGTGCCGATGGCGTTGGTTCCCATGGCCGCCTCGGACCAGGAGTAGCCCGGCTTCAATGCAATGCGGGCTGCGCGCTCCAGAAAATCGGCGTCACCCACCGAACGCAGGATGGTGCCGGAGTCGTCGGCCAGGAGGATGGTGGATGAGCTGCGGGCGATCTGCTGGTGCAGATGCTCCATGATGGGTTGAGCGTAAGTGACCAGACGGGCATTGGCCTCAAGACGGTCTGACAGGGCCGCGGTGCGGCTGCGCTCGTCGGGCTGGCGCTCATCGGGCCGCAGTCCGCTGGCGGCGCAACGTTCCCAGGAGCGCCGGATGGTATCCACGGGGAGATTGATAAGGTGCTGGTCGATCGGGCTCACGCTCCCATGACAGCAGGAAGCATGCCTGTCATGCAGGGCCGCATGTCCCCCCCAAACCCATCGGGCAGGTGCGCTGGAGTGACTGATTTCATTCAATTTTAT
>ERZ650309.1304-NODE-1304-length-11713-cov-4.366701_pt1 | contig 11713 bp, 6 predicted proteins | sample MGYA00376245_ERZ650309 | MGnify/ENA primary metagenome ERZ650309 (study PRJEB26733, sample SAMN07839294) | wastewater metagenome | biome: urban; feature: wastewater treatment plant; material: waste water | place: USA: North Carolina | collected 2016-04-26 ...
TTGAGGTAGAGGTAAGGTCGAGCAATGCACTTGCATCAGGGGTCGCGTTGTTGATGCCTACATTTTGTCCGAATGAAGCCGCAGAAATCAACAGCATGGCCCATACCATGACTATGACTATAAGGGTTGGGATTTTATTGTTTTCTTTTAATAACTGGAACATGGCGCAGATTTTCAGCAATGTTACGGCGCCAAAACAGCGAAGGCTACAGAACCTTATCATATGGATCAGGTCATTATCCAATGGGCATCCCATTACCGTTTGATCAGTCCGGGTACCGTTTGATAAATGGTATGTAAATACGCCCCGTTGAATTTACCCTGAATTGAAATTCGTTCCGTAAAAGACCTATTTTTGTTTGGAAATCAATGCTGCCGAATGTATTTGTATTCCCTGCCAAAGGCTCTTAAAAGCTCTCTCCTCATTTTATTATTGGTGCTGACCATTGGAAAGGTCAACGCTCAATCTGATCAATTCCGGTTTCAGCATTATAGTAGCGAAAACGGACTTATTCAAAATACGGTTTATGATATCTGTCAGGATAAATACGGATTCATATGGCTATCGACTAAAAATGGGGTTTGCAGGTACGATGGCTATGAAACGAAGGTCTACAAACCCAGCTCCTTCACCAAAACCGAAGTGGTAGATCTGTCACAATGCATAGAAATCGACACAGATGGCAAGATTGTTTTTGGCACAGGAGCAGGCATATTTTTCATTAGTCCGGAAAAAGATTCCATCACCCGCAGAGTAAGTTTCGCCAGCATCAATTATGATGATATTTTCGTAAACAACATCTTTGCTATTTGTCCCGAAAAAAACATCCTTTGGATCGGTACCGGCAATGGGCTCATTCGCTTCGACAAAATAACAGGGAAAGTAAAATACTTTAATTCAGAAGCGCTGATTCCCGGATGGAAATCAAAACGTTGCTGGATAAAATCAATAATAAAAAACGATTCCGGGTCCATTTATATAGCCACTCAAAAAGGATTGGTTGAAATGAATACCACCACTTTTAAAACAAATGTTTACAGTCGCGCCGGAACAGGAAAGTACTTCATAGACAATGACTATTTTTCGTCACTATCTTTTGATAAGGAAGGCCGGCTATGGTCAGGATCACTTCGACAAGGGGTGTTTTGTATGGATCTGCAATCTGGAATATACCGCAACTTAAATTTTACGGGACTGACTGATTCGGCAGAAGAGTTTAATGAAATAAAAAGAATTATTGTCGACAAAGAAGGCTTTGTTTGGGCAGGCACTCAGTATACCGGACTTGCAAGAATCAATAGCCGTGACTTTTCAATACAACGTATCAAGCACAATATTTTAGTGCCTAACGGATTATCAAGTGACCTGATCAGTGCGTTGTATGAAGATCGAAATGGCATCTTGTGGATAGGCACCTATGACAACGGTGTGAACCGCACCAATCTGAAAGGCACCAGATTTGTTAATATTCCTTATGCTTCCCCCGATAGTTTGTGCTTTAATATCAAAGCCGTTGATTGCTTTGGCGAACAAAACGATGAATTTGTTTGGGTTGGAACCATGAAGGGACTTTACCGGTTCAATCAAAAAACATACACATGCAATACATTTGAAAGTATTACCGAAAACAAAATAAAACTCCCTCATCATTCCGTGGCTGGTGTGGCATTTAGAAATGAAAATGAAATGTGGGTCGCAACCAGATCAGAAGTTTTATCTAAAGTGAATCTGGCCGAGAACACAGTAAAATACTATGCACCCGATACTACCAATCCACTTTTAAAAGGAATTAATGATCTCAAAATGATTTTTAAATCGGGGAAGGGAGAATTGTATTTTTCTTTTGACAACCGAATTATGAAGTATGATCCACAATCTGATCAACTCAAACTGGTCCTTGACCGCGACAGCATTTTACTCGGCCTTACAAGAATTACAAGGTTTTTCGTTGATAGCGAAAACAGATTGTTCATCTTTTGCGATTATAATGGTGTATTCATATTCGACCAGGCCACAAACCGCATCTCTAAACTCGAGTCACCGGAACCGGAAATATACAAACTCTCTCAGTTCGTTTCTATCAAACAACTGCAAAATGGGAATTATATATTATCAGACTATTCCGGTTTTTACGAACTCGATAAATCATTGAATTTTCATAAACACTATTCAACCAATGAAGGCTTGTGTGAAAACAAAATTACCAACCAGGAGCCTGATCGCTTTGGCAGCGTTTGGTTTTCAACATTCAATGGTCTCTCAAGATTTGATACATTGACTAAAAAAATAACTAATTATTTTATTCAGGATGGTCTTGCAGAAAATGAATTCCGGGAATCAAAATCGATGCAGACTAAAAAAGGAATGATTTATTTCGCCAATAATCGAGGCTTCACCTTTTTTGAGCCGGGCGCCAAACCTGATACCGGAATAACCCAACAGGTCTTTTTTACAAGCTTCAAAATTTTCGGAAATGAAGTAACCTTTTCAAAAAATCTGAATGATCTTAAAGCAATATCTATTCCCGCCGGTAATAATTTTTTCACGATTTCCTTTGCTTCACTGGGCTACCAGACTTTGCACCGTCCGGTTTTTTACTACATGCTTGAAGGCGTCGATAAATCATGGATTGAAGCCGGAATGAATCAACATTCCGCTCATTATACGAATATTGATGGGGGGAAATATTTATTCAAAGTGAAAGGCGCAGGCGATTCTGCACCTGTAAAGCAACTCACCATTGAAGTCGGAACAGTATTTTACAAAACGTGGTGGTTCCGTCTGCTATTGGTTGGAACACTACTTGCTTTGATTTATTTGTTGATAAGGTTCCGCGAAAAAAATATCCTGAAGAATGAATCAGAAAAAACCATAGAGTATTTTGCCAACTCTTTCTATGGAAGGAATTCGGTTGATGAGATCTTATGGGATGTTTGCCGGAATTGCATTTCGCGACTTGGTTTTGAAGATGCTGTCGTTTACCTGTTAGACGAAAAAAGAAATATGTTGGTCCAAAAAGCAGCATACGGACCCAAAAACCCTAAAGATTTCGAAATTTCGCACCCGCTGGAGATACCGGTCGGTAAAGGTATAGTTGGAACAGTTGCTCAAACCGGTAAACCGGAAATCATTTCCGATACTCTTCGTGATCCTCGATACATTGCTGACGACGACTGCAGAATGAGTGAATTATCAGTTCCAATCGTATATGAGGGTAAAGTCATAGGTGTTATCGATTCTGAACACTCTCAAAGAAACTTTTTTACCCGGGAACACCTTCGGCTATTGTCGACCATAGCTTCAATTTGTTCCACCAAAATTGCCAAGGCCCAGTTAGATCAGGAGGCGAGCGATCGTGAGCGATTGTTGCTTGAGGTTGGCAAAAAAGTTGCCGAAACCCGGTTGATGGCTTTGAGGGCACAGATGAATCCGCATTTCATATTTAACTCTCTCAATTCTATTCAGGAATGTGTTGTCAGTGGCAAGTTTGAAGAGGCACAGAAATATCTGATTCGTTTCAGTAAATTGCTCAGAATGGTAATCGACCACAGTGAGCAGAATACCATATCACTTGACCAGGAACTGGAGTTTTTAAATATTTATCTTGAGCTTGAATCTTTACGTTTCGGTAAAAGCTTTGAATATAACATTCATGTTGACGGCGATATTGATCCGGAAGAGTTTTCCCTTCCATCACTGATAGTTCAGCCATTTATTGAAAATGCCATCTGGCACGGTTTACTTCATAAAGAAGGTAAACGCCTGCTCAACATTTCCTTCCGAATTGAAAAAGATGAATACCTAATATTTATTGTGGAAGACAATGGAATCGGACGTGAAAAAGCTGCACAAATAAAATCCGGAAAATTCATGACCAATGGTTTTCAAAGCAAAGGCATGAAAATAACTCAAGAGCGTATAGAATTAGTAAAATTGCAAACAAAATTCAGACCCGAAATAGAATTTGTTGATTTGAAAAATGATGCAGGTATTGCGTGTGGAACAAGAGTAATTGTAACACTTCCTCTGGATGAACAAAATACCTGATCAGAATTAAAATATGCTAAGTAATTATGATTCACGCACTCATAGTTGATGATGAAGAAAAAGCCGGACGAATACTGACCGCCTTATTGGAAAAAAACTGTCCGGAAGTTAAAATCATCAAAATTGTCCAGAATGCCATGGATGCCTACTTCTATATAAAAGAACAACATCCTGACCTGGTTTTTTTGGATATACAAATGCCATTTATGGATGGCTTTGATTTGTTGAATAAGTTGGGAGAAATAAATTTTGAGGTGATCTTCACTACCGCCTTTAATCAGTATGCAATTCAGGCAATACGATTCAGCGCTCTCGACTACCTTCTTAAGCCTATAGATGAAATCGAACTGACAAATGCAGTTCAGCGTTTTCAAAGCAACAGAAAAAATTCGGAACAAACCGGCCTGCAGTATCGAAATCTGGTTCATAACCTGACTGTTCAAAACAATGATGAATTTACTTTAGCCATCAATGGAAATACCGGGATGCAATTCATCAAAATCAGTGAAATTATTCGTCTCGAAGGCGATCGTAATTATTCACTTTTTTATTTGAGTGGCAATCGTAAGCATCTCTCTTCGAAAACACTTAAAGAATATGAAGAGATTTTATCCGACAAAGGATTTCTCAGAATACACAAATCCCACCTGGTTAACAGCAGCTTTGTTGAACTGCTAACACCAGATGGGATCGTTGTAATGAAGGACAAATCAGAAGTAGAAGTATCCAGAAGAAGATTACCCGATATCAGAAAGGCTCTGATAAATTAATGTGCTTTTTATTCTTCATAAGTGATGAGTACTCTTACTGGCTTGCTCAATAAATTGCCTGAATTGGCTGATTTCAGAGTTACCGAAATCTGAGAAGTAGTCACCTGATAGTGATATTCATCGCCTGCAATTGTTGTGTTGCCCGGAGGAATCAGGTTAGTTGCAGTTTTTTCAACCAATACAGATACTGATAGGATTTTAGTGATATTCAATCCGTGAGGAATACTTACTGCACCGCCCTGGAAAGTACTCGTGGTTCCTGTTAGTTTAATCATTTTAACACCGGGAGCATTGGAGCCAAGTTTTGTAAAACCATTTACTTCCAAATCAGTAGTTGGCGCGTTGGTTCCGATACCAACGTTTCCGGTTGCATCTATGCGCATTCTTTCTACATCAGCAGTTGTGAATACAAATGGTATTGCAGTGATACTTCCTGCAAAAACCCTGTTTGCATAATTTGCAGAGGAAGCATTACCACTTCCAAACTGTCCGGTAGCAACATTGAGGTCGTTTCTGAAATGAATTCCACTGTTACCCGCTGCCATGGTGTTCTGAACAATCATTGGTATGGTAGCGCCAGAGTTGGCAGCAAGGTGAAAACGGGTTGCCGGAGTAGTTGTTCCTATACCAACATTAACAGCGTTTACACCTGTTCCACCCAATACCATGCTGTTATTTGCTGCCACTGTTGCATTGTTTCCGATTGCAGTAGCATTGGTTAAGGATGTACCAACCTGAGCATTTAAACCAATTGCGATATTGTCGCTTCCATTAACATTTGCACTACCTGCTCCCTGACCTAAAAATGTATTGTTGTTTCCGATAGTAGTATTAAATCCTGAGTATTGTCCGATGAATGTATTGTTGTTACCTGCAGTGGCAGTTCGTCCCGCAATTTCTCCAACATATGTATTTCCGACACCGGTTGTATTATTGAATCCTGCATCACGACCAAAGAAAGAGTTGTCGGTTCCGGTGGTATTGTTTGCCCCTGCATATCCACCAAAGAAAGCATTCTCGAACCCTGTTGTGTTGGCTGCACCTGAATTGGTTCCTGCAAATGCATTGTTGTAACCTGTACTGTTAGCAGCTCCCGAGTTGATTCCTAAAAAGGTATTCATCGCTCCTGTAGTATTTGCATAACCTGCATGCGTACCAATCATGGTGTTGTCACTTGCTGTATTGTTATATCCTGCTTCAAACCCTATCATCACATTAGAATGACCTACTGTATTCATCTTTAAAGCATCTACACCTATAGCGGTGTTCCATGAACCTGTAGTATTTGCATTTCCTGCAACTGAACCTATAAATGTGTTCCTGTGACCAGTTGTATTGTTGTATCCTGTATAGGCACCCTCCATTGTATTGTAGGAGCCTGTGGTATTATTTAATCCAGCCTGATGTCCACTCAACAGATTATTGAACCCGGTAGTATTGTATGCACCTGCCTGCAATCCCAAAAACGTGTTATTGGTCGCTGTTGTTTGGGTCCAGCCGGCCTGAAATCCAAACATGGTGTTGTTCGACCCTGTTGTATTTGATCTGCCTGCTTCATGTCCCATAAAAGTATTGTTGTTCGCTGTAGTATTACTTACTCCGGCTCCGGTTCCAAAGAAATTATTTGCTGAACCTGTAGTGTTATAGTATCCTGCATTTGTACCAAACGCATTGTTGACGCCTCCTGTAGTGTTCGAAATTAAAGCATTAACTCCAAAAGCATTGTTATTTTCTCCTGTTGTATTTGCATGTAAAGAATAAGCACCAAATGCAGCATTGTAATTTGCTGTGGTATTATTCAACAGTGAATAATACCCTGCAGAAGTATTCATTGAACCCGTAGTGTTTTTCTGGAGGCCACCACCACCTAAAGCAGTATTGCGATATCCGGTAGTGTTTGAGCTCATCGCTCCGATTCCGAAGGCTGAATTACTGTATCCTGATGTGTTACCAGCTAAAGCATTTGTACCCACTGCAGTGTTCCAGTCGCTGTTAGCGTTTTTTAAAGCATTTTTACCTACAGCTACATTTGTGGCTCCGCCAAGGTTGCCAAAACCTGCGCTATCACCAATGAAAGTGTTGGAATAACCTGTTGTATTGAGTGCGCCTGAATTCGTTCCGGTGAATAAATTGCCACTCCCTTTCACCGACAATACACGCTTGTTTCCAATTCGGTAATTGCTGTCCAATTCAACATTAATGTTTCCATTCACATCAAGTTTTTGCGCCGGATTATTATTTCCGATGCCAACCAATTGATTTGTCTTTACCCGTATTGCTTCAGTGTTATTGGTGCGCACACTTAAATCCTGGTTATCGGTGGTACCTAAAAAATTTACTGCCGGAGTGGTTCCTGAATTTCCTCCTAAACTCCAGCTCGATTTGTCACTTGCAAGATACATCCAAACCGCACCATCATAATAATAAAAACCCGGCACGCCATCTGTTTGGTAAACCAACATACCCTTTGCTGTATTGTCTGCAATAGGAAACATGGCATTTCTTTGTACCTGCGTCATGCGAGGTGCCAGCAGTCCCTTGTCTCCGGAAGTTAAATCAAGTAATGATTTAGAATGAGGTGTTGAATTGTTGATACCAACATTCTGCGCCTCAACATTTGCAACAACGGAAATTAACATTCCGAATATCACAAATAAAGTAATTGAATGTAATTTTTTCATTTTTGTGAAAGGGGTTTTCATTTTTATTTTTTTTATGGTTTTTCTTTAGATTAAATGTTTTGGCGATGTGCCTTTGATTATGATGGCTCAAAACTACTTCCATATAATAAGGTGCCCCCTTTCAATTTAGCAGGATGCAGGAAATGTTAGCCGTTTGCAGACTTTGTTAGCCGGATGATTTCCCGTTCGGAAGGCTGATTTTGAGCCGAAAAGGCATAAAAAAAGGCCGGCTATGCCGGCCCAAACCTTGAGTGTGTGTGTTTCAGGGCTGTATTTCTAAAGGTGCACTGGTACTGATAGTTACAGTGATCAGGATCAGCATCAGGATCACCAAAAAGAAAACCAGGTCAAAGAATAAATTCTGAATGGATTTAAAGGTTTTACGCATGGATCCGGCATTTTTAGATTACGAATGCAAACGTAATCTCCAAATAGCCACCCCGGCTCAACAAATTAGCCACTAACCAGTTTTATGAGCGGGCAACCAAACCGGTTATCAGGACTTCCATCCCTTCCATATCAATTACTGTGTGCTTCCTGCATCAAATTTGCAATCATACCATAAGTCTGCTTCCAGGCCTCCTCGGTTTCACCGTTCCAGTTGGTTCCCAGACTGTCCTTCAAGGTCTCCAAAAGCACCTCTCCCACCACACCGTAATGCTCATTTCTGGTTCCGTAACCATTGTGGCGGGATGCCAGCTTTCTGATTTCATCTTTCAGATCATCAAAACTACCCAGGCGGTGAACCAGATAGGATATCATAAACATCAATTTCATGGCCTGGTCCCTGGGATCAGATTTAAACATTTGCTGCAATTCAGGGTGTCTTTCAAAAAGGCGGCTGTAAAACGATTCACCCATCTTCAATGAAACAGGGGTGATGGTACTCCATGTTTGCTGTACCAATTCAATTTGTCGGGGGGTCAACATGCTGATAAAATGATCTTAAAATATGATTTAACGCAATTTTTATAGTTGAATCCATGCAATTTAATACCTGCCATTAAAATACGCAAGTCGATTACCCAATTATCCGGAAAAATAAAGGAAATTATCAAAAAAATCCCGATTCAGAATTTCGAGAACATCTCAAAAAACTCCTCTTTCTTTGAACGGGCAATGGTAATTTGAGTATCATCATTCATCAATATATAACCGCCATCTCCCCTGACAAACTTTTTAATTTGGTTCATGTTAATCAGATAGGAATTGTGTACCCTGAAAAAATCCTTACCAGATAAAGTTTCATCAATATCTTTAAGTGTTTTCGCAACCAACACTTTGTTACGGTTACTCATGACAACGTTGGTATAATTACTTTCAGCCTGACAGTACATGATGTCGGCGGTATTCACAAAAATCAATCCATCGCCGGTACTAAGTGCAATCCGTTGCGCTGTCGGATTCAGATTCTTCATATTCTCAAGAAGCAGCCTGAGTTGTTCCTTTTCAAGTGCCGATTTTTTCTCCTCAAGTCGTTTTATAGTTGTTTGCAAATCATCGGGATCGACAGGTTTCAGCAAATAGTTGAGGGCGCTGTAACGAAAAGCCTTAATAGCAAATTTATTGTAAGCAGTAGTGAACACGACTTCAAAAAACAGATGTTCAAATTTCTCAAGCATATCAAAACCATTCATGCGAGGCATTTCGATATCGAGAAATACAACATCAGGACGGTGCTTCATGATCGCCTCAATACCCTGCTCGCCACTGTTACACATAGCCACTACAGTTACAATCGGGCAATAGGTCTTCAAAAGCCATTCGAGCATTTCTACGCAATTCTGCTCATCATCAATTATTATTGCTTTTATCATAACCGCTAATTTACAAAAAAATTACATTATTTGTCATCGTCAACCGGGATTTTAATCTTTACCAGAGTGCCACAGGGTTGCCCGTTTCCATCGGCCAAGTCGATATATTCGATGCTCCCCTGCTGACCATTGTGATTATGAAGCATACTTAATCTGTCAGCAGTAATTTTCAACCCCAGCGATTTCCTGGTAGTGGCCGATTTACTTTTCATCTCCTGAGCCTTCTGTCGTCCAACCCCATCATCTTCAACTTCTACAACCAACATATCCTCGTCACGTTTTACGCGTATTGAAAGTCTGCCGGGCACTTCTTTATGCAGCAATCCGTGCCAGATGGCATTTTCAACAAATGGTTGTATCAGCATTGAAGGTACAAGTATCGTATCTGTAAACACATCCTGATCAACATCTATTTCAAATGAAAATTTGTAATCGAAACGGAGCGCCTCAATTTCAATATAAAGCTTTAGAGCTTCCAGATCCTGTGATAAAGCCACAACGTGTTGTTCGCTGTTATCCAGTATGAGTCGAATCAGTTTTGCAAATTTAGTCAGATATAGCGACGCCGTCTTCTGATCGTTCTTAATAATGTAACGGTTAATACTGTTCAAACAGTTGAATATAAAATGTGGATTCATCTGAGCTCTTAATGCCCTCATTTCAGTTTCCGCCAACTGTTTATTGAAATGCGTCTTGATGGCTTCCGTTTTTTCTATTTCACGAATGCGGTACCTGTATAACAAAAAAATGGCTCCAGAAACTAATAGGATCATAATGATGCTGAAAAGCGGAGTCTTATAGAATGGTGTTTTAATGTGAATTGGTAAACGGGTAACATCACTGAATGTGCCAAACGCATTCATTACTTTTACTTCAAATACGTAATCTCCTCCGGGCAAATGAGAGTAAGATGCATATCCTTTCCTCGGAATTTGCTTCCACTCTTCATCCGACAATCGGTAATAATAAACAATGCCAACAGGATTGAGGAAGTTGATAGTGTTAAATTCAATAGCAAAAAAATTATCCGCAGAGGCTAGTTCAATTCTCTTGTGGTCTGCCAATTCAGCTTCATAGGGAATTTCCCTTTCGCCTACCATGAAATTTGTAATCAGAACCTTACCCGGCTTTTCTAAACGGTCAGCTATTGAAGGGTCGAATTTGTAATAACCGCTGAATGACCCAATAAAAAACTCTCCATTATAATGGTGGTGAATAGAAAGTGATTCGAAGATTGAATACAATCCATTGGTGACATTGTAATTCTTCAATAAACCTGTCTTAGGATCATAAACAGAAAGCCCCTTAATACTTGCAAACCACAATTTGCCGAATTTATCAAAAGCCAAATCGCTAACCAATGCCCCAAGCAATTGCTGATCCTTGATAAAATTTCTTACCTCACCGGGTTTGCATTCCCGATCTATTTTCACCAGTCCTGTAGCGGTCGCTATCCAAACCTGACCCTGCCGATCACATCTTATACAAAAAATCCTGTTGTCGATAAGTGACTTGGGATTTCCCGGTTCATTGACATAGTGTGTAAATTTTCCGGTTTCAGGATCATATTTCGATACACCTTCTGCCTTATATCCGATCCAGATTTTTCCGGATGGATCAACTGCCAGTCCGGTGATGATGTTCGATAATAAACTGTTCTTGTTATTCTGGTGATGGTATAATTGAGAATACGAATCGGTCTTGTAATCATAAATATAAATTCCATGCCGATATGTTGCAATCCAAATTTTCCCATCAGGAGCTTCTGCAAACTCTGCAAAAACAGGTTCTGTTTTGAAACTGGTATCAGGCACAGGTTGCTTTATTTTGCGAAGTGCATTTTTTTCTCTGTCAAAATGATAGAGATGCTCGTATGAACATACCCAAATGTTATTCCGGGAATCTAAAAATAATTCACCCATGAGGTAAATTGAATCTTCAGAAGTTTCGAAGGTGAAATGTTCTTGCTTGCCTGTTGTATCAATTACATTCAGTCCATCGCAATATGTGGTAGCAAAAAACAACTTCCCGGTAATCGGGTCCCTGAGTGATGATGTCACTCCGTAAAAATCACCATTCCCCGAAAAGGTTACAGGCAATTTAGTGAATCTGAACTCAGGCTCTCCCTGTTCAAAAATGTGAAATCCGTTGTTATGCGCAAACCACAAGTCTCCCTTACGGTCAGCATAAATAAGTCCCAAATTGCTTGGAGGCAAATTATTCTTCATAACCACACTCACAGGCAATGGAGTAAACTTATTGGTGATCATATTGAAGACCAAAAGGCCCGTATCAGCACTGGTTATCCACAATTCATATTTACTCTTACGGTGAATAGCAGAAACAATATTTGCTGTACCATTTTCAGGTTTCTTTGGATTCAGATCGGAAGAGCGT
>ERZ650309.1305-NODE-1305-length-11711-cov-5.281743_pt1 | contig 11711 bp, 10 predicted proteins | sample MGYA00376245_ERZ650309 | MGnify/ENA primary metagenome ERZ650309 (study PRJEB26733, sample SAMN07839294) | wastewater metagenome | biome: urban; feature: wastewater treatment plant; material: waste water | place: USA: North Carolina | collected 2016-04-26 ...
CCATTTGGCGAACCAAGCCGGAGCGCAGCAACAATTTGTGGCTGATGACTTCGGCGTCCGAAGGATCTTCACGAAGAGTAGGAATGAAATAAGTTGACCAACGCATAAATTTGATGATTTTGAATTGTGGATAATGAATTTTGGATTTTGACAAGCCGAACGAACGGCCAACTCAAAATCCAAAACCCAAAATCGAGAATTTACTTTTGAGCGATTGCGATGAGTGATAGGCCGCACGGCGGGCCAATCAATTTTTCCAGACGTAAAAGCGGGACGAGTTTATTGGCCAGATTGGCCTGGCCCGCTGGCAGGTAATCGCGTTTGAGAATTCGTCCATTGACCAACCAGGGCAACGCTGCAAGTAAGCTGAAATACTTCGTTTCTCGCACGGCAAAGCCAGCTTTTTTCAGCTTGCCAACCAGTTCGCGCTTGCTGTAGCGACGAAAATGTCCGACGGCCCGGTCAAATTCGCCATACAGAAACTGGTGCGAAGGAACCAGCAATGCCAGCTTTCCACCCGGTTGCAACACGTCGCGCATCTGTTCCAGAGCAAACAGATCGTTTTCAATATGTTCCAGCACGTTCAAGCAAACCACAGTGTCAAAAGGATCAGTGACCATTTGGGGATCAGCCGTGGCCATTAAATCGAACGTGCCCACATTTACGTTTGATTTGTCACCGAACAACCGTTGCAGCTCACTGCGATAGGCGGGAACGACGTCGGTCGCCATGACTTGCCGTCCATCAGCGCACAAAAACTGGGTGATGTTGCCTGTGCCCGAACCAACTTCCAACACACGACGTCCAACCGCGTCCGCGATCTGTTCGTAGAGCCAGAAATTGTATCGGTCAAGCTCGGCAAGCTGATTTAGCGTCGCCGTTAGTGCCAGACTTTCTTGTGCCATATGCAATGTTTGCCTTGTACGTATGCTGAAAAAACGATGGTGGATAATGCCCGCTGCCAAGGATCAAAGTCAAATGTTTGACCCGTTGCGTAATGCCCGCATGCAGATGCGTTCGGCACTGATACCCAAACGAAAGCGCGCAACCTGAAAAATCAAATTGCGCGCTTTTGATGTTTCAATCAATCAACCCTTCAGATGCGCGATCGCGAAGAGCGCGGCCCTTCGTCCAACGTCATCGCCAACGCGACCTTGCGGCCATTGCGCATAACATCGACTTGCACACGGTCGCCGATGTTTTTGCCGTTCAGCACACGGTCGTAATCGTCCCGGTTGGAGATTTTCTGGCCATCCATTCCGACGATGATGTCGCCGCCAATCGGAATCTGGTACCGGCCGTAACGAACGGCCTGAGTTGGCCCTTTTATGCCCGCGCGTTCGGCGGCGCTGCCCGATTCCACCTCGACAACCATCAATCCTTCGCTGACAGGGATTTCAACCGCGCGAATAAACCGTTCGCCCAGATTCGTCAGCGGAATGAAGTTTACTCCCGGCCGGGCTTTCCTGACGCGGCCATATTGTTTGATTTCGCTGATGACGCGTACAGCAGTTTCGACCGGAACAGCAAAACCGATGCCGACGGAACCTCCGGACGGCGAATAGATCATCGTGTTGATGCCAATCAATTGCCCGCGTGAATTCAGCAGCGGGCCACCCGAATTTCCGGGATTGATCGCGGCGTCAGTTTGAATCACGCCTTCGATCAGAGTTTTTGTGATCTCTGAACGGATCGGGCGCGACAGCCCGGAAATGATTCCAGTGGTCAATGTGCGATCAAGTCCGAATGGGTTTCCGATGGCCAAAACCTTTTGCCCAACAAACAAATTCTTTGACGCGCCAAAAGGAACAACGCTCAATTCAGCCGGCGGCGCGCTGATTTGAATCACAGCCAGGTCATTGTCCGGATCAGAGCCTAGAACTTTGGCATCGTAAGTTTTGTTGTTGGAAAGAGTCACTGTCAGTTCTTCAGCATCCTGAACGACGTGAAAATTGGTCAGAATGCGCCCTTCTTTATCCAGAATCGAACCTGAACCGGCGCCTTCTGTCTGGTAAGCGTTGAACCAATCCTGAACGGTGACCTTCGACGTGACGTGAACAACACCAGGGCTGATCGCGGAATACACTTCCTGGTTGTTCTTTTCGTCGGTGGCGACCGAAGGATCGGTCAGCCCTCCAATAGTGGCTGTCGTTTCGACCGCTTTGTCGGTTTTTGCTCCGACCAATCGGCCAAGCCATTCCGAACCGAGACGGTCGTAAAACACCACGGCTCCCGAAGCAAAGACCGCAGTAATTAGCGCCAATACAATCAACTGCTTTGCGGTAATTTGATAGGTTCTCATTTCTGTTTCACTCCTTCTAATCTCTAAGTATTCTGCAAATTCGTTTAAGGACGTCCAAAATTACCCGCGCTCGGCGGAAAAAGTTCCGAAAAAGCCTGCGCGCGCCTGCGAAAAAGCCGTTCAACAGTCGCTTGACCCAATAACAATGTTAAAATTGTAAAGCGCGATCAACAAGTCCCTACGACTAAATACGAATCCATCGGACATTGCTATGATAATTCTCCGCCCAGTCAAAAAATTTATCACCCTCGCCACCATATTTGCGGCGCTGACCTTTTCGGCAGCACCGCACTCTGCGCAATCGCAAAACAAAGAAAACCAAAAAGCTCAAGACCCCGCTACGTTGAGAATCGAAACCGAGCTGGTGCAGGTTGATTTGGTCGTCACGGACAAACAGGGAAAAATTGTCAAAGACCTGAAGCGAGAAGATTTTCAGATTTTTGAAGACGGCAAGCCGCAAACCATCACTCACTTTTCTGTTGGCACTGCGACTCGGCAAGCGACTTGGTTGCGAACTGAGCCAAAGGCACCCAACAAAACCACGTCCGCGATTCCAGCGCCAACTCCGCCAGCAATCAACGCCGGTCGTTATCTGGTGATGGCCGTAGATGACATTCATCTGAAACCCGCCAACCTGATGCTGGCCAAAAAAACGCTGACCAAATTCATTAATCAGCAAATTGGCCAAAGCGATCAAGTCGCGATGATCACCACCAGCGGACAAGTTGGGATGTTTCAGCAATTCACTTCCAGTCACGAAGCGTTGCAGCGCGCCGTTAACCGATTGAGCGTCGCGACGAAAACTGTCACAAATAATTTCGATATCCCGCGTATCACACCGTACCAAGCGGAACTGATCGAAGACGGAGACAACGATGCGCTCGAACTTGCCGTGCAGGAATTAATGGCCAGACAGGGATTGGATCGGCGAATGGCCACAGCCCAATCTCAGTCCCAGGCGCGAATGATCGTTCAGGAAAACAAGAATCTGACGACGGCCACGCTTTCCACTCTGGAAAACATCGTCCGGGATTTGCGCGGCTTGCCGGGGCGAAAAGTGCTGGTCCTACTGTCGGATGGATTTCTGCTCGGAGGTCACCGCAACGGAGTCCATTACGACATCCGGCGAATCACCGACGCAGCCACACGAGCCGGAGTCGTCCTCTATTCGTTGGATGCGCGCGGATTGATGGCCATGCCTGAAACGATGGACGCTTCGTCGCCAGGCTTTTTTGGAACCGGCGCGTTGGCTGCGTCACGCATGCGAATTGAAAGCAGTTCGATGGAAGCCGAACGCGATGGCATGTTCGCCCTGGCGGAAGACAGCGGCGGCAAAGCCATTTTCAACAACAACGACCTGAATCTGGGATTGCAGAAAATCCTGGATGACACGGAAAGCTATTACCTGCTGGCGTTCGAACCAACGGTTTCGTACCGCGATGGACGCTTTCGCAAACTGGAAATCAAACTGCCCAATCGCCCTGAGTTAAAAGTCCGAACGCGCAAAGGTTATTTCGCGCCGGACGATAAAGCAGCCGAAAAAGCAGAACGCGACGTCGAAAAGGCCGCTGAAAAAGACAAAAAGAAAACTCCTGAAAAGCTGGCCGCTGAAGCTAAATCCGCCGCCGAAAAGCAGATCATCGCCGGACTGAGTTCCCTGTTCCAACGCCGTGAAGTTCCGGTCGAAACCGCCGTTACCTTTTTGTATTCGCCTAAAGACGGAGTCCAAACCGACATCATCGCGCACTTCGAAGCGACGACGTTGCGATATGAGCAAGTCGGCGACCGGCGACAAGCCAAAGTGGATTTGATCGGCGTGATTTATAAGGAAGACGGAAAGTCAGAACAAAGTTTTTCTGAAACCATCGTGTTGAATATGCGGCCCAGCACGTTTGATCTGACGCTCAAAAACGGCATCACGTACGTCAAACGCGTTCCGCTCAAACCGGGCTTTTACCAACTTCGATTTGTCGCTCGTGACAATGGAGGAGCGCAATTTGGCACCGCATCCAACTGGTTTGAAGTTCCCGACCTGAACAAAAAACAACTGACGCTGAGCAGCGTTTTCTTTCCGATGGCGAATCCTTCGGCCAATCCGGTTGCCGATGCGACCCAGAAACCAGGCGTGGCAACCCAAAAACCCGATGAGCAAGCTTCTGTAAGGCCAGCGGTGGTGTATCGGCGATTCAAAAGCGGCAGTACCTTTGATTTCATGGTCTTCGCGTACAACGCGACGTCGGATGCAAAAGGCGCAACCGATCTGGCCATCCAAACCCAGGTATATTCCGGCAATCAATTGGTCGTCGCGACACCGGTAAAAAACTTTTCGAACGATACCCAACAGCCCGCTCAAACGATTCCGCCCGATCCGAACCAATCCGGGCAAGCGTACATGGCGCGGTTCAACCTGGACAAGTTTTCGCCGGGCGAATACGAATTGCGACTGGTGGTCGTTGACCGCAATGCCAAAGCCAGCGCCAAACGCTCGGTCAACTTTACTGTCGAGTAAGCGTAAAATGCCGCCGATTCGTCCCTGAAATCTCAAACCCAAGCCGGAGTGATCGAGTCTTATGCCGACACGTCGTTACATTTTTTCGCCGCTGACCGCTTTGCTGCTGGCGATTCTGTGTTGGTGGGCTATTGGCATTTCAACCAGTCAGGCTCAACAACCCAAATCAAATTCAAAAACCCAAGACGCGCTGAGAATTGAAACCGAGCTTGTACAGATTGACGCCGTCGTCACAGACAAACAGGGCAAGCTGATTCACGATCTAAAGCGCGAAGATTTTGAGCTTTACGAAGACGGCAAGAAACAAACGATCACACACTTCGCCGTCGGCACATCGAAACAACCTGCACGCTGGTTGACGACTGAAAAAAAGCGTCCGGCGAATTCTCAGCCGTCCGACACCGCAACTACCCAAACACAACCAACTGAACAATCCGGTCGGCACATTGTCTTGGCTGTAGACGATTATCATTTGTCGCCCGGCAATTTGGGCACGGTCAAACGCGCGCTTACCAAATTTATCGCCGAGCAAATGGTTGGCGGAGATCAAATCGCCATCGTCACTACCAGCGGAAACGTCGGTCTGTTTCAAGGCTTCACCAACGAACGCGAATTATTGAATCGCGCCATCAATCGGTTGACGGTGCAAGAAAAGGTTCTGGTGGATTCCAGCAGCATTCCGCGCATCACCGAACATCAAGCCGAGTTGATTGAATTCGGCGACCGCCAGGCATTGGAATTAGCAGTCAGCGAAATCGTCCGCCGCGAAGGCGTGGCGACGGCACAATCCGGACAAGCGGGCAGCCCCGGACAGCCCGGCGCTGGCAGCGTTCCGACACAGCAAAGCGGCGGGAGCAATCGGAGAAATCAAAGCCCGATTGCGCAATCCGCCGCCGCTGAACGCGAAATTATGGAAGCCCGCGTTCGCTCTCAGGCTAGAATGATTTTGTCGCTGAGCGGCAATTACACCCAAGCCACTCTCGGCACGCTGGAAAACGTCATTCGCGGCTTGAAACCTCTGGTTGGCCGCAAACTGATGGTGGTGCTTTCCGACGGATTTTTCATCGGCGGCAACAGCCTTCATTCCAAGCTGTACGATATTCGCCGTATCACGGACGCCGCCACGCGTGCCGGAGTCGTCATCTATTCGATTGACGCGCGCGGGCTGATGGCTTTCGTTCCCGGCGGAGACGCTTCGGCGCAATCCGAAGTGGATCCGACGTTGGTTGGCGCTCAGGCACGCATCGAAATGTCTACCATTCACGCCAAGCGCGACGGCTTGGGAATTCTGGCTGAGGAAACCGGCGGCAAGTTGTTTTTTGACAACAACGATTTGAACTTGGGACTGCAACGAGTGCTGGACGCCAACGAAACTTACTACGTGCTGGCATATGAACCCCAGGAATCTCGCCGCGATGGCCGTTATCACAAACTCGAAATTCGCCTTGCCAATCACCCGGAGTTGAAAGCTCGAACCCGAAGCGGTTATTTCGAACCCGATGAAAAGGAACTCGCTTCGCAAAAGAAAGTCGAAGACAAGCGCCAGGAAAAGTTGAAATCTCTGCCGCCCGAAAAACGCGATCAGGAAGTGAAGGCGGCAAAAGAGAAACAGATGATGGCCGGAATCGGCGCGCTATTTCCGCTGAAGGACATTCCGGTGGAAATCGCCGTGGATTTTCTGGATTTACCCGCTGGCCCGTCCGCCATCGTCAACGCGCACATCGAAGCCGCCAACCTCAGCTTCGATCAAGTCAAAGGCCGTCAACAAACTGTTGTGGACGTGACAGGCGTGCTGTTCGACGAACGCGGCAAGGTTGCCAACAGTTTCAGCGAACGCATCAACCTGAACGTTAAGCCAGAGAATCTGGCTCCGATCGTCCAGTACGGATTCAACTATCGCCGCTTGGCAGGATTGCAGCCGGGTTTTTATCAGGCTCGCATCGCTGTCCGCGAAGAAAGTTCCGGGCGATTGGGCAGCGCTTCCGGCTGGGTGGAAGTTCCCGACATCAAAAGTAGCCGATTGATGTTGAGTAGCATTTTGTTATCCGAAGGCGGCAAGGAAGCGTTTCAAGGTTTGTCGAATTCTGCCGACGCCAAACAGCCAGAAACCTATTCTCCGCAACCGTCATCGGCTTCGCGACGATTCAAATCCGGCAGCGACATGGATTTTCTGCTGTTCGTCTACAACGCCAAAATCGAAAAGAACTCTGTTGATCTGGTCAGCCAAACCCAAGTGTTCAGCGGCAGCAAACTGGTTTCTGCGTCTCCGATCACCAAACTGCAACTGCCAGCCGATATGGATTTACAACGAGTGCCTTACGGCGCGCGCTTTTCGTTGAAAGGCATTGATCCCGGTCAGTATGAATTGCGGCTGATGGTGATTGACCGTCTGACAAAAGCGACGGCGTATCGGCGGGTGAATTTTACGGTTGAGTAAGCTTACCGGATTGGCCTGACTTCTTCTTTTAGCAACTTGCCTTTTTTCCAGGTGTAAACTTCCATCTTGTTCCTGGCTTTTTTCAATTCCTTTTCAGGAATTAGATCAGGATGGGGAAAGTAAGGCGGGATTTCCAAGACCACTGCACCGTCTACGAACTTGGGATTGAAATCTCCGTGACAAGTTCCGAACTCCTGAAAGATTTCCGTTTTCTCCCGACTATGAATTTCGATGATGAACGGAGTCAGGGGACACGCGGTCCCGCCGGTATCATCTGCGCCAACGACATAATCCCTGTCATCCGCGTTGAAAACTTCGTACAGCCGAATCGGCCCTTCGTATTCCGAAATCACCTTGCCGTTGAAAAAGAGTTTGTGGTGGTAATCGTTTTCCTTGGCGGCAACAATCAATTTGCCGAATCGGGTTTCGGCTTCGTCCTTTTCTTCCATGTCCGAAGGAATTTCAGAATCTTCCTGCGCAGCCTCTGCAGTTGGCGAAGTCACCGGTTTCGCCAACTCCGGCGTCGGAGTTTGAGCTTTCGCAGAAACGTCAGGCTGTGCGGGGGCTTGCGGTTTGCGACTGCAACCAATCATCGAAACCCCAAATATCAGCAGCAAAGCATAAAAAACAATTTTCATTCTTTCTTCATCTGGTAATTGGCAATGCCGAATCAAAGAGGCAAAAACTCGACGCGGTTCAAGATGTCCTCAGGTTCATAAACTTTCGTAATCAATTCAAGATCGGCTACACATTGCCCAATGCTAACATCCAGTTGGTGAGCGTAAACGACGCCACAAAAGTTGGCTCTGCGCTGTTGCCTTAAAGTTGCTTCGCGTAAAAAATCAGCATCACGCGTGAAAATAATCCGACCCAAAGCGGCGGCACGATCCAGTAACTTGCTATCACTCAGACGCGTCGTGCCATCTTCCTGAGCTGTCAGCACGTCAATACCTCGTAACCGCAAACCTGACGTAATGGCAAAAGGCACATGCACATCCATATACAAACTGACACTCATGGCCGCAATCCAAGCGAACGAAGCCGAGCGCGTCCGGGCGAATCTTTCGCAGCATCAGCCATCGTTTGTACTTCGTTCAATTGCCGAATAACTTCGCTGTCAAACTCAACTTGATGGTCGTAGTAATAGGCCAAAGCTGAATGAATTTGCGCCATTGAAAGATGTGGATGCTGAAAATGAATTTCTTCCGGACTCCAACCGTAAGCGAGTTTGTCCAACACGATTTCGATCACTTTGACATTGGCTTCGGCTACCCAGGCGACACCGCGTTCATCCAGTTCGATATGTTCAATTGCTGTGATAGTCATACTCCAAACTCCTTAAGCAGGCGCATTATGAACCGTCGAATGGCGTTTGACGATGGCGGCAATCGCCCTCAGCTCGCCAACCATTTCGCGGAACATGTCGAACAGCAACGCTTGCGGCCCGTCACACAGAGCGCGTTCCGGGTACGGATGTATGTCCACCAGAATGCCGTCCGCGCCAACCGCGATGGCTGCGCGCGACATCGGAATGACGGTTTCTCGATTGCCGGTGCTGTGGCTGGGATCGAAGATGATCGGAAGATGCGACAACCTCTGCACCGCCGGAATAACAGACAAATCCGGCGTAAAACGCGAATGACTGCCGAACGTGCGCACGCCGCGTTCACACAAAATCACCTGATAATTGCCTTCAGCCATGATGTATTCGCCCGCGAGCAAAAACTCTTCCAGCGTCGAAGACATTCCGCGTTTCAGCAAAATCGGTTTCCGAGCTTGCCCAGCGCGTTTGAGCAGCGAAAAGTTCTGCATGTTGCGTGTGCCGATCTGAATGACATCGGCGTACTGTTCGCACAAATCCAGCGCGGGTTCATCCACGGCTTCGGTGACGATGCGCAATCCAAATTCGTCGCGGACATCGGCCAGAATTTTCAAGCCTTCTTCGGCCAAGCCCTGAAACGCATACGGCGAAGTGCGCGGCTTAAAAGCTCCGCCGCGAAACCATTTGCAGCCCATCTCGGCCACAACTTGCGCGGTCAGCCGAGTCTGTTCGCGCGATTCGACGGCGCACACTCCGGCAATGATCGCGGGTTCGTCTCCGCCAATTTCGGCTTCGCCAATTTTGATGACGGACTTGTCGTGCTTCAGATCGCGGCCAACCAGCTTGTACGGCTTGGTGACGCGAACGCATTCGGCGACGCCGGGCAAATCGGCAAACGGATCGGTCGGCACAGAGCCTTGATTGCCCGTCAGCCCGATTGCCGTGCGATTCGCTCCCGGCATCGGATGCGCCTTGAAGCCCAGAGATTCAATTGTTTCCACGACGCGCCGAATATCAGCTTCGGTCGCCTCAGATTTCATTACGATAAGCATTTATTTTCCTTTTTCTGTTGACCAATAAAAGCAGCGGCAACCGAATCAAGCTCAACAAGGCGAATGCGACGAAAAATGGAATGACAAAGCTGTGCCAATAATTCCTGAGCAATCCAAACAAATTGATATCAACGATTGGGCAACCATCACAAGGAGCATTAAGTGCCCAGACGTATCGATCTGCCGTCCAAATCATTGCTGCCAACCCCACAAACAAGTAAAAGCAAAAGTATTTGCCCTCTTGTCGAACCAGGCTTGGTTGCTTGAATGATGAAAAGATAAGCGCCGCGATGTAGCCAACGATAAGAAAGAATGGCCAGATTTCAGACATAATCGGTTGCCTCTTTCATTCCAACCTCGCGGATATGTGCACTATCGTCAAAGATGTCCACTAGAAGCTTGGGAAGTCGCGGAGACAAATTTTGAACAAACAGCAGCTTCATGCAGGCACAGTGGCTAATTTGCGTTCACGATCTGCCGCAAAAGCGAGACAAGCGCGAATGTCTTTCAGTGTTAGATCGGGAAATTCATCAACGATCTCTACTTCAGTCATTCCGCCTGCCAGATATTCCAGCACATCTGTCACCGTGCATTCGCAACCCACGAATGCACGGTTTGCCGCTGCGTTTGTCAGGTTCAATCGTCATGATTTTCGAGTAATCCATAACAACTCCCGCTCCGAATCATACCAAACTACTGTCGCCCGCAATCAGCCTGTAATTTCTCAGCTCCAACGGAGCGAAATGTAACAGCCCAGTGCCCAAGCACTGGGAAAACTTTAATGACAACGGCAAGCCCTGAAAGGGCAAAATAAAACGCCTCCTGTTATTTCGCCCCGTTGGGGCTTGCGAACTACCGGCTTGCGACCCAGTGCATTGCACTGGGCTTTCACAGCGCGCCCCGTTGGGGCTTTAACTTCAAAACTCTTGAATCACTGCGCCGTCCAGCCGCCATCCACGAACAGCGAACTTCCGGTGACGTATCCCGCCGCATCCGAAGCCAGAAACACAACGGCTCCAGCGATTTCGTGGAGTTCGCCCCAACGACCAGCCGGGATGCGGGAAACGAAATCTTGATACTTGACCGGGTCATTCAGCAATTGCCGGTTCATTTCCGTAGCGAACGGACCAGGACAAATGGCGTTGACCGTCACTCCCTTGTTTGCCCATTCCAGCGCCAGAGTTTTTGTCATTCCGATGATCGCGGCTTTGGACGAAGCGTAAGGCGAACGGCCGGGCAGCGAAATCACAGACATAATCGAACCCAGGTTGATGACTCGGCCCCAGCCGCGTTCAGCCATCGCCGGGCCAAAGGCTCGCGTACAAAGAAAGGGGCCTTTGACGTTGGCGGCCATGACAGCGTCCCAGTCGGCTTCGCTTAAATCCTGAATCGCTCCGCGAATGTTGATTCCGGCGTTGTTGACCAGAATGTCCACCGCGCCAAAACCGGATTCGATTTCCGCTTTCAGCCGCTGGATGTCGGCAGCGATGGTCATATCGGCTTGGAAGGCCGCAGTGCGTCGGCCAGTGGCGGCGGCGATTTCTGTCGCTGCCGTCTGGCAATCACTGAGCGTGCGGCTGGCGATGGCGACATCGGCTCCGGCTTCAGCCAAAGCTTCGGACATCACGCGGCCAAGCCCTTTGGCTCCGCCGGTGACTAAAGCGCGGCGGCCTTCGAGTTTGAACAGATCAAAGACGGTTTTGTTTGTGTTGTCGTTTAGTTTCATAGCTTGAATGTTGGTTAGGGAATTTCCGCTTGCTGACGCGCACGGCACCGGCTCAATGTCGGCGGCGCATTGTAGCCGCTCAGCCATCCGCGTCCAAGAAAGCCAGCTTGTTTCCAAAATTTCTGACGCTCAGCAGTGGAAATCAAAAAATCTCTGCGACTTTTTCGCCCAACAACTAATTTTTTAATTGACAGCTTTCGGAAGCGCGCTTACCCTGCAAACGAATTCTTTAGTAGTTCAACGATTCAAACTTAAAACAGAAAATGGAGGTGAGCCGATGGCTCGCAGAAAATCGCCAACGCTGACGGAAGTCGAGCTGGAGCTGATGGACGTGCAGATCGGAAGAGCGTCGTGTAGGGAAAGA
>ERZ650309.1306-NODE-1306-length-11708-cov-4.447267_pt1 | contig 11708 bp, 7 predicted proteins | sample MGYA00376245_ERZ650309 | MGnify/ENA primary metagenome ERZ650309 (study PRJEB26733, sample SAMN07839294) | wastewater metagenome | biome: urban; feature: wastewater treatment plant; material: waste water | place: USA: North Carolina | collected 2016-04-26 ...
AACGCTGCGGCAATTTTTGGATAGACAGATGCAGCCGGGCGATCTGGTCGCCATCATTCGCACTGGGCGAGGCTTGGGGATGCTGGAACAGTTCACCAGCGACAAACGAATTCTGTATTCCGCCATTGATAAACTGATGTGGAATCCGCTGAGCCGCGACATGGTTCCCAGCTTCGGCGGCGAAGGCAGTTTGGGCGATTCCGAAGAAAACCAGCAAAGCGCCAGCGACCAACAATCCATGGACGATGCCATGGGAAATTTTCGCGACACGCTGTTTGCCACTGGCACGCTGGGAGCGATCAATTTCGTCGTCAACGGATTGCGCGGTTTGCCCGGACGCAAAAGTGTCATTCTGCTGTCGGATGGATTCCGCATTTATCCGCCCAGCAGCAATGCGAATGATCCGGACGCCGTCGCGCAAAGCGAAATGGTGCAGCAGGCATTGAAACAACTGGTCGAAATGTCCAATCGCTCCAGCGTCGTGATCTATTCAATGGATGCCAAAGGATTGATGCCACTGGTTCCCGGCGGAGAAACCGGCGGGCGTCCCACCGGCGATGCTTATGCCCAGGCGATGCAGGATAATCAGGAAGCGCTGGAAGGCCCTGTGAATCTGGCGGCGCAAACTGGCGGCTTTGCGACTTTCAACAACAACGATTTGAACATTGGCATTCAGGAAGCCTTGTACGACCAGCAGAGTTATTACCTGATCGGATTTGATCCCGACGACGACAAATTCGATCGTAAACAACACAAGATCAAAGTGACAGTCAAACGTCCGGGCTTGCGTGTCCGCGCGCGACAGGGCTTTTATGGTTACAGCGACGACCAGCCGGAAGTGCAAAAAACGCGCGGCCAACAGATTTTCGGAGCCTTGCTGTCGCCGCTGGGCGTGCGCGAATTGAACCTGCGAATGACGCCTTACTATTTCAATTCCGACAAAGAAGGCCCGCTGGTGCGCACGCTGTTCCACATTGACAGTGCAAAGCTGAATTTCAAGGATGCAGCCGACGGTAAAAAAGCGATCAAGCTGGATTTGGCCGCATTCGCGTTTGATGACAAAGGCGCAGCGATTGACTTAAACGCCAAGCACATTGAATTGACTTTCGACGAAACGCAGTACAAACAGGCGCTGGCTGAAGGCTTGACGTATCGCGCGGATTTTCCGATCAAAAAACCCGGCGCGTATCAGTTTCGGGCTGTGTTGCGCGATGCCGACACCGGCAAGCTGGGCACGGCCAGCCAGTTCATCAACGTTCCTGATTTAAGCAAGAGCCGTCTGGCAATGTCCGGGCTTGTGCTGTCTACGCCCAAAGCCGAAGGGGAAAAAGAATCTTCGACCGATTTACGGACGACGCCTTACGTCCGCAGCTTTCCGGCCAGCGGTTGGGTAAAATATGGTGCGGCGATTTACAACGCATCCACGGACAAGAAAACCGGCCAACCGCAATTAACCGTGCAAGCGGAACTTTACCGCGACGGAAAACTGACGAAGCAATTACCGCCGAAACCGATTGCGCTTCCGGCCAAGGCCAGCGCCAAACGGTTTGATTTTGTCGGACAGATGCTGCTGACAAATTTTCAGCCGGGCGATTATCTGTTGCGGGTGATCGTTACCGATGCGTTGGCGAAAAAGAAAGTCGGACAGGTTGAACAGTGGATGGATTTCACGGTGCGATAAATATGACCAACCAAACCAAACCTAAAATTCGTTTTTCAGTCATTGGCTTGAACCACGGCCACATCAACAGCCAAACCGAAGCCGTGTTGCGCAGCGGAGGCGAACTGGTTTCCTTCTTTGCCAAAGAAGCTGATCTGGCTGCGGATTTCGCCAAACGCTTCCCGCAAGCCAAACTTGCGCGCAGCGAAAAAGAAATTCTGGAAGACAAAACCATCCAGCTTGTCGTGTCAGCTTCGATTCCTGTGGAGCGCGCTCCGCTTGGCATAGAAGTCATGCGTCATGGCAAAGACTTTATGGTGGACAAACCGGGCATCACGACGCTGGAACAGCTTGCCCAGGCGCGTCGCGTGCAGGAACAAACGCATCGCATCTATTCGATTATGTACAGCGAGCGGTTTGAAAATAAGGCGACGCTTAAAGCTGCCGAAATGGTCAAAGCCGGAGCCATTGGCAAAGTCATCCAAACCATCGGTTTGGGGCCGCATCGAATGAATCCGCAAACACGCCCGGCGTGGTTTTTTGAGCGCGAAAAATACGGCGGCATCATCTGCGACATTGCATCACATCAGTTCGATCAGTTTCTACACTTCACCGGTTCCACCAAAGCCGAAGTCGTCGCGTCACAAGTCGGCAATGTCAATCATCCGCAATGGCCTGGGCTGGAAGATTTTGGCGATGTGATGCTGCGCGGTGACGGCGGCACTGGCTACATTCGTGTGGATTGGTTTACGCCCGACGGCTTGCCCACCTGGGGCGATACGCGGCTGACCGTCATCGGAGCCGAAGGCTACATCGAAGTTCGCAAGAACGTAGACATCGCCGGAAAAGCCGGAGCCAATCACCTGTTTCTGGTAGATCAAAAAGGCGTGCAGCGAATTGATTGTACCGATGTACCGCTGAAATACGGCGAACAATTGATCCACGACATTCTCAACCGCACCGAAACCGCGATGACGCAAGCGCATTGTTTTCTAGCCACGGAATTAGCCCTGAAAGCACAGAAACAAGCCCAACGAATCAATCCGAAAAAGTAATCGAAAGAATTTCTAAAGAAAATTTAGAAGCAGAGTTGTGACTGAAAAGAACCGCGCCACGTCTTGAACACCGGAAAAAACAAAAGACCGTTATCCAAACAACACCAACGATTTTTTGTTCTCTACAAGTTCCCGGCAGGTGAGCGCGGTAAACGCGAACGCTTGCCCGGGGGAAGGCTGCGCCTGATCTACGCGGAGGGTCAGGCGCGGTTCCTCTTCTGCTTTTTCACTGACCATTCCATTCAGCTTCCACCTGACAAAAATCCTATTGAATGTTTTTCCTGAAGTCGGCAAGGTTTTCTGGCGAACGTTCCTGAGTTTCGAGTATAAAGGCAACCTCGATTCAAACCGGAGGTAAAAAAGTTATGCGGTCTTTCAGTGGCAATCGCCAAGCGTTTGATTGGCGAAATTTGTTTTCAGCAGCGGCGCTGAGCTTTGCTCTGTTTATCGGTCCAACGGTTGCGTTCGGGCAGGCAGCCCAACAAACACAGCCTCAATCGCCACCAGCAAAAACAACAGCGCCGGTCGGCCAGCCGGAGCAGGCCAAACCAAAACAGCCGGACAAGTTTTCGGCAGAAGAGTTTTCCAAACTCAGCCGCGACTTTTCCGAAGAAGGCGGTTCTTTCCGTTCGGACAATTTTACTTCCAACGAAACTTCCTACCTGCACGTGGTCGCCAAAATGCGCGAAGTCGGCACCACGGGCGGCGCCTATCTTGGCGTGGGGCCGGAACAAAATTTTACCTACATCGCCAAAACCCGTCCGCAGATCGTTTTTCTGTTTGATATCCGACGCCAAGCCATTTTGCAGCACTTGATGTACAAGGCGATCTTTCAGGTGTCTGACACTCCGGCGCAGTTTTTATCCAAATTGCTGAGCCGTCCATTGCCTAAGGAAAAAGCGCCAGCGGCCAATGCGCCGATCAATGAATTGCTGGCGTTTTTCAGCACAGCCGCAGCAGATGAAAAAACATACCAAGCCAACTTGGTCGAGATTCGCAAGATAATTCAAGAGGATTTCAAATTCCCGTTGTCAGACAGCGACAAAGCAGCGCTGGAGTATGTGTACAAAAGCTTCTACGACGAAGGGCTGGCGATTTCCTACCGCACAGATGGCGGCGGAGGTTGGGGGGGTTACTTCCCTACGTTGAAAGAGATTCTTGCCAGTGAAGACTTGAGCGGCAAACAAGGGAATTTTCTGGCCATCCGCGAAGATTTCGAGTTCGTCCGTGACTTGCATCGCAAAAATCTGATCATTCCCGTGGTCGCGGACTTTGCGGGCAAAAAAGGAATTGCTTCGGTTGCCGATTACCTGAAAAAGAACGGCTACACCGTGACAGCGTTTTACCTGTCCAACGTTGAACAGTACCTGTTTCAAAACGGCGTTTTCGGGGATTTTGCGGAAAATGTTCGCAAGCTGCCGCTGACGGAAAAGAGTTTGTTCATTCGCGCCATTGCTGGCCGTGGCCCGCATCCGGCACGCCAACCTGGTCATCGGCTGACCACACTGCTGCAAAAAATGACGGTGTTTCTGAAAGATTATGACGAAAAGCTGTACACCAGCTACAACGAATTATCGCTGACGAATTACATCGCGCCTTAAAAAGGTGCAACAAAATTTACTCAACCAGGCCGGCTCTTTTTTCGTCTTTACTATCGTCCAGAAACCAATTCGGACGACAAAGTGAACCAAGGAGTCGGCTATGTTTTTTTCTCTTCGCTTCATATCCTGCCTGATGATGTTGTTGGCGTTATGCTTGCCAGCGGCGTCGCAATCCAGCCAACAACCAGCACGTCAAACAGGCAGCGCTACCGTCAGCGGGATGGTCAAACTTGGCGAAGCGCCAGCCGTTGGCATTCCAATGGCATTGATTTCCAACCAAAATGCGCGCCAGCCACAAAATCAGCAGGAGCAAATTCCGCAAACAGCAACAGACGAAAATGGAACGTATAAGTTTACGGGCATCGTGGCGGGCGCTTACAGAGTTGTGCCGTTAACAGAAACCTTGGTTATCGCCACCACAGCAACGACAAATCCTCAGCCACAGCAGCAAGGCGGACGCCCCGGCCTTCCCGGAGGCTTCGGCGGTTCTGGTGTAAGCGCAAGCGGCAAAGCCGTAAATGTCAGCGATGGACAAGCGGTGACACAGGTTGATTTCACGTTGGCTCGTGGCGGAGTCATCACGGGCAGAGTGACGGACAACAATGATCGCCCTGTGATCGCGGAACGCATCAACCTGATGACGGTCAACGAAACCGGCCAGATCAGGCCCTCTGCCGCAGGCCGATTTGGATTGGAAACGGATGACCGGGGCATGTATCGCGTGTATGGATTGCCATCGGGACGTTACGTCGTCAGTGCGGGAAACGACGGCGAGAACAGAATTGGCCCGGCAATCGGCCGCAGAGCAAGTTACGCTCGAACGTACCATCCCAGCACAACGGAACAGGCTGAAGCGCAAATCATTGAAATCTCTGATGGCACCGTTGCCGAAGGGATTGATATTCGACTGGGCGGGCCGCTGAAAGCTTACGCCGTGACGGGCAAGGTGCTGGATTCGCAAAGCGGACAGCCTGTGCCCGGCGTGACGATCAGCGTTGCCAGAGAAGCGCGCAACAGTCGCGGAGGAATTCCCCAACCGGGTGGCGGAAACACCAGCGGCACTTCCAACGAAAAAGGCGAATTCAAAATCACCGGCTTGATGCCCGGGCAGTATACGGCGTCGGCCACGCCGATTAGTTTTGCAGGCGGAACACCAAGCTCCGGCGATTTTTACAGCGAACCGACAAGTTTTGAAATTTCCACCGATGATACGTCAGGTGTTGAAGTCAAAGTCATTCGCGGCGCGTCCATTGCTGGCATTGTTTCCCTTGAAGGCGTAAATGATCCGACCGTGGTGAGCAAACTTTCGCAATTGATGGTCTTTGCCAATTCCCGCAGTCAGCAACAAGGACAGCGGCAAGGCCCGGGACAAGGCGGATCAACATCTGGCCGAAACAGTTTGTCCGGCGTCAGTCCCGAAGGATTCTTTCGCATCGGAGGCTTGGCTCCGGGGTCGGCTCAATTGAACATCAGCGGTGGTGGATTTGGTGGTCAAGGCGGCGGCGCATTCAAACTGATTCGCATCGAACGCAACGGCTCGCCAATCAATGGCGACATCCAATTGACCTCAGGCGAACAGGTTGCGGGAATCCGCATCGTCGTTGGTTATGGTTCGGCTGTCATTCAAGGCCGCGTGGTTGTGACTGGCGGAACCTTGCCGCCCGGAGCCAGGCTGATGGTTTCAGTGCGATCGCTGAGCGCTGCGGCGACAACCGGCCCTGGCGGTTTTGGCGGAGGCTCCACAGCGCGCGTTGAAGCCGACGGCCAATTCCGAATCGAAAACCTGCTGCCGGGAAGCTATGAAGTCCGGCTGACCGGATCGCTTGGAGGCGGCCCCGGCGGCAGAGGGCAAGGCCGAGGCGGACAAGCCGGCAGCACAGGTCAGCAACAACCCAGGCTTCCTGATGTGCGCCAAACTGTTACCGTTACCGCCGCGACACCTGCGAACGTGACGTTGCCTCTCAATCTGGCACAGTGATGAATATGAAGTTTCAATCCGTTTTCCGTTTGTTCCTATTGCTCTGTTGTTTTGCGGTTAGCGGCCGGGCACAGCAGGCTGCGCCGGAAAAAGCCGAAACGCCCAAACCCGGCTCCATCAAGGGCCGCGTGATTGGAGATGACGGCCAGCCGCTAGCGAACATTCCTGTCATCGCGGTTCCGTTTGGACGCAGCGCCGCGCGCAGACAAGGCCCCGGCGCACCGGCGGCAATGCCTTCGCAAACTGTCACCGACGAGGAAGGCAATTTTGAACTCGCCAATCTGGCTCCGGCGTCTTATTCAATTTCAGCTTCGATTCCGGGATATGTTGCGCCGCTGCCGGAAGCCATCGAAGGCGAAGACGGAGCATTCAACAACCTTTACCGCATCGGCGAAACCGCTAACATCACGCTGGTCAAAGGCGGTGTCATCACAGGCAAAGTTCACAATGCCAACGGCGAAGTCCTGACCGGTGTCGGCGTCACCGCCATTCGGATTGGCAATTTGAATGGTGAAGCTGACGAGTTGTCCGCCGCACGAGGGTTTGGGCGAAGCTGGCGAACCGATGATCGTGGCGTGTACCGCATCTATGGATTGATGCCGGGAACTTATATCATTCAGGCGGGGCAGATGGGACAGGGTCGCGGGCCTGGCGCTTCGCTTTCTCCATTCGCCCAGGATGCGCCAACGTACTATCCGTCTTCGGCGCGAGATGCTGCGATTCCGTTGCCGGTTCGTCCCGGCGATGAATTGTCCGGCATTGATATTCGCTATCGAGCCGACAAAGGCCATTCTGTCGGCGGCAAAGTCGTTATCGCCCAAACCGCCAAAGCAGCAAATCAAGCGAGCGCCCAAACAAACAACAATGATTTCGCGGCGGAAATCCGTTTGAGCGTCGCGGGAACGGATTCCGTGGCAGCGACAACGATTCAAACAGATCGCAGCCAAACGTCTGGCTTCGCGTTTTACAACATTCCGGACGGCGAATATGAAATCAGCGCTCGTCGGGGCGGTAGTGCTGGGGAAAGCGATTCCGTTTCCGAAAGCCGCCACATTTCCGTGCGAGGCGCAGATGTGTCCGGAATTCAGCTTGGTTTGACGCCGCTGGCATTGCTCAGCGGAAAGGTCGTGGTGGAAAGAGCAGCGGTCAATTCCGCAGCCGCCTGCCCTTCGCCGCGCCGGTCGTTTACGGAAGAAATCTTGCTGACAGTGCATCACGACGAAACGACGGGCAAAAGTCGGCAAGGAAATCCGCAACGTCCTGTCGCGCCATTGGCCAGCGGAGAGTTCAGCATTCGCAACCTGGAAGCCGGTCGCTGGCGGTTGTCTGTGCGCTTGCCGGATGAAAACTGGTATGTCCGCTCCATCAATGCAGCCACGCCAACACCTGCGCCCACTGCGCGCAAATCAGCAACTGCAACCTCTGCGATCCCGAACATTGGCCGCACGGGAGCTTCGCTGAAAGCTGGCGAAAAACTAACGGGCGTCACCGTGACTATTGCCGAAGGCGCAGCCGGATTGAAAGGCAGCCTGTCCGACACATCCAAAGGCAAACAGCAAATTCATCTGATTCCGGCTGAAAAAGAAAATGCCGACGATGTGTTGCGGTACGCGCAAACCAACACCACCGGCGAAGGCGCATTTCAGTTTAGACACATCGCGCCAGGTAGGTATCTGCTGCTGGCCAAACCGGCCAAAGAAGATTCGGTCAAGTTGTCCTGGGACGCCGCACAGCGCGCAGCGTTGCGGAAAGAAGCTGAAGCTATCGGCAATCTTGTTGAACTTGGTGCTTGCCAACGACGCGACGATTTCAAATTGAACCGATAATGTGGACTGCGACGTGAAGCGCCGCAGTCCAAAATCCAGTCATTTCGTGCCAAGTAATTGCTGAATTTCCGGCGAAGCCAGATTTTCTTTGGTCACCAGTTTGACGCCGGTATCAATGCGCCGCTCCGGAGTTTTGCCGTTTAACTTTTCCGCCAGTGTTTTCACACCGTCGTATCCCATCCGATAGGGATTTTGAATCACCAGCGAATCAATCACCCCGGCTTTCAAATCTTCGATCAGGTTCGGGCTGGAATCGAACCCAACCACGACGATTTTGCCTGCCGCGCCTTTTTGCCCGCTTTGCTTGACGGCCTGCGCCGCGCCAACGGTCGCAGGTTCATTTGAGGAAAAGAACCCATTCAAATCCGGATGCGCCGTCAGAATGTCCGTTGCGCGATCAATGGAAGTCGTGCGGCTGGCTTCGCCGTACTGGAAAGCCACAATCTGAATGCCCGGAAATTTTTGCTTGATGGTGTCCTGAAACCCGCGCTCGCGTTCGTCTGTCGAAACCGACCCGGCTTTCAATCCCAGCACGGCGACTTTGCCCTTGTCACCAAGTTGCGCGGCCAACCGTTCTGCCGCCATCACGCCGCCCTGCACATTGTCGGTCGCCACATACGAAACATAATTTTCCGTGCCGATGCCGGAATCAAAGATCGTTACGGGAATGCCTTCGCGCTGCGCGCGTTCAATCACTGAAACCAGCGAATCCCGATGCGACGGCGCAATCATAATTCCGTCCACCCGCGAAGTGATGGCGTCTTCGACAACATTGATCTGGCTGGAAACGTCGCTTTCGATGGTTGGTCCTTTCCAGTAAATTTCGACGCCCTCTTCTTTCCCGGCGGCATCGGCTCCGGCTTTGACGCTTTGCCAGAAGAAGTTGGAAACGCCTTTGGGAATGACGGCAATCACTTTCTTCTTCGTGCCGGGATTCGGACGATTGCACGCTGCAACCAATACAACTGCCATTAGCAGGAACAGCGCAAACACCACACCTGACTTTTTCATTTTGTTTCCTTCGTTTGGTTGAAATGGGAACTGCCTGGTCGCGCATTATACGCAACCGATCCACGGTTATAGAGTCCGGCAGCAATCTGATGATCTAGGCTTCCTAACCATGACTGCCGCCCGAGAGCAGTCCCCATTCCGCTTTATCCGCGAACGATCTGTTCCAGCTCAAATCCATCAATATCCGTGCTGACCTGTATCCACAGCGGCAGGTGATCGGACAATTGATAGGTAAAATCCTCTTTCGTCATGCCTTCCGGAAAAAGCTGTTTGATATGGTTGGCATCAATAAAATAGTCCAAGACGCCCCCCGCACGGGTAAAGTTTTCCGGGTAAATCGGGTGATGCAGGATTTGGTCGTAGCGTTTGTCTTTGGCAAGGTTGCTGCCGTGACTGAGGCCCGTCAGCGCGCGCGGAATTTCCAGTCCGTGTTTCGAGATGGCGGCGAACAGCGGACTGGTCTTGGACGGGATATTGAAATCGCCCATGACAATTAAATCTTTGTCTTCGTTCGTCTTTTCCAGCCGCTTGGCTTCAATCCAATCGGCCAGCCGTTCCAGTTCCAGCCGCCGGGCCTCTTCGTTTTCTCCCCAACGAATGTGTGTGGTCAGCGCGACAAAATCGAAACTGCCCGCTCGGAACGAAGCAATATACGGCGCGCGCCAGAACGAAGACTCCGGCAGATATTCAAAGCCTTTCTTTTGACGTGGCTCATTGGCTTCGGCAGCAAGGCCGTTAAAGACCAGCGCGCGTTTGTCGTACAGGTAAGCAATTCGTTCGCGGTTGCCGCCCGCGTCGGGAATCATGTCCGAATAAATGGCACGCCAATACGGCCCCAGAATTTCCAACACGCGCCCCAGATCGGTCAGGTTGTCGCGCAATTCGACAACGCCAATCAGATCGAACTGGCCCAGAATTTCCGCAATGTAATGAATGGCAGCAATCGAGCGTTTTTTCTTCCCGAACTCTCGGATGTTCCAGGTAGCGATGTTGATGGTTTCGTCCAATTTCGACGGTGGAATTTTGGCGGCGGCGATTCGCTCTTTGAGAGCAAGCAATCCCTTGGCGATCTCCGGTGAAACGTTTCCGTGATCCATAACAGTTTCCCTTTCTTTAAGTTTGAGTTGGCATTGGTTCAAGCTGAGGAGCATGAACAGTTTGTGGCGTTCTCATAAACGCCGGGCGGCATAGTATGTAGGTTTGGACGGAAAGTACACTTTTTTGTTCGCGCTTGAGAAATAGACGAAACGACGAAAATTATGTACTTTTCGCCCAACGCAGTTTTCAAAATCGAATCCATCATCACTTTTTGCTAGCGAGGGAACATGAAGCCGTACACGAATCGTCGAACCATTTCATTCGCGGTCTGTCTGACATTGGTTGCTGTGCTGTTCTGGTGGAACAGCAGCGAAGCCAGCCTGATAACAGAGAAAACCGTCACAGGTCTTGCGCCTGTCAAGCTGAATCTGCCCTTTCAAGCGCAATGGGAAAAGCGGCTTCAATTGAAACGCGGCGAAACGTTTGAGCTTTCGGTCAGCTTGCCAACGCCTTCCGCATTGCCGCAGCACGGGCGTGTTGGCGTTCGCTGGACGCTGGAAAAAGCTGACGCGGGCGAATCGCTTCCTGCGGTTTCCGGTCGCAAGCCAGATGCATTCGGCATTTATACGCCGCCAACCGCCGATTGGCGAAAAGTGCTGCACGCGCTGGATTCGGATTTGTACCTGGTCTATCGCGCCCCAGTCGCTGGGCAGTACCGGCTGGAAATTGCGCCCGTCACCGAGGAAGTTTCTCTCTTTGCCAAGCCGGAAAGCATTCGTTGGCGCGAAGACGGGATTGCGCCAAACGCAACAACATTCCCGGACAAAACTCCGTGGCCGAGCGGCAAAACCGTGCCTCTGAACGTAACCATCAATCCGATTGACCTGAAAGATTCGGCGAAAGCAGGCGCTTACGTCGAATCCGAACCAAACGACACGCCCGAACTAGCGCAGCAAATCACGCTGCCCGAAGGTGAAGGCATTCAAGCCATTCGCATCAACGGCGGCGCGGACGACATTGAATACTTCGACAACGGCAAAGTCGGCAAATCCGGCGACGACTGGTTTCGGCTGAATTTCAACAGCAAAGAACCGCGCTTGTTGACCGCAAACCTGGCGATTCCAGATCACACGCTGGCAGCGCAGTTGCGGTTTTATGCGGCGGACAATTCCGGCGCGCTGGCTGAGTACACAGAAGGGCGCAATGAAAACGAGCGTGTGCATCAACAAAACGAACAACACCGCGCGGCAATCGTTCGCGTGCTGAAACCGGGCAAAACCTATTTCCTTCGCGCGGAAGCCAACGCGCCCGGTTACGAATTGGAATTGCGCGTGTTGAAACCTGCGCCCTATGACGATCCGCGAATGGCTGTGAAACAAGCAATGTATGACCACATTGGTCAGGTGGATTCATGGCTGACCAATCGTCCGCGTGGCGCTTCGGTCGAACGCCGCATCCGCGACACCGGCAATCTGATGGGCACACATTGCATGAGCTGCCACACGCAATCCGGCGTTTGGGGGCCTGCCGGGCCGGTCG
>ERZ650309.1307-NODE-1307-length-11699-cov-5.809344_pt1 | contig 11699 bp, 11 predicted proteins | sample MGYA00376245_ERZ650309 | MGnify/ENA primary metagenome ERZ650309 (study PRJEB26733, sample SAMN07839294) | wastewater metagenome | biome: urban; feature: wastewater treatment plant; material: waste water | place: USA: North Carolina | collected 2016-04-26 ...
AGTTCAGACGTGTGCTCTTCCGATCTGGACGTGCAATCCACGGCGATACGGCACGACATTGCCGACCCGGTGAAGCTGGAGATCATGGGCGGGCTGTTCATGGCTATCGCGGAAGAAATGGGCGCCGCGCTTCAGCAGAGCGCATCATCGGTGAACATTCGCGAGCGGCTCGATTTTTCCTGCGCGATTTTCGATGCCGACGGCAATTTCTCCTTCGAGATCGGACCACTGCCCGACGCCGCGGTGTTCATGACCCGGGACTACCAGGCCGACCCCGCCACCGGGCGTCCGGTCACCTGGAACATTGAAGCACTCGAAGCACCAGAACCTTTGCGACACAACGATGTCGATACGGCGGCCGCATTCCGTGCCGCCGCCAACTGGATGCGCATCCTGTTCGCGATCATGCCGATGCCGGTCGGCACGCGGCCCGATGACGAAGGCTCACTGGGCCATTCCACTGCGCACCTGGCCAACGAGTTCGCGGCGCCCTACCAGGTACCCGACGCCAACTTCGGCTGGTCGGCTCGCGATGCCTGCTACTCCTACGGCAGCTTCGTGCTGGCCGACGACGAAGCCCTGGTGATCACCCACCGGCCACCACCCTGCCGCTTCTGGAATCTGGTGGTGTGGAACCAGTTCATGGCCGCACCCGGCGCGCACGATGCCCGCAGTTCGCTCAATCGGTACAGCGCCGTACCCAACGCAGACGGCACCGTCACCATCGTCTTGTCCAAAACCGCTACTGCACACCCGAATTCACTGACCACGCTGGACTACCCCCAGGGCATCTTGGCGTTCCGATGGTTCCTCACCGACGAGGTACCCGAGCGGCCCGAAGTCCGACTGGTCAAGGCCGCCGACGCCCCCACCACACCTTCCTGAGTGATTTGTGCACGTTTTTCCGCTGAGAGCGCGGAAAAACGTGCACAAATCACGGTTGGATGGCGTCGATCGCCTTATAGATTCGCTGTTCGCTGACGGGGCGTGGGGTGCCCAGTTGCTGCGCCCACAGGCTGACGCGTAGTTCCTGGATCTGCCGGGCGATGTCACGCACATCTTCGCCTTGGCGGCGCAGCGGTGAAAGTGCCTGTTGCAGTTGATCGTAGGCATCCTGAACGGCGAGCACCCGGTCCATCCGTTCCCGGTCGGCTACCAGGCCCTGCGGCAGTCGTTCGAGACGACGGACGATCGCGGTGAGGTACCGCGTCAGATCGGCCAGATGAGTAAGACCGGTGGCGGCGACAAAACCCTTGGGCAACAACACGGCCAGCTGACGACGAATATCGGCGACCGCATCGGCCTGGGCTGCACTGGGTTTATCGGGTATCGCGACCTCCGCCGCGTGAGCTGCCGTCAGAACCCGTTCGACCCGGCCGACGACGTCGAGTGTGGTCGGTCCCAGTCTGGCCGCCACGACGTCGCGCAACGTGCGAAATTCCGTGGCGGCCCACACCGGTTTCGGCGCCAAAACCCCGATGGCGGCATCTGCGCAGTCGTCCAGCAGCGCCGCCAGCGATCCGTCGGGATTGCTGGACAAAGCCAGGCGAGTGCGTGGACTCAGCTGCCGTTCAACGGCTTTCGCAGACAAGGGCACCGACAACCGCAACAGCCGGCGCAGCCCCGGCCCCATCGCCGCGCCTTGTTCCGCCGACGTGGGAAACACCCGGATATCCACGGCCGCACCGGTATCCACCAGCGCGGGAAATCCGCGCACGGTGTGTCCGCCGGCCGAGTTCTCCACCGTCTTGGGCAGTTCGTCGAGATCAGCCGGCCAGTCGCGTAGGCCGGTGCGCTGCAGATCACCAGCGACCGCACCCGCCACTGCCTGGCGCACCGAGCCCGCCAACGTGTCATGCAGCGCGCCGAGGTCCTTGCTGCGCGCCACCTCTTTGCCGTCAGCTCCCGTCACCGCAAAGGTCATCCGGAGGTGGTCAGGCACCTTGGCGAGGTCGAATGCCTCGATCGGGACCAGAATTCCTGTGCTGCGCTGTAATTCACGTTGCACCGCCTCCAGCAGTGAGCCATTGCCGGGATCGATACTCGGGACCAGGGCACGTGCGGTATCTGGCGCAGGAACGAAGTTGCGGCGCAGGTCTTTCGGCAGCGACTTGATCAACGCAGTGACAAGCTCCTCACGCAGGGCCGGCACCTGCCAGGCGAAACCGTCACCGCCCAGCCGTGCCAACACCCCAACCGGAACATGCACGGTCACACCGTCATCGGCGGCACCGGGCTCATACCGATAGCTCAGGGGCAGCGCCAAGTCTCCGGCCCGCCAGGTATCGGGCTGCTCGTCGGATGCATCGGTACGCAACAGGTCGCCGCGAGTGAGCCCCAGCAGGTCGGGCGTCTCATGCCGCTGCTTCTTCCACCAGGCATCGAAATGCCGTGCCGATACCGCACTTCCGGGAATACGCTGGTCGTAGAACGCATAGATCTCGTCGTCACCGACCAGGAGGTCCCGACGCCGCGCGCGTTCCTCCATCGCTTCGAGCTCTGAGCGAAGGCGCGTGTTGTCTCTGAAGAAATGATGCCGGGTCTGCCAGTCGCCTTCGACCAGTGCATGCCGGATGAACAACTCACGGGCCACCACCGGATCGACCTGCCCGTAACCGATGCGACGACGCGGCACCAGCGGCAGCCCATACAAGGTGACGCGTTCGAACGCCATGACGGCACCCTGGCGGGCATCCCAATGCGGCTCACTGTAGGTGCGCTGCAACAGATCACCGGCGACCTTCTCGACGGCTTCCGGTTCGATACGGGCCGCGATCCGCCCGAACAGCCGACTGGTCTCGACCAGATCCGCCACCACGATCCATCGAGGCGGTTTGCGCGTCAGTACCGAGCCGGGCGCCAGCACGAACCGTGAGTTCCGTGCACCCTGGTAGTCCCGCGTCTCGCCTTCGCGGAGGCCGACATGCGACAGCAACCCCGCGATCAGTGCGCTGTGCACGCGCGCCAGGTCGGCCGGCTCACTCGACTCCCGGATGCCGAGATCACCTGCGATGCTCCGCAATTGGCCGACCAGGTCCTGCCACTCGCGGATGCGCAGATAATGCAGGAACTCATCGCGGCACATACGGCGAAAAGCACTGCCCGATAATTGGTTCCGCTGTTCGCGCAGGTAGTTCCACAAGTTCAGATAAGACGCGAAGTCCGAATGTTCGTCGGCGAACCGGGCGTGCTTGCCCCGCGCCGCTTCTTCGCGATCGGCAGGCCGTTCGCGCGGATCCGGAATCGACAGCGCGGCCGCGAGCACCAGAACTTCGCGGACGCAGCCTTCGGTGTCGGCCTGCAGGATCATCCGGCCGACCCGCGGGTCCAACGGCAACCGCGCCAATCGCCGACCGACGTCGGTGATCGCACCCTTCGCGTCGAAAGCGCCTAGTTCCTGGAGCAATTGGACCCCGTCGCGGATGCTGCGCGCGTCGGGCGGATCCAGAAACGGGAACGCCTCGATATCACCCAGACCCAACGCGGCCATCTGCAGGATCACCGCGCCGAGATTGGTCCGCAAGATCTCGGGGTCGGTATAGCGCGGACGGCCGTCGAAATCCGATTCCGAGTACAACCGGATACACACACCTGGCGCGGTTCGACCCGAACGGCCTGACCGCTGAGCAGCGGAGGCCTGCGAAATCGGTTCGATCGGTAGTCGTTGCACCTTGGTTCGACGGCTGTAGCGCGAGATGCGCGCGGTTCCCGGGTCCACCACATAGCGGATGCCCGGTACGGTCAGTGACGTCTCGGCGACATTGGTGGCCAACACGATTCGCCGAGGGCCACCGGCTTTGGCATTGAAGACCCGCTGCTGCTCGGCCGTTGGCAGCCGGGCGTACAACGGCAGAATCTCTGTCGGGAAGACGTCGTTGCGCAAGGCATCACGCAAAGCCTCTGCCGTGTCCCGGATTTCGCGTTCACCGGACAGGAACACCAGTACGTCGCCTGCGGGTTCGGCTTCCAGCTCGCGGACGGCGTCCACGATACCCTCGGTAGGGTCACGTACCTCGATACGGACGATCTCGTGATCCGGATCGTCCGGGTCGTCATCGTCGTCAGAGACGACCGGCACTTCCAAAGGCCGATAACGTATTTCGACGGGGTACGTGCGCCCGGACACTTCGACGATCGGTGCGTCGTTGAAGTGCCGCGAGAACCGCTCCGGCTCGATGGTCGCTGACGTGACAATGACTTTCAGGTCGGGACGCCGCGGTAGAAGCTCGCGCAGGTACCCCAGAAGGAAGTCGATGTTGAGACTGCGTTCGTGCGCCTCGTCGAGGATCAGGGTGTCGTACCGGAGCAGGCGACGGTCCCGCTGTATCTCGGCCAGCAGGATGCCGTCGGTCATCAGCTTGACGAGGGTGGAATCGCTGGCCTGGTCGGTGAACCGCACGGTGTAACCGATCGCCCCACCCAATGCAGTACCGGTCTCATCAGCGATCCGCTGAGCGACCGTCCTTGCTGCCAGTCGTCTCGGCTGCGTATGTCCGATGGTGCCGCGGATTCCGCGGCCCAGGTCGAGACAGATCTTGGGTAGCTGCGTCGTCTTGCCCGAGCCGGTCTCGCCCGCGACGATCACCACCTGGTTCTCGGTGATGGCGCGGGCGATCTCGTCGCGGCGATCGGTGACCGGGAGGTCGGGATAGGTGATCAGTGGGACAGCTGCGCGACGGGCCGCGACCAGGGCCTCCCCCGCCGCGATCTGCTCGGCGAGCTTGTCCGGGTTGTCCCCACGAAGGTTCTTCAGCCTGCGCCCCAGCCGGGCGGCGTCACGGATGGTCAGACCATCGAGACGTTCACGCAGCGCAGTTTCGGACACCGGTCCCAGGATAGGCGGTCAGACGGCCTGACTCACACCAGGTAGATGGCGATGACCGCACCGAACAGGGCGACCAGCCAGCCGTCGGTGGCCGCTTTGAGCCACCGCGGCGCCGTCCGCACCTCCATGAAATATCTGATGATCAAGCGGGACTTGATGAACGCCAGCGTCAACACCAGCACGGTGATGGGCAGACTCGCCTGCGCCAGGTGGTTGGTATGGGCCGCCGGCGCCAACCAACCGGTTCCGATCGTGATGACGACAAGTACGCCCCACACCCAGGTGATCATTCGCGATTGCGTATCCACTCTGCTCACCTCATCACGTAGAACAGGGCGAAGATGATCACCCACAACAGGTCGACCATGTGCCAGTACGTGGCACCGGCCTCGACCATCCAAGGACGCCGCGCAAACGGGTTGCGCAGTTCACGAACCAACACACCCAGCACGATCAGGCCGATCAGTACGTGGACCATGTGGACACCGGTGATCACGTAGTAGAAGGAGTAGAACATCTCCGAGTTGGTTTGCCCAGCAAGGATTTTGCTGTACCACTCGTAGCTCTTGAGTCCGATGAACACCACGCCGCCCGCGCTACCGGCCAACACCAACGCCACCGCCCGTTCGACCTGGCCGGACCGGACCGACTGCACTGCACGGGCGATGAGCCACGAACTCGTCAACAGGACGACGGTGTTGATCACACCGACGGTGATGTTCAGATGTTGTTGCGCGGCAAGGAATTCCTGGCGGTTCATCGCGCGGTAGATCATGAAGACGACGAAGTAGCCGGCGAAGATCACCATGTCGCCGAGGACCATGACCCACATGTTGCTGTCGCCGGGCAGTTTCCCGGCGCCGGGTTCGGTGGCTTGCTCAGTTTGGGTCATGGGCTCAGTCCAACGCCGGGGCATCTGCGGGTTCGGCAGCGGCGGCCCGGCGCAGCAGCATGATCAGTGCCACCAACCAGACACAGAACACGACGACGGCCCACCAGAAGGCGATCGATCCGTTCCAGGCGAACGGCCCCGATGGGAAGACGAACATCTGGGTGGCGATGACCTCGGTGATGATCTGCCAGATCGACACATACGCAAACCATTTCGGGAAGACCTGGTTGCGGTCGTAGAGGATCGCGATGGCCAACACCAGGTACGCGGCCGAGAAGCAGCCCAGCGAGCCGTTGTAGGACAGCATTCCGAGGTCATACAGCAGACTGGTCAGTTCCGGATTGCGGTCCGGCCGAAACGCCGCCGTCAGGAAACAGACTGTCACCAAAAGGAATCCGGGTATCGCGCCGACGCTCATGCCGCCGATGTAGCCGTACGCGAAGACCGAACCCACCGACATCCGCTTCATCTGATAGCAGACGAGTCCGTTGGTCATCGCCGCTCCGCCGAGAAGGATCAACAGCAGCGCGAAGCCGATCTGGATGGTCAGATGATGCTGGGCAAAGAACGCAACTTTCTCGGCGGCGGTGACGTCCGGGCGCGGCGGTGGGGTGACCCGGGTCAGGACACAGATGATGACGCCGAAAACCGTGTACCAGGCGGGGAAGAACCACGTCATCCACCAGACATCCCGCTTGCCGCCATCGGTGGCAGCCGGTGAAACCTGCTCTGGAGTAAGCACACTCATGCAGCGACCACGCCCTCAGTGATCGCCTGCCGGCGCAACGTGGTCCGCAGCACGAAGAACATCACGACAACGAACACTGCATAGGCCCCGTTGCGTACCCAGAAGGACCAGATGCCATCCCAGGCCAGCGGCCCCGTCTGAAACACCGCAGCGCCGGCGGCCGGCACCATGGCCGCGGCAATGACCAACGAGAAATGGCCGACCCAGCGGGGAAACACGGGGTCGGCCGGATCATCGAAGTAGACCGCCAGTGCCAGCAGCACGAACTGGCTGACGACCATGCCGACGGGAGCGACGAAGACGATCCAGGCCAGATCGTTGAGCAGTTGGACGAGTTCGGGACTGCGTCCCGGCCGGAACGCCGCCACCAGAAAGAAGATGTTCGACAACGCAAAGATGGTGGCCCCGCTGACCAGTGCGGTCAGGTAGCAGTAGGCGAAGACGTGGCTCTGGCCTTTCATCCGCTTCATCTGTACGACGATGACCGTCAGGAACGGCAGGATCAGGATGCCGCAGAGGTTGAACGTCGCCTGGCTGAAGCGAATCCATGCCGTGTTATCGGCATAGAACGCGGCCACCTGTGTCGGGCTCCACGTCGGTGACATCGGCGGCCAGAATCCGGGAAACGCCAGCGCGGCCACCAACAGCACGGCTCCGACGGCCGGCGCTGTCCACAAACTCACCCATTGGGCCTTGATGTTCCCGGCCTTCGGTAGCTCTTGCGCCTGCTCCAGTATTTGCATCCACGTCCTCCGGACTGGCTCTGATCAGCAGCATCGCCGCCAATTTCTGAGTACAGTCAGTTTTACACACCGACGCGGTGATCGCCAGGGAGAATGTCCACCATGTTGAAGACGAAATCGCCGAGCAAGGGCCAGCAGACCCGCGAACGAATCTTCGACGCGGCCATCGCCGAGTTCAGGCGCCAAGGCATGGCAGGTGCGGACACCACCGCGATCGCGGCCGCTGCCGGGGTGGCACACGGCACCTTCTTCTTCCACTTCCCCACCAAGGAGCACGTCCTGTTCGAGCTCGAGCGCCGCGAGGAAGATCGCATGGCGGCCGAACTCGCGCGCTATCTCGGTAAACCCCACGACGTCCGTGGCACGCTGACCGAAACTGTGACCCTGGTGGAAAAGCTCGGCCGCCGGCTCGGCGCCAAACTATTCAAAGACATTCTGGTGCTGCATTTTTCGACGACCCGACCGACATCGGACGAATGGTCCACACACCCGGTGGTGTTCGCGGTCATCGAAGAACTCGGCCACGCACAGTCGCGCGGTGAGATCCCTCCCGACGTCGACACCATGCACAACGGTGTGTCATTTCTGGTCGGACTCTATGCGATGCTCATCGCCCTGCCGACCGACAGAGAGTTCCGGCGCAAGGCCCTCGATGAGTACCTCACCACCTACCTGTACGGCATGCGGGCGTTACCCCGATAGGACGTCAGCGGCCTTCTTGACCTGAAGTCCCACGGTCGCCACCTGTTTGGCGGCCAACGGCCGGAGCGGGTGCACCGCGAGAATCAGTGCGACGCTCCGGCGCTCATCGAACACCGGCGCCGCGATGGTCGCCACCGGCTGCGCAACGCCACCAGGCTGCTGCAGCCCGATCGTGGTGAATTCCGCGAGCAATTCATCGGTGATTCTCCGAACCCGCTGCGGCAGGCCATCACTCGGCAGCGTGCCCATCACCTGAGCCGCCATGGTCAGTGCGGGAGTGGTCCAGTCGACGTCGTAGCCGCGCTCACGCGTCTGCGCCAGCACCTGCTCGAGGCGCTGCACCAAACCTTCGACGGACGACGGTGCTCGGCTGATCCACTCATGCTGTGCAGCTTCGGAATCCCAAGCAGCGAAAGCCACGCCGAATGGGGGTGCATAGCGGATGCGGTCACCCGGCGCGCCGGCCTGCGAGCCCGCGTCACCCTCGAATGCCGTGATGACGAGTTCGCCGTCGTGACGCTCCACCACCGACGCAGCGTAGCCCAGTTGACGCGAAAGGCGTTGTGCAGCAATGCGAGCCGCGTATGCCAGCGGCCGCGCGGAGTCAACCTGGCCTGCCACCACCGCGAGGGCCGGCCCCAGCGCGAAAGTCTTGTCTGCGGGATCACGGACCAACCAGCCTCGGTCGCACAGCGTCGCGAGTATCGCGTGGGCCGTCGCTTGCGTGAGTCCCAGCGCAGCGACCACATCCGAGAACCGCAGCCGGCCGTTTCCCGGCTGGGCCAGCAATTCGACAATATCGAGCACTCGCTCCGTCGGGGCCGATCCCTTCACCCTTGACTCCCGTTCGCGCAGTTCATACAGTCGTTCTTGGTATTTCGAGATGATATCTCGAATATTCGAAATGGAGCTACCCATGCGAGCAGTCGCCCTACGCGGCGGACGCCTCGGGGTCCGCGATATCCCGGACCCCGTGCCCGGACCCGGCGAGTTGCTGCTGCGCGTGCGCAGCACGGCGATCTGTGCGTCGGACGTCCACTTCATGGATCAACCGGAGTTGAGCCTGCAGGATCCGACGGGCCGCTCCCTCTACGACGCCGATCGCGAGGTAGTGCTGGGACACGAGTTCGTCGGCGAGGTGATCGGCCACGGACCGCAGTGTTCCGATCAGTTCCCCTTGGGCACTCGGGTCACGTCGATCCCGATCCGATTGGTCAACGGCGGCGCCGACGGCGCCCACATCATCGGCCAGCATCCCGATTCGCCGGGCAGTTTCGCCGAATTGGTGGTGGTGTCCGAATCGATCGCGCGCGCTGCGGATTCCGCCGCCAGCGATGATGCGGTGGCACTCACCGACGCCTTCGCCGTCGGCGAGTTCTATGTGCGTAGCGCCAACCTGCAACCCGACGAGGTGCCCATCGTCATCGGGGCAGGTGCGATCGGCTTGTCCACGGTGGCCGCGTTGGTACGCCGCGGGATAGCACCCATCCTGGTATCGGACTTCCAGAGCGACCGGCGCGACCTGGCCTGCAACGGTTTCGGTGCACACATCGCGATCGACCCCGCCGAGCAGGAGCCGTTGGACGCGGTCCGCGCGATTCGGTCCGAGCGTGGATTATGGGGTGCGGCAGTGGTATTCGAGTGCGTGGGAGTTCCTGGGCTGATCCAGAAGCTCGTCGACACTGCCGACATGGGCACCCGGATCTATTGCGCCGGAGGGTGGTACACCGGCGATACGCTCGACATCACGTCCGCTACCCGGCAAGGCGTCACGCTGCAGTTCGGCGGTGGACCGTGGCCGCAAGACTGGTACGGGACCCTCGACGCGATCGTCGCCGGAGACCTCGACCCGGTACCGAGCATCGGCCGCATCGTCACACTCGACGAGGTACCCGAGGCTATGGACCTGGCCCGCCGGTCAGCAGGACCACCGCGAATCATGGTGCACCCGAACGGAGATTGTTCATGAGCGACCGCGAAGACATCATCGACGTCCTCACCCTCTATGCCACCGGCATAGACCGTCGTGACTGGCCTCTGTTCCGCACCGCATTCACCGCCGACTGCGTGCTGGACTACGGGGACATCGGCACCTGGCACGGGGTCGACGAGGTCACCGCGTTCATGGACCAGGCACATGCCATGGCCGGGCACACCCTGCATCGGCTGACCAATCATGCCGTCACCGTCAACGGTGCCACCGCGACAGCACGTACCTATATCGACGGTCTGATCATGGCCGCCGACAATGCATCTGGTGTCAATGCGATCGGTTTCTACGACGACGACCTGGTTCTGACCCCTGCCGGTTGGCGCATCGCACGCCGGGTATTCACCTCTGTCCGAGTGGTCGCCGTCTAGGAGGAAACATGGAATTCGCACAGCAATACGGACCGTGGGCACTGCTCGCCGGCGCGTCGGACGGCGTTGGTGCCGCGATGGCTCACGAACTGGCCTCGCGGGGACTCAATGTCGTTCTCCTGGCCCGACGGCAGAGCGTGCTCGACTCGGTCGCAGCGTCCATCGAAACACTCGGTGTCGAAACCCTTACGTTGGCAATCGATCTCGCCGAACCGGGTGCCACCGCGCGGATCATCGACGCCACTGCCGGGTTGGACATCGGATTCCTCGTCTACTGCGCCGGCGCGGACCCTAACTTCGCGCCGTTCCTGTCCAGCCCACTGTCCGACGCAGAGTCATTGGTCCAGCGGAATTGCGTTACGCCACTGCAGCTTTGCCATCACTACGCGCAACCGATGGTCGAACGCGGCCGGGGCGGCATCGTCATCGTCGGGTCCGGCGCGGGCCTGGTCGGCGGGCCGAACATGGTGGCCTACGGGCCGAGCAAGGCGTTCGGCATGGTTCTCGCAGAGGCTCTGTGGAGTGAGTTGAACCCCAAGGGAATTGATGTCATGGGCCTGATTCTGGGCAAGACCGACACGCCTGCGCTGCGCCGACTCGAACACGAGCGCGGCAGGATCGCGTCGTTGGACGATACGCCCGAGGGATCCGACTCCATCGACACGGTAATTGCCGAGGCCTTCGATCAACTGAGCAACGGTCCCACCGTGTTCGTCGGCGATCAACTGCGCGCGGCGGTTCCCATGCTGGGCCAGTTGAGCCGCAACGATGCCGTCCGGTTGATGGCCGCGGCCAGTGCCGCAGCCATGGGCGACTGACGAACCAGAGTCGATCACTGCCTCTGGCCTCAACGACCCGTGGTGGGGTCGTTGAGGCCAGAAGTGTGTGACTGCGTACCGGCTACTTGCTCCGTCCCGCATGCGATTTGGCACCCGAGGCATGCTTCGAATTGCCCGCTGCGTCATGTGAAGACGATTCCGCCGTGTGTGTGGCAGCCGGCTTCGTGGCCGGTTTCGCCTCATCCGTGCTCGCCTTGTCGTCACCGGCGGCCTTGGGCACCGAGATCGGCATCACCGTCACGTCAGTCTTCGGTGCCACTGGCTTGACCTCGACGGACTTGGCCGGCGTGTCCGCGGCAACCTTGGTGGCCTTGGTGGCCTTGGTGGCCTTGGTGGCCTTGGCCTGCGTGGTTTTGCTGGAGGTAATACGGTTCACTGTCGATGTCGTCGTACACCGTCGGGCTTGACACGAGCGGGCCGCGCTAGGCCTGTCAGGCCATCGTTACGAGGTTGCGCCAGAACGACTTCAGGCTCTCACTGGCCCCGAACAGGGTGGTGAAATGCGTCGAGTCGCAGAGCACGATGTCCCCGGCACGGTCCCCGGTCGGTGGCATGTGGATCAGTGCGTTGAACTCGGTATTACCCGCCA
>ERZ650309.1308-NODE-1308-length-11697-cov-4.405600_pt1 | contig 11697 bp, 11 predicted proteins | sample MGYA00376245_ERZ650309 | MGnify/ENA primary metagenome ERZ650309 (study PRJEB26733, sample SAMN07839294) | wastewater metagenome | biome: urban; feature: wastewater treatment plant; material: waste water | place: USA: North Carolina | collected 2016-04-26 ...
CGCCGGGTCGCTCAGCACTCGGAACATCTCGGCGGCATGTGCGGCCACCTGGGGTTCGAGGCGGCAGCGGGTGGCTTGCAGGGTGTTCATCGCGTCGGGCCCGAGGCAGTAGGGGTGTTCACGACCATCGGCCCTGCGGCGTTCCCCTGCCGCTCGGCCGTTGCGTTGGCGTGCCCATCACAATAGACGCCAATGCCGGATCGTCCTCGGGACTGACCGGCGCTGGACGATCGGAGATGCGCATTGGGTCAACATGAGCGACTGTATCGACTGAAGCGCCTCCTGGACGGTGGCCGATGCGTGCCGAAGGACCGGCTCTTGAAGGAACTGGAGGTGTCCCCAGCCACGCTCAAGCGCGACATCGCCTACCTTCGCGATCGCATGAACGCCCCGATCGAGTGGGACCGGCATGGCCGCGGCTGGCGACTGAGTCCAGCGCATAGGGTGCAGGGCGAACAGATCGAGCTTCCAGGGATGTGGTTCAGTGCGGACGAGGTGCACGCATTGCTGACCATGCAGCACCTGCTGTCGCATCTGGATGCAGGCGGCCTCCTTGGACCGCACATCGAGCCGCTGATGGCGCGACTGAATGGTCTGCTGGCCACCGGTGCACCCACTCGCGCCGAGCTTTCGCGGCGAATCAAGATCCAGACTGTCGGTGCCCGCCGAGTGCATCTGCCGCACTTCCAGGCCGTGGGGACCGCACTGTTGCGCAGGCAACGGCTGTGGCTCGACTACCACGGCCGCGGCCGCGACACGGTAGCTGCCCGCGAGGTGTCGCCGCAGCGCCTGGTGCACTACCGCGACAACTGGTATCTGGATGCGTGGTGCCATCTGCGGCGTGCGCTGCGCAGCTTTGCGGTCGATGCGATCGTCGCGGCCCGAACCGTGGATCGTCCCGCCGTCGAAGTGACCGAAGCCGAGCTCAATGCCGTTCTGGGTGCCGGCTATGGCATCTTTTCGGGCCAGGCAGTCAGCTGGGCCACGTTGCGGTTTGCACCTGAACGGGCGCGCTGGGTGTCGGCCGAGACCTGGCATGCCCGCCAGCGCGGCCGCTGGGATGCCGATGGCAGCTGGCTGCTGGAACTGCCTTACGCCGACCCGCGCGAACTGGCGATGGACATCCTGCGGCATGTGCCGCACGTCGAGGTCGTGGCGCCTGAAGCGCTGCGCGCCGACATCATCAACATGTTGCATGCCGGGCTGGCCAGGCTCACGCCCTGAGCCTGGATCTTGGGAACATCGCCGCACTTGAAGCCGCTCACCACGCATGCCATGCCGCCTGACCATTGGGCACACAGCCATCCTGCCGGAACCGGGCCCGCACACGGGCTGGTCGAACACCTCGACGCCGTCGCGGCATTGGCCGCAAGCTTTGCCGAGCCATGGGGCCCGGAGTTCGCCCGGCTCGCCGGCCGTTGGCACGACCTGGGCAAGTTCCGGCCGGGTTTCCAGCGCTACATCCGGCAGACGTCCGAGGCGCATCTGGAAGGGCGGTTGCCGGCGGGCAGCGAGAAGTCGCATTCGGCGGCCGGCGCGCTGCACGCGCTCGCCGCTTTCGGGCAGGCGCATGGTGCGGATGGCGAGCGCCTGGCGCGCGTCCTGGCCTACGTGATCGCCGGCCACCATGCCGGCCTGGCCGACTGGACCGCCGGCCTCGACGCGCGCCTGCTCGGCACCGGCGCGCCGGCCAGCCGCACGGAATACCAGCAGGCGCTGGCGGAGGCGCAGGCGCATGCGCCTGCGGTGCTGGCGCTGCCGGCCGAGCTCGACCTTCGAGCCCTGCTCGGCCGCATCCCGGGCTTGCGCAGCGCCAACCCTCTGGCCTGGTCCACCTGGGTTCGCATGCTGTTCTCGGCGCTGGTCGATGCCGACTTCCTGGACACCGAGGCCTATATGGACGGTCAGCGGTCCCAGGCCCGCGCAGGCTTTGCCAGCCTCGACAGCTACCGGGATCGGCTGGACGCCCACCTGGCGCACAAGCACGCCGAGGTGATGGCCGCCGGCCGCGCCGAAGACACCGTCATGCGCGCCCGCGCCGAGGTGCTGCAGCACTGCCGCCTCAGCGCAGCGCTGGCGCCCGGCGTGTTCTCGCTCACGGTGCCCACGGGTGGCGGCAAGACGCTGTCGTCGCTGGCCTTCGCGTTGCACCACGCCTGCCGCCATGGGCAGCGCCGCGTCATTTACGCCATCCCCTACACCAGCATCATCGAACAGACGGCCGCGGTCTTTGCCGGGATCTTCGGCACCGAGGCGCTGATCGAGCACCACAGCCAGGCCGATGGTGACGCCCGCGCCGAGACCGCACGCAGCCGCCTGGCCTGTGAGAACTGGGACGCGCCGCTGGTCGTCACCACCAACGTCCAGCTGTTCGAGTCGCTGTTCGCGGCCCGCACCTCGCGCTGCCGCAAGCTGCACCGCATTGCCGGCAGCGTCATCGTGCTGGACGAGGCGCAACTGCTCCCGCCCGAGTTCCTGCAGCCGATCCTCGACGTTCTGAACCTGCTGGTGGCGCACTACGGCGTCACGCTGCTGTTGTGCACCGCCACTCAGCCTGTGCTGACCGAGCAGCGCCGCTTCGACCCGCGGCAGTCGGTACGGGGCCTGCCGGCGCCGCTGCGCGTCATGCCCGACGAAGGCCGGCTGTTCGCAGACCTCCAGCGTGTTGCGATCCATTGGCCCGAGGACCTGAACACGCCGCTGCCGACCGACGTGCTGGTGGCGCAGGTGGTGGCGCATCCGACGGTGCTGGTCATCGTCAACACCCGTGCCGATGCCGCAGAGCTGGTGACCGCGCTCGACACCGCCACCGGCGACGAGACGCTGCACCTGTCGGCGGCGATGTGCGGCCAGCACCGTGCCGACGTGATCCGCCGCATCCGCACCCGCCTGACCGCGCAACGTGACGGCAGCGACACCCGCCCGCTGCGTGTGGTCAGCACGCAGCTCGTCGAGGCTGGCGTGGACATCGACTTTCCGGTGGTCTTCCGCGCCCTCGCCGGGCTCGACTCCATCGCCCAGGCCGCCGGCCGCTGCAACCGTGAAGGCCTGCTGCCCCAGGGCCAGGTGCATGTCTTCGTGCGGGCGTTGCCGCGCGGCCTCGCCGGCTTGCGCTGTGGTGCCGATGCCACCCGCAGCGTGCTGGCCGCCGGGTTGCCGGACGCACTGGCGCCTGCGGCGTTCGACCGCTACTTTCCGCTGTACTACGCCGGCTTCCACAGCCTGGACAAGCAGCGGGTGGTCGACGAACTGTGCAGCAACCGCGAACTGGCGATGCAGTTCCGCAGCGCGGCCGAGAAGTTCCGCCTCGTCGACGACGCCGGCCAGGCCACGGTCGTGGTGCCGTACCGCAGTGACGACCCGCAGGCCACCGACATCGCGCCGCTGCTCGCGCTGCTGCGCCAGGGCCAGGCCGATCGATGGATTCTGCGAAAGCTGCAACGCCACACCGTCACCGTGCGCGAGCGCATTGTCCAGGCCTGGCAGGCGCGCGGCGACGTCGCCGAACTCGTGCCGGGCCTGTACCTGTTGACGGTCGACCAGCGCTACGACCGGCGCCTGGGCCTGTTGCCGGAGGGGCAGATGTTCGACCCGGCGGCCATGGTGGCATGAGGCCGTCTTCATGTAGTCGGCGCGGAGGCATGCCTCCGCGCCTTCCAAGCTGCCCCATGGCAGGAGAGGTTTCAATCCACACCTCGATCAGAGGCGCTCTCAGAGTTTACAGCATCAAGCTGCCCAATGGCATGATAGGAATCATGAGTGATAGAGTTCGCCCAATGCCGGAGGGCGACGCACATGGACTTGGTCGAACTGCTCAGAGAACTGCGACTGCTCAAGGGCCAGCCAGCCTATCGCTTTGTGCTGGCCTGGGCAGCGGTGGTCCTGCATGAAGTCCGTGATCGCAAAGTCATTGCTGCGTTTGTGGCTTGGTTGGCCGTTGACCGCGGGTTTGATGCGCACATGTTTCGCGTCGCTCAAGCGCTTATCGCCGCAGTCGGGCGGCACTTAGCTTAATTGGAGGCTTCACAAATGACGACTCAACGCTATTGCCTCGACATTTCAGGCGACTACGCCTGCTTCACCCGACCCGAAATGAAGGTCGAGCGGGTGTCGTACGACGTGATCACGCCGTCGGCCGCCCGTGCGGTGTTCGAGACGATCTTCTGGAAGCCGGCCGTCCGCTGGCAGGTGCGGCGCATCGAGGTGCTGAAGCCGGTGCGCTGGATGAACCTGCGGCGCAACGAGGTGGCGTCGGTCATCTCCACCCGCAACGTGCAGCAGGCCATGGCAGCCGGCGAGGGCGACTTGGGCGTCATGGTCGAGGAGGACCGCCAGCAACGCGCCGCGTTGCTGCTGCGCGAGGTGGCCTACCGCGTGCACGCCGACCTGGTGGTGCGCGACGACCGCGCCGACCCACAGCCGCCACAAAAGTTCTTCAGCATGTTCGAGCGACGTGCCGAGACCGGCCAATGGGTGAACCAGCCCTATCTCGGCTGCCGCGAGTTCGACGCCCGCGTGCGCCTGGTGCGCGAGCCTGAGGCAGAGCCGCCGCCCATCAACGACACGCGCGACCTGGGCTGGATGCTGCGCGACATGGACTTCAGCAACCCCGCCGACCCGCAGGCCATGTTCTTCCGCGCGCAGATGGTCAACGGCGTCATCGAGGTGGACGGTACGGAGGTGGCGCGATGATTCTTCAGGAACTGGTGCGGTACTACGACCGCAAGGCGCGCGACCCGGACCCGGCGCAGCGCCTGCCCACGCCTGGGCTGGAAGACAAGGACATTCCCTTCGTCATCGAACTGACCGCCGACGGCCGGGTGGTCGCGCTGCGCGACACGCGCGAACTGCAGGGCAAGAAGCTGCGCGCGAAGTCCTTCCTGGTGCCGATGGGCGAGAAGAAGACTTCCGGCATCAAGGCCAACCTGCTGTGGGACAGCGCAGCCTATGTCCTGGGCCTCGACACCGGCCGCAAGTCGCAGGGCGACACCACGCCGCAGGCAGCCTTCCGTGCCCGCATCGAGGCGCTGCCGGAACCCGCGCGCAGCGACGCGGGCGTACGTGCGGTATTGGCCGCGCTGGACCGTGCCGATTGGTCGTTGCTGCAGGCTCACCCCGGGTGGTCCGAGATCGTCGAGTCCCGGCCGGTGATGAGTTTCCGGCTGGCCGGCGAGTTGGACCTGGTCTGCCAACGCCCGGCAGTGGTGGCGGCTGCAACGGCTTCGGGGGATGACGACTCGCAGGCGCTGCAGTGCCTGTGCCTGGTGGACGGCACGCCACAGCCGGTGCAGCGGCTGCATGCCTCCATCAAGGGCGTGTGGGGTGCGCAGTCTTCGGGGGCCAATATCGTCAGCTTCAATGCACGCGCCTTCGAGTCCTACGGCAAGACCGAGCGCCAGGGCGAGAACGCACCGGTAGGCCAGCGTGCTGCCTTTGCCTACACCACGGCCCTGAACCACTTGCTGGCCCCGGGTTCGCGCAACCGGGTGCAGGTGGGCGATGCGTCGACGGTGTTCTGGGCCGACGGGCCAACGCGGTTCGACGGCGAGTTCACGCTGGCCGACTTCTTCGGCGAGACCAAGGACAACCCCGACCAGGGCGTGCGTGCGGTGCAGGCCTTGTACGACGCGCTGAAGGCCGGCGCTCTGCCGGTGGATGAGGGCAAGGTGCGGTTTCATGTGCTGGGCCTGGCACCCAACGCCGCACGCATCAGCATTCGCTTCTGGCTCACGGCGCCGCTCACCGAATTGGCGACGCGGATCGCGCAGCACTTCGACGACCTTCGGGTCGTCCGCCGCTACGACGCCGATCCACCGGTGCCCTCGCTGTTCCGCCTGCTGTCCGGCCTGGCCTTGCAGGGCAAGCTCGACAACGTGCCGCCGCGCCTGGCCGGAGAGTGGATGCGCAGCATCCTCGAAGGCCGACCGCACCCGCGCACGTTGCTGAACGCCGCCGTCAACCGCTGCAAGGCCGAGCAGGAGGTGAGCTACCTGCGCGCCGCGGTGCTGAAGGCCTGGCTCAACCGCGAGCACCGGCGCCTGCACCCTGAGCTTTCCACCACGCACCAACACTTCAAGGAGGCCCTCGACGTGGACCAGACCGACACCCCTTACCGCCTGGGCCGGCTGTTCGCCGTGCTGGAGCACATCCAGCGGCAGGCGATGCCCGGCATCAACGCGACGATCCGCGACCGCTTCTACAGCGCCGCGTCGACCACGCCGGTGGCGGTGTTCACCACGCTGCTGCGGCTGAAGAACGCGCACCTGAAAAAGCTCAACGACAAGCAGAACGCCTGGTTCGAGCGCCTGATCGGGGAGGTGCTGTCCACGCTGGACGACTTCCCGCGCCAACTCACGCTGCCGCAGCAGGGCCTCTTTGCGCTCGGCTACTACCACCAGCGCCAGGACTTCTTCACCCGCAAGGACCGCGGCGACGACGCCGACGCCCCCAACAACCCGGAAGCTCCCAAGGAGGACTGACACCATGACGCTCACCGCCCGCCACGACTTCGTGCTGCTCTTCGATGTGAAGGACGGCAACCCCAACGGCGACCCCGACGCCGGCAACCTGCCGCGCCTGGACGCCGAAACCGGCCACGGCCTGGTGACCGACGTGTCGCTCAAGCGCAAGGTGCGCAACTATGTCGGCCTGGTCAAGGACTGTGCACCGCCCTACGACATCTACATCAAGGAAAAGGCGGTGCTGGAACGCACCCACCGCGCCGCCTACGAGGCCATTGGCGCCACGGCCGAACTGGGCGGCGACGAAGCCAAGGACGGCAAAGACGCCAAGAAGAAGCGCAAGGGCAGCGCCGAGAGCGTCGACAAGGCGCGCGACTGGATCTGCCGCAACTTCTTCGACGTGCGCACCTTCGGCGCCGTGATGTCCACCGGCGTCAACTGCGGTCAGGTGCGTGGCCCGGTGCAGATGACCTTTGCCCGATCTGCCGACCCGGTGGTGGCCAGCGAACACTCGATCACCCGGATGGCGGTGGCCACCGAGAAGGAGGCCGAGAGCCAGGACGGCGACAACCGCACCATGGGCCGCAAGCACACCGTCCCCTACGGCCTGTACCGGGCGCATGGCTTCGTGTCGGCCTTCCTTTCCCGGCAGACCGGCTTCTCGGCCGACGACCTGGAACTGTTCTACAAGGCGCTGGAGGACATGTTCGAGCATGACCGCTCCGCCGCGCGCGGGCAGATGGCCACGCGTGGCCTCTACGTGTTCCAGCACGCGAGCGATTTGGGCAACGCCCATGCGCACAGCCTCTTCGACCGCCTGGTGGTCACCAACCGGCAGCCGGAGTCGCCAGCCCGCGGCTTTGATGCGTATGCGGTGACCTTCGACGGCACCGAACTGGCGGTCGGCCAACAGGTGCAGGCCGCCCAGGGCGTGACCTTGCTGCGCCGCTGCTGAACGCCGGTCGGCGGTCCTCAGCCTTGGCCGAGCGTGCGTGCGGCGACTTCCAGGTCCAGCACATGGCCCGCCAAGTCCCGTGCATCAGCCCGCCGGCAGCGTTCCACCAGGCGCCGGTCGGCGGTCACCAGTGGGCAGTCCGCCTGCATGGCCAGGGCCAGGTAGAAGCAGTCGTAGGCGGGGTGGTTCAGCCGCATCGCCAGTGCCAGCGCATCGTCCAGCAGCGCGCCGCTGTCGTGCAGTTGCAATGGCGCCAGGCGCAGCCAGCGCGCGGCGGCCGTTGCCGTGGCGACCGCCATTTCGCCGCGCGACTGCTTCTTCCAGAGGATGTTGGCCACTTCCGGCAGCAGCAGGTCCGGGGCCAGCAGCGTGGCGTCCAGCAGGGCGGCGGCCTGTTCGGAGTCGGGTTCCGGCGCCAGCCACTTGGCCGCGACGCTGGCGTCCACCACGCAGCGCGCCGGCATGGGTTGACCCGGCAGCAGCGCGGCAGCCATCAACGCTCGTCGCGCGCCTCGCGCAACAGCTGTTCTGACGGGGTCTGCGGCGTGCCGAAACTGAGCCGGCGGATGTCGGCGGCCAATGCCTTCAGGTCGGCGCCGGCCGACCGCTGCGGCCGGGCGAGCGCTTGCCGCACGATGTCCAGCAACTCGGCGTTCATCGACCGGCCGTTGCGCGCTGCGCTTTGCCGCAGCGCGCTCTTCAAGGCGTCGTCCAGGTTGCGCAGCACGATGTCTGCCATGGCGCTCCTCCTCCGAAGGGAATGGAAATGCTATCAATGATATCGCCGCCGACGGCGTCTGACGGTGTGGAGCCGCCAGACCCCGTTCCCCTGTCGGCCCTGCAACACTGGGCCTACTGCCCACGTCAATGCGCGCTGATCCACCTGGACCAGGCCTTTGACGACAACCTGCACACGCTGCGCGGCAACGCGGTGCATGCACGCGTGGACCAGCCGGGCGTGGACAGCGCCAAGGGTGTGCGGGTGGAGCGCGCGTTGCCGCTGTGGCACGACGCACTGGGCCTGGTGGGCAAGGCCGACGTGGTGGAGTTTGCCGCGCCGCATGCCGCCTACCCGGTGGAGTACAAGCACGGCAGCCGCCACAAGGCGGCGGCCATCGCCGCGTGCGACGAACTGCAGCTTGCCGCCCAGGCACTCTGCCTCGAAGCCATGACCGGCCAGCCGGTGCCGGAGGGCGCCATCTTCTACGCCACCTCCAAGCGCCGGCGGGTGGTACCGATATCGCCGGAACTGCGCCAAGCGGTGGCCGACACCACGCAGGCAGTGCGCGCGATGCTGGCCGGCGAACGGCTGCCGCCACCGCTGACCGGCTCCGACGCCGCCCAGCGCTGCCCGGGCTGTTCGATGCGCGACCGTTGCCAGCCCGCGGTGCCGTTCAGCACGGCCATGACGCAGGCACGGGCGCAGTTGTTCGACCCCGATGCCTGACGTTCCGCACCCATGTGCACTCAACGCGGCCGGAGGCCGTCAACATGCAATTGCTGAATACGCTCTACGTCAACACGCCCGGCAGCTACCTGCGGCTTGACAACGACACGCTGCGGGTCGAGGTCGAGCGCGAAACGCGCCTGCGTGTGCCCCTGCACCACCTTCAGGGCGTGGTGTGCTTCGGCGCGATGGGCGTGTCGCCGCCGCTGATGTTCCGGCTTGCCGACGAACGCATTGCGCTGGTGCTGCTCGACGACAACGGCCGCTTCAAGGCCCGGCTGGAAGGTGCCACCAGCGGAAACGTGCTGTTGAGGCGGGCGCAGCACCAGCGGGCCACGGAGCGCACGTTCACGCTCGACACCGCCAGGTCCTTTGTGGCCGGCAAGGTCAAGAACACGCGTCAGGTGCTGCTGCGCGGTGCCCGCGACACGCGGCAAGCTGACGAGGCCGCTCGCCTGACCCGCGCCGCCGACGACCTCGCCGCCACGTTGCGGGCGCTTCCTGGCGCCACCGACCTGGATGTACTGCGCGGCCTGGAGGGCGAGGCCGCGCGCCAATACTTCGGCGTCTTCAGCCTGTTGGTGCGGCCGGAGGCGAGGGGCCACTTCGCCATGGACGGCCGCAACCGCCGGCCGCCGCGAGACCGGCTCAATGCCCTGCTGTCCTTCCTATACGCCATGTGGATGAACGACTGCCGCAGCGCGCTGGAAGCCTGCGGCCTCGACCCGCAAGTGGGCTTCCTGCACGCGCTGAGGCCCGGGCGCGCCGCACTGGCGCTGGACCTGATGGAAGAGTTCCGTCCGTGGGCGGATCGGCTGGCGCTCTCGCTGATCAACCGTGAGCAGTTGGCGGGTGGCGACTTTGCCGAACGGGAAGGCGGCGCCGTTGCGCTGACGCCCACCGCACGAAAGACCGTCGTCGTGGCCTACCAGCAGCGCAAGCAGGACGAGATCAGCCACCCGTTGCTGGCCCAGCCCATGCCGCTCGGTCTTGTGCCGCTGGTGCAGGCTCGCCTGCTCGCGCGCAGCCTGCGCGGCGAGCGCGACGCCGACGGACAACCCGCCGTCTACCTGCCGTTCACGCCCAAGTAGTCGAGCACGCCGAACATGCTGGTCATCGTCTGCTACGACGTCAACACCGAAACCCGGGCCGGACGCCGCCGACTTCGCCGCGTGGCCAAGGTCTGCGAGAGCACCGGCCAGCGCGTGCAGAAGTCGGTCTTCGAGTGCCAAGTGAGCCTGGCCGAACTCGAAACGCTTGAGCGGCGGCTGCTGGCCGAAGTGGCGCTGGAAACCGACTGCCTGCGCCTGTACCGGATGCCCGAAACCCGCGGCGCCGAAGTACGCCAGCACGGCAGCTTTCGGTCGATTGACTTTGAAGGCCCGCTGGTCTCCTGAGCCCGAGGCAGCCCGCTGATCGGCCCAGGAGCGCCGTCGCGCCGGGTAGGATGTTTGCCGCGAACCTGAAGCAATGGCCACCGCCGCCCAGGGTTCGCGCCGGACGCAAGACCGCATGAACACAGCACTTTTTCCCTACCTCCCCGTGGACGGTCGGTCCGCCGAGCCCGAGGACAACGCAGGTTCGCGCCAGGATGGGGAAAACGCGGCGGCTGGTCATAGGTTACGCGCGAACCGGCTCGCCCGTCAGTAATGGCGGGCGTGGATTGAAACGTCTTGCTGCTGAAGGAATCAATCTCGCTTCGGGGCTCGCCCGTCAGTAATGGCGGGCGTGGATTGAAACCGGTTTCAACGGCCGCGTTGTCGTCCGTCTCGACGGGCTCGCCCGTCAGTAATGGCGGGCGTGGATTGAAACACATGCCACGCCGGTTTAGCCGCATCACCCTGGACGGGCTCGCCCGTCAGTAATGGCGGGCGTGGATTGAAACTCGGCCACCCAGGCGTGGCTCTCGTCGTTGCCGAGGCTCGCCCGTCAGTAATGGCGGGCGTGGATTGAAACGCCATGTTCGGGAAGGGACAGCCTTCGGCCATCGGCTCGCCCGTCAGTAATGGCGGGCGTGGATTGAAACAGCGGCAGTCCCCCATCCGGTAAGGGCCACCGTCAGGGCTCGCCCGTCAGTAATGGCGGGCGTGGATTGAAACCTGCTGGTATACACCGGCCACGTAGTCGGCTTCGGGCTCGCCCGTCAGTAATGGCGGGCGTGGATTGAAACTTTCGCGTGCTGCGCGATCCAGGTATGCGCACTGGGCTCGCCCGTCAGTAATGGCGGGCGTGGATTGAAACCTTGAAGCGTTCAAGCCCCGTGCACAGACCAAGGGGCTCGCCCGTCAGTAATGGCGGGCGTGGATTGAAACAGCCTGGGGTCATGGCTGTACGACAAATTCAACTGGGCTCGCCCGTCAGTAATGGCGGGCGTGGATTGAAACTGCCGGCCATAGGGATAGGCACCGACCCCCTCACCGGCTCGCCCGTCAGTAATGGCGGGCGTGGATTGAAACCGCGGCAGCCTCGCCACCGTCGCCAGCCTGCTCTAGGCTCGCCCGTCAGTAATGGCGGGCGTGGATTGAAACACGCACTGGCGCCACGGCGTGCCCGCCCGCGTCAAGGGCTCGCCCGTCAGTAATGGCGGGCGTGGATTGAAACGGCCATCACGCCCTCGCCAGCTCGTGATCCCGCGGGCTCGCCCGTCAGTAATGGCGGGCGTGGATTGAAACCATGGGCTGCGCGCTCAGGCCCAGGTGCGCGAGCAATGCAGCGAACTTAAGCGGCCGATCCCTTGTAGGCGAGATGCGGATGGGGCTTGACATGGTGGGTCTGTCTCGGCGCGGAGCGGCCGTGGACAACGCGTCGGCGGGTTCGGGCGATCAGGCGCAGCG
>ERZ650309.1309-NODE-1309-length-11686-cov-2.994497_pt1 | contig 11686 bp, 10 predicted proteins | sample MGYA00376245_ERZ650309 | MGnify/ENA primary metagenome ERZ650309 (study PRJEB26733, sample SAMN07839294) | wastewater metagenome | biome: urban; feature: wastewater treatment plant; material: waste water | place: USA: North Carolina | collected 2016-04-26 ...
TGCAGGACTGACGTACTTGCTGTCTTTGCGGGCGCGCAAGGTCAGCGCAATCGCAGCGAACATCGCAACCAGCAGGATGGCAGCAGCGACTTCGAGCGGATACAGATACTGGGTGTACAGCAACTTGCCAAGTTCTTTGGTGTTGGACACATTGGCGGCGACCTGCGCGATCCGTGGTTCATCCGAAGGACGGAACCCGCCAATCACCACATAGGACATTTCCAGTGCGATCACCACACCCAGCAGGGCGCAAAGGGCCATGGCGATGGCCAGCTCCGCTTCCGTAACCGTATCCATTGCGGCTGATACAATCGGGATATTAAGCGTGATTTTTGACGTCAGGCGGCTGGCGGTGCTGGTTTCGCGGGGAAGAACTTCGGAATACGCGGGTACGAGAAGAACATCATCGTACGTTAGCGCTTCAAACAGGAATTTTGATGAGTCTAAGGCCATGGCAAATAAACGATCTGTTATTTGCCGGGCAAAGATAAGTGTTGAATGGCGAATTCGCTAATTATAAATTCAACAAGTCCTTTTAAATTTGAATTCAAATACCGAACGTCTATGAGACTTATTTTTTCAACTGCATTTTTACTTTTTGCCACTTTTTGTTTCGCTCAAACTCAAACCGGCAAAGCATCTTTTTATGCCGACAAGTTTGAAGGCAGACCAACGGCCAGCGGAGAAAAGTACAAACACAGCAAACTCACAGCCGCACATAAAACGTTACCGTTCGGGACAGTTATTCGTGTCACCAACCTTAAAAACAATTTAACGGTTGATGTTACAGTAAACGACCGCGGCCCATACGTGGAAGGACGTGTGGTAGATCTTTCAAAATCGGCAGCTGAGAAACTGGAATTCGTAAACATCGGCCTGGCGGATGTAAAAATAGAAGTGATCGATGCCGGAACCGGTAAGGTTAGCGATCCGGCACGTGCGATTGATCACGTAGTAGTCGATGAAAAAGAATTCTATGAATTTAAAGTTGATCGTCAGAATCCAAAAGGCTTTGGTTTGCAAATCGGAACCTATCAGGAGCTGGTGAATCTTGTACGTCTTGCGGAAAACCTGAAAAGCTCTTATCAAAAGAAGGTTGTAGTACAGGTGAAAATTCTGAATGGCGTGAAATATTACAGTCTGATACTCGGTCAATTCTCCAATCGCGAAAAAGCAGAATCGTTTCGTGAAGAAATCAGAAAAAAATTCCCTGACACATTTATCGTTGAATACGAAAAACTCTAACGCAGCAGCGCAATCATGATGGAGATTATCGGGTATGCTGCGTGTATTTGTATCGGAATAATTCTGGGAATTCTTGGCGGTGGAGGTTCTATCCTTTCTATCCCGATTTTGGTTTATCTATTACATGTAGATGTAGTGATGGCCTCAGCCTATTCATTGTTTATTGTCGGTACCACTTCGTTCGTAGGAGCTATACCCAAATACAAAAAGCACCTGGTTAATCTTCGCACCGGTTTCTTTTTCGGCTTGCCTTCGATCGTTACCATCTTCTGCACCCGGAAATGGATTGTACCTTCCATACCTGAAATTATCCATCAAAGCGAATCGTTTACGCTAACGAAACGATTCCTGATTCTCGGCATATTTTCGGTACTGATGATTCTGGCTTCCATTTCAATGATCCGCGGAAGCAAGGAGATTTCAAACGATAATCACCGGTTTCGGGTAGTACTCGTAATTATTGAAGGAATCATCATCGGATTTTTAACGGGGTTGGTTGGAGCCGGAGGCGGATTTCTCATCATACCCGCGCTGGTGTTGCTCACCGGACTGCCGTTTAAAACGGCCGTAGGGACCTCCCTGTTCATCATCGCCATTAATTCCCTGGTTGGTTTCATGGGTGATGTACTGAACTACTCCATGGATTGGAAATTTTTATTGTCGATTACTGCCTTGTCTGTTATCGGCATTCTCATTGGCGACAGAATCTCCAAAAAAATATCGGCCGCTGTGCTTCGAAAGAGCTTCGGATGGTTTGTACTGATTATGGGTTGCTGGATATTGTTCCGCGAACTACGCTGATGCGTTCTCTTCCAGAATTGCAGCGACAACCTCTTCGGCCGCCCGCTCACCGGATTTTATTGCCCCACTGATGGTTCCAAACTCACCGGTAACATCGGTTGCTTCACCTGCGAAAAAAATCTTATCGGCAATTGGTTCAGCAAGCGCCACACGGTCATCATTTGTTCCGCCTACAAGCGGATAGGATTGCCCGCCCAATATATACGGAACCCTGGTCCAGTCTTTAATAACAGAGATAATGGTTCCTCCTTCGTCCGGAAAGCGTTTGCGAATATTCAATGATGCCTTTCCATCGAATACAACATCCATTTCATCGAGTATACGCTGGATTCGTTCATCGTCAGTTGCCAGTGCGCGCAGCTCTTCCGCTTTGGGTCCATTGATCGTAAGACTTACCGTCAGATTCTTATCACTTCGGCCAGCTCCCGGGAAGAAGTAGGACGGACACACTACCCCTCCATAAATAAACGCGGGGGCCGGGCCTGTACCGTCAGGCTTTTTGAAAAAGTTATTACGCGTAAACTCAAGAATAATCCGGATGGATGCATCCATGCCGATGCGGCTTAATGCGCTTGTTTTTGAAGCCGGCAACGCAGGAGAAAAGCTAATGAGCGATGAATCTTTCAGCACATTAACAGGCGATGTTACTACCAGCTTGGTAACCTCTACCGTGCTTTCCGTGTTGGTATCGGTGTCTAAAACCGTCAGCGTTACGCCTGCGCCAGAATAATTTACTGCCTTAATCGCGCTGTTAAGCGTTACCCGTTTAAGCGCTCGCGCATACTTTGAAGTGAGAACATCACTAATCGGGTTAGTCACCAGCATGAACTCCTTTTTATCATGTTCGATTAGCGAAAGCGCCTCACCCAATGCATTTGCACCAATGCGGTCAGCCGAAGATCCATAGGCGTTTCCCAACCATGAGTTAAGAATAGGTTGCAGATCAGAGGTTGTAGCTGCCGCATCCTGAACCGAACCTCCACCGGTATACGCTGCAAGACCAGTTTCCCTAAAGATTTTTAATGCCTGAAAATCGCCCCGTGCCTCTGCTTCCGCCTGCGTAGAATATTCATCATTGATGATGTAGTAATCTTGTGCATTCGTAGGTTCTTCGCGAAACTTAACCGTAGGAACTTTTAACAGCTTAATGAGATTTCCGAACTCCGAATCGGTGCCGAAAATCCGATCAGCTCCAAGTTCAACATGAAAGTCGGCAGCAAGTTCATTATAAATTGGGTCCGAAGGTTTAATAGCCTTTATTCTTCCGCCAATTCTTCCTGACGCTTCAAAAATTTTAACCTTGATCCCTTTCGAAATAAGATAATCAGCAACCGCCAGTCCGGCCGCACCGGCACCCACAATACCAACAACACCATCATATTTAACCTCGGGGCCGTTCGAATCATCCGAACAAGCGGTTAACCAGGCTGGTAAAACAAGGCCTGCCGTAACGCCCATCCCAAGGTTTTTGAGTGCTTCTCTTCTTTTCACGTAGCTTCTTTAGTTGAAGATTTCAGAAAGATAATGATCGTTATACTTTTAAGAAAATATAGATCATTTTCGCCCTATGGATACGGAAATCAGCCCGAAGGTAAGAAGGATCGCCATTGTGGGGCCTGAATGCACAGGCAAGACGGATTTAGCCCGCTTTCTGGCTGATCATTATAATACGGTTTGGGTACCAGAGTTTGCACGCGAGTATCTTGAACATCTCGGGCGATCGTATCATCAATCTGACCTGGTAACCATTGCAACTGGTCAGGTGCAAAGTGAAAACGCAATCGCACAACAGGCAAACCAATTTGTGTTTTGCGACACCACCCTGCTGGTCATCAAAATATGGAGTGAGTTTAAATACCACACCTGCGACCCGGAGATATTACAACTGATGCAGCAACAGAAGTATGATCTTCACTTATTAACAAATATTGATCTGCCCTGGGAGGATGATCCGTTGCGTGAACATCCGCACAAGCGACAGGAACTTTTTGATTTGTATTATAACGCGTTGAAAAAATCAGACGTCAACTTCCAGGTGATCCGCGGGGAATATGCTGACCGCAGAGCAGCCGCTATTGCAGCAGTGGAACAAATTCGCTGAGGTTTTCACTTCAAAAACCTTATCTTACTTTCCTAATCTTCCTCCGTATGACATCACGCAGATCGTTCTTTCAGAAAACACTGGGTGCAACTGGGTTACTTACCCTCACTCCGTTTGTACAAGCTGCGCTTGCAGAAGATGTATCGGATGCAATGGTCTCACTCAACAAGCTTTCTCCGCTCGAGGCAGCAACCGATGAAGAGTTGTGGGCACGAATGGCACAATCATACACTGTGTCGCCTAACATTTTAAACCTGAATAATGGCGGAGTTAGCCCGCAACCGAAAGTCGTGCAGGATGCCGTTAACCGCTACTACCAGTTAAGTAATGAGGCGCCATCGTATTATATGTGGCAGATTCTCGACAAAGGCCGTGAAGCTGTGCGCAGAAAGCTGGCCGACCTGGCCGGATGCTCTCCGGATGAAGTAGCGATCAACCGAAACACAACCGAAGCAATGGCAACGGTTACGTGGGGATTAACGCTTTCAAAAGGTGACGAGATCATCATGACAAAACAGGATTATCCTAACATGATTCAGGCATGGAAGCAAAAGGAGATGCGCGATGGTATAAAAATAAAATGGCTGAACTTCCAGTTGCCAATTGAAAGTGAAGATCAGATTGTAAATGAATTCATCAACGCAACGACATCAAAAACAAAAATCTGGCATATCACCCACATGATTAACTGGACGGGCCAGTTATTTCCGGTGAAGAGATTATGTGAAGAAGCCCGCAAGCGTAACATTATTTCGCTCGTTGACGGTGCCCACACATTTGCACATCTCGATTATAAAATTTCTGATTTCGATCCGGATTATTTCGGAACCAGTCTGCATAAATGGCTATGCGCTCCGTTTGGAACGGGAATGCTTCGTGTGAAAAAAGAGAACATTGGCGGATTGTGGCCGCTCTTTCCAAATGATAAACCACAGATTGCCGACATCCGGAAATTTGAAACACTCGGCACCCGGTCGTTTGCTCCTGAACAGGCGATCGGTCAGGCGATCGATTTCCAAAATGCAATCGGAACAAAAAGAAAAGAAGAACGTCTTCGCTACCTGAAAAATTACTGGGCCGAAAAGGTAACGAAGAATCCGCGCGTGAACCTGAATATTTCCTTGAAGCCGGAGTTCTCTTGTGCCCTTGGTAACTTTTATATTGAAGGTATTGATTCAGGTGAAGTTGGCGGCCGGCTGATGAACGAGTTTCAAATTCACACAACAACTGTGAAGTGGGAGAACATCAACGGAGTTCGTGTTACGCCACACGTGTATACGACAACAAAAGATCTTGACCGCTTCGTGGAAGCAGTTCTCAAGATTGCAGCATCTTAAGTTTCCTTGTCGAGATTTTGCAACTGCCGGAGCGACTTGCTCAGCCAAGCGGTTGCCGCAACAACTCCGATTGTCATAAGCCCTCCGAAAATTACGGATGGAATCAATCCAAAAAGTTTGGCCGCAAAGCCTGATTCCACCATACCGAGCTCGTTCGAGGAACCGATAAAAATATAGTTGACGGCCGATACGCGGCCCTTCATGTTTTCGGGTGTCAGCGTTTGCATGAGACTCCCGCGAATGATCACGCTTACACAATCGAATACTCCGCTCAGGATCAGCAGGCCCAGCGAAAGCCAGAAGTTTTCGGAAATCGCAAAACAAATCATACACGCTCCAAAGCCTGCAACAGCCCAAAGAAGCGTTTTTCCCATGTTTCTCCGGATTGGATAGTGTGTGATGTAAAATGCCATAAGCACCGCGCCAATCGATGGCGCACACCGTAAAAACCCAAGGCCCACAGCACCAACGTGCAAAATCTCATCTGCAAAAAATGGAAGTAACGCTACCGCGCCACCAAAAAATACTGCGAACAAATCCAGCGTAATAGCGCTCAGGATAAGTTTATTCTGAAACACAAAGCGAAATCCCGCGGTAAGTTTATTGAGTACACCCGCTTCTTCGTCAGCCGGTGGCGGCAGCGGTTTCTTTTGAATGAAAAAAATCAACGTTAACCCTGCAAGTACAAGCGAAGCGTCTAACGCATAGGCAGCTGTGATTCCAAAAAATCCGTATACCAATCCGCCGATAGCTGGTCCGGTGATGGACGCTGCTTCCCACAAGGTACTGTTCCAGGTGATCGCATTCTGATACAGCTCACGCGGAACAAGCTGCGGCATAAATGAAAACACAGCGGGCGACAAAAAGCCTCGTGCAATTCCGCTAACGAAGATCACCGAGTAGATCGGAACGACTCCCCATTTGAATACAAATGCTCCCGGATCGGTTGTAAATAAAAGCAAGGCTACCGAGCAGCCAAGCAACGCAGCTACTGTGATAACAATAATCTTCTTGCGATGAACAAAGTCTGCCACATGGCCTGAACCTAAAATTGAAACGGCAATTGAGGGTAACGCCTCCGCCAGGCCGATCAATCCTAATGAAAGCGGATCTTTGGTCAGTTCATAAACCTGCCAACCCACCACAACGGCCTGAATCTGGATGGCAATCGTTATAAAAACACGCGCAGAAATGAACCTGAGATATTCAGGTATTCGCAAGGCCGCATATGGATCGGGAACCGGCATGAATTAAGGGGTGATACCGATTGATAAACTCTTAAAAATTTGTTTAGCCGATAATCGGCATACGCTTGAACGGCTTGGTTTCGTCAAAAAGCTTACGGTACGTAGCGTGCTTTTTTACAATGCGGGTTTGAACCTGCTCGGACACACGCATCATCTTTGGGTTGAAATCACCAATCCAGCCGAACTCGTAATCCTCGTAACGCAGATATTCTTCCTGCACCAGTTTGCGGAAACCTAAAATCATTCCGCCATCCACACCTTTTCCGTGATGTTCGGGCACAATACCGAATAAAATTCCAAATGCTTTCCGGCTGGTCTTGCGCCACTGATGCCATACAAATTTCAGCTTACCCCAGAAGTTAAGTTTTCCGCCCAGGTGTTTGAAAATCTGATTAAGCTCAGGGATCGAGATAAAAAATGAAATCGGTTCTCCTTTATAATACCCGAACCAAACCAAATGCTTGTCCATGACCGGCTTCATCTGCCGGACCATGTTACGTGCTTGTGCCTGCGATAGTTCGGGAGTTTCGCCACGCTTGGCCCATGCACGGTTATAAACCGAACGAATATCGTCAGCAAGCTTGTCGAGATTTCCGCTACGGTAGTAATCGAACGTGTAATCCGGATCTTCGGCAACCACTTCGAATTTATGCCAGAGTTTATCCGACAACGGTTCCATCATCTTTCGTCCATACGTAAGCTGATAGAAATAAACCTGGAAGCCATAGGCTTCAAAGAAATCTTTGTAGTACTGGAAGTTATAATTGCACTGGTAGTTAGGCTCAAGGTTGTAACCTTCAATCAACAGGCCCCACCACCGGTCGCGCGGCCCGAAATTGATCGGCCCGTCCATCGCCTCAACACCTCTTGCCTGCAACCATTCTTTACATAAATCGAAAAGCATGAAAGCTGCTTTTTGATCGTGGATGCACTCGAAGAAGCCCATTCCGCCTGTCGGCTGATCGTTACCCTTGTTCAGTAGCTTGTTATCAATAAATGCTGCTACCCGCCCGATGGTCTCACCGGCATCATTTTGCAGTATCCAACGGATACACTCACCGTGCGAAAAAAACTTATTCTTTTTGGGGTCGAAAACCCACTCAATGTCTTTATTCAGGGGCTGAATCCAGTGGGGATGATTTTTATAAAGCCTCACCGGAAGCATTAAAAATTCGCGAATCTCCCGGGACGTCTTTACCTCGATGGCTCTCATAGTTCTTACATCGCGTACTGAACGGTGTTACCCGATGCGTTTTCTTCAGTGCGATTCGGCAATTTAATAGTAAAAGTGGTACCAAACCCAACTTTGCTTGTCACCGAGATACTTCCGCCAAGTTTTTCAACCGCATTTTTAACGATATAGAGGCCTATTCCGGAGCCGTCCGACTGTACCGTGGCCCGGTAGAACATCTCGAAGATTTTGGCCAGATCGTTTTTTTCGATGCCGATTCCGTTGTCCGAGAAAATGATCGTTGCCTCGTACGGAGTGGTAACTATTTCAATCCGGATTTCAGGCTTTGTGCCACCTATCTGCCGGTATTTAATTGCATTCGACACAAGGTTTCTGAATATCTCAGAGATGCGCCAGCGGTCGCCATAAAACTCTTTCCCTTCAACCCTGCGATACACGAGAACATCGGACGCTCCTTCGAGATAGTTAAGGTCCATAAACGTCTTCGAGATAATGCCATTGAAATCGACCTTTGTGATGCTCACTTCCATCTTCAGGTTTTTCGAATGGCTAAGCACATCACTGATAAAGTGGTCGAGATCCTCCACTTTCCTTCCGATGATATTGATGTAATCCATCGGGTTGTCGTCATTACCCGGAAGCTTGGCGAGGTTGACCAGTCCTAAAATAGACGAAAGTGGGGCGCGCAAATCGTGCGACACTTTATAAACAAAATTGTCGAGTTCGGTATTTCTTACCTTCAACTCCTCCTCTACCTTTCTGCGTTCAGTGATATCAACATAAACACCATAGATACTGATCGTTCGATTGTCCAGCAGTACCGGAACGCCATAAATCAGTACATCTACCAGGTGACCATCGCGATGCTGACGTTTGGTAACAACACTTACAATCTCGTTCGCAGCAATGATGTTGTTCAGGTCAATGCCTTCGTTGGTTAACGTTTCCGGAACAATAAAATCGTTCAGGTTTTTCCCTTTCAGTTCTTGCGGACGATAACCGAACATCAGCTGGAAACCATTGTTTACCTGCTCAACCTTTCCCTGCTCATCAAGCATTACCAGCCCCATCGGAGTGCTGTTGAAAAGTTGTGTGAACAACGTTTCATTTTTCTTGCTGGCTGCTTCTGCTTTTTTACGATCGGTGATATCGCGAATGATCACCTGATTAGCGGCTTCACCCTTATAAATAAAGGGTATGCCCACCGTTTCAACATCGATGATTGTTCCGTCAAGCCGCACATATTTTTCCTCGATCATCGGAAGCGATTCGCCCTGCACAAGTTTCTGCATGCGCTCCAATACCGCAGGGCGAAAATCCGGATGGACCAGCTCAATGATATTTTTTCCGATCAGTTCATTTTGTTTGGCGGCAAGAATTTTGTGCGCATACTGGTTGGCGAAAACAAATTTTCCGTTCACGTGTACTCCAACGCCCAGCGGAAGATGTTCAACTAACAACTGATACCGGATCTCACTTTCCTGCTCACGGTGTTTCCGGTCGGTTATATCAAGGATGATACCTCTTCGAATGGTATCCGTGCCGCTCTTTTCGAAATTTGAGCGTGCTTCTATCCATCGTACCTCGTCCCGCACAAGCACCCGGCCTTCCCATGTCCACAATTCTTCGCGATTACGATTGCCACGGGTCGATTCATTGAACCCTTCACGGTCTTCCGGAATAATGATATTGTCCAGCGCACCTGGATTACGCATCACTTCCTCAGACTTTAATCCAAGAAGCTCTAAACTATTCGCACTAATGAATGTAAACTTGCGGGAGCCATCTGCACTGATGGTGATTTCATAGATTACTCCTGGCAATTGTTGAATAAAATCGTGCATCAATGAAGCCTATTTGTGGAGTAGACTATGGGTTAAAATAAAGGCTTCTAAAGATAATTTGTCTTGGCTATTCTCCATAGCTGAAATAAGATTTTGTAAGTTTTTGTAAGTTTTTCAGGCGTGTTTTGAGTAAAAAACTACCCAACATACAGTAAAACGACAGGGAAAAGAAAAATTACATCTCCGTAGAGCCTATAACGGTCAAACTGTCTGAAGAAAGGTTGATTAAGAAAAAGTACGAGCAGGGTTGCATTCATCAGAAAAAGAACAATACTAACCGGCAGCATCGCTTCGTAAACAAGCGTTCCAATTAGCACAGCCTGCAAAATAAAAAAACCGTTTAAAATTTTTCGGGTGAATACTTCGCCAAATGTTAGCACGATTGAGTTGCTGCCATCGGCCTGATCGGAATGCGCATCATATACCGAAAACAAAATCAAATTGATCAGCGTGGTCAAAAAGAAGGAGGCGATCCACAACGTGTCCGACATTGAAAGCGAAGTTTGTTTCAACGAGAACGCAGGCAATAGAACTCCAAAGCTGTATACCAGTGCAATAACGATTTCTTTGGCAAAGCTTAGCCACCGGTTAACGAGCAGGTATAAAATAACAATCGAAAACAGCCCCAGGCCTGAATATAAAATCTTCAACCGGATGAAAAACAAAAATGCGAAGTCGACAATCACGGCCAGCAATACAATTGTCAGCAATGTTTTAAAGTGTTTTTGATGAAACCGGTGGCGATATGTAGAAGCCTCACGCGTAATCTTGGAGGCATCAAGCAAATGATCAGCTGTATAAATGATCCACACGGTTAACCCAAGCGCTAAATAAGCATACGGGCGAAGCTGAACCTGAAAGCCTTTAGCAAACCAGGCCGCACAGCAAACCGCACCCAATGCAACATCAAGGCTCAGCACATTCAACAAGCGATAGACTTTACCGGGCGTATTCATAAAACAAAAAGTCCTGACCGTTGGGCCAGGACTTTAAAGTTATCATTTCCTGCAGATTTGCTTACGCAGATTTCAACGCTTCGGCACCACCCACGATCTCGAGGATTTCCTTCGTGATCGCTGCCTGGCGGGAACGGTTGTAGGTAAGCTTAAGTTCTTTTAAAAGTTCACCTGCGTTTTCGGTTGCTTTGTCCATTGCCGTCATCCGGGCACCGTTTTCCGAGGCATTTGAATCCAGCACTGCCTTGAACAACTGAATCTTCAGTGATTTGGGAATCAAACCCTTGATGATTTCTTCTTTGCCTGGTTCGTACAGGTAATCAACCTCTACTTTCGACTTGCTTGCCTTTGCCGGAGGTAAAACCGGAAGGAATTGCTCGGTTCTTAAAATCTGTGTCGCTACGTTCTTGAACTCGTTGTATACGATTTCGATTTTATCGAATGTGCCTTTCTTGAAAGCCTCCATCAGGTATTCAGCCACATCCGAAACATTCTCATAAGAAATCTGACCGATTGTGCCCACGTAATTATCCACCACGCTTACCTTACGCTTTGCGAAAAAGTCGAACGCCTTCTTGCCTAATGGCAGAACAGTTACATCTCCTCTACGGAATTGCTGCTCATACTTATCGGCAATCAGTTTGTTAACACCTTTAAATACAGTGCTGTTAAACGATCCGCACAATCCACGATCGGAACTGATGGCCACGATAAGAATTTTCTTCTCCTCGCGTTTCACCGAATACCAGTTGTCGCTGCCTGCTTCCTGGGCAGAAGAAAGATTTTGCAGAATAGCCGAAAGTTTCTGCGCAAACGGACGCATCTGTGTGATCCGGTCCTGCGATTTACGCAGTTTTGCAGCCGCCACCATTTTCATGGCTTTGGTAATCTGCTGGGTTGAAATAACCGACCCGATTCTGCTTTTAACTTCCTTTAAACTTGGCATAATTCAATTAGATCGGA
>ERZ650309.1310-NODE-1310-length-11678-cov-3.474834_pt1 | contig 11678 bp, 8 predicted proteins | sample MGYA00376245_ERZ650309 | MGnify/ENA primary metagenome ERZ650309 (study PRJEB26733, sample SAMN07839294) | wastewater metagenome | biome: urban; feature: wastewater treatment plant; material: waste water | place: USA: North Carolina | collected 2016-04-26 ...
GGCGCAGTTGTACCACCCAATCCTCATGGCGTTGTTGCTGCTGCTGATACAGCAGCTCCACCATCGCAAACACTTGGCTGTGCTGTTGATAGTGCTGCGCTGCTTGGCTGCGATCCGCTTGTAATTGAGTCAGTTGCTGTTGTTGCTCAGTCAGTTGAGCAAGCAATGGTGTTTGCTGCTCGGCAAACATCAGTTGCTGCTCAAGTTGCTGTAAGTGTTCTTGATGCTGTTGGAGCACTTGCCGATGTGCGGTGATGGCCTGCTGCTGCGTGACCCGTTCACCCTGTTGGGTTTGCTGGCGTTCTAATGCATGGGTGGCTTGGTTGAGTTGTTGTTGCGCTTGGTGCAGTGCCGCTGTTTTGTCGTGATGTTGGCGCTCAAAGCGTTGATGCTCCTCAACAGCACGCTGCCATTGCTCGGCTTGTTGCTGTAGGGTGCTGCTACGGGTGTCCACGCTTGCCCACGGCGCGTGTTGCTCCAGTTGCTCACGCAAGACATGCAACTGTTGATCAAGTTGCTGCAACTGCACGGTATGCTCGCTGTGCTGCGTGTGTTTGGGCTGATATTCTGCTTCAAGGGTTTTGAGCCGACTCTTGTGCTCGCTATACCACTGGCGGCGATGCTCTAACTCCAATTCCAGTGGTTTTGCCAACACCAACCATGTTTGTTCTTGTTGTTGCTGTTGTTTGAGTGCTGTGGCTTGTTGCTGCTGTTGGGTCAGTGCAGCCGCCGCATGGGTCAGCTCAAGCTGTGCGTGTTGCTGTGCCTGTTGTCGCTCGGCCAAGCGCGTGTGGCTCAGTTGTCGTTGTTGCTCAAGCTGGTGGTGTTGTGCTTGATATTGTCGATATGGTGCGAGGGTTTGATAATCGAGTACGGCTTGCCTTAGCGGTTGATCACGCTCCCACTGCGTTTGAATCTGCTGTGCTTGCTGGCGTGCTGTACTCAGTTCATCCTGATAGCGCTGCTGCTCAGTGAGCCAATGAACCGCTTGACGAATCTGTTCGACCTGTTGTTTGAGCTGGGTTTTGTGTTGTGATTGTACGATGATCTGCTGATCAAGTTGGGCGCGTGTATCCGTGTCCAGCGCTTGAATAAACCCATGCTCAGCTTGTAGTTGATCAAATTGGGTCTTGGCATCTTTATATTGTTGATAGGCCAACATACCAAGCTGACTATAAATGCCAGTATCGGTCAGGCACTCGAGCAACTGTGCACGCTCTTGGTCTCCTGCTTTTAAAAATGCCCCAAATTCGGTTTGTGCCAGTAGTACAGCGCGGGTAAATTGCTCAAAATTCATCCCAATTAATTCGGGAATCAATACCGCACATTCGCTTTTTTGGGTGGTCAATAGGATATCAGTGCTGAGGTTTTTGATGCTGCGATTGACTTTTTGAATAGCACCATCAAGGCGTTTACGCGCCCGTTGCACCTCCCATTTGGCCAGATAACGCTGACCATCAATCCCCAAAAACTCGACCGCCGCAAAACCATGCGTACTGCCTCGACTGAGCAAATTACGCTTGTCGCCAAAGGCCAAGCTTTGCCCAATCTCCGGCAATTTGCCTTCTTGTCCAATACTCGCACTGCGTAGACGTGGCACTTCATCAAATAGCGCCAAACACAGCGCATCGAGCAAAGTACTTTTGCCTGCTCCTGTGGGGCCTGTAATCGCACTAAGTCCGGCACTGAGCAGTGGCTCGACCGAAAAATCGACCACTTGCGGCTGCCCCTGATACGCAGCCAAAGACGCCAAATTGAGCACTTCTAGACGCAAAATTTTCATGTCGGTTGCTCCACCGCATCCACATCAGCTTGTTCGGCAAGTTGTAGCAATATGGCAAAATCTTGCATCACTTGTGGATCAAGCTCGCCGTAGCGCTGCTGCCAGATTTTTTCAAACAACTGTGCAGGTGCGGGCAAATGCTCGGCAAGCGCGGAGTGCTGGGTATCTGGCGATTCGGCAGCTTCGGGCTGTCCGTGTTGCTGATGACGTAAGCGCAGTAAGCGGACACGATCTAACGGCAACACGGCTTCGATCGATTGACGCAAATCAGGCGGCGGCGGCCCGTCAATTTCCACCATCACCTCTAGCCATGTGCGCTGCGCGAGATGAGTGACCGCAGGCCATGCGTAGGTGCGTAGCTCGGCGAGCAGCTGTGCAAGCGGCATCGCGCCTGTGCTTGGAAAACGCAGCATCGGCACACTGCGTGGAATCAATATGGGGGTAATCTGTGGTGGTTGATCGGCGGTCAACTCGATGTCTAAGATTTGATGCGGATAATTGCGTTCACTAAATGACAGCGGAATCGGTGAGCCGCTATAACGGATACGATCCTGCCCTCCAACGCGCTGCGGTTTGTGCAAATGCCCAAGCGCCACATAATCAAGGCTTTGATCAAACCAGTCACACGGCATGGCCTCGGCTGCACCAATCACGATATTCCGCTCTGAATCTGACGTTTGACCACCACGCAAATGCGCATGGGTCATCGCAATCACCACTTGTCCGGCTTCACGTTTGGCCGCAACGGCTTGCCACAAGTGTGTATACAACTGTTTGGCGCCTTGCATGACATCATCTTGTGCAGTCGCTTGGCTCACTTCAGCCGGACGCAAATACGGCAGTGCTACACAATAGCCTTGGACTTGACCATTGACCTGCAATGGAATCAGCAGATGTTCAATCCCTGCCGCATCGTCGGGTCGTTGCAACCGACCAATCACATGGGTATTAAAATGACTCAGCAATGGTGCAGGCAGCTCAATCCGCCCACCAGAGTCGTGATTGCCTGCAATCATGATGATGTGCAGCTGTGGTACCAGCCGATGCAGCGACGCCAAAAACTCATACAACATCCGCTGTGCACTCATCGGCGGATTGACCGTATCAAACACATCGCCAGCAATCAGCAGGACATCCGGTTGACGCTCGCGAATTTGTTCGGTCAGCCACTGTAAAAACTGCACGTGCTCATAGTCACGGCTGTGATAATAAAAACTCTGACCCAAATGCCAATCTGAGGTATGAAATATCTTCATTTATCGACGATGAACCCACATCCTATTCCTGTTCACACGCTAACAAATTTTTGAACGATGCGCATAAAAAAAAACCACGTCTTTTCCAACGGCGACAGGATCGCGATGTAAAAGACATGGTTTGTGCAAACAACAATTTCAACGCGCCCAAGTTAAGCAAAATCACCTGATCGGCGGCGATACCCAACTTGGGGGATAGACAACAAATCCTTGGATTTATTGTCTAATTTGACATCACTGACGGGGTTTGATTTCACCGCTCTTGATTTTTGCAAAAAAGCCATTGACCTCACGTTTGACAATCGGCAACAGCAAGTACAGACCAATCACATTGATAAAGGCCATAATAAACACGCTGGCATCCGACAAATCAATCACCGGCCCCAAGCTCATCGCCGCACCAATCACGCAGAAGCTACAAAACAACAGCTTATAAGCCAACTCTTTACCTCGCCCCATCCCAAACAAATACGTCCAGCCTTTGAGACCATAATACGACCAAGACAGCATGGTCGAATAGGCAAACAGCACCACTGCAATGGTCAGCACAATATCAAAGCCTGGTAAGGCGCTATTGAATGCCATCGATGTGATTTCAACCCCTTGCAAATTGCTTTGGGTATAAGCACCGGTCACCACCACAATCAACGCCGTCATGGTACAAATGATTACGGTGTCAATAAATGGCTCTAATAAAGCAACCAAGCCCTCAGTGGTCGGATGGTTGGTACGCACCGCAGAGTGGGCAATCGGTGCAGAACCAAAACCAGCTTCATTGGAAAAGGCAGCGCGTTTAAAGCCTTGGATCATCACCCCCAAAATGCCACCAAGACCAGCGGCCGGAGAAAATGCCCCTTCAATAATCGCACTGATTGCCGCAGGGACTTGACTAGCATTGGTCGCCAAAATCACCACACCCGCGCCCAGATAAATGACCGCCATCAGCGGCACCAACACGCCGGTCACTTTGGCAATGGTTTTAATCCCACCAATAATCACCACCCCAGTCGCAACCGCAAAGCCTATCCCAAATAAATAAGCCCCTTCAGTCACATTGAACTGGTTCATCAACTGTGCGGTTGCTTGGTTGGCCTGAAACAAATTACCTGCCCCAAACGCCCCAAAAATTACCATGACTGCTGCACAAGCACCCAAGAACTTGCCCAATGGTGCCAAGCCGCGCTCGGCCAACCCTGCCGACAAATAATACATCGGGCCACCAGACACCGTGCCATCCGCATGCACCTGACGGTATTTGACCCCAAGCGTACACTCGACAAATTTGGTGGCCATCCCCATCAGACCCATCACGATCATCCAGAACGTCGCACCCGGCCCACCAATCGAAATCGCCACGGCGACCCCTGCAATGTTGCCTAGCCCCACTGTTCCCGATAATGCAGTACTCAAGGCTTGGAAGTGACTGACCTCACCTGCATGAGAAGGATCACTGTACTTACCCCGTACAATATCGAGTGCAAGCCCAAATTTACGAAATTGGATAAATCCAAAATACAGGGTACAAATCAGCGATGCGACCGCCAACCACGCCACAATAAACAAAATTGGCGTACCCGGAATAGGAGCAAAGACTATCGGCACGATGGTATTCGCCACCGGCTCAAAAATCCCCCGAATGACCGCATCGACCCCTGTCGACTCTTCAGCAGCAACAGCCACTGTTGAACATAGCGACAGGAGTAATGCACTCCAGAGCTTATGCATGAAAAAACCTCGCCGGTTATAGAATAATGATGGGCAGCAAGGGGATAGACCGCTTAGATCCATACGCCACACATTGCTTTATGGGTGATGCGGATACCATCTCAACAAAGCATATGTTGGTCTTGAGCGGTATTGATGACTTAGGTAAATCACCTCACACACTCACGATTGCCACTGGCAAGATGCCAAAACAGCCCACCTTATCACCTTGCCAAATTCCTTGTAAACAAGCATCTTTTGTGCCATCAAATCCAAAATTTGTTTTGATCTAAGACCTTATCGTTTATCAATCACATTCAATCTGCCCTAGACAGCCCATACACAGACAGAATCCAAGGATTTTGTGTATAATCTCGCTGCCTTCCCATCTTTTATCACAATCACACAACTATGGTGAGGGACTGATATGTCTATTCAACTATCTGCCGAACAGCAACAACGGCTCGAACAGTATCTCTCACTCGCCGATGGCTTACTCATCTGTGCCGGTGCTGGCATGGGCGTCGATTCGGGATTACCCGATTTTCGCGGCAATCAAGGTTTTTGGCAGGCGTATCCGGCACTAGGTGCAAAGCGTCTTGATTTTACCAGCATCGCCAACCCGCAATCTTTTCGGCGGGATCTGCGTTTGGCATGGGGCTTTTATGGTCATCGCCTCAACTTATATCGCCAAGCCCAACCACACGAAGGATTTCAACTGTTGTTAACGCTCGCGTAAAGCCCCGACAAAGCCCGCGCCTCTGTCGATCAGCTTGGCCGAGCGGCAGAGGGGTGGGAAGTAGGCGGAGGGTCTGGGCTGTTTTTGGTTAAAAAGCCTCGTCGTTTCGCGGACATTTGGCCTAAAAAAGCTCTCTAATTTAGCTTAAAAAACAGCCAAAAAACTTATCGCATAATCATTGTTATGTTAAATAGATCAATTTACCCCATCCAAAATATCCCTGTAAAAACACTCACGCTACCGCTTGTCTATGACACCATATCACCTGATCCCTTAACTGCATTTCTTGTTCCGTTACTCCCCAAACCCCTGTATGACCAGCTTATTGTCTGTACTGACCACTATACTTTATGACTGAGGCAACGCTAGTGTGTGCGTAACCCTATATAAACAATTTAGAGTCTACAGCCTAAAATTAGAGTCGAGCTGGGAGAGCTGACCTACTTGCAGAGCGTTGGGCGATTGTCCCACTCAGCTTACCGAACTTATATCGGGCAATCAATGCGACAGGTGGGCGAACAGATAACCTTGAAATGCTACGCTGACACACATTTTGACCATCCGCTGTCATCAACTTTAATAAATACAATATCACTCAAAATACTGCTTCAGATCTTCTGGAATTGGCATGGGCTTCACTGGCGATACATTCGCACGCCCCGAATTTCCGAGCGGCACTTTACCAATCAGCGAACCAGCCGACCCGACAATTCTGATTACCTGGCCAAAGACTTCTTGAATGTCGCCCGTTTTCAGACCCGCTCTGAGCATCCAGTAATGACTGATAACGTGAGTCAGGTAATTTCGCTGGCCCAGAATGTGTGCTCTTTCCAGATGATAGAAGGCTTGCTCATACGCACCTGATGCCAATAGCTCTTTTCCTTTATCCAGCTCTGTCTTGAATGCTGCTTTTAACCTGGCTTGCATAATCTCATCTCCTCAGTAGACGCAGTCCATTAAACACCACCAACAAACTCGCCCCCATATCCGCAAACACTGCCATCCATAACGTCGCTTGACCACTCAGTGCCAGCACTAAAAACACCGCTTTGATGCCCAATGCCAATGCAATGTTTTGCTTCAAGATACCTGCGGTACGTTGACTCAGCATAATAAAATCAGCAATTTTGCGTGGATCATCATCCATAATCGCTACGTCTGCGGTTTCCAACGCCGTCGCCGTCCCTGCCGCACCCATTGCAAAACCAATGTCAGCACGCGCTAAGGCAGGTGCATCGTTAACACCATCACCCACCATCCCCACTGCACCATAACGCGTATTTAACTCCGCTATCGCTGCTTGTTTATCTTCGGGCAATAGATTGCCGCGTGCATCCAGAATACCTAATTGGTTTGCTATTGCTTGCGCCGTTGCTGAGTTGTCACCCGTCAGCATCACAGCTTTAACATTCAGTGCTTGAAGCGCAGCGACGGCCGCTATGCTCTCTGGCCTAATCGTGTCAGCGACGGCAAATACTGCGATTGGCCGAGAAGCAGCACATAAAATGATGGCTGTTTTGCCTGAGTTTTCGAGCGTCAATAGTTGCGCTTCCAATGCGGGAGAGCAAAGCCCCAGCTCTTCAACCAAACGATGATTACCCAAATGCCAGTGTTCACCATTGATACTACCTTTGACACCCCTCCCATTAAGCACAGCAAAATCTTCAACGGATTGGCTCTTAACATTAGGTTGACGCTCTTTCCAACCCAAAACCACCGCTTTAGCTACAGGGTGTGTACTGTTTCCATCTAGGCTTGCGGCAATCAATAATGCTTCTTCAATCGCCATATCAGCAACAGCAATCGTGTCAGTGAGTATCGGTTTGCCTTGGGTTAAAGTGCCAGTTTTATCAAGGGCAACGACTTTTAATAACCGTCCACCCTCAAGATGAACGCCCCCTTTGATTAAAATACCGTGTTTAGCCGCAGCCGCCAGACCACTAACAACCGTAATCGGCGTTGAGATCACCAAGGCACAAGGACAGGCAATCACCAGTAACACCAATGCTTCATATAGCCATGCACTCCACGTCCCGCCCATGAGCAATGGCCCAAAGATAGCCACAGCCGCCGCAAGCACAACAACGGCGGGGGTATAATAATGAGCGAATTGATCGACAAAACGCTGCGTAGGTGCGCGTTGCGACTGGGCATTTTGAATGGCGGCAGCAATACGAGCCAACGTACTTTCACTAGCCGTTGCCGTAACAATGGCTTCAACTACGCCATCAGTGACAATACTCCCTGCATAAAGGGCATCGCCTACTTGTTTATCGACGGGTAGGCTTTCGCCAGTAATCGGGGCTTGATTCAGTGCAGCGCGGCCAAAGTCAACGCGAGCATCCAATGGTACGCGTGCGCCCGTGCGGACACGGATACGACTATTCAGAGCCACTTGTGCAACAGGGACTTCCTGCCAACTATCGCCTTGTTGTACCTCCGCAGTATCTGGTGCTAACGCAGTTAAGGCTTTGATGGCATTACGTGCGCGTTCCAGAGATAAGGCTTCGATAGCTTCGGCTACGGCAAACAAAAAAATCACCATCGCCGCTTCTGGCCATTTGCCAATGACCACCGCGCCTGCAACCGCCAGCGACATCAAAAAATAAATATTCAATGTTAAATTACTGAGAGCAATCCAGCCTTTTTTCAGAATTGGTAAGCCTGTGCTAAAGATAGAAACAGCAGCCATCACCATGACTGGCCAACTGGTATCTTGCCCTGTCTGCCACGCCAGCACTTCAGCACCAATAGCCGTCACCCCGCTCACCGCCAGCAAGATTTTATTTTTGCTATCCAGTGATGGTGCGATTGGTGTTGAAGCAACGCCTGTTAGCAGCAACTTCGGTGCCATATCAATGGCCTGTAACGCATTGGCAATCATCCCCTCATCATCAAGCTGGTGATACACCGTCAATTCTCTGTCGAGCAAATTGAAATCCAAACGCTTGATGCCCGACATCACTTCCAGCTTGTTACGAATCAATCGCTCTTCGGTCGGGCAATCCATGTTGTCGATGCGGTAACGTACGGAACGAGCATCTACTGGAACAGTAGCCGTTTCAGCATTTTTCTCTTTGCCACTTATCGCCTCAGAACTACAACAAGCCTCGGCCTGTGTATGTACGTCGCTGGTTTTAACGATAACAACGGGGGCAACGGCTGGGGCATGACAATCTGTGGTACTGCAACAGGCCGTTTTTGGCAGTGCAGATTGAGCGTTTAGTGGGTCATGTTGGCTCATGATGATGTACCTAATGTTGACAATACCCTCATTAAACAGTCTATAGTTACTACAGGGTCAAGCTTTTTCAGGAAATTAATTATGCGTATTGGCGAGTTGGCACAACGTGGCCATTGTGATGTCGAAACCATCCGTTTTTATGAGCAGGAAAAACTGTTAGATACGCCAATGCGAGAGGCCAATGGCTATCGCAGCTATACCAATGCTCATCTGCTTCAACTCAAATTCATTCGCCATTGCCGCTCATTAGACATGGGTTTACCCGATGTCCGCAGGTTACGTCAGTTTCAGAGTAATCCTGAGCTGGTGTGTGATGACATTAATGAACTGATTGATAGCCAGATTACGCGAATTCATCAACAGATAGAGTCGTTACGTTTGCTGGAGCAGCAATTGCATACGCTGCGTGATAGTTGCCATCACCATGATAAAATTCGTGACTGCGGTATTCTGAAAAATCTGGAGCAAGCGGCGAAGGGTGAAAGTTGTGATTGCCATGCTGAGGTTGAGCCAAAGAAAGAAGCTGTTATGCACCAGCATTAAGCAGGTACATAACAGCAAATCAACAGATTAGTCGATAGTCCCATTCAACCAGTCTGGCCAGAGTAATTTAGCATTCAAGAGTAAACGGTAATACGAACGTAAAGCCGCCACTTTGGCACTGGTGGCATCCTCAGCCGCCATTAACGCCTGTCGTCGTGCTAACAGCAGTAATTGCACATCACCCTCACCCAGTTGATACGCTTTTTGTGTCAGTTTGGCGTTCTCAAACAAGGTGGTTGCCGCTTGTTGTGCCAGTTGCCAGCGTTCAAAATAGCCCCTAGCCGCCGTATAGTTGGCTTGGATAGCCGCTCGTTGTTCGCGTTCGGTTAAGGTCAAGTTTTGGCGAGCGACGCTCACTTGAGCTTGCTGCCGCTCCACTTCCAGTGACCGACGTTTGCTGGTGATGGGAATACTGGCCGTGACACCAATCAACTTTTCACTGCCATACGCTTCCCTGCCAGTAAACACACCAAAGGTCGGATCAGGCCGTTGTTCCGCTTTGGCACGTTGCGCTAAGGCTTCGGCACTGGCGACTTGGGCTTGCGCTAACGTCAGTTGATCGTTAACGGCGAGCATCCGCGTTTGCCACCACGATAAATCTTGTGGCACGGCAATTGGCTCTGGCAGTGCCGTCGTTTTGGCTTCTTCCGTGGCTTGATAACGAGCGGCTAAAAACGTCCATGCCGTGACTTCGGCATTCTTGGCTTCACTGACCTGTCGCTGAATAGCAATTAATTCCGCACTCGCCAGACGTTGTTCCAGCACGGCGGCATCACCACTTTTGACTCGTTTGCCGACGACAGCGACATTATCTTCAATACTGCTTTGTTGACTCAGCAGTAACGTTTTACGCGCATCGGCAGCCAGCCAGTCAAACCACGCATTAAGCAATGCTTCTGCCGCTTCACGGCGAGCTTGTTGATATTCTGCGGGAGCTATCAAACGAATGGCCTTGGCACTGGCTTCATCCGCTTTAACTTTGTTGGGTAGGCGAAAAGTCCGTTCCAGCCCGACATTCCACTCATTGGAGTTTGAGCCAGTACCTGTATCGCGACGTTGATAAGTGCCATTCGCAACCCAGTCGTAAGGCGAAAGTGCCTGTTGATTCGCCTCAATGTTAGCAGCGGCCAAAGCGTTGTCAGCACTGACCAAGGCGGGGTCATTGGTCAGCCAGCGTAGTGCTGTTGACTCTGGCAACACCAGTGGAATAGCGACATCCGCCGCAGAGGCCAAACCCATGCTCAACAACAGAGGTAAAAGAGAAAAGTAACGTAGTGTCATTATAATGCTCCTCTGGACATCACATGCGTCTGCCAAAACAACACGCCAGAATGAGCAAATATCACGCGCAACTCTGCTAGTAATGACTCGGCATCTTCGGCAGTTAATAGGGCTTGTATCAGCACTGCGTCACCCCGTCCCAATACCTGTTCACCTTGGTCTAAATCACCAATATGGCCACCATGACTCGCCGCAGCTTGGCTAACAAATATTGAGATTTTCGGGTGCATCAATAATTGGTCTAACAGCTTCTCTTCCAGTTCGGGAGAGCCTAATAAATTCAGGCAAACATCAGTCATGGCGCGCCTCCTTGAAAGCGTAGCGGGCATAGAGCATCGGTAAAATAATGAGGGTTAACGCGGTCGCCGTAATCAAACCACCAATCACGACTATCGCCAGTGGCCGCTGAATTTCTGAGCCTGGGCCTGTGGCAAATAACAGCGGCAACAAACCAAAAGCGGTAATGGCTGCCGTCATCAACACGGGTCGTAACCGTCTTTTTGCTCCTTCGCGCACCACCTGATCAATGCTTAAACCTTCGGCATGGAGTTGGTTAAAATAACTCACCATCACCACACCATTGAGAACGGCAATACCAAGCAAGGCGATAAAACCCACGGAGGCGGGAACTGAAAGATATTCACCCGTCAGCCATAAGCCCATAATGCCGCCGACCAGCGCAAACGGAATATTGCTGAGTACCAACAAGGCTTGGCGTAGCGACCTAAAGCTGGAAAACAACAGAATAAAAATCAGCAGCAAGGCGATAGGTGTGACGATACCTAAACGTGCTGCCGCCCGTTGCTGGTTCTCGAACTGTCCTCCCCAGGCGAGCCGGTAGCCGGGCGGCAAGGCGACGCGGGCCGATACGGCTGCGCGGGCTTCGTTCACGAAGCCGACAAGATCACGATCACGGACGTTGGATTGGATCACCGAGTAGCGCTGGGCGTTCTCCCTGTCCACCTTGACGGGGCCGTCCACCCGCTCGATCGATGCGATGCTGGACAAGGGCAGACTTTGACCTTCCGGTGTGGTGATGCGCAGCGCCGCGAAGGCGTCAGGATCCTGCTGGAGGGCGGCCGGGCCGCGGATCAACAGCGGTGTCCGGCGGGAGGTCTCGATGACATT